>Ga0074044_10004843_pt1 | contig 11085 bp, 10 predicted proteins | sample BogForMeECP23OM1_FD_94443 | JGI IMG/M metagenome (GOLD analysis project Ga0074044, IMG submission 94443) | Bog forest soil microbial communities from Calvert Island, British Columbia, Canada - Bog Forest MetaG ECP23OM1 | ecosystem: Environmental > Terrestrial > Soil > Wetlands ...
CAGGCATCGCATCAACTCTCCAACCGAGACGATGTCGAATCCGGAGCCCATCGAGGCCAGGAGCTTCAGGATGCTCAAGTTCGACAGCGCCTTCATCGCGAAGCAGATCAAATGATCGGTTCCGGCAAAAGCCTCGTCGAACACGCGGAAATGGCGCCTGAGCGTACGCGCGCTGTAGACGTAGAAAGGAGTACCGAACCGCTGGGCGAGATCGGCTACGGGTACGTCTTCAGCGTAAAGCTGATCATTCTTGTATTCGAAGTAGTTCATGCTCGGCGGCGGCAACGGGCGGTTGACGCCGGTGCGCGACGGTGAAGACGATTTTTATCACAGCGGATGCGAATGAATAAACGGGCCGCGCGGTCTGGTGACGCCTTCCCGGTGCGGGGCAGGCGGAAGCAGAACCCTCACCCTGGCCCTCTCCCGCAACTAAGCGGGCGAGGGGCATACGTCGCCCCATTTTTAAAACGGAGTACTTAGAGAAAAAGCGCGATCACGGCAGGGGTAGTGGAGTCGGCGTGGGCAGCATGAAAGTGTCAGGGTTCGGCGGTGGACGGGGAACCGTTCGCTCGATCGAGGCGCGGTTTGACGGCAAGCTGTGATAGTTGTCCTGTGTGAACGAGACGATTTCATAGACGTACGATTGGCCGACGACCGTGTCTCCGTCGACAAAGGTAAAGACCTGCTGCTGCTGGAAGCGTTCCTGATCGGTCACCTGGACGTCGCCGGCTTGATGAAGCGGACCGCGATCGTCGGAGCGCATGATTTCGAAATAGCCAAGATTGCGCATCTTGCCGCCGGCTTCGTAAATCGTGGGCCGGCCCCACGTCAGCCTGATTCCGTCTTTCACTGACGCCGCGCGCAAATCCTCAATCGCCTGCGGACGCGCTGCCTGTGGAGGTACCGGCTTCGATTTGACGCCGCATCCGATCCACGATGCCGCCGCGATGAACGCGACCATCGCCCCGAGCGCCAGCACACCAAGTCGTTTCATCACCGTCCGAGCTCTCGAAGCCGCTTGCGCACGGTGTCGGGAGCAGGCCCACCGGCGACCTTGCGGCGCTCAAGTGAATTGGCCACCTCCAACAATTCCACGGCGTCGGCCTTGAACGCACGCGAATGGCGTAGCAGATCGGCCAGCGCGAGATCTTCGAGCGAACGGCCCGCCGCGGCCGTTTCCCGCACCAGCGCGCCGACTATCTCGTGCGCTGCACGAAACGGCATTCCACGAGCGACCAGGTACTCAGCCAGATCGGTCGCCAGCGCAAATCCTCCGGCCGCCCGCGCCATCGCCGCGCGATCGAACCGCAGCGCTCCCCACAGCTTCGCCATGACATCAAGCGCAGGCTTGATCGTGTCGAGCGCATCGAACACCCGCTCCTTGTCTTCCTGCAAATCGGAATTGTAGGCGAGCGGGAGGCCTTTCAGGATCGTGAGCATGGCGACCAGGTCGCCGATAACGCGGCCGGTCTTGCCGCGAATCAACTCCGCCAGGTCGGGATTTTTCTTCTGCGGCATCATCGAGCTGCCGGTCGAAAACTCGTCCGGCAGGATCGCGAAGCCGAACTCGCTGGAGGTCCAGAGGATAATCTCCTCGCTCATCCGCGAGAAATGAACCGCGAGCAGCGCGGCCGCGGCCAGAAAGTCGACGGCGAAATCGCGGTCTGAGACCGCATCCATGCTGTTCAGCGATATACGGGCAAAGCCCAACTCGCGCGCGACCATCCGCCGATCGATCGGCAGCGTCGTCGCCGCCAGCGCTCCCGCCCCAAGCGGCATCACATCGGTGCGAGCGAGCGCCTGCGTAAAGCGTTCGCGATCGCGATCGAGCATCTCGACGTACGCGAGCACATGATGTGCTAACGACACGGGTTGCGCGCGCTGCAGATGCGTGTAGCCGGGCATGACGGTGTCGACATTGCGCCGGGCAACCCGAAGCAGGGACGCGCGCAGCGCGCGAACCAGCTCGATCACGACACCGATTTCATCGCGCAAGTAGAGCCGCAAGTCGAGCGCGACCTGATCGTTGCGCGAGCGCGCAGTATGCAGTTTGCGCCCGGCGTCGCCGGTCTTCGCGATCAGCCGGCGCTCGATGGCGAGATGGATGTCTTCATCGGCCAGATCGAAGCGAAACCGCCTCGTCTCGATTTCCCGCCCGATTTCGCCAAGTCCGCGCTCGATCGCTTTCGCCTCCCCACGCTTGATCAAACCTACCCGCGCAAGCATCCGTGCGTGCGCGATCGATCCCACGATGTCGTGGCGATACAGCCGGCGGTCGAAGGGAAGCGATGCGGTGAATGCTTCCACCTCGGGCAGACGCCCGCGCGCAAAGCGCCCGCGAATAAGGTTGCGCGACTTGGTACTCACGGTCGCGCCCCACCTCCGCGCCTCGCCCGCTCGTTTGCGGGAGAGGCCGGGCGGCGCGGCGCTTGCTCTCTTTTGCAAGCGTCGTGACGCGCGGGTGAGGGTGCTGCGCCAATCGCGGCGCCGCGCGAAATGCAATTGCACCTAACCCCTGACCCCTTCCCTGGAAGGGAAGGGGAACCAGAAATAGGAGGCCGCGCGACACCATCGAAAACGCGACACTGAAATGGCGCCTCGCCCTCCTGGAGAGGGTGGCTTGCGAAGGTAGACGGGTTAGGGCGCGTCGCTGCCGCACGAATGTTCGCGATGAATCCACCGGCCCTCATCCGGCGCGCAGCGCGCCACCTTCTCCCGAGGGGAGAAGGACCTGGGAGGTCATTCGATCCGAAATGATCGATCATTCGGAGTGGCGGGTGCGGCAGAGGCATCCGCGCGCGGCGCAACTGGTCGAGCCGTCCGGATGCGTGATGTGCACGTCGAGCTTGTGGCCGCATCGCGGGCAATATCCGGCGCGAATCCGCGGCACCAGCTTGGGTGCCCTGTGCGGCGGCCGGAATTGAATTACCTTGCCCAACCTTCACTTCCCCCGGGCGGCCTTTCCGGTTTCTCCACGAGCGCGGGCCAGCGCCCGCAAGCGAGTACCCGCAAGCCGGATAAAACCATCGGCGTCCGATTGCTGATAGCCGCCCGCCTCTTCGAAGCTCGCGATCGCCGGGTCGTAAAGCGAGTTCGGCGATTTGCGGCCCGCGATCGTCGCCGCGCCCTTGAAAAGCTTCAGCCGCGCGGTTCCACTCACATCGCGCTGCGCTTCATCGATCAGCGCCTGCAGCGCTTCCCGCTCCGGCGCGAACCAGTAGCCGTAGTACACCATCTCGGCGTAGCGCGAAATCAGCGAGTCGCGCAGATGCATGACCTCGCGATCGAGCGTCAATTGCTCGACCGCGCGATGCCCGTGCGTGAGGACCGTCACGCCGGGTGTTTCATATACACCGCGCGATTTGATTCCGACATAGCGGTTCTCGACCATGTCCACCCGGCCGATTCCGTGGCGCCCGCCGATTTCGTTTGCGCGCTCGATTATTTTCGCCGGCGCCAGCCGCTCTGCGTTGATCGCGACCGGATTGCCCGCGGCATATTCTATCTCAACGTACTCGGGCTTGTCGGGCGCATTTTCCGGCGCCACCGTCAGCCTGAACATATCATTGTAAGGCTCGCGCCAGGGGTCTTCGAGAAAGCCGCCCTCGTAGCTCACGTGGACCAGGTTGCGATCCATCGAGTACGGCTTTTCCGCGGTAACCGTCACCGGAATCTTCTTTTCGTTCGCGTAGGCGATCATGTCGGCGCGGCCCTGAAAGGTCCAATCGGCGCGGCGCCATGGCGCGATTATCTTGAGCTCCGGCGCCAGCCGCGCCAGCGTCAGCTCGTAGCGCACCTGGTCATTGCCCTTGCCGGTGGCGCCGTGCGCGACCGCATCGGCGCCTTCCGCGCGCGCGATCTCCGCCAGCTTCTTGGCGATCACCGGGCGCGCGATTGACGTTCCGAGCAGATAGTAACCCTCGTACACCGCATTGGCACGCATCATCGGGAACACGAAATCGCGCGCGAATTCCTCGCGCAGGTCGGCGAGCACGAACTTGCTGGCTCCCGTCTTCAGCGCTCTTTCTTCGAGCCCCGCGGTTTCTTCGGCCTGCCCGACGTCGGCGCAGTACGCGATCACCTCGCATTGGAAGCGGTCTTTGATCCAGCGGAGGATTACCGACGTATCGAGGCCGCCGGAATACGCGAGCACCACTTTCTCGAATTTTTCGGTTGCCATTTTCGTGCTTCCGTCAGGATCATCCATGAGTAAGCGCCGTCTGGCTCAGCACTTCGGGCCGCAGGAGCCAGACCATTACCGCCTTCTGTGCGTGCAGCCGGTTTTCGGCCTGATCCAGCACCACAGAGCGCGGCCCGTCGATGACATCGTCGGTAATTTCCTCGCCGCGATGCGCCGGCAGACAGTGCATCACCAGCGCGTGCCGCGCGGCGTGCGCCATCAGCGCATCGTTGATTTGGAAGTCGCGAAAGTCGCGCCGGCGCTGCGCGGCTTCCTTCTCCTGGCCCATCGACGTCCAGGTATCGGTGTAGACCACGTCGGCATCCTTCACGGCTTCGACGGGGTCATGCGTCAGGACGCCCAACTCCTCGCGCCGCAGCCACGCGAGATAGCTTTTCTCGGGCTCGTAGCCACGCGGCACCCCGAGCCTCAGCTCAAAGCCGATCAGAGCCGCGGCTTCGATCCAGCTCTGAGCAAGATTGAAGCCGTCGCCGACGAATGCGATGCGCAATTTCCTGAGATCGCGGCCAAAGTGTTCGTGGAGCGTTTGCAGGTCCGCGAGCAGCTGGCAGGGATGCAGCTTGTCGGTCAGCGCGTTGATGACCGGGACCGAAGCTTCGCGCGCGAGTTCGAGGCAGGTGTCGTGCGAGAAAGTACGAATCATGATCAGATCGACGCATCGCGACAGATTGCGCGCGACGTCCTTAGCCGATTCGCGCTCGCCGATTCCGATATCGTTGGGCGCCAGGTAGATCGCATGCCCGCCGAGCTGCGCCATGCCGGTTTCGAACGTAATCCGGGTGCGCAACGAAGGCTTCTGAAAAATCATCGCCAGTGTCCGACCGCGCAGATAGGGATGCTCGATCGCCGACTTCAGCTCCGCCTTGAACCGGGCCGCCAGAGAGAGCAGCCCGTTAAGTTCCGCTGCAGTTATGGAACTCATGTCCAGGAAGTCGCGCTTGCCGGAGGTCTCGGCCGCGCTCTGCCCTTCCGCCGGCCGCTTGCGCTGTGCCGCTCCGGCGCTCATGCCGTCACTGGCGCCGTTCGCAGCGCTCTTTCGATGATCGCGAGTCCGGCGTCGGCTTCCTCGCGCGTGAGATTGAGAGGGGGCAGAAGCCGCAACACGTTGCCTGCGGTTCCGTTCACCAGCAGGCGCTCCTTGATGCACGCGTCCACGACCGGGCGCGGGTCATGCTTCAGCACCACGCCGATTATCATCCCCAGCCCGCGAACTTCTTTGACGCGATCGCAGGTCCGGGCGATTTCGCGCAGACGCTCCAAAATGTGCCCGCCGATCCGGGTGGTGTTTTCGAGCACGCGTTCTTCTTCGATCGCTTCCAGGGTGGCGAGTCCGGCCGCGCATGAAATCGGATTGCCGCCGAAAGTCGTACCGTGGCTTCCGGGAGTAAGGCTGGACGCGATTTCGGTCTTCGCGATCATCGCACCGAGCGGCAAGCCTCCGCCGAGCGCCTTGGCGAGCGTCACGATGTCGGGCTTGATGCCGGTGTGCTCGTAGGCGAAGAAACGCCCGGTGCGGCCCACGCCGGTCTGAATTTCGTCTAGGATCATCAGCAACTTGTTCTGGTCGCAAAACTCGCGCACGCGCTTCAAGTAATCGGGCTCGGGAACCACGACCCCGCCCTCGCCCTGAATCGGTTCGATCATCACCGCGACAGTCTCGTCATGGATCGATTTCTCGAACGCCGCGAGATCGTCGAACGGCGCCAGCCGGAACCCGGGAACGAGCGGCTGAAACCCCTGATGATATTTCTCCTGGCCGGTCGCGCTCAGCGTCGCCAGCGTGCGGCCGTGAAACGACCCCAGCGTCGCGACAATCTCGTAGCGGCCGCCGCCGTCCTTGTGGCCCCATCGCCGCGCCAGCTTGATAGCCGCTTCGTTCGCCTCCGCGCCGGAGTTGCCGAAGAACACGCGCCCGTCGCCGAAGCGCGTCGCCAGCTTCTCGGCAAGGCGCGCGGTCGGCTCGGTGTGAAACACGTTGGACACGTGCATCAGGCGCTCGGCCTGTTCGCGGATGGCGCGGACTACGCGCGGATGGCAATGGCCCAGGTTCGTCACCGCCAGTCCGCAGAAAAAATCCAGGTAGCGATTGCCGTCGGCATCTTCCAGGTAGGAGCCCTTGCCGCGCACCAACGCGATCGGCAGGCATCCGTAGATGTCGACGAGATTGTTGTGAGTCAGTTCGACGATTTGGGCATTGTTCATCGGCATGCGCCTCAGGCCTTTTGTCTGCGTCGATGCGGCAGGTCGGCTACGTGGGCGCGGCGCTGCACGACCTCGGTGCCGACGCCCAGCCGCGTGAAGATTTCCAGCAGCACCGCGTGACGCACGCGGCCGTCGATAATGTGGGTCTTCGCGACGCCCTTCTGGAGCGCCTCGATGCAGCATTCCACCTTGGGAATCATGCCCTCGTGAATGATGTCGCGTGCGATCAGCTTGCGCGCCTCGGCCGCATCGAGCGTCGAAATCAGCTGCCCCTCGCGATCCTTCACGCCTTCCACGTCGCTCAGCAAAATCAGCTTCTCGGCTTTGAGCGCGGCGGCAATTTCGCCCGCCGCCACATCGGCATTGATATTGTAAGTCTGCCCGTCGCGACCGACTCCGGTCGGTGCGATGACGGGAATGAAGTTCGCGGCCTCCAGCGTGCGGATGACGTCCGGGTTGATCCGGTCCACTTCGCCGACGAAGCCGATATCGAGGTTGCTCTTGCGGCCGTTCTCGTCACGCACGACCATCCGCATTTTGCGCGACATGATAAGGTCGCCGTCCTTGCCCGAGAGCCCCACCGCGCGTCCGCCGTGGCGCGAGATCAGCGCCACGATGTCCTTGTTGATGCGCTGAAGGACCATCTCGGCCGCTTCCATGGTCGCTTCGTCGGTCACGCGCATGCCGCGCACGAACTTCGACTTGAGCCCCAGCTTGCCGATCAGCTCGGTAATTTGCGGCCCGCCTCCGTGCACGATGACGGGGTTCATGCCGACGAGGTCGAGGAGCACTACGTCCTCGGTGAAGCTCTGGCGCAGGTCCTCCGATTGCATCGCATGACCGCCGTACTTGATGACGATGGTCTTGCCGCGAAAACGCCGGATGTACGGCAGCGCCTCGATGAGGACCTCGGCTCTTTGAATGAGATCTTTCACGTCTTCTCCGCCGCGCATGCGCTCACGCGGCAATCAAAACAGGCTTGCGTTCACGGCGCAATTACCGGCGCGTGAACTCGGACCGGGCCCTCCGGAACCCGCCCGAATCTAAAGGATAAAGCGGGACAGATCCTCGTCCTTAACGATTGGATCCAGAAAGCGATGGACGTACGCGGCATCGACCGTGATCTCGCGGTCCTGAAGTTCGGGCGCGTTGAACGAAAGCTCGTCGAGCACCCGTTCAAGCACGGTGTGCAGGCGGCGCGCGCCGATATTTTCGCTGCGCGAATTGACCTTGGCGGCAATCTCGGCCAGCGCCCCGACCGCATCGTCGGTGAAATTGAGCCGCACCCCCTCGGTCGCCATCAGCGCCACGTACTGCTTGGTGAGCGCGTTCTCCGGCTCGGTCAGGATGCGAACGAAGTCGTCGCGGTTCAGCGCCTTCAATTCGACTCGAATCGGAAAGCGCCCCTGGAACTCGGGAATCAGGTCGGAGGGTTTCGAGGTATGAAACGCCCCGGACGCAACGAACAGGATATGGTCGGTGCGGACCGCGCCGTATTTGGTATTGACCGTCGATCCTTCGACGATCGGCAGCAGGTCGCGCTGGACGCCTTCGCGTGAAACATCCGGGCCGCGATTCGATTCGCGCCCCGCGATCTTGTCGATCTCGTCGATGAACACGATGCCCGATTGCTCCGCGCGATGAATCGCTTCGAGCGCAACGGCCTCCATGTCGACCAGCCGCGCTGCTTCCTCCTGAGTCAGGAACTCGAGCGCCTCGGGGATCTTGAGCTTACGGTTGCGGGTCTTCTTGGGCATGATCTGGCTCATGAGCTCCTTCATGTTGAAGCCCATCTCCTCCATGCCCTGGGGCGTAAACACTTCCACCATCGGCGTAGCGTTCGCCGCGACTTCGATTTCGACTTCGCGATCGTCGAGATGTCCCTGGCGGAGCAGCTTGCGCAGCTTCTCGCGCGTGTCCTTCTGGGAGTCGTCCTCGACCGCCTCCAAGCGCCCTTCCGGCGTAATTCCGGCCGGCCGCCGGGTCTTGAGAGGGGGAGGATACAGGACATCGAGCAGGCGCTCTTCCGCGTTTTCGCGCGCCTTGACCGCGACGCGAATGCGCTCTTCCTCGCGCACCATCTTGACTGAAATCTCCGCCAGGTCACGAATCATCGATTCGACATCGCGTCCGACGTAGCCGACTTCCGTGTAGCGCGAGGCTTCCACCTTGATGAACGGGGCCTGCGCGAGACGCGCGAGCCGCCGCGCTATCTCGGTCTTGCCGACACCGGTGGGACCGATCATCAGGATATTCTTCGGCGCAATTTCGTCGCGCAGTTCGGGCGCGACGTTCTGCCGGCGCCATCGGTTCCGAAGCGCGATCGCAACCGAGCGTTTGGCCTCGTGCTGGCCGACAATGTAGCGGTCGAGCTCGGAGACGATCTCGCGCGGGGTCATTACCTGTGCAATAGCCATAACAATATATGAACGCCGCGGCGCGCCTGGCGCGCCGCTGTGTCGTAAAGCTTAACCATCCTGTGCCTGCGTGCCTATAACTCTTCCACGACGAACTGATCGTTCGTGTACACGCATATTTCCGAGGCTACCTTCATCGCGGCTTCGACGATTTGCCGCGCCGTCATGCCGGGATTGTGCCGCGTCAGGGCCCGCGCCGCCGAGAGTGCGAAGTTCCCGCCCGACCCTATCGCCAGGATGCCGTCGTCAGGCTCGACCACGTCGCCGGAGCCGGAAATCAGAAGCGAACTCTCGGCGTCCGCCACTATCAGCATCGCCTCCAGCCGCCGCAGCACTCGATCGGTGCGCCAGTCCTTGGCCATCTCCACTGCGGCGCGGCGCAGGACGCCGTTGAACTCCTGCAGCTTGCCCTCGAACTTGTCGAACAGCGTGAGCGCATCGGCGGTCGAGCCGGCGAAGCCCGACAGCACGCGATCGTTATGCAGCCGCCGCACTTTGCGCGCGCCGCGCTTCATGATCGTCGGACCCACGCTTACCTGCCCGTCACCGGCCATCACTACCTTGCCGTCGTAACGGACACTCAGAATCGTCGTGCTGCGGATTTTGACGTCCGGTTCAAGCCCTCGGATGGGCACTACGGTACACCTCTCTTAGATGATTCACGCTCACGTGCGTGTAGCGTTGCGTGGTCGCCAGGCTGGCGTGGCCAAGCATCTCCTGAATTGAGCGCAAGTCGGCGCCGTTGTCGAGCAGATGAGTGGCAAAGCAATGCCGCAGTCCGTGCGGCGTGATGCCGCCCACGATTCCCGCGCCGACCAGCCGCCGCGCCACGATCATTTCGACGCTTCGGGTCGTGAGCCGCGTGCCGCGCAGGTTGGTGATGACGGGGCCGTCCGTTTCCCATGCGACCGGCATCACGCGCCGCCACGCCTTGAGCGCATCGAGCGCGGGCTCTCCAATCGGCACCACGCGGTCTTTATTGCCTTTGCCCGAGCGCACCGTGACCATCGCGAGTTCCTCGTCCAGATCGCGCCAGTCAAGGCCGACCAATTCGCTCACGCGCAACCCGGTCGAATAGAGCGTCTCGATAATAGCGCGATCGCGGAGCGCCTGCGGCCGATGGTCCTCCGAATCGAATTCGATTAGCCGGCGGATATCATCGCCTTCCATGATCGATGGCAACTTGCGCTCCAGCTTGGGAGAACGCAGCGAACGCGCCGGACTGGCCGCGCCGGTCGTCGTCTCCCGATAGCGGAAAAACGCCTTGACCGCGGCGAGCCGCCTCTGCACGCTCGCGCGCTGGGCGCCTTTCTTCATCATATGGTCGAGCCAAGAGCGGATGGCATCGGCGTCGATTTCATTCGGATCGATTTTATCTCTTGCACGCCCCGACTGCGCCGATCGGTCGAGCAGGAAGCTTCGAAAAAAAACCAGGTCGCGGCGATAATTGTCCACCGTATGCCGCGACGCGCGCGACACCTTTGCCAGCGCTCCCACAAACGCATCTATCTCTGCGATCATCCGCCTCGCGCGCCTCGTCTGCCGGGATTATGCTACCAAGGGCGTCCCATGCGAAAAAGTACGGCTTTCCGCAGGAGTATCGAGACGTACAGGAGGCGAAAAGCCAGGGTCGAAGCGGGGGCGAGCGAGTGAACTGCTTCTTTTGCGGCCGGGAAATCGATACGCGCGAGCGGGTCGGATTCCGTGATTCGTGCCCCAAATGCGATCGTCCCCTGCACGCGTGCCGCAACTGCAATTTCTACGATCCGGCGTACAATAACCAATGCCGGGAGACACAGGCCGAGCGAGTGGTCGACAAGGAACGCGCGAACTTTTGCGAATATTTCACGCCGGCGGCGCGCCGTGCCGCGTCGCCACCTACTAAGGACGCGGCGGCAAACAAACTCGAGGACCTCTTCAGAAAAAAGACATGACGCATCGGATTCTCGATCGCCGCGCCGCTGTGATCACATTCGTACTCGCGGCGGCGGCCCTTGGTATCGCGGCCTGCACCTCGGGGAACAGCGCACGCGGCGTCGTCGATCGATTCATCGCCGCCCATTACATGATGATCGATCTCAAGGCGGCCGAACCGCTCTGCACAGGTCTCGCACTCGACAAGCTTCACCAGGAAATGAAACTCACCGCGGGACAACAAATCGATGAAACCACCCGCAAGCCGGTCGTCCATTACAAACTCAAGGCCGAGCGGGAAAGCCCCGACCATGTCGAATATCTGTTTCGGGCCACGATCGATGTACCCGA
>Ga0074044_10004844_pt1 | contig 11085 bp, 9 predicted proteins | sample BogForMeECP23OM1_FD_94443 | JGI IMG/M metagenome (GOLD analysis project Ga0074044, IMG submission 94443) | Bog forest soil microbial communities from Calvert Island, British Columbia, Canada - Bog Forest MetaG ECP23OM1 | ecosystem: Environmental > Terrestrial > Soil > Wetlands ...
ATCGGGATTGGTGCGGATTACGATGTTCTCAAAATCGGCAACTGACGCTAGACGACCTTTTGTCTGGATGTTGAGCTGAAGTTGTTGGTCATCGGAGATCGGGCGTGCACCCACGCGGCCCACTGCGGCCTGAATATTCTGGGATTGAATCGCATTTATGATCTCGCCCGTGGTAAGATCGAGACCCGTCAACCGATCCGTGCGCACCCAGGCACGCATCGCATAGTCCTGTGGCCCCCAAAGTGTCGCATCGCCTACGCCAGGCGTGCTTTTAATTTGATCGAGTAGGTTGATCGTCACGTAATTGGAAAGGAATAGGGGATCATAAGTATGCTTCGGCGAGTACACCGCGATGACGCCGAGCAAAGCTGAGGATTTCTTCTTAACCGTAACGCCCTGTCGCTGCACGTCGGGCGGTAGGCTTGATAACGCGACCTGAACGCGGTTGTTGACGTTGACGGTGTTGATGTCCGGATTGGTGCCAAGCTCAAAAGAGGCGGTCAGTATGTAGCTGCCGTCATCGCCGCTCGTGCTTTTCATATAGATCATCTTGTCGACGCCGACGACCTGCGCCTCGATGACCTGTGCAACGGTTGATTCCACCACAGCCGAACTGGCGCCCGGATAAAAAGTGGTAACGGACACTTGTGGCGGCACGATATCGGGGTATTGCGCGAAAGGAATTGCATAAAGTGCGAGCAAGCCGGCGATGGTGGTAACAATTGCAATTACAATTGCGAGCCGCGGCCGATCGACAAAAATAGAGGAGAGCATCGGCTCAACTTCGATTAATGCTTGCAGCTAGCGGGCTTGCCTGGACCGGCGATCCGGGGCGAATGCTCTGCAGCCCCTCAACGATGACCTGCTCGCCCCCTTTTAGTCCTTCATCGACGACGACATTTACGCCGCTCTCACCGCCAGGTTTAATCCGTCTGACGACGGCCTTGCCATCTTCCACTACGAAGACATAGATGCCCTCCTGGTCGGCAATCAGTGCCCCTTGCGGCACAACCACTTTCTGTTCGGGTTGTCCGGCCTCAAGCGAAACATTCACCAATTGTCCGTCGATCAAAACCCCGGCGGGATTGGGCATTGTCGCTCTTGCGATCACTGTGTCCGTGGCGCGGTTGACTGATACATCGATAAAGTTGATGGAACCTTCCTGATCGTAAGTTAAACCATTGGCAAACCGGATTCGAACTTTGATGTCCTTGATGTCGGCTTGTCGTCCGCTCAGTTGCGCCTGCAGGAGGTCGCGCTGGCTCACCGGGAACGTGACATACATCGGGTCCTGGCTGACGATCAGGGTCAAGGGGCCGCTGTCAGGCCCAACCACATTACCGGCTGTGATGTTGGTTCTACTGATCTTGCCGGAAATTGGAGCTACGATGTCCGTATAGCCAAGATTGATGTTGGCCGTGTCGAGACTCGCCTGATCGGATAGGATTTGTCCTTGTGACCGTGTATCGGCTGCGCGATTTGTATCGACGGTCTGCGCCGCAATGGAGTTTTGTGTCAAAAGTTTCTCTGACCTCTGTAGGTCAACTTCAGCGAGGATCTTTGTTGCCTTGCTGCGATCCAAAGCGCCCTGGGCCTGTTCGACTGCGGCCTGGAACTGACCCTTCTCAATTTGATAGAGTGGATCACCTTTTTTGACGTAATCTCCCTCCTTGAACAGGACGGCCTCTAGATAGCCTTTTACACGAGCCTGGATTACAACCCGGTCGATCGCCTCCACTCGGCCGACAAAGTCAATAGTCTTAGCGATCGGCTTGCGCTCGGCATAGACGGTACCAACAGGTTGCGTGGCTTGTTGCGCGTTCACAGGGACGCCGGTCATGCAAACTGCAATCAGCGTGGCGCAGCAGAACAACTGCGCGCCAAGCCTTGCATGTGCGCGATAGTGACACCCAAATTCGGTGCTTGCGGGCCCCATCTGGTGGTCAATTGGCATGGAACGGACCCTTATTCGAATGCAGACGCGCCCCCTCAGGGTACGGGAAAAGTTTGTATGCCACTGGAAGTATGGCATAGTATCAGCGGCTCTACCAATGCGCTTTCGGCGCATTGCCATAGGGCAAGAGCGCGCTGAGCCCTAACAGAGAAAATTATAGGTGAGCAGATAAATTACTCTGCGGCAAGCACAGCACAATGCTGTACGGTGCCGCATGATTCATTTGTCGGCGTCGGTACGCATTGGCTCGGAGTCCACCGGCGCGCTGCTGGATCGAAGGCTGATCAGCCAATACAACAGGCCGAATGCGAGCGTAATGCCACTAATCCCAATGAGGCTCTCGAATGACGCAGTGCTGAAATCCAGCAGGATCACCTTTCGCGCGATGACGAGTATTGTGATTAGGACAACATAGCGTGCCTGCAAAACACCTGACTTGTTGTTAATTGCCAATGCAATTGAATGATTGAACTCGATCAGAATTAGGATGGTAAGAATAGAACCGAAAACATCTTTCAACGCCGTCACATCCGCAAATGTGAGATCCAGCGTAAACTGATTGAATAACTCTATTGATACTGTAATCAGCGAGTAAACAATCACTAAAGATATAAGCAACATTACAATGCGCGAGACGATCTGTTCGAAGCGCTTGTAGGCGGTCAGGTCGCCCCATTGTCGCTTAAAGGTCGCAAAGTCTAGCACCGCGCTATTCCCTCGTGCCGTAAACTGCAACGAACAAATTTAACTTTCCTCACGATGCAGTCGAATGACGACAATATCGGCCGTGACGGCTTGCCCTCTCACTGAGAGCATGTAACTCGATATCGTCTCACGATCGATGCTGCACCGATATTTCTTACGTTGCAATAGGCTCGGCTTCGGCTTGACTCCCCGCTCGGCGGGTACAATCTTGCTTTGAATTTTCCATATTGAAACGGCCAGGCATCGCCGTCATAGTAGTCGACGAGTTGGCGCGGTATTCGATGGCATCTCTATCAAAACTCGGTTGGCGCCGTTACTGGCTAAACTACGTTTATACGATGCTGATGCGCGCGATGGCCGCGCTTCAAAAATAAGCTAAATGCGCGATGTGGATAATTGGAAGAGCATTGATTCCACGGATGACGCCCGGCGCCCATGCACTCGTGCCCTTCGTGGCCATCTCAATAGTCGTCCTCATACTTCTACTCGAAAGAATGTATCGGGGGAAGCATGTTATCCGTTTCGGAGGATGGATAATAGCCGCCATCGCAACCATTATTCTCAGCGTTTGGTTGTTTCTCGATTGATTATCCATTCCATTCGGCCAAATGACTTTTTAGCATTTGGACACAAGCCAATCGCCACCATGGTCCCGTTTCTTGAAACCGGTCCGCCGTCCTTGCCGTGGCCGCCCGGTGCGGCTGATGCCTGGCGATTATCATCCAAATGTAGGATGATCCGGTGATCCTATTTGCTCTCGCCGAGAACGGTTTTGACGGCATCCATGAGAATTACTTCGGGATGAGACATACAGTAACGCACCACCTCACGCGCCCTCTCTTGCATCGCGGGAACATCGATGAGCGTGTTGCTAAGGGCGCCATTGTAGTAGCCGCTCAGCCAGATTGACATCGTTCTTGAGTCTACAATGTTGCCAAACATAAACTGATTGCACGTGATTTTTGCGACGTCAATCGTCACCTGCGCCTGTGCCGCGGGATGCCATAGAACGGCAGAAAGCATGAAAAAAATAAGTCCGGTCTTCACAGTCTATTATCCGTCGTGTCGACGCGTAATTTCTAACTTTGTTCGCGGAGGTGCGCTTTGATCAAGATCAAAACGTGCGTTATCAGGCGCGCCTCGGAGCCGGGCCCGGCGGTGCGGTCGCCAGGCAATGCATCGGCAGAGAGGCGGCGCATGATCTGCCGCACTGCACCTGCGCAGCCAACTGCATCTAAGGCCCAGGTTTCCTTGTTGGCGCCTCCGGTCAGGCGCTGTAGCGATCCTTGCCTTAGGTTGCCGCAGCCGAGACGAACGAGTAAGGCGTCGAGTTTGTCGGCCAGGCAAGCGTAGTCACTCTGCTGCGATTGAGACTGCCTCACGGGTTACCCTCTCAGGCCGAGTACGTTGTACCACATGACGACAGGGTTAAGTTGTGCATCACAGCAAAATCAGCCGCACGATGGCAGATATGGGTCATTCGCGTCGGAGCGACTCCCGGTCGGTATTCGGCGTGCGTCTGGATTGGTCGTCCGGAATTCCAAGCGCGGAAAATCGCCGCTCGGCTGGTGCGCCGGCAGGCGGGAAACCCACGCGGAATAGATAAGACAGAATGCAAAATAGGGGCGGTGCCGTGCGATTTCCGATCGTGCTTATTGCAGTACTTGCGGCCGCGTTTCTTGGCGCTGCGAGCGCAAGCGGTCAGGTCTCCGATGACGTTGTCAAAATTGGCGTCCTCAATGACCAGTCCGGCCTCTACGCCGACCTCGGCGGCCCAGGTTCGGTCGTTGCCGCACGAATGGCGGTCGAGGATGCCGGCGGCACCGTGCTCGGCAAGCCGGTCGACGTTGTATTCGCCGATCACCAGAATAAAGCGGACATCGGGGCCGCCATTGCCCGCCATTGGTTCGATGCTGAAAAAGTGGACCTGGCCATTGGCTTCGACAACTCGGCCGTCGCGCTTGCCGTCGAGCAACTCGCGGCCGAGCACAATCGGATCGCCATCGCCGGGGCAGTCGGCAGCACAGCCTTCACGGGCAAATCGTGTACGCCGACCGAAGCGTCCTGGATTTACGACAGCTACGCACTGACGACGAGCCTGGCCCGATCGGTGGTGGCGGAGGGCCGCGATACCTGGTTCTTCCTGACCGTCGATTACGCGTTCGGCCATTCGCTCGAAGCCGATGCTGCGAACGCGGTGCTCGCCGCCGGAGGCAAGGTGCTCGGTAGCGTCCGCCATCCGCTGAACACTTCCGACTTCAGTTCCTACCTGCTCCAAGCGCAGGCGTCGGGCGCCAAGGTCGTGGCACTCGCCAACGGCGGCGGCGACATGATCAACGCCATCAAGCAAGCGAATGAGTTCGGGCTGACGCGAGGCGGTCAGAGCGTCGTCGCGCTGCTGGTGTTCATTTCCGATGTGCACAGCATGGGGTTGCAGACCGCGCAGGGGCTGAAATTCGTGACCGCCTTCTACTGGGATCGCGACGAGGAGAGCCGGTCTTGGTCGAAACGCTTCTTTGCGCGGCACGGCGCGATGCCGACCATGGCTCAAGCCAGCGTTTACTCCGCTATCCGTCATTATCTGCGGGCCATCGCCGCCGCCGGCACGGACGAAGCCAAGGCGGTCATGGCGAAGATGCGGGAGATTCCGGTCGACGATTTCTATGCAAGGAACGGCCGCCTTCGGGAAGACGGCCGCCTGGTCCACGACATGTATTTTGGTCAGGTGAAGAAGCCCTCGGAATCGCGGGAGCCTTGGGACGACTACAACATTCTCGGCACCATCCCAGGCGCCAGCGCATTCCGCTCGTTGGCAGACGGCGGCTGCCCGCTGGTGCGGCGCTAATAGCGGTTGCGACACCCATTTTTTCCCCTCCCCACAAGGGGGAGGGGAAAAGCGCTCCGCTCACCCCACATCCGTCGAATGCAGGCGGCGTTCCTCCGGCTGGCCGCGCAGCCGCCGGGCCATGAGCTTGTTGAGGGCTGCGAGATAGGCTCTTGCCGAGGCGACCAGCGTGTCGGGATCGGCGCCCTTGGCCGTCACCGTCCGGCCGCTCTCCGATAGCCGCACCGAGACTTCCGCCTGCGCGTCGGTGCCTTCGGTCACGGCGTGCACCTGATAAAGCTCCAGCACCGCCTCATGCGGCACCATCGCCTTGATGCAATTGAAGGTGGCGTCGACCGGGCCGTTGCCGTCGCGCTCCTCGATCAGTGACTTGCCGTCGATGTCGAGCTTCATGGTGGCGCGCTGCGGCCCATGCGTGCCGGCGATGACCGAGAGCGAGACGAGCTTGATGTGATCCTGCGCGGTCGCGATCTCCTCGTCGACCAATGCCTCGATGTCCTCGTCGTAGACGTGCTTCTTGCGGTCGGCGAGCGCCTTGAAGCGCACGAAGGCGTCTTCGAGCTGATTGCCGGCGAGGTGGTAGCCCAATTCCTCGAGCTTGTGCACGAAGGCGTGCCGCCCGGAATGCTTGCCCATGACCAGCGAGGTCTGTTTCACCCCGACGTCCTCGGGCATCATGATCTCGTAGGTCTGCGTGTGCTTGAGCATGCCGTCCTGGTGAATGCCGCTCTCGTGCGCGAAGGCGTTGCGGCCGACGATCGCCTTGTTGTACTGCACCGGGAACGAGGTGACGGCCGCAACGAGCTTCGACGCCCGCGTCAGCATCTTGGCGTTGATGCCGGTCCAGAACGGCATGACGTCGTTGCGCACCCGCATCGCCATCACCACTTCTTCGAGCGAGGCGTTGCCGGCGCGCTCGCCGATGCCATTGATGGTGCATTCGATCTGGCGCGCGCCGGCGCGCACGCCGGCCAGCGAGTTCGCCACCGCCATGCCGAGATCGTCGTGGCAATGCACGGAAAAGCGTGCCTGGTCGGAATTCGGCACGCGCTCGCGCACCATCTTGATCAGCGCGAAATATTCTTCCGGCACCGCATAGCCGACGGTGTCGGGAATGTTGATGGTCGTGGCGCCGGCCTTGATCGCGGCCTCGATGCAGCGGCAGAGGAAATCGTGCTCGGTGCGCGTGCCGTCCTCGCTCGACCATTCGACGTCGTCGGTATAGCCGCGTGCCCGCGTCACCGAGGCGATCACCGTCTCGTAGACCTGCTGCGGTTCCATTTGCAGCTTCCACTTCATGTGGACCGGCGAGGTCGCGAGAAAAGTGTGGATGCGCGAGCGCTTGGCCGGCTTGATGGCTTCGCCGGCGCGGTCGATATCCTTGAGGCCGGCGCGGGCAAGGCCGCAGACAACGGCATTCTTTGTGCGCTTGGCGATCTCATGGACGGCGGCGAAGTCGCCTTCGGAGGCGATCGGAAAGCCGGCCTCGATGATGTCAACACCCATCTCGTCGAGCAACTCGGCGACTTCGAGCTTTTCTTCGTGCGTCATGGTGGCGCCGGGGCATTGCTCGCCGTCGCGCAAGGTGGTGTCGAAAATGACGACGCGGTCCTTCTCGGACTGGGCTGGAGCGGTCATGATTTAGGTCCTCTCGTCTGCACCCGCCCAGTGCTTCTCGGGCTTTTGGGCGCTCGTGGGTTCCGTGGCTCGGTTCAACCCCTGAGTGGCCCAGGCGCAAACGCCCGGCCGGCCCTCAGGGGGCGATAAGGAGCAGGAGCCCGCCGAGAATGAGGGCGGCGCCGGAGCAGGCCGTATTGGCCGTCCGGTTCATCGCGCCGATATGGTGGCGGGTCGCCATCATCTGCCCTCGGATCCCAGCGTTGCTGAACGCGGTAAACGCCGCGTTAACTGATATGGGACCGCCTCCCTTGTAGCGGAAGAAGGTTCGCCTGCGCAAGCTCCTGGGCGCAGTCGGCTTCCCCGCGATCGGTCTCGCAACGGGCAGGCGCGCAAGTCATGGCCGCCAGGCCTGTTCGAGAAACGCGACGATGAAAGGCGGCATACGCGGATCGAGATCGGCGCGCCCGCGCACGACGCGGACGTCGGACAATTCCGGCTGCGGCTCACTCGCGAGATGGCGCATGATGCGGGCGCGAAGCTCCTGGGCACTCTGGCGCGCCGTGAGCCGTTTCATCAAGGCGATGAAGCCGCGGTCGCGGACCAGGCACCAGCCCGGCCCGGCGTCGAGCGTGGCGATGTCGATGCCGGTCTCCTCCAGGAGTTCGCGGCCGAGACTGCCGGCGAGATCGAGCGCACCGCCGACGCCAATGTCCTCGGGGTCCGGTGTTCCGCAGGGAAAATAGAGCTGCCCCGCTGTCGCGGTGGACGGCGACATCTCGCCGAGGAGATAGGCGCCATCGCCGGTCCGCAGCGCCGCGGCGGCGAAGACGTTGAAGACGCCGGGGTCGGGAAGGTCCCAATCGCGCCAGGCGAGAAAACTCGCGTAATCCGTCTCGAAGCAGGCGCCGCGCAGCACGCCATCGCCGATCGCGTAGCGATGCAGCAGCAGCACGCGGCCGTTCCACAGCGCCGGCAGCTCGCGCCGGCGCCAAGCAAAATGCCGGTCGATCTCCTCACGTCGCGCGTTCGCGAACTCCCACGACCACGGCTCGACCGCGATCTCCACGCGTTCGAGCGCAATGATGTCGGCATTCGGCGGCCTGAACGACATTGATCGTTATTGAGTATCAACTCGCTTCACTGTCCTTATCACGGCGGAAAGGCACGCCAAGGCTCCAGTCGCGTCGCATAAAAACGAGAGGGCGGCATCCTTAGGATGCCGCCCCCCTTCTTAACTGGACGATCAGTCGCGTCCGATCAGGTCTTCATCGCCGCCTTGACTTGCTCAGCCGTGATCGGCAGCGAGCGGACGCGGGCGCCAACAGCGTTGAAGATGGCGTTGCCGACCGCCGGCGCGATCACCGTCACCGCCGGCTCGCCGCAGCCCACTGCGGGCTCGCCGTTGCCGATGATGCTGACGTCGATTTCCGGTATCTGGCTCATCCGCATGGGCGAATAGCTGTCGAAGTTCCTTTGCTCGATGCCGCCATTCTTGATCGAGCCCTTCTCGAGCATCGCAAGCGAGGCGCCCCAAAAGATGGACCCCTCAATCTGGGCGCGCACCCCGTCTGGGTTGACGATCGTGCCGACATCCATGGCGACGGTGACCTTCTTAAGCGTCACCTCGCCGGTCTTGGGGTCGACCTTCACGTGCGCAACGCAAGCCGTCCAAGTGGGACTTGCGCGTTCCTGCGAGCTGACGCAAGCAACGCCCATGCCTTCATTCGGACCGAGCTTGATCGCTCCGTAGCCGGAGCGGCCCACCGCCGCGCGTAGCGCATTGGCGAGACGCTTGGCGCCGCCGACGTTCTGCGGCATGTCGCCGCCGGCGTTGGCGCCGGCGCCGTCCAGGAGCTTGAGCCGCATCTCCACCGGATCCTGGCCGTTGGCGTGGGCGATCTCGTCCATGGTGCTTTCGACCGCCCAGAACGTCCAGGCGGGCGCGACCGAGCGCAATTGGCCGGAAGGCGTCGCGCCCTGCGCCAGCTTGTTCTCGAAATTGCGCACCGTGTGGTTGGGGATCGAATACCAATAGTCGGCGCCGTTGACAGTGAAGCTGTCGTGCAGGCCTTCAACGGTATCGCCAACTCGTTTCCTATCCACGGCCGGGGTCAAGAACGCCGGGATGCCCCATTTCGCGGTCGGCCACGCGCCGATCACGTCGTGCTCCATTGCGATCGCCTTGCCATCGGCGTCGAGCCCGACCTTGACCTTTTGATAGGTCAAGGGCCGGGTGAAATCCATCTGCATGTCGTCTTCACGGGCATAGATCAGCTTCACCGGCTTGCCGACGGCCTTGGCCGCGGCGATCGCCGGTATCACCATGTCCGACTCCAGCCGGCGCCCGAAGCCGCCGCCCAGGAAGTGCTGATGGAGCGCGATGTTCTTGGGATCGGTACCGGCCACCACGGACGCAATTATGGTCGTGCGGGTGAAGAACTGATTGCCGGTATAGACGTGCCACACGCCGTCCTTCTCAAGCGCAAGGGCGTTCATCGGCTCCAGCGGACAATGGATATTGATGCTGGTCAGGTATTCGGCGTCGATGACTTTGGCAGCCTTTTGCATCGCCGCGCCAGCGTCGCCGTTTTTGACGAAGAGGAAGCCTTCCGTGCCGTCCTTCTGCAGACGGCGCGACTCGTCGATGATCGACTGGTCGGAGACATCGGCGTACTTGCCTTTGTCCCAATCGATCTTGAGCGCCGCCGCAGCCTTCTTCGCCCCTTCGTAGCTGTTCGCTACTGCGACGACCCAGCCAGACGTCGTGGCGGTCTTGTCCTCGACCACGACGGCCTTGACAAAGCCCGGAACCTTCTTGGCATCGCTATCGTCGACCGATTTTACCGTCGCGCCGAAACGCACGGGGGGCAACGCGAGCTTGCCGTACAGCATGTCCGGCACGAAGGCATCGATTCCGTATTTGGCGGTCCCGTTCGTCTTCGCCGGAATGTCGAGTTGCCGTAACGACTGGCCGATCTTCGTATACTGGTCCGATGTCTTCAGCTTGATCGCCTTGAGCTCGTCGGCAGTCCAGGCTTTGTTGGCCTTTCCGCCGGCGACGATCTGGGCGTAGCTCAAGCTCTTCTTCGATTTCGCATGGTGGACATGCGAATCTCTCGCGTACAACTCGCTCTCCGGAACGCCGAGCATCTCAGCCGCAGCTTTAATGAGCGTAATCCGGCCAGCGGCGCCGGCGCGACACATCGCGTCGAAGTTCATGCCGGTGCTCCAGCTGCCGCCGGTGACTGCGGCGCCGAGTATCGGATCGTTGTATTTCGGATCGTTGGAGGCCAATGCGATGGCCATGTCCTTCCAGGACGCCTCAAGCTCCTCGGCGACAAGTTGTGCCATGGTGCTCGCGATGTGCTGGCCCATGTCGGCCTTGCCGACGGTGACCGTGACCTTGCCGTCGTGACCGATTGCGTACCAGACGCTTGGCTCGAAATTGGCGGCGGGAGCTGCCAATGCGTCCTTGATGTCCGGCAGGGCGACGTAGCCGAATACGAGCCCGGTGGCGGCGGTTCCGATGATGAAGCTGCGCCGGTCGAGGTTCGGGAGACTGTCGATCTTCTGATGCTTTGTCATGGCTTAGACTCCCCGCATGTCGGCGGCGGCGCGCAGAATCGCGCGCTGGATGCGCGCATATGTCATGCAACGACAGAGATTGCCGTCCATGTGCGCGACGATTTCGGCCTTGGTCGGATCGCTGTTCTTGGCGAGCAGTGTCGCGGCCTGCATGATCTGGCCGGACTGGCAGTAACCGCACTGCGGCACCTGCTCGGCGATCCATGCCCGCTGCAAGGGGTGTTCGCCCTTGGGGTCGAGACCTTCGATTGTCGTGATCTTATGGCCAGCGGCCTGTGACACGGCGGTCTGGCAGGAGCGCACTGCCTCGCCGTTGAGGTGGACAGTGCAGGCGCCACACAAACCGGCGCCGCATCCGAATTTCGTGCCGGTCATC
>Ga0074044_10004845_pt1 | contig 11084 bp, 9 predicted proteins | sample BogForMeECP23OM1_FD_94443 | JGI IMG/M metagenome (GOLD analysis project Ga0074044, IMG submission 94443) | Bog forest soil microbial communities from Calvert Island, British Columbia, Canada - Bog Forest MetaG ECP23OM1 | ecosystem: Environmental > Terrestrial > Soil > Wetlands ...
AGTTGCAAAATGACGAAGAAGAACCCGCAGAACCGGGCGATGAACTCTAGGCCCTCATCGATTGGCCAAAAATCGTTCCTTGACACGTCCGTCACAATCAAGCTAAGGGCTGGTCATTCAGAGCACCGGGCTTACCTTTTGCGGGCAATCCCGGAACCCCATTACGTAAATGGTTACGTACGCATGGAGTTTTATCGGGCGGTTCTGCTGCATTGGATCCATCTATATTTTGAGGCTGCCCATAGCTTTCATAGAACTTTCAGCGATGCCGTGACATTTTGCAGCGACCATTTTGGAAGGGGCCCAAAAGCATACCTTGGTGCGATTGCAGCAGTAATTCAGAGCGCCGGGTTTGCAATTGACAGCCCCTCCGAGAAAGAAGTGTGCTGCCGAAAACTCGAAGATATTATCTTCTCCCTGGCAAGGGCCTTCGAGATTGCGTACAGGGACATTGGTGATCCCACGCAGTGCGCGAGAGTCCGCTCCCCATTGCGTGTATCAAGTGTCGGCGCCAGAAGCAGAACCCTCATCGAATTTGCAGCGACCTTTGCAGATGTCAAGGAATCCCGTGCTCGCTGCTCTATAGATAAGTTTTTTGGAACGGGCAAGTACTCGCCGAAAACTCAAACTGTCGAAGAGCAGGCGAACAACGGCAGCGCACCCGACTGGCTGAAAAGGATGCAGGTTGTGTTGCAAAGGGGCAACGACGACCCCGCCAGCGTGACTTGCTCGATGTGCGAAAAAATTGGGGACGCAATCATTGCCATTACCGTTCCCCAAGGATGGAAATTGCATTCATTGGATACCGCCCACGAACTAATTTGTAAAGCCCTTGGGAAGGAAGCTCAGATACACCGCTCTGCAGCACGCTTGAAGTCGATCAATGCCAATTCAAATCAGCAAGAAGTCGACACAGACGCCGGCCCTTGATGTCGTGCAGCCCGTAGCGCAGACGAAGACTTAGTTTGCCCTCGCCTGCGGCTTTTCGGTCTTTCTCTGTTATCTACTGCACCACTCGAACCCCGAAACGTCGCCCCGCCTGCGCGCGAGGAATCAATCTTTGCGGCACGCGATGGGCAGGTACGGAAAACGGGGCAGGTCGCACTCACTTGCGATCAAAACGGACAGTCGGGCGAGATTCGCCCGGGGACCTCTTGATTGTCAACCGCCTCCGCGCTCGCGGCTCATTTTCACGGGCGGCCAATTTCCGCTCACCGTCGCTCTCAGGCTGTGATGTTAGTCTTTCCAGACGTTTGAAACCTATTCGAGAAGCGCCGAATGCTTCTTCGATCCCTGAGAGCATCTGAACGTCAATTGGGCCCTCCGACGAACGGAACGTACGGAGGACTTCCTGCACCGCACTATCTGGGTCTACGCGACCGGTCTTCACGTCTTCATGTATTCTGTGGATCCTGTCCAAGGCCCCTGTCGATACCCTGCTCGAGATGATCGCCCTACTTAGCGAGGGATCTTTTTGAAAGCGCTGCTGTATGACCGAAGCTACAGAATGCGCATGCCGATGAATGTGCTCTACACCCGACCAGAAATCGTCATAATGAGTAATCGCCTTGTACACCGCACCGGCAGAGGCGATGATGAGTGCTACAGCAGTGAGGCTCCCTTCCGTAACATTGACCTTAACACCGGTTGACTCGACCTCCGACAGGTTCCTCGAGGCGGATTCAACCCAATCGTATGCCCTCGATCCTATAGCCTTGATGTCAGCATCCGACAATTCCTCAACGTCAACCCGTACATAGACTCTGCAAATCGTAAGCACCGACAGACTCCCGCAAAAACTGATTTTACAGCTCAACGCTGCAGAACAGCGGGTAACGCATCAGAGGTACGCGTACCTTGCTTTCCTCAGCGACTCGTGTTCTGGCCACCGTGACGGAACGTCTTTCGCCCGCCAATCCAATACATGTCCTCTCGTAGGTGGCGTCGCAGACGCGGCATGGCGCCAATTATAGGCCTTGAACCGCCGTCCGCAAGAGGTCATTTCTCGCTGGCTGGCGCAGACATGAGGTTTAATGTCTGCGCCCAAGCCTCGCGATGCGACCTCGCGCGCCCAAGTGTTCACGGCAGCCGATCTGAAAACCAGGTGTCAGGTGTCTGAAAGACCGGGCGGGACACGGGACATGGCGATTGATGATTGTCGATTGCCGATTGAGGACGGGAAACGGAATACGGGACACGGGGTTCGGGGCTGGGGGTTCGGGATTAGGGGTTAGGGGACGCGGAAATCGAAGATTGCAGATTCAAGATTCAAAATTGAGGAACAGAGCAAGGCGGGACACGGGATACGGGACACCGTATTGCCGATTGAGGATTGTCGATTGCCGATTGAGGACACCAACCGGGCTATTCCGGCCGAGTGTCGATGCGCTATAAAGGATTTCAGCGGGATTGCAAGTTGCCAAGAGCCCGTGAAGTCATCACGCGAACACGAGGCGGCCTTTGGGGGTGGGGATGGGGCGGCCCAACTCTTTTGCCGTCTCAATCCATTCCTGGATGACAACCTCGGCGTTCGAGAGGGCTTGTTGATAGGATTTGCCGTCCGCCGCGCAGCCGGGGAGTTCGGGAACTTCGACGATAAACGCTTGGTCCTCGGGGCTCCAATAGATGATCAATTCGTACTTGGGCGTCACAATTCGCCTCCCAATTTGTATTGGACTCTATCGGACGGGGCCATGCGTTTCTCCTTGGCAGTTAATATAACCAAAATTTCACAAAGGTGCGAGACCGATGGTTCGGCCACCGCGGGTGGCGCAGATATTGAGTTTGATGTCTGTGTCCCAAGCCTCGCGTTGCGACCCCTCGCGCCCAGTGTTCACGGCAGCCGGGAAGAGCAGGGGCTGGGGAATTGCGGATGGCAGATTCAAGATTCAAGAACAGAACAAGCCTGCGGCGATCTATAGCGCCTCGGTAGTTTGTGGCATTAGTCGCATGAATTTTCCATAAGCTGACGAAACAGGTGGAGCGCGGGTTAACTGGGCGAAGATGGATACGAGTCGCATTGACCCCAATAACCGGTGTTTTCCCGCAGACAAATCCAGCCCCTCGCCATAGGGTCATGTTAATATTAGGTTTAATGGATGGAGAGAACCGATGACGGTGACTTTGAAGTTGAAGCCGGAAATTGAAGCCGGACTGCTGGCCCAGGCGCAGGCGAGCGGAATGAGCGTGGAAGCATACGTTCTTTCCGTGGTGGAAGGATCGGTGCTGCCTGCCGTAAAGAACGGATTGTCGCCGGAGGAACGAGCGGCGGCGTTTGAGGCGTGGTCCGCCGGGCATCGTCCTACTCCTCCCTTGTCTGATCATGCTGTGAGCCGCGAATCCATGTATGAAGGCCGTGAGTTCTGATGCGTGTCCTCGTTGACACGAATATTCTGCTGCGTAGCGCCCAACCCAATCATCCCCTCTGCGCTCAAGCCACCTACGCCGTGGCGAAGCTGTTACGGCAAAGAGATTCCGTCTTCTTTTGTCCTCAGAACATCGCGGAGTTTTGGAATGTCGCAACTCGCCCCGCCGACCGGAATGGGCTCGGTTTCTCACACGAGGAAGCATTGCGGGAGGTCACCAGTATTGAGGAATCCGTAACTCTGCTGCCTGAGGTGCCGGCAATCTATGCCGCGTGGAAACGCATTGTACATGACTATAAAGTCCAAGGCGTTAAGGTCTATGACGCGCGGCTCGTCGCCGTGATGACCGTCTACGCTGTGGAGAGCATTCTTTCCTTCAATAGTGCCGACTTCAAGCGCTATGACATCGTCACCGCGCTGCACCCTGCCTCCCTGCTCGCTTGAGACCTCTTCAATGAACCCCACTTCCCGTAGGGTACGCCACTTGACGATATGACTCCCAGCCTTTACCGAGCAGTCCGCACCTTCAATCCGAAACCTACAAGGAAAGGGTAAGGGCTGAAGGGTAAAGGTTAAAGGGTAAAGGATAAGCAAGAACCCCTGATTTTAGTCTTTACCCTTTGGCATTTACCCTTTACCATTCACAGTTTGCTCTTGTCCTCGCACCCAGCATATTTTAAGGAGCTTACGCATGCGGAACTCAAACTCAATCATCAAAACAGTGGTGGTGGCGGCACTTCTGGCGCTGACGGCCGCGTGGGCCGTGCCCGTGGCTCGCGCGGCGGAAGGGCCGCAGGCCCCAGTCACGCTGCGCTGTGAATACCTGCACAACCCGGTGGGAATCGACGTGCGCCAGCCGCGCTTCGCCTGGGTGCTTCATCACACGGAGCGGGGGCAAATGCAGTCCGCGTATGAGGTGCTGGTGGCAACCACGCCCGAATTGCTGGCCCAGAACAAAGGTGACGCGTGGGACAGCGGCAAGACCGCCTCCGACGACTCGACGCAGGTGGTTTACAACGGCAAGCCCCTGGAGAGCAATCGCTCCTACTGGTGGAAAGTCCGCTACTGGGACAAGGACGGGAACGTCAGCAATTACAGCCACCCGGCAAGTTTCGATGTGGCGCTGCTATCTCCCGATGACTGGAAGGGTCAATGGATTGGCGGCGCCAACCAGTTGCGGCAGGAATTCACCCTGGCGGAAGCTCCGCGCCGCGCCCGCGCTTACATTACCGGGCTGGGTTACTACGAGCTGCGCCTCAACGGCAAGAAAGTCGGAATGAATTACCTGGACCCCGGCTGGACGAGTTGGGGAAAGCGCGTTCTCTACGTTACCTACGACGTTACCGCCAGCCTGCACAGCGGCTCGAACGCCGTGGGCGTCATGCTGGGCCAGGGGTGGTTCAAGTCGCGCATCATGCTGCTGCAAATGGATATCGAATTGGCCAGCGGCAAGCACGTGAGCGTGACCAGCGGCCCCTCGTGGAAGGCCATGAACGGCCCCATAGTGAGCGACAGCCTTTATGATGGCGAAGTCTACGATGCGCGCCTGGAAACTCACGGCTGGGATTTGCCGGGATATAAAGATGATGGCTGGAAGCCGGCGGAAAGCGTGAAAGGCCCCGCCGGCGTGCTCTCCGCGCAGATGATGCCGCCCATCCAGGACGTGGACACGATGGTCCCCATCGCCCTCACCAACCCGCGCCCCGGCGTTTACGTCTACGACCTGGGGCAAAACTTCAGCGGTTGGGCGGAGTTGTACGTCAATGGACCGCGCGGGGCGCAAGTGCAACTGCGCTTTTCCGAATTGCTCTACGACAACGGCATGATCAACCGCGAGAACCTGCGCGGGGCCAAAGCGCGCGACATCTACATCCTGCGCGGCGATGGAGACGAACACTACCACCCGCGCTTTACCTATCACGGCTTCCGCTATGTGGAGGTGACCGGATATCCCGGCGCGCCCAGTCTCGACTCGCTGCGCGGGCACGTGGTGCACACCGCCGTCAAGACCACCGGCAGCTTTGTGGCCTCAAACCCCCTGCTGAATCAAATCCACAAGATCATCCGCTGGTCGGACTTGACCAATATGCACAGCGTGCCCACCGATTGCGATCAGCGCGACGAACGCCAGGGCTGGATGGGCGACGCGCAAGTCAGCTCGGAAGGCGTGATGCTGAACTTCGATATGGCGGCGTTCTATTCCAACTTCCTGCGCGACATGCGCGATGACTTGGGCGCCGACGGCACCATGACGGATACTATTCCTTTTCTCACCCACGGCCGGCGCCCCGCCGATCCCGCCTGGGGCACCGCCTTTCCCCTCATCTGCTGGTACCTGTTCCAGCAGAGCGGCGATCGTCGCCTGCTCGAGGAGAATTACGATGGGGTGAAAAAATACGTGGGGTACCTGCAAAGCCGCGCTCCCGACAACGTTCTGCGCTTTAGCTACTATGGCGATTGGGTGGCGACGGAAATAACTCCGGGCGCCGAGGTTTCCGACTTCTACTACTATTACGACACCGTCGTGCTTTCCAAAATGGCCGCGGCGCTGGGGAATTCCGCCGATGCTGAGACATACACTCAACGCGCCGGGCAAATCAAAGACGCCTTTAACAAGGAATTCTTTAACCCCACTGCCATGACCTACACCACCGCGACCCAGACCGCCAACGTCCTGCCGCTCTTTCTGGATATGGTTCCCAGCGACAGCCGCCGGCAAGTGGCGAACAACCTGGCCAACAACATTCTTTACGAGCACAACACCCACCTGACCACGGGACTGGCGGGCCTCCGCTACCTGATGCCGGTCCTGACGCAAAACGGCCGCTCCGACCTGGCTTATGACCTCGCGACGCAGACCACCTACCCCAGTTGGGGTTATATGCTGGCCAACGGCGCCACCACGGTTTGGGAACTTTGGGAGAAGAAAGTCGGGCCGGCGATGAACTCCCAAAATCACCACATGATGGGAAGCGTGGATGCGTGGTTTTACGAGGCCCTGGGCGGAATCAACGTGGACCCTGAGCATCCGGGCTACCGCCACATCCGCATTGAGCCGCAGGTGACGCGCGACCTCACCTCCGTCAGCGCCACGGTGGGCAGCGTGCGCGGCAATGTGACCTCTTCCTGGAGCCACGAGCCAGGAGTCATCACCTTGCAAGTGGACGTGCCCGTCAACGCCACCGCGAGCGTTTCCATTCCTCAGGATCCCGAGATGACGGATATTGCCATTCACGAAGGCGACCGAAGCGTTTGGGAAAAAGGACATTTTGTCGAGGGAACACCCGGGGTCACGGCAGGGAAACTGGACGGCAAGCGCGTCGTTTTCGAGGTGGGCTCTGGAATGTATAACTTCCGGGTGACCGGGGAGTAGAGCTTAAGACATTTTGTCTGATTTGGAAGGCCTTGCCAGCTTGGGGAGTAGCTGGGACTATTGGTTATTCTTGGATTATCCACAATGCTTTCTGGCAAAAGGGGGGGACGTCAAATATGAAACTGGTAACTTATGAATCCGCGAAACAATCTCGCCTGGGGGTGGTGCAAGGCGACTTGGTGGTGGATGTGGCCGCAGCGTATGGCCTGGTTGCCAAGGGGCGGATCGCCGACGCCAAGGTCGCCGCGGCAGCGAAGGTGCTGCGCAAGCTGGGCAGGCCGCCCGCCGACATGATTGAACTCCTGGGGCTGGGAGAAAAATATCGCCAGGCGCTGGGAGTCATCGTGGCGGGCGCGGGTGCGATGGGCAAGAAGAGTCCCAAGGGCTTGCTCACCCCGTTATCAAAGGCCAAGCTGCGCGCGCCCATCGCGTACCCGAACAAGATCACTTGCATCGGCCTCAATTACGCTGACCACGCGCGCGAGGGCGGCCATGAGCCGCCGCCGGCGCCGATTTTTTTCCTCAAATCGCACAACACCATTTGCGGTCCCGGCGATGCCATCAAGCTGCCTCCCAACTCCACCCAAGTGGATTACGAGGCGGAGTTTGCGGTAGTGATCGGCAAGCGGGGAAGGCGCATCTCCGAAGGCGATGCCCACAAGTACATCGCGGGTTACACCATCCTGCACGACGTGAGCGCGCGCGACATGCAGTTCGCCGACAAGCAGTGGTACCGCGGGAAGAGCTGCGACACCTTCGCGCCGACGGGCCCGTGGATTGTCACTCCCGATGAAATTTCTGATCCCCACAACCTGCGAATCTCCCTGACACTCAATGGCGAAACCCTTCAGGATTCCAACACGAGCAATCTGATCTTCAAGGTTCCTTTCCTCATCAGCTATCTCTCCCAATCGGCCACCTGGGAGGTGGGGGATTTGATTTCCACCGGCACGCCCCCGGGTGTGGGATTTGCTCGCAAACCCCCGGTGTTCATGAAAGCCGGCGACACGGTGAGCGTGACGGTGGAGGGAATCGGAACCCTCACCAACCCCGTCGTCGGACCGTAGCGCAGCCGGGGAGGGGCCTGCGCTGGCGCCTTCCGCAACTCCTTCGCGCGGCGCTATAATGGGTGACGCCAATCGTCTGTGTGGAGGCACGTTTATGCCGCTCCCCGATTTCAAGAACGAACCCCTGAGTGACTTCAAAAACAATCCTGCCCATCGTCGCCGAATGGAGTATGCGCTGGAAGAAATTCGCGAGGAGTTGGGCCGCGAACACGATCTGGTCATCGGCGGGGAGCGCATCAAAACCCCGGACAAGCTTTACTCCTACAATCCCAGCCACCCGGACCAGGTGGTCGGAGTGTTTTCCAAGGCGGACGCCGCGTTGGCGGACCGCGCCGTGCGCTACGCCGACGAGGCTTTCAAGAGTTGGAGCCGTACGCCCGTGCAGAAGCGCGTGGACCTGTTGCTGAAGACCGCCAAGATTTTATTGGAGCGGAAGTACTACTACGAAGCCCGGCTGGTGTACGAGGTCGGCAAGACGTGGCCGGAAGCGGACGCCGATGTGGCGGAGGCCATCGATTTCACCGAGTTTTACGCCCGCGCCATGTTGCGCCTGGCGGGCCCCCAACCGCTCACGCCGGTCCCCGGTGAGAGGAACCACTTGCGCTACATTCCACTCGGCGTGGGGATTGTGATTCCACCCTGGAACTTCCCTCTGGCGATTCTGGTGGGAATGACCATGGCTTCGATTGTGACCGGCAACACGGTGGTGATGAAGCCCTCCAGTGATGCGCCGGCCATCGCCTACAAGTTTTTTGAGGCTCTCGAGGAAGCCGGCATGCCCCCGGGCGTGGTGAATTACCTGCCCTGCCCGGGCGGGGTAGTGGGCGATACTCTGGTTGGCCACCCCCGCACCCGCTTCGTGGCGTTCACGGGATCAAAGGAAGTCGGCCTGCACATTAATGAGTTGGCGGCCAAGACCGCGCCCGGACAAGTTTGGGTGAAGCGCGTGATTGCGGAGATGGGCGGCAAGGACTCGATTGTGGTGGATAGCGATGCGGACCTGGACGAGGCGGTGGAAGGCGTAGTGGCCTCGGCCTTCGGGTATCAGGGCCAGAAGTGTTCTGCCTGCTCACGGGCAATTGTGGTGGAGCCGGTGTATGACGCTTTCCTGCAAAGACTCCGCCAGCGAGTGGAGCAGATTACGGTGGGCCCCGCCGAGCGTCCGGAAAACTATATGGGCCCCGTGATCAACGCCAAAGCCAAGAAATCGATTCTGGAATTCATCGAAGTAGGAAAGGCGGAGGGCCGCCTGGTTACCGGCGGGGGTGAGTCCGCCGGGGCAGGGCATTTTATCCCGCCGACGGTGATCGCCGATGTTCCCCCTACGGCGCGCATCGCCCAGGAAGAGATTTTCGGTCCCGTCCTGGCGGTAATCAGGGCCGGGAGTTTTGACCAGGCCTTGGCCATCGCCAATAACACCGATTACGGGCTGACGGGCGCCGTTTATACCAAGGACCGGCGTAAACTGGATAATGCCACGGAGGAATTCTTCGTGGGAAACCTCTATCTGAACCGGAAATGCACGGGGGCGCTGGTGGGCGCTCACCCCTTTGGAGGCTTTAATATGTCCGGGACGGATTCCAAAGCGGGCGGGAACGACTACCTGCTGCTCTTTACCCAGGCCAAAACTGTCGCGGAAAGGATGACCTTTTGAGCGGATTGTAGGGTTGTAGTGTTGTCCGATTGTTAATTACATGCAGATGGAACTGATAATCACCTCATAATCCTCCCGCTTGCATTCTTGTCCTGTTTTCGTATAATGTCGGGTGTAGGTGTTGTTGCCCAATATTATTCAAATTTTTTCAAGGCCCTATCGGTGCTGATTTGAGAGCAATGGATAAGCCGCTGAATGTCGAACAAGTCGGCCCACAGGCGCGGATTGCAGCGGAGCTTGTGCGCTTGGATTCGCAAAAGCGGGAATTCTGGGTTCTGATCATCTTCGCGGGTGTGGTTCTTTTCCTGGGAGTCCTATCCTTCTTTTTCCCTAACGAGTTCTGGTACAGCGGGGGCTTGCATATCAACCTCTCCCCGCAGGTTCTTTTCGTCATCATGGTTGCCACGGTGCTGGCTTCCTTGGCCTACGTCCGCCGTGACCTCGAGGTCCGAGGGCTGCGGCTGGCCAATCTCCAACAGTACATGAACGCTCAGGAGGAGCAAGCCGCCAGCATGGTGGACGCGGTGACCAACGTTTTTACCCGCGGCCTCCTGAATGATCTCCTGGCAGGTGAAATCTCCCGCGCTGAGCGCACCAACCGCTCGCTGTCGCTGATCATGTGCGACCTAAACAATTTCAAGCAGGTCAACGATCGCTACGGCCACCTGATGGGTGACTACGTGCTCTCGCAGATTGCCACGATCTTGAAGTCCTGTGTGCGTGGCTCGGATTGTGTCGTCCGGTACGGGGGTGATGAGTTCCTCATCCTGCTTCCGGAGACCGACGAAAAAGGCGCCGAGACGGTGCGCCAGCGCATTCATCACCGGGTCGCCGAATGGGACCGCAGCAACCGCGTGGGTGACTTGCCGATCTCCGTCAGCCTGGGTTCGTACCTCCACGTGAATGGCCAGACGCCGGATAAGGATGTCGCGGAAGCTGATGCGCGCATGTACGCGGAAAAGCAAGCCAGCAAACGCGCTGCCGTAGAAGAGAAGACCTAACCCTTGCCGCAGTAAATCTAATCCCTGGAATATCCAAAGAAGAGCCCACGGTCACGAGAGCCCTGTGGCCCGCTGATGGTCGCCGCGTACGAGGGGTCGCACACATCCCGACAAGAACATGTTGGGACGCAAGCGCCACCCGCGAGCCAGCTTGACAATATGTACAGGAATGCTGTACGCTCATGATGGGAGGCGAATGCGATGCCTGTGGAGACTACTTACACGAGCTTGCGGGAACGGCTGGCTTCGGTCCTGGACCAGGTCGCCAACGATCAGGAAGTGGTGATTGTGCGGCGCCGGGGCGCCAAAGACGTGGCCTTGATTCCGGCGGAGGAGCTGGCCAGCCTGATGGAAACAGCCCATTTGCTGCGATCCCCAAGGAATGCCGAAAGGCTGCTGGCAGCCCTCCGGCGGGCCACTGGGCGCAAAGGCACGCCGCAATCCGTCGACAAGCTGCGGCGGGAGGTGGGTCTTGGCGCGTCCCACTGAGCGCGAGGCCGTCTTCCACCCGGAGTTTCGTGACGATCTGAAAGATTGGGTGGAGAGCGACCGGAAAGTGGCCCTTCGGGTTCTGGACCTTGTTGAGGCGGTAATGAGGGATCCGTTCACCGGCATCGGCAAGCC
>Ga0074044_10004846_pt1 | contig 11084 bp, 13 predicted proteins | sample BogForMeECP23OM1_FD_94443 | JGI IMG/M metagenome (GOLD analysis project Ga0074044, IMG submission 94443) | Bog forest soil microbial communities from Calvert Island, British Columbia, Canada - Bog Forest MetaG ECP23OM1 | ecosystem: Environmental > Terrestrial > Soil > Wetlands ...
CTCTCGATCGTCTGCGTCTTCCTCTTCATGGCGGCACTTTACGAGAGCTGGATTCGCCCGATGGTCATCATCCTGACCGTCCCCCTGGCCACCTTCGGGGCGATCTTTGGCCTCTGGATCTTCAACTTGCCGCTGGACGTCTTTGGCCAGATCGGCCTGGTCATGTTGATCGGCCTGGAAACCAAGAACGCCATTCTTGTGGTCGAGTTCGGCGTCGAGCTCATGGAAAAGCAGGGCATGAGCATCATCGACTCGGCCAAGGAAGCCGCGCGGCAAAGGCTACGGCCCATCCTCATGACTTCGTTCGCCTTCATCATGGGTGTACTCCCCATGGCGCGCGCCACCGGGGCAGGGGCCTACAGCCGCAACTCGCTGGGCATCGTCATCGCCTCTGGCATGCTGATCAGCACCGTCCTCGGCCGGTTCGTCATCCCCGTCTACTACGTCCTGGGCGAGCGAATCATCCGCGCGTTCTCGCGGCCCGAACCGCCGGAAACGCAGCCGGCCGACCCCAGGGACTCCGGCGCCGAAATGCCCTGGCAAGAAGGTGACGACGCTCACCATGCTTGAGCTCTCGATCGACGGTCTCGTCGCTTTCAGTGCGGAATCGCCCTGAGCCAGCAGTTCCAATTCCATCTCCCTCGTCGCTGAATGACCCGCTCGTCGTCGAGCCGGACTGTCGGCCGACCGTACGCCTCGGACCTGGCGGTTTATCTGATTCACACCTCAGGACGCCTTTTTCGGCACATTTTGTAGTCACAGGGAATCGTGGCCTACGTTTCTATAGACAGAGTGTTACATTGAATCAATGCACCCACTCGAAACCTGCATTCTCGGTTCGATGGGCTCCGTTGATCCTGGGCTTGGCACGCGGATTGCAGCGTCCAAGAACCTGTCAGGAGATTAGTGAGATTGATCGCCAATGGGGACTGATCATGAACGCGACTTCTCAGGTGATGGTTACCTTGTCCGCCGATCTTCTGAAGCAACTTCGGAAAGAAGCACGCGAGCAGCATGTGCCGCTCCGCTGGCTGGTGGCCGGCTTGGTATGCGATACGTTGGAAACGGGACGACGGTTGCACGATGCGGGGCAACCCGCGTTCGCGGGGCGCTGAGAATCCCTCACCCACCAAGCTCAACAGGCGAGCACGGTTGCCGCCCCTCAGCTTGCCGGCAGATCTGGTAAGCCAGGCATCTCACCAAGGGCGCTGCTTGGCCGGGTTCAGCGGGCGCTCCACTTCTCGATTGACCCTTGAGCGCCCGCGGAACAGGATAGATGCTGGCGAGGCCGGCCTCGCCTCTGGAAGCAATTCTGCCCGGGATTCGTCGGTCGAGGATCGCAATGTTCCCGATGCTCATCGTGGCGCTTTGGGGGCTGGGACCAAACCCGACGCTCGGTGACGACATCGTCGCCTACGCTCGTTCAAAACTGGGTCGGAAAGTGGGCAACGGCGAGTGCACCTCGCTGGCAGTGGATGCGCTTCGCCAATGCCACGCCCGGCGGCCCGATCCTGTTCTGGGCATCTGGGGCGACGAGGTAAAGTCTCTCCGCAACCTCCAGCCCGGCGACATCCTCCAGTTCGAGGACGCGATCTTCTTCAAGCAACATGTGCGCGGCGATGGTGCCCTCCTGGCGCTGACTTCGAGTTATCCGCATCACACCGCGATCGTCGCCCGCGTGCGCAAGCGGGGGCCCAAGCCGGTGCTGGTCATCCTGCACCAGAACGCGGGCCCGGCGGGAGGCGAGGACGGGGAATTCAAGGTCGTCCGACAGTGGACGCTCGAGATGGCCACGCAGCGGGGTGGGTCCGTGAAAGCCTACAGACCCGCTGCGGATCGACCGCGGCAGCCTCAGCAGCCTACCGAGCACCCCGCACGGACTCGGGACTGATGCAATTTCCGGGCGCTCGATGATTCACTCGCCAGGTGGCTCCCTGAGTTTTGCCAGCATTTCCTGCACGTGCCTGCTCGTTTGCAACTGCGACGAGAAGACGTGCCGGACCACCCCGGCCCGGTCGATCAGGTACGTGACGCGCCCGGGGAACAGTCCCAGAGTCCGGGAAACCCCGTAGCGAGCGCGGACCTCGCCCTTGCTGTCGGACAGGAGCAAGAATGGCAGACTCCAGAGCTTCGCGAAGAGCCGGTGCGACCCCTCCGAGTCGGAACTGATGCCGATCACCTCGGCACCGGCTTCCTTGAACACTTCATGACTGTCCCGGAACGCGCACGCCTGCGCGGTGCAGGCGGGAGTGTTGTCCTTGGGATAGAAGAAGAGGACGACCTCCGACTTGCCTCGAAAATCCGACAGGCTCACCATCTCGCCGGTCGATGACGGCAGGGTGAAATCCGGGGCCAGGTCACCGACCCCGACAGCTTGATGCACTGGCATGGTTACCACCTTGGTGCGTGACGATCCTGGTCGAGCAGGAGCCTACAGCAGTTATAATCGTCCGGCAACTCGAAGCCAATCGGCGCGGCCCACGTTCGGCGAAGATCTCCCGACCCCGCCGTTCGGCGATCTACGTTCGGCGAGGGCCTCCCGACCCCGCCGTTCTCGTTCGGCGAGGGTCTCCAGACCCCGCCGTTCGGCCGATCGTAAATCGTGTCTGGTGTCAATCGTGTCTGGTGTCAGACTTGGTTCTTGGTTCCCGCCTCGATCAGCGCCATGATCTGCTGAAGCTCGTCGGCCAGTTTGGGATGGGCTCGCAGGCGAGCGTCGATGCGTCGGGTCAGGTTGGGGACGCTGTCGGCACGAGACAGGCCAAGCCGGGGGGCGAGCTCGCGGAGCGGGACTTCGCTGTGGCGGCGGCAGAGCCAGGCAGCGACGGCGCGAGCGATGTGGGGATCTCCGCGCTGGGCCAGTGCCGATCGGTCCAGGCCATAGTGTTCCGACACCGCCCTGAAGATCGCTTCGGCATCGCGTCCGGCGAGTTGTCGCGCCTCGGGCGCGGGAGGATCACAGACCACAGGCCCGGCCAGCTCGCGAATCCGTTCCAGGAATCGCTCCGAACCAAGCACCCAGCCGCCGAATGCCTCGCGAAACGGCGAGGGTGGAGGATTTCTCAGCCCCGCCTCAACGAAGTGCCGATACGCCGAGGCCGGATCAGAGCCGCCATGCTCGCCACGCCACGCGGAGAGCAGCCGGTCGTAGGCCACCCAGGGCAGGCGAGACGTGCGTCTGACATAACCGGGATAGCTCGACCATGGCCATGCGGCCGGCCGGTCGACCAATCCTGCTCGGACAGGATTGAGATGGATATAACGGCTGACGATCCAGTAATACGCCTCATCCTCGATCATCTCCGCCCGGTAGCGTCCCTGGAAGAGATGCCCTGTGCGGCGTCGCCTTTGACCGTGCCATCGAGCGTAGGAAGAGAGAAACTGCTGCATACCCAAGGCGAGGTTGGGGCGAGGGGTCTTGATCAGCAAATGCAGATGGTTGCCCATGAAGACGAAGGCAGGCAATTCCCACTCACACCGCAGCACCGTGCGCCGTAGGTCGTCGAGCAGTCGTTGCCGGTCCGGGTCGTCCTGAACGATCCGCTGGCGGCCGTTGCCCCTGGCCATCACGTGATAGATGGCGCCCTCAAATTGAATGCGATGTCGTCTAGGCATCTCCCCAGTAGAACTCATAGGAGCGAGGGACTCAACAAGAAAACCAAAAACAAAGCCTGACCCCCCAGCCTTAGGCGGGAGCGTCGCACCGGATCGAGGCTCCAGACTCGGTTTTCCGCGCACCTGGATGCTGGGTCGAAGGGGCGGTATCATTCGGCCGCTGGTTGATGCAGGAAACTGGTTCGTCGTTGGTTGCCGGATCAGAGACGGAGGACGGTCCATGCGGCTGTTTGACCTGATCGCAGTGTTCATCGTCATGGCGGCGGGGTTCAGCTACCTCAACTTGCGCCTGCTAAAACTCCCCATGACGATCGGACTCATGGCGCTGGCGCTGCTGTTCTCCCTGTCGTTGTTCGTGCTCGAGGCGTTTTACCCGGCGGTCACGCAACAAATCCGTCCCGTGGTTGAGCTCTTTGATTTCAACCAGGCGTTGTTGCACGGAATGCTCGCGTTCCTCCTCTTCGCCGGGGCCCTGCACATCAATCTGGACGATCTCATCTGGCTCAGGTGGCCGATCGCCGTGCTCGCCACGGTCGGCGTGCTGCTCTCGACACTGATCGTGGGCGTGCTGATGTGGGGTGTCTTCGCCCTGCTCGGTTTCCCGTTGCGGTTCATCGACTGCCTGCTGTTCGGTGCGTTGATCTCGCCGACCGACCCGGTGGCCGTGCTCAGCCTGCTCAAGCAGATCGGCGCCCCCAAGACGCTGGAAGTGCAAATCGCCGGTGAGTCGCTGTTCAACGACGGAGTAGGGGTCGTCCTCTTCATGGGTCTGCTCGAGGTCGCATCGGGCGAGGTGGCCTTTGATATGGGGCACCTCGCCTTTCTCTTCGTCCGGGAGGCTGCCGGCGGGGCCGTGTTCGGGCTCGCGATCGGCCTTTTGGCCTACCGGATGCTCAAGTCCGTGGATAACTATCAGGTTGAGATCTTGCTCTCATTGGCACTGGTCTGGGCCGGTTCGGCGCTGGCCGACGCGCTCCATCTGTCGGGGCCGCTCGCCATGGTTGTGGCCGGGCTGTTGATTGGCAACCAGGGGCGCAGCTTCGCCATGTCCAGAACAACTATTGAACACCTCGACCTGTTCTGGGAGATGGTCGATGAGAGCCTCAATGCCGTGCTGTTCGTGGCGATCGGGATGGAGCTTCTCGTCCTGACGTTCTCCGTATCGTACCTTGTGGCGGGGTTGCTGGCGATCGTGATCGTGCTCGCTGCCCGTTTCGTCTCTGTCGGGGTGCCCGTGTGGCTGCTGCGTCGGTCGGACCGCTTCGACTCATCGATGATCGGGATCCTGACCTGGGGCGGCTTGCGCGGCGGCATCTCGGTCGCCCTGGCGCTGTCCTTACCAGACGACACAGCCGGTGGCCCCGTTCCCAGGCGCGAGTTGATCCTCGCCACGACCTACGTGGTCGTGGTGTTCTCGATACTCGTTCAAGCACTCACTTTCGGTCCGCTGACTCGCCGCTGGGTGGGCCGCGCAGCAGCAGCGGCGCCATTGAACGGCAAGGAGGGGGAAAGTGGTTGATCAGATCGGCCGGCGGCAAAGTAACCGTTCAGTATTGGCAGGCCGATACCCATCAAGACAATCTCGGGGTTGAAGGTGACGGCCAGATCCACGGCTTCGAGCCCGTCACGGGTCGTGCGAACCTCGTTGCCCAGGATGTTGAGCATCAGGGCCAGGCTGTCCGCCGAGTCCTGCACCAGATGGGCCACCCACTTTGTGGCACCAACGCCAGCTTGAACAGGATTCACTTTCACCGGTACTGGACGGACGTCCGGTCTAGATTAGTCTGGGTTTCTGAAGTTTCGGCCGCGCTCGATGCCCCCACTGGACTTCCGATTTTTTGTCATAAGTAATTATGTGACATCGACAAACACCCGAGAGGTCGGCCTTGTCCTGACAGTTCTCAATCATTTCCATCTCTTTCCCTCGGGTCCACTGGCGCAAATCGCGGAGGGAGCGCGCAAGGGTCATTTACTTTGTAGCACAGAGTAAACGCGGATGGCCGATCTCTCCCACGTGGTTCTTGGTGCAGGCAGCGATCTGGGGTGGGGCATGCATCCATGATTCCGGACCCAGTCTGAGCGCGAAGACATCGGTGCGCAGTAATACTGTCAAACCGACTGGTCGCCTGAGACGGGGACTCTAAAGGACTCTTAAGGGGACATCGCTATTCACGGCGGATGTCTGGAGAATATGGGGGGTCTTCGATTCCTGGTCCGGCGGTCTGTTCACCTGGGAGATTTGACAGGCCTTGATCTGCCCGAGCATCGGCCAGAGGGTACGGCTATCACGTCATCAACGGGGGCAATGCGATGGCCCAGGTGTTCCACTCTTCCGGGCATAACGTCAGCCGGGTGGGTTCGCGTCCTTGGCTTCGAAATCCTCGCCGAGTGCTTCACTCCGGTCGTGAAGACGATTCGGGATGGCGCAGTTCGGCGATGAGCCGGACATCCAGGTAGTGCACGCCCGTGGCATCATAAAGGACCACGCTCCGCCCTGTTGGCGATCGGGCAATGAAGTCGGGGTGGTTCACAGCGAATTCTCAGCCGTCAGCCGTGAGGATGTTGAACGGGACGAAAGGCTGGGCATTCTTCAGATCGGCGATTTCTCTGACGTCCAAAGGGATCTCCTGGTTGGAGGAGACGACTCCATCACACTGGCGTGTGGCGCCTCGCCAACGACATTGACCCACTCGATGGGGTGAATGGGAAGAAAGGAAAAGCCCGAACGTTCTCACCGTCGGCCTCCGTGTTGCTTGAATTGCGCCCGCCGCGACAAAGAACAAGGAGGCGACGATCGTCGTCGGACCCCGCGTCCCAGTGGGCGATAGAGGACTTGAACCTCTGACCTCCTGCGTGACGAGCAGGCGCAAATTGATTGCGTAACTGCTTTAACTCTAAGAACTTGCATGTGGTTTGATCGCCCCAACTGGCTTCCACAGCTTACAGGATTTCCCGTGTTTTTCGAGGGTTTGTCATGGTATTGCTACCATGCCAGCGTATTATACGTTGATGGGATTTCGCGTGTTTTCCGAGGGGTGATCAGGGTCTTGGTTCGGCGAACTGAAACTCGGTGGGGCTGGGTTCAGTGGCTCCGACCCGCACCTCTGGTGAAGTTTTGATGAAAAATCGGTACACCCTTGATTCCTGGGTTCCGATATGGTAGCCGCGCCGGTATACTGAACGGGCGATACTAGGCATCGGTGCCAAGTACGCATGATACAAGCATCTATGAGCGCCACCATGGATTTTTTCAACGGCATGACTCTCGATCAAGTTATTGACAAAGAGGTTGATGTTTTTCTGAGGTCAGGCTCCAGAGTACAGGCTATCAATTTCTGCCGAACATTCATGCAGGATGGGCAAGTCTGGGTTGATCTCATGCCCCACGTCGCCGGTAAGTACGTTATGCCGCTTCCAGATGATGCTGGCATCTCTCGCAATGAAACCGATCTGGGTGTGGCGCGGTACGGAATCTTTATCTCCCCGGATTCACCGCAAGGGAAGTTCGTCAAGTCCATCATCGATGCCAAGAAGGCGTTAGGATGACTTCCTCGCCTTCCGCTCCCCTTTCAAAATCACCTCTACATAATCCGGCACGGGCGTCTTTATAGTTTTCCAGTTCCAGAGCATCTGCCGCCTCGGGTGGTGGCCAAGTTTCACCAAACTGGGAGTCAACATGAAGTATGAAACCTTGTTAATCGAGGATGTCAGCGATTTTATTGCGAAGCTCGGTCGCTTCGAACAGCGCCATGTCGCTCAATGGTTCTATCGCGGCCACCCCGACAGTTCATTCAAGCTTTTGCCCAGCCTCTACCGTCTCGACATCAAGGAGTCTTTCAGTGACTGGGGAGATGTTGAACAATACATGATGCAATCCTTCAAGCGCGAAGCCGCGCCGTTCGTTACGGATGTCCCGGGTGATGAACTGGAATGGCTGGCACTCGCTCAGCATTATGGGCTTCCGACTCGCCTGCTAGATTGGACTGTGAACCCCCTAATAGCTCTCTACTTCGCGGTAGAATCCCACCCTGATCAAAATGCTGATGTCTGGTGCTTGGGCTTTCCTTCCATAATCAACTGCCTTGCTGAAGCCACACACCTCTCTCGGCGGCTATCGATAGACAAGTTGGGGATCATTTACTTCCCGCGTCATATTTCTCCCCGGGTTACCAACCAGTCAGGATGTTTCACCGTTCATACGTCCCCAACTCCTCTAGAAGAGGTGGACGGTTTATTCCTGTATCATTCTATTCGCATCACGATTCCAGCCACGCGCAAGCTGGCAATCCTCAATGAGTTATATACGCTCAGCATTCACAGGGGATTCATCTACCCCGGGCTGGAAGGAATTGCTAAAAAAATACACTTTGAAGTAACCACTAAGCACCACCGCCACACAGTCGATCAGATATGATGATGCCTCGCAGGCCCCGGCCTCAAGCCGGGTTCTTGTTGCGACACCCAATATTCGGATGTTCAGAGCGAAGAACCTCAGCCGGTGTCGAGGGCGAAGCTCTGCCTTCTGGAGTACAATCATGGATTGGAATGCCTTCTGGTCAGCCGTCCTGGGCAGCGCGGTGCCTGGGTCTGCGATCTCCATGCTGATGCTCTATCTGACGCATCGCAACAACAAGGCGATGGAACGGCATAAGACCGAGCTTCAACAAAGCATCGTGAAATTCACGAAATGGCACGATAAACGGCTTGAGGCGCTTCTTGTCATCTACAATGCCTTCTGCGACTACCTGGATTTCCTCAGACGCTCGCTATACATCGAGCACAAAGAAGGTCGCTGCATGGACCCCATGCACGACTTTCATCGGACTATTGAACGCCAGACTGTCTACTTGGATGATGTGATGGCTGAGAAGGTTCATCAGTACCAAGGCGAACTGCTTATTTTCTGGAACTGGTCGCATACCGTGCTACATGAGGAGGGAGAAGCGGGCCGGGAAAAGGTAAGGCATCGGCTCGATTACGAGATACCGGGCTACCTCCCCAAATTGCGGAAGGACATTAACGAGTTTCTTGACCCGAACTATCAGGCCAGCCAAAACGACAAGCGCGCGCGAAAGGTCGGAGCACCGACACAGGGCGATGACCGGCAGTTGCCACAGCCTGCCGGTTAGCTGGCTGACTTCCGCTTCTTCGGCTTCGCGGACAGACCATTGATGATGATCTCCAGCCGCTTGCCGACTGGCCTGCCACGGTGAGTGATGATGACATCAGCCCTGACGGAGTTAACGCATGATTATAGCCGGGGTTCAGGTTTTATAGCCGGGGGTCAGGCTTTGTTTTTGGTTTTTCATCCCCGACGAGAAACCAAAAACAAAGTCTGACCCGCCGCCTTGCGTCCTGATAGTCTATCGAAAGCTCGCTGCCAGTTCTCGAACGGTTTGTGCCTCCTGCGCAGCAGGTGGGAACTCAGCGGTGCCATCGGCTGAATGACCCCGCCAGTTCTCAACAATCAGCCCGTTCCAGGTTGATCCGCAATATTGCCGTTCGGGCAAAACTCTGGGCGGCGTGTTCCTGATCAATTCAACTTCGCCTCACTTCGTCTCCCAGCAAAACGAGTAATCCGCCTCCGACCTGTCGGTCAAGCCAGTTCTTACTGCGAAGAAGCGCACGTCCCACTTGCCTCCCAGGTGTTCGATTTCCGGTGATTCGGCAGATCGCTTGAGCGGCGGTAGACCGCACAGCGGCGCAGCCATCGGTGAGCAGCCGGAAAAGGGAAGGCAGTGCGGGTTCGGCGTGCTTCCCAAGCGATCCCAGTTCGTCCGCAGCGGCACCCTGAAGGGGGGCATCGTCGCTGTTCAGGGCGTTGACGAGAACAGAAAGGACGGCACCAGTCTGGGCGGGATCGATTCTTGCGACCGCCGCAGCCGCAAGCACCCTGATCAGAGGGTGTTGGGTTTTATCCTGGGTGAGCGATAGAAGCAATGGGATGGCTTTCAGTGCCGCCGCACCAAGGTCTCCCAGGCGAGGCGCAGCTTTGACCCTGACAAGTGGGTCGGGGCTTTGGAGATCGGATATCAAGGTGTCAATCATAAAGAGTATCTACTTGTCTGCTCCACGAAACGTTGTGCCGAGCGGGGTCATTCCGCCGGAAGGTGCCTGCTTTAGAAGTGAGAGGCAGGTTGAACCGTCAGTCCGAACTCGCACTGACAAGAGTCGCAGTGAATCGTCTTTTGGCTGACAACGAGTCGCATCCAGGTCACGTCGTTCTGGACGCTGATCGGCCAGACAGCCCCCACCAACATCACCTCTGCTTCGGGTTCACCGATCGCTGATGACTGTGGGACCGGGCGGCCTCGCTCAAGGCTTTCTGGAACAGATGATCCCGCTTGCGTGCTGGCCCCAGGTTCGGACATGTAGGTCCCTGGCTTCCAATCAGGCGGGCCAAGAGTGATCGGCAACGCACGAATTATCTCAGTCAAGGCGTCAAGTTCATCCGAAGGCTCCTTCCAGACATAAGTCTTGAGCAGGTCGGGGACAACAACCTCTTGACCTTTCCTGCCACGGAATACAAGCGTGATGATCGAGAATCGGTCACCCTTCGCTGTCTTCTGCTCTACTGCGTAGTTGATCTCCTGGCCGAGGTAACTTTCATCAACAAATTCTGGTGTAATGAAGAACACGGCAGCACAAGAATTCTGAAATCCTTGGAGGATGCCACGATGTAACTGGGTTCCAGCAGGCATGGCATCCTCATCCAGCCAAGGCTGAAATCCTAGTTCCCTGAGCAGTTTGTGGAACTTGCGCACCATCGGCTTATCGGCTCCCTTGTGACTGAGAAAGATGCGGGTGCGGGCGTCCAAGAGAAAGTCCTCCCTGTAAAACTCGAAGATGACATAAGTATCAATAGATCGTGTGTCAAAAGCCCGTCTTTTGTTGTAACGAATCTCAGGCACCTTCGATACGACACCCTGAAACCAGTCCGCATCGGTCAGCAGAGGCTCGCTTTCTTCGCCAACTTCAAACTGGTCCAGATTCTTCCTCAAACCGTTAATATCGATTAACCACGCCCGTCTTGATGATCTGACCCAGGTTACAGAGGTGGCCTTGAGCCCTGCTTCCAAACTCTTCAGTGCTTCCCGTCTTTCGAGCATCATGTTCGTGCCGACTCGGAACGAAATCCTGACAAGCTGACTGTCGCCCCACCAGTCCTTCCTTCCTCGCCAGAGGATTCGATTTACAGGGAAAAATATGCCGGTTAGCACATGCATCACTAGAACCTCACGTCCGATTGCTCGATACGATGGGGGGGGAAATCAGGCAACTTGATAACCATAGAAACGGCTCTCAACTCGCTCTCGATTGAGTTGAGCCAATCCTAACTCTTCGCCTTTCTCCTCGGGGCTGGAAAACCGCCAAGAAATCGGAGACCCCCAAAACTCACCAGCCGGAATTGCCTGAAACAGTCTCAACGAGATCGACTAATGTTAACTTTCCGGTATTGTTTCTTCCGA
>Ga0074044_10004847_pt1 | contig 11082 bp, 4 predicted proteins | sample BogForMeECP23OM1_FD_94443 | JGI IMG/M metagenome (GOLD analysis project Ga0074044, IMG submission 94443) | Bog forest soil microbial communities from Calvert Island, British Columbia, Canada - Bog Forest MetaG ECP23OM1 | ecosystem: Environmental > Terrestrial > Soil > Wetlands ...
CATCAGCTCGCGCACCTCTTCGGCGACGAAGAAAAAGAAATTGATGACGTGCTCGGGCTGGCCCTGGAACTTCTTGCGCAGCTCAGCATCTTGCGTGGCGATGCCTACTGAGCACGTATTCAAGTGGCACTTGCGGAGCATGATGCAGCCCATGGTGATGAGCGGCGTGGTAGCGAAACCGAATTCCTCGGCACCCAGAAGGGTGGCGATTACCACGTCGCGGCCGGTTTGCAACTTGCCGTCGGTTTGCACGCGGATTCGGCCGCGAAGATCATTGAGCAGTAAAACCTGCTGGGCTTCCGCGAGGCCCAGTTCCCATGGCGTGCCGGCATGCTTGATGGAACTCAATGGAGAAGCGCCTGTGCCTCCGCTATCGCCGCTGATGAGCACGACATCCGCGTGGGCTTTCGCCACGCCCGCGGCGACCGTGCCGACGCCAACCTCGGCCACTAGCTTCACGGAAATACGCGCGCGAGGGTTCACGTTCTTCAGGTCGTAGATCAATTGCGCCAGGTCTTCGATCGAATAGATGTCGTGATGCGGCGGCGGAGAAATCAGGCCGACACCGGGTGTCGAGTGCCGCAAGCGCGCGATTACCTCATCCACTTTGTGACCGGGAAGCTGGCCGCCTTCCCCGGGTTTTGCGCCCTGCGCCATTTTGATTTGCAGCTCGTCGGCGTTGACGAGGTAATTTGCGGTGACGCCGAAGCGCGCCGAGGCCACCTGCTTGATGGCGGAACGGCGGGAATCGCCGTTAGCCGCGGGAACGTAGCGCTCTTCATCTTCGCCGCCTTCCCCGGTGTTCGACTTTCCACCGATGCGATTCATGGCGATGGCGAGGGTTTCGTGAGCCTCCTTGCTGATCGAGCCGAATGACATAGCTCCAGTCGTGAAGCGCTTCACAATTTCTTTGGCAGGTTCCACTTCTTCGATGGCAATCGGCTGCGCGGCTTTTTTGATCTTCATCAAGCTGCGCAGAGTGGCGAGATTGGAACTCTGGTTGTCGATGAGATCGGTGTATTCCTGAAATGTTTTGAAGCTGGATTGCCGCACGGCATGCTGCAGCTTGGAGATCGTCAGCGGATTGAGCAGATGGTATTCGCCGTCAGTGCGGAAGTGATAGCTGCCGCCGACGCTCAGTTCAGGGTCGGATTCCGTGGCGGGTCGGAAGGCGTATTCGTGCTTCATGAGCGCTTCGCGCGCCAGCACGTCGAGACCTACGCCTTCCAACTGCGAAGTAGTGCCTACAAAATACTTGTCGACTAACTCCTTGTTCAAGCCGATGGCTTCGAATACCTGAGCTCCGCGATAACTCTGCAGCGTGGAGATCCCCATTTTCGAGAAAGTCTTCAGCAGGCCCTTATTGATCGCCTTGATGAAATTCTTGGCCGCAACTTCGCCGGTCACGCCGTCTGGCAAATAGCCGCGCCGAGCGAGATCTTCCAGAGCCTCAAACGCGAGGTAAGGATTGACGGCGCTGGCACCGTAGCCGATGAGGAGCGCGAAATGCATCACTTCGCGCGGCTCGCCAGATTCGACGATGAGCGCCACGGAGGTGCGAGTTCCTTCGCGCACCAGCAAGTTGTGCACGGCGGCCAAAGCGAGCAGGCTGGGAATGGGAGCGTAGCTTTTGTCCACGCCGCGGTCGGAAAGAATCAGCAGCGTATATCCGGAAGTGACCGCCAGAGAAGCGCGCCGGCAAAGCTCATCGAGGGCGCGTTCCAGGCCGGCTTCGCCTTCATCGGCTCGGAACAGCGCAGGCAGAGTGATCGCCAGCAAATCGCCGCTCGAGATGCGGCGCAACTTTTCGAGGTCGCGGTTGGTCAGGATGGGGTGGGGCAGCTTCAGCGTGTGGCAGTTTTCCGGCGTTTCCTCGAGGATGTTGCGCTCGGTTCCGATGTAGCTGATGAGCGACATCACCATCTCTTCGCGAATGGGATCGATCGGCGGGTTCGTGACCTGCGCGAACAGCTGCCGGAAATAGTTGAACAGTGGCTGCGGCAGGTCGGAAAGACAAGCCAGCGGAGTATCCGTTCCCATCGACCCAATCGGCTCTTCGCCCGTGCAGGCCATGGGTTCCAGAATCATCTTCAGGTCCTCGGCGGTATAGCCAAAGGCCCTCTCGCGGCAGAGGACCGTGTCGTGATTGACCTCGTGGACGCGCGAAGGTTCGGGCAATTGATCGAGCGCGATCTGGTTTTGTTGCAGCCACGCCGCGTAGGGCTGTCGAAAGGACAGATGCTGTTTGATTTCACGGTCGGAAACAATGCGGCCTTCGACAGTATCGACGAGGAACATCTTCCCCGGCTGCAACCGGCCTTTGGTCTTGACCTTTCCCGGTTCGAGTTCGAGCACACCGGCTTCGGAAGCCATTACGACCAAATCGTCGTGGGTGACCACATATCGGCCGGGACGCAGACCGTTGCGATCGAGGGTCGCGCCGATCACCCGCCCATCGGTGAAGGCGATGACTGCGGGGCCATCCCATGGCTCCATGAGAGAGCAGTGGTATTCGTAGAAAGCACGCTTCTCGGGACGCATGTGCGGATTGCCAGCCCAGGCTTCAGGAATGAGCATGGCCATGACGTGGGGAAGCGAGCGTCCAGCCTGGAAAAGCAATTCCACAGCATTGTCGAAATTGGCCGAGTCACTGCCGCCGGGCGCGATGATGGGAAACAACTTCTTGAGATCGTCGCCGAAAAGCTTGGACCGAAGCAGCGATTGGCGAGCGTGCATCCAGTTGACATTCCCGCGCAAGGTGTTGATTTCGCCATTGTGAGCGACATAGCGATAGGGATGGGCCAATTTCCAGCTCGGAAAAGTATTCGTCGAGAAACGCTGGTGGACCAGGCAGAGCGCGCTTTTCACCGCAGGATCGGAGAGTTCCCCGTAGAAATTGGCGATCTGCGGTGCGAGCAACAAGCCCTTGTAGACAATCGTGCGCGCGGAGAGCGAGGGGATGTAAAAGATTTCCCGGTCTTCGATTTCGGATTCGGCGACCTCGGACTCCGCTCGCTTGCGGACAACGTACAGCTTCCGTTCGAAGGTCTTCTCATCCATGCCCGCGGGACGGCTCACGAAGACCTGCTGGATATACGGCTGCGAACCCCGCGCCACGCGGCCAATGGCCGAGGCGTCCACCGGCGTATCACGCCATCCCAGTACCGTCAGCCCTTCCTCTCGTAGGAGCCGCTCCAGGATTCCTTCACACTGTAGTCGCTGATGCTTCTCCACCGGCAAGAACGTCATTCCCACGCCGTAAGCGCCGGGACCGGGGAGGGTGAATCCCAGGCCGGCGCACTCGCGGGCGAAAAACTCGTGCGGAATCTGAATGAGGATGCCGGCGCCGTCACCAGTCTCGGGATCGCACCCGGAGGCCCCTCGGTGGGTAAGATTGATGAGAACCTCGATGCCTTTGCGGATGATGTCGTGGCTTTTCTGTCCGCGCATGTTGGCGACGAATCCGATGCCGCAGGCATCGTGCTCGTGGCGAGGATCGTACAGCCCCTGGGCCGGCGGAAAGCCGTGAGGCGCCGATTTCATTCCTGGCGTTTCCATGTCAACTTTGTTCAGTCTAGGACAGAGCTGCGCTTTGGCCGCGCACACCACAGCTGGGCGTCGGACTGAGACGCAACTCCTAGATTCCTTCGTTGAGGCGTAGAAGTACAACGCAGAATTTCGATGTGGAGAATCAAAAACTTGGGACTAACAAAGGCCAAGTCAGCCGCGCGTTCAGATAAGATGCTGAGGCGAGTGGCGAAGCGAAACCAATAACCCCTCGTTTTCAGTCTGCTGGTAGACATGCGTGAGGAAAAATGAATTGAACTGGGCTCTTCTCTGGGCCTCGCTACTTCAAAGCGCCAGGGGACAAGGCTCGAGCGGATAGGCAGATTACGAAACGAACCCAAGTACCGATGGAGTCTGATCCGCGTGGGTAGGCTGAACCCATGCGGCAACGTACCGACGAAGCAGGTCACGGTCGCACGAAAACAGAGACGGGGTGCCCGAATACTGTAAACGTTCGCACGGACCTGTATTCGCGCGCCAAGCTTTCGACCGCCGCAATGAGATCGCGTTGACCGCTGCGATTCCCGTCGCGCCAATATGCCTCCTGCTGACGCCAGTATGCTTCCGGCTGCGGCCCATATATCAGCACCGCCGGCCGCGCCCGCAGCAACCTTTCGGCCTCCTCCCTCGCGAACGAATCCGGGACAACGTCTATGTTGTGCGATGTCGAGAACGTCGATGTCCTTCGTTCCGTCGCGCCATAGAAAAGTCCAAATTCTGGATAAACGAAAATTGTGTCTTCTGGAGTGGAGTTCTCCCGAATGATCCTGATGGTGGAATCGACGAAATCGACTGTGCTGGGCGGAAGGCGAAATCCCTGCAACTCGGGCAGCGACGATGCCATGGTCGCTTCCTCCACCGGAGGCTCTAACCAATCCCCAAAGGCAAAAGGGATCTCCAGTTTGGCCTCGGTTTGGCAAAACAGCAACACCGCGCAGGATGCGCAAACAGCGAATCGGCGCCACCCCCCGAAATCGTTCAATAGCACACTTAGAATCAGCCCTAGCCCAGGGATGGTCATTGCTTCAAACGCCGGAAAGGAAAGTGAAGTCATGAACGCGACAGTGAAAGCAACGGACGCAAAGAGGCCAAACTGCCATTGCCGTCTCGACAACCTTCCGCGCACGAATCGCCATGCGTAGTAAAAAATCAACAGACCACTTCCGATGAACGAGGCGTAGATCATTGGCTTTGCCGGTAGCTGCGGGTCGAAAGGCACGGTAACGTGCCATGTGACGATTACCCTCCACGAGACGATGATCGTACCCAGCCCAAGCAGCAACGCCAGCAGAACTCCCTGCAACGCTCCTGTATGCGTATCTTTTTTTTCTTCGCTCTCGGATCTGCGCAAAGGTCCTGCACAGATAACCACCACAGCCAGCCCAACTAGAACGGCCCACCACAAATCTTTCATGGTCAGAAGCGTATGCACCACGAAGTCTCCTCGGTGCGACGCCTTGGCTGCCGGGCCCTGAATGAAAGACTGCCTGAAAAATGCGCGAACGATGCCAAAGTGCTTCAGCCAGCCAAGGAAGATGCCCGCCGCGGCCAGCCAACCTGCGGCAAACCCGGCTAAGAACCGCGTTGCCTTCTGAACTCCCTCCAGCCCCGTAAGGCAGAGCCCAACCAGGGCCGGAATTGCGAAGGTCACGCCTAGCCCAATTGTCTGCTTCGAGTCCAGGCATAGCTGCGCAAGAAGACCCGACAAACATCCGCTTGCGAGCAAAACATTCTTCGTTCGGCCTTCATCGAGGGCATAGCTGGCCGCTAAGCCGCTGGCGATTGCCAGCATAATCGTGAAGTGGTTGTAAGAGCTGACGGGGTCCGCAAAGTCGCCCGCCGAAACCACCATCGTAACCAGAGCGGCCAGCGCCGCATCCTTAACTCTAAAGAATCGGACCAGCCAGCCATACAAAAGCAACGAAAGGATCACTCGCTCAAAAACACCGAAGCCTCTTATCACGATTGGCAGCCTTCCAAAGATGGCCAGCACCGCTGCGCTGCGGAAGGCGAAGAGAGGAGGAGTCGCACAGTAATAATCCCGATACGGCAGTATCCCCTTCAGAAGAAACAGGCCACCCGTGAAGCCGCCATCGCCCGATCTCAGCCCAAGGAAGCGATTCCAGAACACCATGAGAAAACAAAATGTGCACGCAACAACAACCATCGCACCAACTATGACTATCTTGCCTTTCGCGGAGCGCAAAGGAACTGACTCCCACCTCGGGCCGGTGACTGCGCCCATGCAATCTTCCAATATGCTTGCCCTTTTGGCGTCATGGGATGTAGCGCGAGCGATCCGTGCCATGCCGTGATGTTAGCTGAAACCACTCATCGTGGCGATTGGCGGACCGGTTTATCCGAGTTGGTCCAAGTCGACTACGCCTGAAAACAGATCGCTTTGCTGCTATCGATCACAGCTGCAACCGCTGCTCTGCGTGGCAACTTCATTCTGAGAATGCCGCCATAGAGTTCGGGCGGATGTCCCTCGTCTCGTCAAGGGGACAACATGAATACACGTTACCGATTCGGCAGATCGCCGGCTCCCCTGATGCTTCGCCCGATCGCTTCGGCGTCTTTAACTACGTAGTCAGATCGGTGAAGCGGATCGCTCTGCGCGAGCTTTATTGCAGTCTCGCACTCCAATAGGCCTTGTTGCAGATAACCGTTCCGCGCCAGCACGACGCCATACAGGTCACGGGCGAAGGCCCAAGACTGCGCCATCTCAGCTGCCTCTGCTGCCGGTAACATCGCTGCCTTGGGATCGCCGCCGCGCAAGAGTCTCAGCACTTTGTTGTCGAGAGCTCGGGCCGCCGCTACCCGGGTATCAAATTCACCCTCATACACCAGCATTGCACTGCCACCGAGGAGCGCTTTGGGCTGCGATTGGTGGAAAGGGGCAAGCGGATCGCCAGGGCGGCCATCGATCTGGAGCCATGTGCTGCTGACAAAGACGATGCCCTTCATGCGCGCTGGAAGCTGTGTCTCCCAATGATCGCCCATTTGCACGCAGGGCACCCCGTACTTGCTCGCCGGAACACGCCAATCGCTGTTCAACCAGCACGGCGTGTTCGGATATTGCTCCATGTATCGGCTCACCTGCCAGTATGTCTGATTGTCATCGGTGTCTGGCAGGTACCTGTAGAGATTCTGCGGTCCACCCCAAAGCTCATTCGCATAAGAAAGATAATTTGGATAAGCCCGCAGTGAACAAACTGCGTGCAGCACAAGCAAGCAAACCAGAACTCCAGCCGCAACGCGATACCGCCGCGCAAGATAAACACAACCCGCCGCCGCCGCAATCGCCAGGAACGGGACCATCGGGAACACATGCCAGATACCGATGTTGGTTGTCGGAATGCTCATGCTCGCCGCCAGAAACAGCAGCGCCGGTAACAAGAGAAAGACGAACTCCCGGAGCCGCTCCCAGCCAAAGAGGATGAGCCCTGCCCCGCCTAACGCCAACATGGCTAAGAATGGCGCCGTGAACTTGATCGTCATGGCCAAGGGAAAGAAAAACCAGGGAGTGTCTGGATAAGGCCGGCCAAGGATGTCTATGACAGCGTCCGCCTCTCCCGCAACACTGCCGCGTACATCGATAAGACCATCGAGATAGGCCTGCGGCATAAGATGGGCCGCGCGCACGGCTTTCACAATTTGCACATCTGCGGATTTCAGTCCGGTCAACTTCGCCGCGACGATAGGATCAGAAGCTCTGCCCCACGCCTGCGAGTAGCGCATCCCATAGCCGCACCAGATCGTCGCCGCCGCAATCACCAAGATCGCGGTCACTCCGCCGAGGTTCCGCAGTGCCCGTCTTGAAAATTCTCTCTTATCGCTCCTATCCTCGCGCTTTTTAATCCACTCCTCGGCCACCGCGAATAGAATCAGGACGGGAATCAGGATCACGGCCGAATGTTTCGTTAGCAGGGACAGCCCCGCAAGAAGTCCCGTGCCCACCGCCAACCGCACAGAGCGCTCCCGGCTCCAGAGATAAAGCCCGAACACCGTGAGCAGGAACAGGGCGGACAGAAGGATGTTATTCAACAGGAGCGCGCTATGGGCCAGGATGTTCGGCTCAAAAACCAGGGCCGTCGTGGACACGACTGCCACCGCCCGTCCAAACATCCGGCATGCTGTAATCCATACTGCCAGGCAAAGCGCCACCGCGGCCAAGCTCGCTGCGACTCGCGCCCTCATCAGCAAAGACCACCAGTCGTCGCGCGAATAAAGCCAACGGGTAGCCTGTTCCTCCTCGTCGGCGCCTTCTGCGCGCCGCGAGCATTCCATGGGTACATTGCTCCAGAGCAAGGGAGTTGCCGCCAACATCTTCGCCAGCGGCGGATGCTCGCGGCCAAACGTGTAGTCGCCGCATTTCAGAACACGATAACCCGCGTATAAATGGGTCGCCTCATCGGCGTGCTGCGACATCTGCTGCACGCTCAAAAGCACTTGCGCCAGAAGGATGAGACAGAGAGCACAGGGGATCAGCCACTCCAGCCACGGACGTTCCCGGAGCGCGCTGCGGATGTTGCCGATTACGCTTTTCCGTACGCGCTCGTGATCCGGAGCGTCAACCACAGCTACGCCTTGGTCCTCTGTCACCGTCGACATGGTGCCTGCGACTCTTTCTGATGTCCTGCGTGGTTCCTGCTTTGAACTCTGCAATTACAACCCCTGGCAGCACAATCCCTTTGGTTTAGCCGAGACCACATGCCTGTATGTGAGTGAGATCACACTGACAAGCCAAAACGCTGTCGCACTCGCACTTGGCATTCCCATGAGTCGACACGGCAGTACCCTATAGAAAACATAACATCGATTGTGAATGCGGACGTAAGACGGACCAGGAGTATCTTATTGTTCTTAAGAAAGTATGTTAAACAGGGAGGACAAGAAAGTCATCTTTGCCACTCGCTTCTGTGCCCGTTGACGGGGCTTGGAAGGATTTATGCGATAGGAGCACTTGTTGGTAATCCCCAGCGCTGTCTCAGGGAGTCAAGTCGAGGGAGCTAGAGCGAGCCAGGCGTACCCGGAGAACTGGCATTCCATTTGGGATCGCGCCCAGTACGCGATCTACGCTCTTGCCCTGGTGGTTTCCATCTCTCTCTGGTTCCTTGCGATTCGCTCACCACTCTGGCTGGATGAGACGTCATCGTTTTGGCAGATCAGCGCCGGCTTCTGGCAGATTTTTTCTCGACGAGGACAAGTCTCTGCCGCCTATCCGTACATTCTCTGGCTGACGACCAGGATCACAGGCACAAGCGAAGTCGCCCTCAGAATTCCTTCGATTCTCGCCATGCTTGCGGCTGCCTACTTGCTATACCGGGCCGCTCGGGAGCTGTTCGATCGCGATGTCGCTCTAATCGTCGTCGTCTTCTTCTGCGCCCATCCCATCGTCGTTTTCGCCTCCATCGACGCCCGGCCTTATGCGTTCGGGGCGCTGGCAATCACTGCGGCCATATTCTTGCTGGTTCGGTTGCGCCACAGTAATTCCAACTGGCTGGCAGCGGCATTCGGCTTTGCCGCAGCCGTCAGTACACATTTCCAGTTGCTCTTCGGCTCCGTTCTGCTCGTGCTCGCCGTTTGCTTTCTGGTGGCCAAAGCCCGCGACGTAAAGACGCTGGCGCGGCAAGCCGCAATTGCCTTCGGCACGTTCGCTCTGGTGTTCCTGCCGGTTGCTCCCGACCTGCTGCAGTTGTTCCGCTATCGACAGGCCTATGTTTTCGAGAGAACTACTCCCAACCTCGTGGAGCTAGGCTCAACCCTCGCGCCAGTGTGGTCAGTGTTCATTTTTTCTGCGATTGTGCTGATCGCGGCAGCTACGAAAAAAGTTGACTGGCAAAACTGGCCTGATGGCTGGCAGTTCCTTGTGTGCGCGTCGTTGGGGCTGGTTCCGATTCTGATTCTCTTCGGGGTAAGCGCCTTAACCCCAACCAATATCTTTGTTGCAAGGTACCGGCTGATTGCAATCCCGGGAATCGCCCTTTGGTGGGGCTGGCTGGTCAGCCGCATCGACTCCCGTATTCTTCGGGTGTTGTTCTGCGTGGCCGTTGTAACCACCGCCGCTTACAGAAAACTCAGATCTGAAGATCCTAATCAGCACGCATACACATGGAAATACGCCCTCGAACTTGCCGAGAAGAGCGCTTCATCGGACAATGCCCCGGTGCTGATCTGTAGCGATTTTCCCAGTTCGGACTATTTTCCCATACCAGTCGGTGCAACCGTAAAAAACACCAGCTTTTTTACCCAGCTTTCGTACTACAAATTGAGCGTGCCGGTAGTAGGCTTGCCACGGACGCTTAATGACCAGGCGATGCAGATTGGTTCAGGCTTCGTGCACAAGGCAATGCAGCATCAACAGCGTTTCCTCGCGCTCGCGAACCGCCCCTCCCTGGAAACTCTGCGCTGGCTCAGGAAAATAGCCTCTCCGACGTACGAGGCGCGCATCCTCGGGCAGCCTGATGGAATTTTAGTGCTTGAGTTCAGGCCCCGCGCGAGCGCGCCCGAAGCACGTTGACGCACACGCCCGCGGCTTCGCCAGCCTTCTTGCCGCATTTACCGCGGATGAATAAAATGAATGCGCACCCATATCCTCCCGGAGAATCCCCGTGAAAGTGGTCGTGTTGTGCGGCGGACTTGGTACTCGTTTGCGCGAGGAGACCGAATTCCGTCCGAAGCCGATGGTGGAGATTGGCGGCCGCCCCATCCTTTGGCACATCATGAAACTCTATGCCCACAGCGGCTTTCGCGAGTTCGTCCTCTGCCTGGGATATAAGGGCAACACGATCAAGGAGTATTTCCTGAACTACGAAGCCATGAACAACGACTTCACGATCTGCCTCGGGCGGGACTCCCAGATCCAATTCAACAACCTGCATACCGAACAGGGCTTCAAGGTCACATTGGCGGACACTGGCCAGTCCACCATGACGGGTGGGCGCGTAAAGCGCATCCAGAAATATATCGACGAAGATATATTCCTGATGACCTATGGCGACGGCCTTGCCGACCTCGACATCAACCAACTGGTAAAGTTCCACCAAAGCCACGGGAAACTGGCCACCATCACCGCGGTCTCGCCTACCTCCCGTTTCGGCGTTCTTGAGATGAACAAGAACCGGGTCATGAGGTTTCTCGAGAAGCCCCGTACCGAAGGGTTCGCCAGCGCGGGATTTTTTGTTTTTAACCGGAAGGTCTTCGACTACCTCGGCGGCGACGGCTGCACTCTGGAACGCGAACCGCTCGAGCGTCTTGCTCGCGAAGGAGAACTGATGGCCTACAAGCACGAAGGATTCTTCTTCGCCATGGATACCTATCGCGAATATGAGTACCTGAATCAACTCTGGAACAAGGGCGAAGCCCCTTGGAAGGTGTGGTAATGGCAAACAACTTCTGGCGAGATCGGTCGGTCCTGGTCACTGGCGCCACTGGCCTGCTGGGCGGTTGGCTCACACGAAACCTGCTGAGCCATGGCGCCAGCGTGGTCTGCCTTGTGCGCGATTGGGTTCC
>Ga0074044_10004848_pt1 | contig 11079 bp, 9 predicted proteins | sample BogForMeECP23OM1_FD_94443 | JGI IMG/M metagenome (GOLD analysis project Ga0074044, IMG submission 94443) | Bog forest soil microbial communities from Calvert Island, British Columbia, Canada - Bog Forest MetaG ECP23OM1 | ecosystem: Environmental > Terrestrial > Soil > Wetlands ...
CGGTGGAACTCTTAATGCCCCGACACTCTACCGGCTCGTCGATCAATCAGTTGGTGGCAACTGAGTCCCTGTAGTGCGGGAGGCCACCAACGCTTCGAACTGAGTTTTTCCGCAACCTGCTAGGATTCGCTTGTGTTTGCTCCGCAGGGAAACCCAAGTCCTGAAGCGACGGTTCTGTCTTAATGCTGGAGGGAGCATTCGGCAGGTTGTCCTGTTGCGCTGAAGTTGGTTTTTCGGAGATTAGTTCGCCAGCCTCCAGTTTCTCGTCGAGAACCGCCGTCTCGGTTTCATTGACTGTTGCGGAAGGAATCTCCAACGTCTTGAAACCGGCGGCCTCAAACTTCAGCCGGTAGTTGCCTGGCGGCAGACCGTCAAGCCTATAAGAGCCATCCACCGCTGTGGTCGCGCTTCGCATTTGGCCATTGTCTGCACTTGTCACCGTCACGGTGGCATTCGCAACTGCGTTGCCAGACGCATCGATAACCCTGCCCATCAATGTTCCCATTCCAGCCGTCTGAGCCATTAGAAGCGGAGCGAACGCAACGGACAGACAAACCAAAAAAACGAAGCCAGGGACACCACTGTGCCGGTTGCGAAAGATATTCCTCAACATCCTTCACCTCATCCTTTCCGATGGTGCCATGACCTCGTGTGGTAAGAGGGCCACAAAACCACGATATGTCCGCAACATTACCGTGCCCTTTCCGGAAGATGACATTTTGTTCATCCAGAGCTAACGGACGCATTTCTCCTCCTAACTGCGGCTATGATTTCATCTACGCGCCGCCCAAAATTGAGGTGTCCAGGTGAAATGCGTTCGTCAAGTAACTCAGGCGATCTTCCTGATGTTCATCTGCAGTACATGGTTTTGGAGTCAAACCCTCAAGGCCAGAACCGCAGAACCCACTCCACTACCATCCAGTTCTGTTTCATTGCCCGCACCCGGCGTTTCCATTTCCTTGACAGTTCCGCCAGGTGCCCCTCTGAAGATAGCGCTGGATACGGAGGTGCGAGTTCGGGAAGTGGGGCAGGCGATTCACGGCAAAACAACGGAACCGGTGTATGCATTCGACAAGCTCTTGATTCCGGCGGGGACGGTGGTTAACGGAAAAGTCTCGGCAATCGATAGTGTGCCAGGGAAGACGCGGGTGCTGGATGCGACGGATGGGAACTTCTCTCCGGCGCGGCATGTGCATGTGCAGTTTGACGAGCTCGTGATGGCAGACGGGCGGCATGTGGCGCTGCAAACAGTGGCGTCTCCGGCCCCGGATGGAGTTCTGCGGTTTGTGTCGGCGAATGATACGGAAAAGAAAAATAAGGTGGCGGATGCGGCAGGGAGGAAAGTGAGTGCGACGCGGCAGGCGATCCACCAGCAGTGGAGCGAGTTGCAGAAGCAGATCCACGAACCGGGAAAGATGCACAAGCTGAAACGGATCGCCCTGGCGCAGCTCCCCGTGCATCCGCAGTACATCGATGCGGGGACGAGTTTCAGCGCGGACTTACTGCAGCCGCTGGATTTTGGAACGGAAGCGGTGAAGCCGGAAGCACTTACGAACATTGGAACGCCGCCGCCCAACGGGAGCGTTGTGCATGCGCGGATGGTGACCGCGCTGAGTTCTTCGACTGCCAAGAAGGGAGATCCGGTGGAGGCGCTGATAACCGAACCGCTGGTGGCTTCGGATCATCTGATTTTGCCGGAGGGCAGCGTGATTAAAGGCTCAGTCGTGGAGGTACATGCGGCGCGCCAGCTGGGACGCAACGGGCAGTTGCGAATCCTGTTCCGTGAGGTTGCGCCGCCGAATGGGCTGGCGCAGAAGGTCGAGACGAATCTGGAGGGCGTAGCCGTGGCCAAGGACGAGCACCTGAAGCTGGACGCCGAAGGTGGAGCTGAGGTGACGACACCGCGGACCAGATATTTAATCACCGGAATCCAGGTGATGCTGGTGGCGTCACAGGCGTCCCCGGACCGAGATGCGGGACAGGGAGGACAGAGCGTAGGTGAAGCGGGGGGCGGCGCGGCGAGCGGGGCATCGGGATTTAAGTTGGTAGGAATGATTGTGGGGATTGCTGCGCATTCGCGCGTGGTGTCCGCCGGGTTTGGATCGTATGGAGCGGCGATGTCGATTTACTACCACTTTCTGGCCCGCGGGCGCGATGTGGTCTATCCGAAAGACATGGCTATGGTAATCGGGCTTGGAACTCGGGGCACCCAGTCAAATAATGCCGCGGAACCGTCTGCACAGTGAGACCTGAAGTGCGGAAATCCGCAACCACTGCGGGCTTGCGTGTCCGGATGAAGTGTCGTGCCACTGGCAAGCAGCGTCTAGCGACGTGATCGATCGCGTATGAATTCAGTGGGATGTGTCACTGGTAGCTCCCTGAAAAACCGAGGTTTGGTGGACGAAGGTTTCGCCAACCGACACTCCCGCGGTGTGCCAGAATCCTCGACCCCGGCACGTCGTCCCACACCTTGTCTGTTGGACGCAATTCGTGCTTGCACGTGATCGGCGATGTCGTGCGTGACTTCCCGCTCCAAGGCAAACACATCGCGCAGGTCTCTTTCATATGCGTTCGCCCAAAGATGTCTATCGGCGGACGCTTGAATCAGTTGGGCGGTGATACGCACCCGATCGCCGGAACGCTGCACGGTACCCTCTTCGGAATGATGTAGGCACGGGGATCGCGGATGCGCTGGCGGCTTCGCGTTCTCAAAGCCCGCATCAGTAGGTATCGACCAGCACTTCGGTTCAGGGGTTAGGAAACGACCTTCCGACGGGCCGCTATGGTAGTTTTAAGTTAACTTCCGAAGCCAAAACTTTAAAGGGAAATGCTGAAATGGTGATTCGCTGCACTCGGAAACTCGCGCTGATATCTCTGCTTCTTATGCTCGCAACCGCTGCCGCGGCCCAGAAAATCAAGGTCATCGTCGATCAGGACGCCCGCGGGCCCGGCACCAGCGACCAGCAAGCGCTGCTGGTTTTCCTGCAGTCGGAGAAGTTTGATGTCCTCGGCATCACCACCGTCAGCGGCGATCAGTGGGTGAAAGAAGAGACGCAGCACACCCTCCGCATGCTGGAGATTGCCGGACGCACCGACGTTCCCGTCATCCAGGGCGCCGAGTTTCCTTTGCTCAACAGCAAAGAAGAGACCGAGCGCTGGGAAAAGCTATACGGCAAGCTCGAATACAAGGGATGCTGGACTGAACACTTCGAGGCGACGCGCTCTACCATTTACGACGAGCCTTACCATGCTCCCGACATTGTGCCTCCCATGAGGGAAGGCGAGCCGCACATTCACGCGCAGCCCGGCACCGCTGCGGAATTCATTGTGCAAATGGTGCACAAGTATCCTGGCGAAGTTGTGCTATGGGCGGGGGGCCCGCTGACGAATTATGCGCTCGCGCTGAAGCTCGACCCCTCGGTCGCCACGCTTGCGAAAGAGTTCGTCATGATGGGCGGAGGACTCTACGCCGACAAGGGAGCGATTGATCCCGGCGCGATCGATGCTCGCCGCGAATTCAACTGGTGGTTTGATCCGGAAGCGGCTCGCATCGTCTTGCGCGCGCCCTGGAAGAAGTTGACCATCACTCCCATCGATATCTCGGTCAAAACCCGCTATACGAGCGAGATGAAGGCCACCATCACCCAGGCTGGCACTCCCGTGACCGACTATCTGGAGAAGTATTCGCTGCCCGGCTACATGTGGGATGAAATCGCCGGCGCCGCGCTCATCGATCCCTCCATCATTACCGGCCAGAAACCGCTCTACATGGATATCGACGTCGATCACGGCGCCAGCTACGGCAAGACAATTTTCTGGAACTCGACCGCGCTGGTTCCGCCGTACTTGCGCCTGGCCAATGTCCAGTTCGACATCGATGCGGAGAAGTTCTACAAGATCTACGTCGACTTGATGACGCGCCCTCCGCGAAAATAGTGGTTAAGGTTCGCACGCATCCGATTTGAGACACCGGAGATTCCCCGTTGACCATTCCTCGCATCACTGTTGTCGGAAGCTATGCGACCGGCCTGACTCTGAAAGTAAAACGCCTGCCCAGCACGGGCGAGACAGTTTTGGCCTCGGGATATCGCGTCGACTACGGTGGCAAGGGATCCAATCAAGCCGTGGGTTGTGCGAGGCTTGGAGTGGAAGTCGTTTTCCTCGCCAAAATCGGGGAAGACGCGTTTGGCGAGATGGCGCTGCGGCTCTATCGCGAAGAGGGAATTGACATCGCGTTCGTGCACCGGACCGCTGAGCATCACACAGGAGTGGGTTTTATCCTGGTAGAAGCCGAGACCGGGAACAATTGCATCGCGCTGGATCCCGGAGCGAACGAACTCCTGTCGGCTGCCGATGTTGCCCAATGTGACTCCGCTTTGAAAACCGCTGCAGTGGTGCTCACGCAGCTTGAAATTCCCGTGGCAGCGGCTGAGGCAGCTCTCTCTCGCGGACGAGCTCAAGGTGCAATGACAATTCTGAATCCCGCGCCTGTCCGGCCATTGCCCGCTTCAGTTTTGCAGTTGGTGGACGTGCTCACTCCGAACCAGACAGAAGCCAAGGTGCTCACCGGCCGAAGTCCGGATGCCGGAACTGAACCGGAAGAGGTGGCTCGCGACCTGATTCGGGCGGGCGTCAGGAAGGTTGTCATGACCTTGGGCGAAAGGGGGGCGCTCATTGTGACAGCGTCATCCTCCAAACGCATCCCCGCCATGCCGCTGTGCGCGGTGGATACTACGGGCGCGGGAGATGCCTTCAACGCCGGTCTAGCAACCGCGCTTGCATCCAGCGAGAGCCTCGAGTCAGCGGTCGAGTTTGCCGTGGTCACTGGCGGCCTGGCTGTCACGAAGGAAGGCGTAATCCCATCTCTTCCGAGGCGCAAAGAAGTTGTGCAGTTCTACGAGCAGCGCAGCCTGAAGGCCCCAAATTGGCTGCTGTCCCTTGACCATACGAAGCGAGCTTGAGCATTCATCATGAGCGAGTCCAAAAACAATTCTGAAATCTTGCAGGCGGAGGCGTTGCGCTTAGCGAGCCGGATTCAGTCCACGATAATTTCGAATACCCTGACGTGTGCGCGATGGGAGGAACACGTTGCGGAATGCTTGAAGTATCGTTTCCAAGCCGCCATGATTCCTCCAGCCTGGGTGAAGAGGACCGCCGAAGTTCTCCACGGAACAGGGATCAGAGTCGCTTCGTTCATCGATTTCCCCTACGGGACGATGACCAGTGCGGGCAAAGCTTTTGAGACCGAGCAACTGGTCGAGAACGGGGCAGACGAAGTCGATCTCATGCCGAACGTCGGGTTCCTCCTCTCCGGCATGGAACGAGAATACGCGGACGATATCAGCGGAGTGGTGAGGGTCGCCGGTAAAGTTCCCGTAAAAATCATGCTTGAGCTTCCACTCTTAAATGCACAGCAGAAGGAACGGGCCGTAGCTCTTAGCGTCTCCGCGGGTGTAGCGTACTTGAAGAACGCTAGCGGTGGTGCGGTCGGGGTAGCAACGCCGGAGGAGATTGCTTTTCTTCGCCGGCTCGCCCCGCCTCACGTTCGTGTCAAAGCCTCGGGCGGGATCAAGACCGCGCAGCAGGTGCGAGACCTTGTGCAAGCGGGCGCGGACCTGGTTGGAACCAGTGCCGGTCCACAAATCATGGCAGAATTGCAGGCTGGCGGATCGGCAGCAACGAACCGAGATCCCTCGCAATACTGAGGAATCTTTGAAAACGCGAGGAGAAATGTCGGTTCAGGGGTTCAGGGCACGTTCCTGCCCTAGGAAATTGCCCGGACTGGGTCCGCTGGACATACCAAACCCCTCCTTTTGCACCCTTCCCGGCAAGAAACAATGACGGTGGACACGTGTCATCGTGACCCCCTTAGCGGCGTGGCAGCCAATTCTCTTGAGAGCGATTGTTACAGTAGAAGTTCTGATCCTCGTCCAGCGATTATTGACGTCTTTGTGGGAAGCAACCGGACTCAGTGCATTCTTACGATGATCAGAGGCCTTTCCCGCCATTTCTTAACTGCAAATTCCAACTCATATACATCCGCAGTTACGCGTTCCGTGCACTGCACCATAGATCAAACTCGTATACAGGGGCGTTTGAAGGTTTGAAGCACCATCCTGCGCTGCGGCAATTCTGATTCTTTCCTGTCGTGATATCGATCTCGAAGGTCAGCGCGCCCCTAATAGAAATTGAAATTTTGAGGGTTCCCCGCAAATCCAATTTCTGGACGGCAGGGCCAATTCCCCCTCCTTGGGTACCTGTTGCCCTCCGTAAGCGTCAAAGGAAACACATGGTTGACAGATCGATTCCGCAGCCTCGCCAAAACGCGGTGGTGGTCTGAGGGGCATCCACGCCAAGTATTGTTGCGCGCCTCTTAGTCTCAGGCGGCGCAACCAGGGTTGGGCCATTGAAGCATTTGCGATGTCTGTGGTTCCGGTGCAAAGTCAAATCGGTCAAGAGGAGTAGCGGGAATTGTGTCGCTGGGTACCGCGCTGGTCTGATTGGTGTGTCTAATCAAAGGATTTGACAGCGTCCGCAAACTTTATGGAACCGCAGTTCGCCTGCGACCGGCGGGGGAAACACGCCGTCAGCCGGTGGTCCGAACTCCGCGAATCCGTTGATCTCAATTTTCGGCGGGCGGAGAACCGAGATTCCCACCTGCACCGCCGCCCGGTTGAGGCCCGGGTGTGCGTTCGGGTCCGCGAAGGAAGCTTCAGGGCAAGATATTTACTACGATCGTGTCGGGGGCGGCCGGGGGGTATGCCCCGAGGGTCCAAATTCCCCGCTGTGAGCCTCCATTGATCTCAATTTTCGGCAGCATGGAACCGCCGGTTCTCAGTTGCACCGCAGCCTGGCCGCCATATCCCGACCCTATGTCCGCGTTGGTGAATTTGTATCCCGGACTATTGGACGCGGTGACGACGATGCCGTACTGCACGGTATCCAGATCGATGTTACTTCCCGTTCCATAACCGCAGGTCGGATTTTGAGACGTGTCGGACGAATCGGTGAACAGCATGCCTGTGAAACGGTGGAACACGAAGAACTCGTGCAATTCGAGGCTGTCCATGCGGCCCGCCACGAGGGCCGTTCCGTTGTTTAACACCCAGGTGTCGATGGGCTCAGGGTATACCTGGATTCCCGCGACGTCCCAGAAGACGGAGATATTTAGATTGCGCAATGTGACATGGTCGTACGCATGGTCGATGTTGATATCGTTATGAAAGGCCCCGATGAACATGTCCTGGACCGTGAAGCGTCCGGACTCGATGTCCAGGAAGTTGTAGGCATTGGTCACGGTGGAGCGGGCAACTTTCGTGCCGGGAGCGGTCACCAGAATCGTGTAGGGATAAACATTGGGGGCGGAAGCGCTGGTGGCCACCTGGTTGGGGTAATGGAAGAGCACATCGGTGACTCCAGCCCCGATGCCCTGCAGGGTGAGGAAGGGGCCGCTCCTGTTGGTTATCAGGAGCGTGGCGGCGACCGCGGTGGACGCTGGATTGATTCCGGTTACTTCGAAGGGCCCCTCAGTGGGACCACACAGGACCACGCCGGCCGGGACGACGAGCGCACCAGCGGTGAAGTAGCGGGCCACGCTGAGGACGACGGAGCCGCCGGCCGCGCCGGCGGCGTTGATGGCGCTCTGAATGGCCGCCGTGTCATCGGTCTGACCATTGCCTTTGGCTCCGAACGAAGCCACAGGAAATTCGCCGGCCACCGCGGTGACGCTGAGTGAGCCCATCAGGGAAGCTGAAACCGTATCAGTCGCGGTAATGGATTGAAAGCCTGCGTTGGTCAGTGTGGCCGAGAAAGTTCCAGTCCCATTTACCAGCTTCGAATTGGGAGGAAGCTTAGCTGCCGGATCGCTGCTACTGAACTGCACCGTGCCGGAATAGCTCACCGCCACGTTATTTGCGGCATCGAGAGCGGTCAATGTGAAGGTGAAGGCAAAGCCAGCGCCGCTGCTGGCCGGGCCGCTGACGGAGAACTGTGTAGCGACGGGTCCTCCGCCTCCTCCGGAGTTGCTACCACCACACCCATCGAGTAGGCCCAAACCGAAAGCCAGGAAAAGCAAGAGCGACAATTTTCTCATTCGATTCCTCCGGCGACCTAGCTGACGTTCACGCAGGAAGCTTCAGGGCAAGATATTTACGATGATCGTGTCCGTGGCGGGCGTGGGATACGCCCCGAGGGTCCAAACGCCACGCTGTGAGCCTCCATTGATCTCAATTTTCGGCAGCATGGAACCGCCGGTTCTAACCTGCACTGCCGCCTGGCCCAGCCCCGGAGCCGCCCCGATGTCTACGTTGGTGAATTTGTATCCCGGAGTATTGGACGCAGTGATGACGATCCCATATTGCACTGTATCCAGATCGATGTCGCCTCCTATTCCGTATCCGCAGATGGCACCTTGCGAAGTGTCGGTCGAATCAGTCAGCAGGATGCCGGTGAAACGGGAGAACACGAAGAAATCATGTATCTCGATGCTGTCACTGCGATCCACCACCAGGGCGGTCCCATTGTTTAGAACCCAAGTGTCAATGGGGCGCGGATATTGCTCGTTCTCCAGCACATCCCAGAAGACTTGGTTGAGAATATTGCGCAGCGTGAGATGGTCCTCCGTGTGGTCGACGTGGATGCCCGTATTGAAGGCACCGATGAACAAATCCTGGGCCAGGGTTCGGCCCCTCTCAACGTCGAGGAAGTTATAGGCATTGGTCACCGTGGCCCGGGTGATCTTCGTACCAGCATTGTTCACCGTAATGGTGTAGGGGTAGACATTGGGAGCGGAAGCGCCGGAGCCTACCTGGTTGGGGTAATGGAAGAGCAGGTCGGTGACTCCGGCCCCAATGCCTTTCAAGTTGAGGAAGGGGCTGCTGGTGTTAGTGATCAATAGCGTGGGGGCGATGGTGGTGAGCGCCGGATTACTCCCGCGACATCGAATGGACCTTCGACCGCTCCGCACAGGACTACACCCTGCGGGACGACGAACGTACCGGTGGTGTAGTAGCGCGCCACATTGAACACGACGGACCCGCCTCCGGCGGAAGCGGCGGCGTTGATGGCGCTTTGAATGGCTGCTGTGTCGTCCGTGTGACCGTCGCCCTTGGCCCCATAGGAATTCACCGACGCGCCAACACACACGGCTCGCGCGACGGTTCCGGCGCAGAGAGTCCAAAGTAAAGCGATTGCGAGCGCGGTCCTCATGGTCATCCTCCTCAGCAGAGCGTTGCCGCTACCCCGACATGCGTGGAGTATACGATGGGGTGCGATTGTACCGTCGGCATCACATCCCGCGCTGCTTAGAACCTTTACCGAAACCTGTTCTGCCTGCATGGGAACCGGAACCCCCCGGGCTGGCTATCGGAGCCTGTCCGCGAGCCCTCGATCCCATGATCCGCGTGCTCCGGCGCTTGACCCCGCCGCTGGTACGCAGAATGAACCGCCTGCTCCGGCCGTGCATGTGAATCCAGAGCAACAGCCGGGAAGTGTTCCGCCACACTGCTGTCCTTGAACCGAGCAACTCACGACAGTACTCGTCGCCTGGCAAGAACCGACGTCACGAGCTCCCGGGACACTGCAGTGTGTCGAGGTATCGAGGATGAAGGTGGGCCCGCACACTTTGACAACGGCCGGAGTTACCGCTGGCTGCCCAACGGGACATTTGGCGGTGTCGTCAGAAGTCGAAAGTGTGCATCCAGGGCCTCCAAGTTCTATTCCGCCAACGCATAACCCGGTCAGTGTGCTGGGCGTCACCGCCGTGCCGCTGAGGGAGACCGTCTGCGGACTCCCGGCTGCGTTGTCGGTAATCGTGACGGTGCCCTTCACGCTGCCCGTCGTGTTAGGTGCAAGAGTCACATTGATAGCGCAGTTGGCTCCGGCGGCGAGCGTTGCGCCACAGTTGTTGGTCTCGGCAAAGTTCGCACTGGCCGCAATACCCGTAATCGTCAACGGAGCCGTGCCGGTGTTGGTAAGAGTGATGAGCAGGGGCTCGCTGGCCGAGCCTTCGACCTCGTCGCCAAAGGTCAGGCTATTCGCTGAGAAAGAGACGTTTGGGGATCCGCCGCCTCCGCAACCACTGAGTGCAAAGGACCCGAGAAGTACCAGGGCGATGATGCATAGCGTCTTGGAATTCATGGTTTCTCTCCTTAGCTTCTTGCTGCTGGCTCGCCGACCTAGTTGCCCGGCGCTTTCAGAACAGGGATGTGGTACCGGTTCGTTCGCCGCGACTGAGACGGACGTTGCGTTCCGCTGGGAACATAGCGAGGCGCCGGACTTTGTATCACCGTGGTCGCGTCCACCAAACTGTAGTCGCAGCCCTCGACGCCGGGATGATTCTCATCGCATGGGATCAGCAGACAGGAGTGCTCCTCTGTGTCGCCCAGATCCAAGCCAGCGCAGGCAATGTCGCCGCTATCGTTGATGAGCAGCGCCGCGGTAACGTAGGTGCTCGAGGCAACAATCAGCGTGTTCAGGTCGACGAGGGGTCCACCGTTCTCCCACAGGAATCCCCGCAGATCAACACCGTCGTTAGTGAAAGTCTCGCCAGCCACCTGCCCCTGAGAATTGATGCTGACCGATTCACTCTGCGGGTCCGTTCCTAAGGTGCCTAAATCAATCATTTTTCCGTTCCGCCAGAGAAACGCGTGGCCGGTTTGGTCGTTTGAAATCGTCGCGTATCCCACCACTTCTCCGGCGTCGTTGATCCAGTCTGGATGTCCGAAAGTCCCTCCCAGCGTTCCGAGATCTTTCATACCTTCCGACTTACTCCAGATGAACGGGTGTTCCGTAGCGTCTCCGGGAAGATTCGAGGCACCCGCGACTTGGCCGCCGTTGTTAATCCACGCTACAGATCCGTAGGTGCCTCCAAGACTGCCTAGGTCAATCATTCCATTCTCAGGACTCCAAAAGAAGGGGTCCACAGTCGGAACGCCGGTCGACGGATTGGCAACAAAACTGGTGAAAGACCAGCCCGCGACTTCTCCACGACCGTTGATCGCAAATGCGTTGCTGTCAGGGCCGCCAAGCGTGTGCAAGTCTCGCATAGTGCCGTTCTGCCAGAGAAAGGCGTGTGTCTCA
>Ga0074044_10004849_pt1 | contig 11077 bp, 11 predicted proteins | sample BogForMeECP23OM1_FD_94443 | JGI IMG/M metagenome (GOLD analysis project Ga0074044, IMG submission 94443) | Bog forest soil microbial communities from Calvert Island, British Columbia, Canada - Bog Forest MetaG ECP23OM1 | ecosystem: Environmental > Terrestrial > Soil > Wetlands ...
GACGGGGTCGTCGATGAAGTTCCTTAAAATTTTGTTGTCGATGATTGGAGTTTCCTGGTTGATCATGGCTCGGTGAATCTTTAGTAGTGGTTTTATGAGCGGTTGGGTGAGTTGGCTGATCTGATCTTTCTGTGTAGTCTGTTTGGTTTGGGTTAATTTGAGTTCTTGGAATTTCGGGTGGCTCAGTAGTGTTTCTTTTTGTTGCAGGAGGTTTTTTTCTTGGTTTGTTGCAGCTTCGATCTGTTTTTCGTTTTGTTCTCGTTGTAGTTTAGTTTTGTTTAGCAGTTCATGTGCTTGTGTTATCAGCGTGATGTCTCGGTCTAAGGGGTTGAGTTTGGCTCCCGGTGATTGATCCAACGATTTTGCGAGAGCGTTTATGGTTTCTTCAAATTTGAGGAGGGAGCTGTTGAGGGTTGAAATTTCAGATTTGAGAGTTTTATGGATTTTTGGTACGTAGCGTCTTACGGCCAGTATGATTTTGTTTGAGGCAGCGACGGAGTCTTGATGGAATTTTTCAGCCTCGGAGTAGGTTGATCCGGTGATTGTCTTGACTAATTCCTGGTTTGTTTCTTCGATCAGTTGTGTGAGACGGAGTCCCTGTTCTATTGTGACTTTGTCTATTGTGCCCCACGCGTTCTTGATGCCTGATCCAAACTTGTGACTAGCGTTCGTCAGTTCGATTGATGTGCGTTTTATTGATTTTATTAGTTCGCCGAAGCGTTTTTCGTGGTCTTTCATTATGTCATGGGTTACTGTTGTGCGGTAGGATGAGAGCTCGCTGATTCGAATTTTTTCAGTCTCCAACTAGAGCGCCTCTCGATTCGTAAGGTTTAGGCTTGTGGTGTTTGTTGTTTTTCGGTGCGTTCAAGGGCGTCTGCTATCGCTTGGTGTATTTGCTTGCAGGCATTGATTCTTATTTCTAGTGCGTCGTCAATTCTATTTTCTTTGAAAGTCGCAATTTTGTTTCTGAGGGCTTCGCGTTCCTCAAGCAAGTCTTTTCGGTTAGCGAGATCTTGTTCTCTTTGTTTAGTTAGGTTACGCTGTAGTGTGGTTTCGACTTCTCGCAGTTTTTCTTTCTTGGATTGGATTAGGCTGTTGCTTTCTTCTAGTTGTGCCTCGGGTCTGCGGAGGATGCGTTGTAGGAAGCTGACGCGTTTTCGGATGATGCTTAACCGTTTTCGGTCTAGAGAATCTATTTCGTCTTGTAGTTGATCGCTTTTTTGTTCAAACTTTTTCCGAAGCTCACTGGTTTGTTTGTTGTGTTCATGTTCGAGTTTGGATATGCGGAGTTCGCATTTCGCGAGTTGTTGTTGTAGTGCTGTGAGTTCGTTTGTCTCGGTGCTTTCAAGGTTTTCGCGTTGGGAGAATGCTTGGTTGAGTGTCGTGAGTGTGTTAGCTATTGCTGTGTGGAATTGTTGGTCTGTAGCATTTGGGAATTGTAGTTGGAATTCGCTGATGAGCCTGTCCACGTCTTTTTTCCAACGTTGGAAATGTTCGTTAAATGGGGGGAGTCCGAATCTTTGGTTGCCGAGATGGTCTATGCCGTTCAGGATGTTTGAGATTATGAGTTGGGGATCTATTTCTTCATGTTCGTAGTATTGGGGTTGTGGGTATTCGTTTGTGTTTTCTTTTGCCGTTTGTTTCTTTCGTGTGGTGCGGCGGGATCGAGTGCCGCGCATGCGTGGTTCGTAACTCATCCGTCAATTCCTCATTAGAATTTCTTGAACCATAAGTAGCGGAATCCTAGGCCGGCAACTAGTCCGCCTGCGTGCGCTAGGAAACCGCCTCCGGAGAAAAGGTCCAGTCCTACGAAGAAAATCATGCCGATTAATCCTTTCTTTCCTCCGGCAGTAGCAAGCAACCCCCAGATTGCGCCTGAGGCTCCGAGGCCGATCGCGTCGCCGCCGAGGAATAGGAATGCGATGTTTCCTGCAAATCCGCTGACGAGGTAGGTTATCAACCATTTTTGTGTTGAAACTTGTTCTTCAAGTGAAGTGCCGAATATGAGCAGAAAGAGGATGTTACCGCCTAAATGCAGTGGGTTCGCGTGGAGAAACATAGATGTGAAAAGCATCCAAATATCTCCTGCCCATACTGCTTGATTCACTTGGACTAGTGGGTAGGCGTAATCGATATTCAAGGATCCCAGGTTTCCTCCAAGGATCCCTAATACTAGATAAATGATGACTAAAATTGCTGACATCCAAAGTGTCGGTGAATCTCTGAATCGTGAACTATGTTGGAGTTTCATTCGGGCTACCTGTTTCGGTGAGGTATTGTCATTCGTTTTAATAAGCGGATTCAGTATTTGAGTGGTCGTGCATTCGGGTTCCTCGGAACGTTTTGAAGCGGGCGAATGGATCGCTAAAATTTCGGTATTCACTCTTCTCTTTATGGGTATATTGGAATTAATTGTTGGTAGGGTAACCGGGAGTTTAGGGTTGGTTGCTGACGGAGTAAATTCGTTACTTGATTCTCTTGTCTCGCTGATTGTTTGGGTCGGGCTTCATTACTCCCGCCGACGACCTGATGCACGTTTCCATTTTGGTTATCATAAGGTTGAGACACTTTCCGCGTTTATGGTTGCAATATCGATGGTCGCGATTGGATGTTATGTTATCATTCTATCATATTTGACTTTCCTGAATCCAGGGATTATCTCATTTCCATTTTTGGCTTTGGCGACGGTATTGATTGCTGGTTTCATCTCGTTGTATCGGGCGTTTCAGATGCGAGCGGTGGCGAAGCGGTATGGTTTGCTTTCAATTCGAACGGACGCGAATAATTCCATCAAGGATGCGTCTGCGTCTTTCGTTGTTTTCGCAGGCGTACTCGGAGCGTCGTTTGGGGTCAGGGGGCTAGATGCTGTGGGCGGTATGATTATTGGTTTCTTCATTTTGGGAGTGGCTTACGTCGCGATTAGAGAATCCTCGTTGATACTTCTTGATGCATGTGAGAGTCCTGAGATGACTTCGGTCTTATCGGGTGTCTTGCGGACGGTTCCAGGTGTTAAGGGGGTCGGGAGTATTAGGCTGCGTCCTTCCGGACCGTATTTGACGGGCATAATTTCTGTGATGGTCGATGGAGACGAGACGATTGCTGATACGGAAAAGATGCGGAGACAGATAATTGAGATTTTGCCGTCAGTGATAGAACCCATTGGAGAGGTTACGGTAATTTTCAGGCCGATGCCTTAGAGTGGGGTAGCCGGGTTTCAATCCTTTCTACTAGCAACATCTTTCCGAGCGTAGTCAAACGAACCTTCGTTTTTCCTCGGGAATGTCTTATCGCTTCAGCCAATCCTAGATCGATAAGCCCTCTCGCGTCTTCTGATCCGTGAACGTGGTAACTGAGGAGGGGCTTGCCGTAATTGGTGAGTTTACTCAACTCGTCTAGGCTGTCCACTTCTCCTCCGGCTTTGTCGAGCGCACGTAGAATATTGAATTTCACTTCGGACACCAGCTCTGTGTAGCTGAGTTTCATAGGCGGAAGCATTACGCATTCGTCGCCCTTACAGAAGAATGCTTTGAAGCCTAGGATGAATGATGTTACTGCGGCTGCGATGCAGATCAGTTTGTCACCGCTGCTTACGTTAAGGAGAAAATCATCGTACTTTTCACCATTCTTTTCAACAATTTCTGAGAAAACTTGCATTATGTCCTTGTACGAGTGTTCGACGCGGATGTTGTCGTAAACCTCGACTTCTGTCTTTATGGTTCCGATTATGCTTGCAGCAAGCCGCTTCGCCACCTCTTTATCATGTTGATAACATATCAGAACCAGTTTGTTCACAGGAGCATTTCTGACTCCTGCGAGTACACCGCCAGAGTCTTCACCTACCGTAGCAATTTGCAGAGTCTTTCGGAATTGGCTTGACGATTCATCATCACCGGAGGCACTTCTGTGATGATGAACTGTCTCAGCCACGGCATCCACTTCTACTCTTCGAGGTCGCAGCAGAAAGTAAAGTTGCCGGTCAACTTCCCAGAAACCTGGTCAATATAACCTGATAACTCCCCCAAAATTCTTCTATTTCACAATCGCCCTTCTCCCTCGAGCAGAGATGAGCATTAGGGTCGGGTGCAGTGGCTGGTCATATGATGATTGGGTAGGCCCCTTCTATCCGAAAAATGCTCAACCTGCGGAATATCTCAAACTGTACGGCAAAATATTCAACTGCGCAGAAATCGACTCAACCTTCTATCGAGTACCGTCAACAACGATGGTGAGGCAATGGTATGAATCAACACCGAAAGACTTCTTGTTCTTTGCTAAGTTTCCAAAACGTATCACTCATGACATGCGTTTGGATAACGTCGCAAGCTACTTGGACTATTTCACGCGTACGATCAGCCTTCTCCGCGAGAAGACTGGACCCCTCGTCATCCAGTTACCTCCATCATTCAAATTCGAAAGCCATTCACGCCAACTGTCCAGCTTCCTGGAAAGCCTCAAGGGAGATTGTAGATACGCCATCGAGTTTAGGCACCCTTCCTGGTTTATTCCGGAGGTAAAGAAACTGCTCGAAAGTAAGAACGTGTGTCAAGTGTGGTCGATCAACCAATATTTAACCACACCAAGCACAGTAACTTCTGATTTTGTTTACCTACGCTTCATTGGAGATCGGAAAATAACAGAGTTCGGAAAAATTCAACGAGACCAAGCAGAGATAATGAGTCAATGGAAAAAGAGTCTCGTAGATGTGGAAGGATCTGTTAAGCAACGGTTCGTGCTTTTCAACAATCATTTCGCAGGGTTCGGACCGGGATCTGTCAATGAATTTCGACGCTTAATGGGATTGTTCGAACTGGATTGGGCAAATCTAGGTAGCGACTTAACGCAACGGACGATGTTCGATTTTTCAGGAGCGTAACTCGAAATGACACGCGTAATCTTCCACGTAGATCTTGACGCATTCTACGCGTCCGTTGAAATCCGATCAAACCTATCCTATCGCGGTGTGCCACTTATCATAGGAGCTGACCCAAAAGAAGGAAAGGGACGTGGAGTTGTCGTTACCTGTTCGTATGAAGCCCGAAAATTCGGCGTTCGATCAGCCCAACCAATCTCAATCGCCTACAAGCTGTGCCCGAATGCAGTCTACGTTAGACCAAATTTTGAACTGTACGACGAAGTATCGGGAGACGTAATGGGGCTTCTCAAGAGATTCGCAGACAAATTCGAGCAGGCGAGCATAGACGAAGCCTACATGGACGTTACGCAAATCTGCAATCGATACGGCGGACCTGTTGAATTAGCTAATCAGATCAAATCGGAGTTAGAAACAACCGAACATCTGACCTGCTCTATCGGCATAGCACCGAATAAGTCCATCGCAAAAATCGCATCAGACATGAAAAAACCTAACGGCTTGACTTACGTTGACCCATCACAGGTCAAAGAATTTCTCGCACCATTACCTGTCTCAAAGATCAGCGGCATAGGAAAAAAGACGGAGCAGAAACTTAACGAGTTTGGAATCAAAACGATAGGCGAACTAGCCATCTATCCAACAGCAAAACTGTACGAACAGTTCGGAAAAAACGCGGTCTGGCTGTGGGCCATAGCAAACGCAGAAGAACAGGTCGAAATCCAAGAGAACTACGTAATCAAATCAATTGGGACAGAACGCACATTCGAAGAGGATACTGATGATTGGGCTTTGATCGAGAAAGAGCTGCGTTCTTTGAGCGAATCAGTGCACGAACGATTGATTACTGAGAAAATGTTTTTCAAAACAGTCACATTGAAAATACGTTTCGTTGGCTTCGAAACCTACACGCGTTCTAAGACGCTTCGGTTCTCTTCCTCAAGCAAAGAATCGATCATCGACGAAATCCTAAACTTGACCACCGAGTTTAAGTCTCATGCGAAGAAAGTTCGCCTAATCGGCGTAAGAATTTCTAGCTTAGGAAAACAACAGGCAAAGACAATAGACGAATTCGCCAAATAATTTGTTCACAGATGCCGGTTCATCGACCCTAAGTCAAGCCGATTGAGTGTTCAGAGATACGTTGAAAATGCAGTTAAGGTGACGTGTGTGACGGGAATGAATACGGACCTAAGTGTTGCGGATTTCGAAGGCACCGAGTTGAAGACCAATCAACCGCTTGCAGTCGTGTTCACCGCGAACTGGTGTCCGTTCTGTTCAATGTTCACTCCAATCTTCAAGTCAACGCTCAGCAAGAACCAGTTACCTTACGGGTCTGTCGATCTGACCAGTTACGATAACCCGTTGTGGGAAACATTCGATATTGAAGTCGTCCCAACCGTTGTAGTATTCAAAAATGGAAAGGCAGCCTATCGGGCGGACGGAGTGTATGGTAGAGGTCTGCCGAAAAGTGTAGTGGACGATGTTGTACGTGAATTAGGTGCAGCGCGGAACTAAGCGCTTCATTTTATTGTACTCGTAAATGGTTTCGCGCTCTAGTGGTCGGCCTTTCTTAAACTTCCAAATCTCAACTTTCCCACGAAACGCTTTTCCCCATTCTTTCAAAACTTCCTTCTCAGCCGGAGACGCTCTTGCTATTCCACTTTTTACTTGGACCATCAAAATCTCACCGCGTCTTCCAGCTAGGATGTCTACGGGGCCGTGAGATGCTGCACTCCGTGTGCAGAACCAACCGTCTTCACGAAGTTTCCGTAAGGCTTGATATTCTCTATTCCGACCTCTGGCATATGGAGTGGAGACCATTTGATCAATTTCCTCTCAAATTCTGGACTGCCAGCGATGTTGTATTACATATGTAAAATACTTAAGGGCTCGATTTCCACTCGTCTCTTAGAGTAGACTGGGCTTGGGACATGAACGACTCGCCATCTTGGTGGCATATGTTTCTCTTATCCTCATCCTCACCGTGTCTCACGTCAACGCGCAGCTCTCTTACCAGGTAACGGTTACCTGTCAAGGCATCCCTGGCGGATTAGGTGCAGGTTTGTATGTCGACGGTGTATCCAACGGTACATTGTCCTCAGGTCAGACTCGTTACTTCACGTTCTCAAGCACGGGTCTCACGCATACGATCTCGGTTGATCCGTATGTGCCGACAAGCAATGGAGCGAACGGTACGAGGTATTATGATAGTAACCCGTCTTGGGCTTTCTCGGGATCGGGCAATCACACGTTCACATATTCAACACAATTCTATCTAGGCGTTCAGACAGCTTACAGTTCCATTTCAGGAGAAGGCTGGTACAATGCAGGTTCCATCGCGCAACCCGTATTGCAAAATGGAGAAGTCAATGAGCAAGAGGGTATACGCCTACTCTTCACTGGTTGGTCCGGTGATGCGTCCGGCATGAATTTGACATCGAGCCCTATCACAATGAACGGACCAAGAAATGCGTCCGCGACCTGGAAGACACAATTTCTTCTAACCCTCCAATCCGATCCTCCAAATGTTACCCGACTTACTGGATCAGGTTGGTATGATGACGGTAGCTCAGCGAATTTCTATGCGCCATCTGATGTTGCTGCAAACAGTAGTTTGAGGCTGAGGTTCGGTTCGTGGAGCGGTGATTATGTCGGACAACTCACTAATGGAACCGTGGTGATGGATAGACCGAAAGTTGTGACTGCACACTTCATCCCCCAATACCTCCTTGACATTGAGTATGACCCACCGAGTGTTGTCTCCTCCTATAACGCAACGAATGCTGGATGGTACGATGCTAATTCCTATGTTCAAATCGGACCGGCACCTAGCTATGTCAATGTCAGCTCGGTTGAACGCTTGAGCTTTATCGGCTGGGTTGATAACGGGCGGTCGACATCGAACATGTCCCTTACGATCTACATGGACGGTCCCCACAAGATCGTGCTATCTTACATGACACAATACTATGTCGATGTCGAGAGCACCTACGGTTCGACTTCCGGATCGGGATGGTACAATCGTGGTTCATCGGCTCAGATAAGTGTCAGCGGAGCCGAAACTTGGCCGATCCCGCATATCCTCGACGGTTGGACTGTAACTCCCTCAACTGGCTCGTTAACGAAGACCGACGATTCTTGGTCGTTAGTTGTGGATCAGCCTTACGTTGCGCAGGCGCAATGGAGCATCGATTACCTCCCTCTTATGCTCGTTGGGGGAGTGGGAACTGGCGTAATAGCAGTGTCTGCAGGGCTTGCAGTCGCATATCGACGAAGACGAGGTCGCGTAAAGTCGGGACAGGTAGCGATAGGAAACAGAGTCTGTGCGAGCTGTGGATCTAATCTTCCTGAAAGAGCAACATTCTGTCAACGATGTGGTGCGTCTGCCGAAGCGGTGCTCTCATCCATTGCTCCGGTTGCAACGGTTCCAACTTTAGAGGACAAGGTGTACGAGTACATTGCTAATCATGAAGGAGTAATCTCACTTAGCAAAGCCGCTGAAGAATTAGGTATTACAGTAGAGCAGCTGAAAGAAATTACAGACAAGCTGAAGAAAGAAGGGCGCTTAACCTAAAAGAACATGCGCCCTGCATCGGGCTGATACGCGGGTGGCTGATACGGGTATGGTTCGGTTGGTTGATTGATTCTTGGAGCCAATCCCCAATAACATTCTGGGCAGAAGGATAGCAACCCGTACTGTTTTGCGCAACTGACACATATCGAGCGACCACATCGCGAGCAAACATATGAAGCAGGGAGTTCGACATGGTAAAAGCATGTGCCAATCCGTTGGATTTGTCGCATGGTTGTCCCTGCAGGATTAGGCGCTATGGATCCTGGCACCTTGGGGATTGAAAAGCCCGCCAGAGGTGACTTAACTTCAACTTTTACAGGTGGCGCTTGTGTTAGTGTTGCTCCACAACTGGAACAAAACCTTGCTTCGTCCGAGTTCGCTCTGCCGCATCGTGGGCACAAAGTCATAGATTAAACCTGTAAAATCAATTGTACTCAGGTTCTTTAACAGTTATGGACGATCATTCGTGATTATGACTGGTCTTGGTAGGTGAGAAATTGACTTGTTTGGGTAGGGTCAATACAAGGACCCGTAGATCATCAGCTCAAATTTGGCCTGAACTATGTTAATTTGCAGACTATTTCTTGATGTTTTCCATCCTCTTGTTCATACAGAGCTCTGAGGTAGTCACCTTTTTTGAGCTTGGGGAAGGGTCTTTTGGCCATTCGCTCGCCCTCTTCTGTTTCAGTGAATATGCGGACTGTTCCTTTGTGTATGTTGGCTGCGGTTCGAATTGATTTTTCGTAGTTTTGTTGACTGAGCTTTTGTAACGGTAGCTGAATTTGTAGCGCAAGAGTACTTGTTGTTCCATCCTTCCCGCACACGAAGCATTTCTCGTTTCTCTTCAGTTCCATTGAGCTGAAGCGGTTATTTTTCATGTCTATGAAGAGAATCGATCTGAGCGGTTGTCCTGTTGTTTCCGGCCATTTATTTTTCTCTGAATATTCGGTTTGTCCAAGAATTAGTTTGATCGCTTCTTGGGCGAGTATGGATGAGACTAGTGAGATTGAGGTTGAGAACGATGGGATCGTTTGTTGTTCCACGGGAGCGTCGCAAGGGTTTCTCAATCCGACTATCTGGGAGTATTGGCTAGATGGGAATATGCAGATCGGGCATGGATCTTCTGGTGGAATGTAGATGTGAATTCTCGCGTTGAGTCCTGTTATTCCACCGTCCAGAAGTGGTATGTTATATTTTCGGGATATTTGTGTGAGATACATTCTGGAGACGACATTGTCGAGCCCGCAAATTATGATGTTCGTATCCAGGAAATATTTGAGCGGTAATGTCTCGATCGAACCTCGATATGCTAGTGTCTCTACGTGCGGGTATTTCTTCTGAAGGTTCTTTGCGAGGGCTTCTGCCTTGTTTTTTCCTAAATCTTGCTTTTGAAAGAACATCATTCGGCTGACATTGGACAGTTCAACATTATCTCTATCGACGATGAGTAGTCTGCCTACTCCGAGCATAGCTAAATTCTTGGCAACTTCGTTCCCGATCGCGCCGGCGCCTGCTAGAAGGATGTTACTGGAACGGATCTTATGTTGTCCTTCGATTCCCCATAATATTAGGTGTCTAGCCCAAAGATAGTCTACTGTTATGGTTTCGTTGAGCCCTTTAACTTTCGATATGGGTAGGTGGTTGATGAGTGGTTTTCCGTGTAGCATTAATCTGGTTAGGTTGCTTTCGATTCCCAGTTTTCTGCAGATGAGCCGCTTCAGGTCTTCTACTGTCTTGGTTGGCTGAATGCTTACTTCAATCTGTTTGTATGCAAGTAGCGACGCTTTCAGTCGCATTAATGGTACACTCGGCGGTCTCTCTCTGGGATCCTGAATTTGACGACGTCGCCGGGGGATGCTTGTGGATATGGTATTCTTGGAATGGGTACCACGTTAAAGCGTACTGTATCATCTGTCTGCTTTTTTTCTTTGACTTTTGTTTTGGGAAATCCGTAGGATCGACATACGTTGGCTGCTTTGAGTGCTTTAGGGTGGTCGAAGACGCTTTGAGGGTTGGGATCGGTGAGAAGGTAGTGTAAGGCGTTGACAACAGAGATTAGCCTAAGCCTTGGATCCCATTTTTCTCCGAGGATCGAGACACAAACGGCGTTTGGGATATTTGATACGATGTTGGGGTGAGATATATCTGTCAACCAGGTAGCGATTGGTGGATGTAGGGGGTAGTCTGCAGGTACGTCAAGTCGGAATCGGTTCCAGTCAGCGTATTCAGTGAAGGGCCAGACCGATTGTTCGGCGAGGTTTTTGACTTCGCCTTTTTCGCAGCGAATGAGCCCTTCGAATTGCGTTGGAGGGTCGTTGATGGCTGTTACTGTCGGGAATTGGTGGTTGAGCAGATTTTTCTCTTTGTAGAGTACCGTGACGTCCAAACCGGTATCTTACCCGCCGATGATGTTGTATGGCATTAGAGCTAGTTGGGCATTCTCGGGGATGTTGAGTCGTGCTATCGTTGTGTTTTCGTCGAGGATTGCTCCACCATACATTAGGGCGACTGTGGTTGGATCAACACCAAATGATTGGCATACTTGTCCCTTTATTTCGGCGACTGTATGATCCGGTATGACGTCAATTTCAGCCAGTCCCGTCTGGGGGCCAATAGGTGCTTGGATGAAC
>Ga0074044_10004850_pt1 | contig 11074 bp, 10 predicted proteins | sample BogForMeECP23OM1_FD_94443 | JGI IMG/M metagenome (GOLD analysis project Ga0074044, IMG submission 94443) | Bog forest soil microbial communities from Calvert Island, British Columbia, Canada - Bog Forest MetaG ECP23OM1 | ecosystem: Environmental > Terrestrial > Soil > Wetlands ...
TTCCTCGTCGATGTCGACGGCCCGCTGGTGCGCACGGCGCGCGGCCTCGGCATCTCCTTCGGGGACTGACGCGGACTTAGGTCGAGGGGGATGGCAGCATGGCCCGCTTTCCGGCTTGCGAATTCTGGGACTTCTCGCTCGCCGTCTACGGCCGCGAGGGCGTCGCAGCCGCGTGCCTCGCCCTCCAGGAGCGCCACGGCGCCGATGTGAACCTGCTGCTTTTCTGCTGTTGGCACGCGCGGAGCGGGCGGGGTGCGCTCGCGGGCGAAGGCTTGAGGCGCACCGCCGCCGCGGTCGAGCCCTGGCACGGCCAACTCGTGCGCGGCCTCAGGGCCGTGAGGGTGCGCTTGAGGCGCCCGTCGGCACCGCTACCGCAGGCAACCGACGCTCTACTCGCCGAGCTTGCCGAGGGGCTGCGCAAGAAGGTCGCCGCGGTCGAGCTCGAGGCGGAGCATCTCGAGCAGCTCCTCCTCGCCGCAGCGGCCCCTCCGCTGCCGTCGGAGCGCACGCCCGTCCCTTTGGCCAAGCGCGCCAGCGATGCCGCAGGGGGGGCCTCGGCCTACCTTGCCTTGCTTGGGGCACCCCTCGACCCGGCCGACCGGAGCGATCTTCTCGCAGTGCTCGCGGGCGTATTTCCCGAGCTTGGCAGGGGCGAGCTCGAGTCCATCCTCGCCCGCCGTCCTCCTCGCGGAGCGAGCTGAGCAGGGCCCGCTTGAAGGGCCCCGGCCGGCTCCGACTCGGCGACAAGATTTTGTTGCGGTTCCGAGGCTTAGCCCCCAAATCCCGTGCCTCAATCGGGCGCTGGTGCTGAGCCAAAAACGGGCGTAGCATTTTCATGCGGCGAGCCACTTGCCGCTGTCGGACTCGATTGACAGGAGGTGTCCGGTGAATATCGCAGAGCGGATCGATTCACTGAAAGCCAAGCACGCGGCACTCGACGCCGCGATCCAAGACGAAAACAATCGCCCGCTACCCGATGCCACCAAGATCCACGACCTCAAGCGCCAAAAGCTCAAGATCAAGGACGAGATGGCCCAGATCGATCGGCACTAGCTCAGGCTAAGCCGCTCCAACTTTCGCAGCCTGTCGATGCCGCCCAGCGGGTTTGTGGGGAACCTGCACGGGGCGGCATAATTTTTTATGAGGGATGGCCCGGTCGATCTCATCGGATACCATCCGGGCGGCGACATGAAGCCCGCGCGGTATGAGCGCTGCCGCGGGCAGCCGCTAGCGTTGTGGTTCTGGAATTCACGACATCAGGAAAACACTTGTCATTGCGAGGCGCCCGAAGGGCGCCGAAGCAATCCAGAAAGGGTTTCGCACCAAGCGTGCTGCCCCGGCGTACGCCGGGGTTCGCTGCGCTCGCAATGACGGTTATTTCCGGGTGAGACCAACTTCCGAAGCGGGACGCCAGCATGGCTTAAGTAGGATCCGAGAAATTCGGTGGTGGCCTAGAGGACCCGCGTGCCCGGCGGGCAGGCGCTCTCGCTCATCGGAAACTCGATCAGGCTCCGCCCCTTCGCCGCTCTTTTTTGATTCTGACTGAATCAGTGAGTAGTTGCCGGATCGTTCGGCAGCCTGCGGCCAGCGTCGTCGAAAAGATCGACGCGCGATGCGGCGGCATCGATCCACACGGCACCTCGCTCCGGCACGAGCGCATCGGCACCAACGCGGGCGACGAGCTCTCCGCCCGACCAGCGCGCGTGGACAAGGATTTCCGCCCCGAGCGGCTCGACAAGGCCGACCTCGAGGGGAGCGGCGTCGGCGAGCGGTCTAGGGCTGAGCCGGAGCCATTCCGGGCGAATGCCGACGCGGACGCGCCGCCCTGTTCCGGCAAGGCCCGGGACCGGGAAGAGTGCTATGGCCGTGCGAACGCCGCTACCATCGATCTCGCCCTCGAGCAGGTTGAGGCGCGGCGAGGAGAGGAATTGCGCGACGAAGAGCGTCGCCGGCGCGCGGTAGACCTCGAGCGGGGGGCCGACCTGCTCGAGGCGGCCGTCGTTCATGACGGCGAGCCGGTCGGCGAGCGTCATGGCTTCGATCTGGTCGTGCGTTACATAGAGCGTCGTCACGCCGAGCCGGCGCTGCAATTCCTTGAGCTCGGCACGCGTGTTGGCGCGGACCTGGGCATCGAGGTTCGAGAGCGGCTCGTCCATCAGGAAGAGTGCCGGCTCGCGCACCACGGCGCGCCCGAGCGCCACCCGCTGCTGCTGCCCGCCGGAGAGCTGGTGGGGCTTGCGCCGGAGCAGCGAGCCGATGCCGAGCATGCGCGCGACGCGCTCGATCCGCCGCGAGATCTCGTCCCGCGGCACGCGGTGACGCTTGAGCCCGAACGCCAAATTGTCCCGCACGGTCATGTGCGGATAGAGCGCGTAGTCCTGGAACACCATCGCGATGTTGCGCGCCTCGGCCGGCACGTCGGTGATGTCGTGCTGGCCGAGCACGATCCTTCCGGCGTCCAGCGCCGCGAGCCCCGCCACAGTTCGCAAGAGGGTGGTCTTGCCGCAGCCGGAGGGGCCGAGCAGCACGAAGAGCTCGCCTTCGAGGACCTCGATATCGAGCCCGCGCAACACGGCGACGTCGCCATGTGCCTTGGCGATCCCGGAGAGGGCGAGTGCTACAGGCCGCATCTATTGCTTGGCCATCGCCGCGTTCGCGTTGGCTACCGCCTCCTTGACCGCCGGCTCGAGCCGCACCTTGTCGGCCAAGACATCCTTGATCAGGGCGTTCAGTATGTCGCGCGCCGGCGCGTATTTCGCCGAGGCCGGCTCCATCTTGGCATCCGGCAGCTGCTCCTTGGTCACCAGCACCTCGGGATGCTCCTTGACGAGCGCCTGCATCTCCGGCAGGTCCCAAGAGGCGATATTGGTCGCGAGATAGCCGGAAGCGATGCTCCAGCGCGCCGCCTGCTTGGCGTCGCTCAGCCAGGCGATGAAGCTCCACGCCGCCTTTTGCCGGGCCGGGTCGGTGGCGTAGAGCATCAGGTTGCCGCCGCCGGAGGGCGGACCGAACTGCGTCTCTTTCGGGAGCCGCCCAAGGCCCCAGGCGAACTTCACGTTCTGACGCATGAAGGCCTGCGACCCGGTCGAGTGCCAGATCATCGCGACCTTCCCGGCGACGAACTCCTGCGGGCCGTCGTTCCACGGCGTGTAGGCCGGGGTGACCTTGTATTTATTGACGAGGTCGTGCCAGAAGCCGAGTGCTGCCAGCGCCGGCGGCTGGTCCCAAAGCACCTTGGTGCCGTCGGGGCTGAGGACCTCACCGCCATTGGCATAGACCAGCGCATAGTAGAACCAGTTGAAGGCCTCGAGCGGCAGCTCCAGACCCCATTGCGCCACACGCTCGCCCTCGCGCCGGGTCAGCTTCTCAGCGGCGGCCACCAACTCGTCCCAGCTGAGCGGCGGCTTGTCCGGATCGAGACCCGCCGCCTTGAACGCGTCCTTGTTGTAATACATCACCGGCGTCGAGCGCTGGAACGGGATGCCGTAGACCTTGCCGTCGTAGACGCAGTTGAGCAGCATCGACGGCCAGAACTTGTCGAGGAACCCCTTGCCGCCCTCCGCGGCGATCATCGCGTCGAGCGGCTGGGCGGCGCCGAGGGCGCCGAGCACGGGGACCGAGCTGATCTCGGTGACCGCGACATCGGGCAATGTCCCGGCCATCTTGGCGGCCTGGATCTTCTGCAAGGTGGTGTCGTAGCTGCCGGTGTAGGTCGGCGTCACCTGGATATCGGGGTGCGCCTTGTCGAAATCGGCAGCGAGGCCGTCGATCACCTTGGCGAGGCCGCCCCCGAGATCGACGGGATACCAGAAACTCAAGCGAACGGGCTCCGCAGCCCCGGCAGGCGACCCGCACGCCATCGCCGCCGTCGCGAGCAGACCCCAGAGGACGTGACGAATGTTCACGGCATTTTCCTCCCTGGATTTAGCCCTTCAACCCCGCATGCATATGGCTGCGGATGAAGTAGCGCTGCGTCAAGAAGAAGATTATCAGCATCGGCGCCGCCACGAACAGGGTGGCGGCCATCAAGAGGTTCCAGTCGCTCATCATCTCCTGGGTGACGAACATGGCGAGGCCGATCGGCAAGGTGCGGATTTCGTCGCGATTGGTTACGATCAGCGGCCAGAAGTAGTCGTTCCAGTGCGTGACCAGTGCCACCAGGGTGAAGGCGAGCACGGTCGGCCGCGAGAGCGGCAACAGGAAATGCCAGAGGAAGGCGAGCCCGGTGCAGCGGTCGAGGCGGGCGGCGTCCTCCATCGCCTCGGGCACCGCGAGAAACGCCTGGCGCAGCAGGAAGGTGCCGAAGGCACTCGCGGTGAACGGCGCCACCAGCGCCCAATAGCTGTCGAGCCAACCGAGATGCTGGAGCGTTATGAAATTCGCGAGGAAGGTCACCTGGATGGGAATGATCAGCGCGCCGATGACGGCGAGGAGGACGATTCCGCGGCCGACGAAGCGCCGGCGCGCCAGCGCATAGGCGGCCAGACTGGAGGTGGCGAGCTGCAGGAATACGATCGCGAGCGCCACCACGATGCTGTTCAGGAAATAGCGGCCGAACGCCGCACCTGCCCAGGCGCGGCCGAAGTTCCGCCATTCGAGTGCCGCGGGCAGCCAGCGCGGGGTCGCGGTGAAGATCTCGTCGCTCGACTTGAACGCGCTGATCACGAGCCAGTACATCGGCATGGCGACGAGTGCTGCGAGCGCGAGCAGGGCGGCGTAGAGTGCGGCGCGGGCCAGCGCGCGGGTCATCGGTTGAACCACAAGCTGACCAGCGCCGAGAGCCCGTACACCAGCACGAACATCACGACGGAGATCGCCGCGGCAAAGCCCAGCCGAAAATATTGGAAGCCGTGCTGGTAGATGTAGAAGACGAGCAGGTTGGTGGCATTGCTCGGCCCCCCTTGCGTCATGATGTTGACGAAGTCGAAGGCCTGGAACGACAGGATGAGCGCGATGACGATCGCGAACCACGTGGTCGGCCGCAAGAGCGGCCAGGTGATCGACCAGAACCGGTCCCACGGCCGCGCACCGTCGAGCCTAGCTGCCTCGAGCACCGTCTGCGGCAGCGCCTGCAACGCCGCCAGATAGACCAGCATGAAATAGCCGAAGGTCTTCCACACCCCGATTGCGATGATGGTCGTGAGCGCCATATCCGAATCGGTGAGCCAGGCGACCGGATCCTGGCCCGCGAGCCCGAGCAGATAGTTCGCGAGACCGTAATTCGTGTTGAAGATCCACAGCGCGACCGTGGCCGCGGCGACCGTCGGCAGCACGACCGGGGTGTAGAACAGGGTGCGCAGGATGTGGGCGCCGCGCAGACGCTGATTGAGCGCGAGCGCGAGTGCCAACCCCAGTCCGATGCTGAGCGGCACGGTCAGGCCGGTATAGATCGCGGTATTGGCCAGCACGCGTCGGAACAGCGGCGCCGCGAACAGCTCGCGGTAATTGTCGAGGCCGATCCAGCGCGGCGCCGGCTGCGTCGCGTCGAGCCGGTGAAACGACAGATTGACGAGAAATATCAGCGGGTAATAGTTCCATACCGCAAGTGCCGCGAGGGCCGGAACCAGATAGACATAGGGGTTGAGCTTGCGCCACCCGGCCGCCGCGGCGCGGACGCGCGGACGGGCAGCACCACGGCTTTGCCTCTCATTCGCCATCGTATCGCATGATCGCGGCCGGATCGGCCGGACGCAACGGCAAATGCCGACCCGACTCCCGCACCGGCGGCCGGAGGCGGAAGCTCCCAAGATGGCGCTCGGGAGCCCGTGCATTCTCCGAGGGTGTGAAGAACATGAAGCACCTCCCTGAGGCGCGGGAGTGAGCCCCGACAGTCGATTCGCCCGCCGGGTCCGTCATCACCGCCTCGCTCGATCTAAAATAAGACATTGAGTCCTGCACTAGAATCGCACAAAGCGCGGCGCAAATCCGAACATCATCCGGGAATGCGGGTTTAATCAGCTGCCGGTCCCGAGAACTTCTTCAACTTGGGCAATATGAGCCGAACCAGACGATTGACATTTTCAATCCCGACCCGTGTGTCAATTGCACTCGATAGGTCTCCCAACCGCAACGCATCGATAAGAAGGCCCGGGTCGCCATCGACGTCTACAAGTTCAATATGCCGCCGCAGCATTCGTTCCACCGCGGATATTTGAAACTGCGCCCCCGGGAGTCCTTGCGTGCCGGAGGCCAAGAATTCCGCGGTGCGCACACAAGTTTCATAGATGTCTGCGTTGAAGGCGGCGCTCAATAATGCCCCGTAGCGTAACAATTGCTCCGCGTTTGGGGGTTCCCCCGGTAATTCTATTTCATGGCCTAATGCGAAAGCCAAAGTAAAGCCAAGTACCAATATGGAATGGTACTGTTCAGACCATTCCAGAAATTCCTCCGTCAATGCGTCGCGCTTTTCAACATCTGCACCAGGCGGTCTCGGAACATGCCCCATCGTGGATAGCGAATTGACCGCCTGATCAATGCAAAGCGCGGTTGCCGGGGAGTTCTTATCGCTCACGATCATCCGGGTGGCAGCCAACTCCAAGGCTACATCCAGGTTCTGCTCGAAAGTATATCGGCAAATTATCGCATCAATATCGTCAACGTTCGGAAGAAGCTCCGGCCGTTCGTGAAAAAGACCCATGTCGTGGCCGAAACGTGTCGCATAAAATACGGAATGGGTCAATGCATACGCATCTTCTACCGAGATAAACCCCGCGAAAAGACGATGTGCAAGGATCGATAGATCGTAGACGCTCCGTAATTGATCTCCTCCGGGCTCTCCTAAAGCAGTCTCGCAGCAGAATGCGTACTCGAGCTGCCTATGTGGGAAACGCTCGGCAGACATTACCGCGGGCTCAGCCGCCATCTCTAAGAGCGCCCTCCGGGTAGAAGACGCCAGACAGCCAGCTTGCACTGGATACAAAATCGCCGGCGCAAACAGCAAAAACTCGCTCGGCCGGTTGCACAACAGACCGAGAAATTTCGCCGAATTCGCGACATCCACAACGAATCGATGAAGCTTGACAGGCGCCGCGAACCCGCACCAAGCCTTGAAAGCCAAGTATGTACTAAGTTCGGCGAACGCCTTGCGGCGGAGATAGCGCTCCTCGGTCGTGCGCCAAGCAAGAGGGTCGTAAAAATCTATATGCTTGTCGATCCACAGATCGGCGAATCTTAGAGCTGCTTCAGGAGACAATGTTGATATCACATCACGAGCATCGGTCCTTGCTCCGTAACAATCAACCCTTTGGCGCGCGCGCCCATCGACGAAGCTTTGATGGCGGCTAGCGCCTGCTTGAGGTTCATGTCGGGTGTAATTCTCAGTTCAGGCGGAATTGCCACTACTTGGTTGTCACGAGACGGTGGAAAAATTAAAGCATAGTCGCTCCAAATGAATACATAACCCGGGCCATGCGACCGGGCGGATGGCCCTCCGCCCAACTTTCTCTGAAGCTCGCTCAGGGTTGCAGAGGCGCGCAGGACGGAATCGTCGCCCAGAAGTGCTGCGGCGTCATCTAGAGAGAAGGCTCCGGAAGCTTCCCCCATGGGGGTGGGCGAACCCATCTGCGGCCGTGGTTGTTCCCTGCCCGGCGGCTGCCGCTGCCCGGATGGGCCGGTCTCGGCCCCGAATGCAGCTGTGACTGAGGCCACCGGCACCGCCGCCGCCAGCGCGAAAAAGACGCGTCTATCCATGATTTGCTCCAGCGATCGGAAGAGAATAATTCAACCGACAGTCCCCAGATGAGCTGAGTGTGCGACAGCAGGCTATACCTCGCCGGCATTGCGGGCAAGGCGGAACCCGCTCTAGAATCGCACATAGAGCACGGCAAATCCGAACATCATCCAAGGAACGCGGGTTTATGAGGGCGCAAAGGCGCTACTTGAGCGCCTTGGTCTGCTCGCGCAGCACGTACTTCTGCACCTTGCCCGTCGAGGTCTTGGGCAAGGGGCCGAAGACGACGCTCCTCGGCACCTTGTAATGCGCGAGATGGTCGCGGCAGAACGCGATGATGTCCTCCTCGCGCGCGGCCATGCCGGACTTGAGGGTCACGAAGGCGCACGGCGTCTCGCCCCACTTCTCGTCGGGCCGCGCCACCACCGCCGCCTCGAGCACGGCGGGATGGCGATAGAGCACCTGCTCGACCTCGATCGTCGAGATGTTCTCGCCGCCCGAGATGATGATGTCCTTGGAGCGGTCCTTGAGCTCGATATAGCCGTCGGCATGCCAGACGCCGAGGTCGCCCGAATGGAACCAGCCGCCGGCAAAGGCCTCGTCGGTAGCCTTGGGATTCTTGAGATAGCCCTTCATCACGATGTTGCCGCGCAGGAACACCTCGCCCATGGTGGCGCCGTCGCGCGGCACGGGCTCGAGCGTCTTGGGGTCCGCCACCATGAGGCCTTCCAGCACCGGGTAGCGCACGCCCTGGCGCGCCTTGCGCGCGGCCCGCTCGCCGAGCGGAAGCTGGTCCCAGTCCTCGTGCCATTCGCTCACCACGGCCGGCCCATAGGTCTCGGTCAGACCGTAGACGTGGGTGACGTGGAAGCCCTCGCGCTCGATCGCCTCCAGCACGGCAGGCGGCGGAGGGGCCGCCGCGGTCATGATCTCGACCGTGCGGCCGAGCGGGCGCCGCTCCTCGGCTTTGGCATTGATCAGCATGCCGAGCACGATGGGGGCGCCGCAGAGATGCGTGACCTCATGCTCCGCGATGGCGTCGTAGATCGCCTTGGCCTCGACCCGGCGCAGGCACACATGCGTCCCGGCGAGCGCCGTGACCGTCCAGGGAAAGCACCAACCGTTGCAATGGAACATGGGGAGCGTCCACAGATAGACGGGATGCCCGCGCATGCCCCAGGCCAGGATGTTGCCGAGCGCGTTCAAATAGGCGCCGCGATGGTGGTAGACGACCCCTTTCGGGTTGCCCGTGGTGCCGGAGGTGTAATTGAGCGTGATCGCCTGCCATTCGTCGGCAGGCGGGCTCCAGTCGAACTCCCCGTCGCCCTCCGCGAGGAAGGCCTCGTAATCCTTCTCGCCGAGGCGCTCGCCGGCCGCCGCCGCCGGATCGTCGATGTCGATCACCGGAATCTTGCGCCCGAGACGCGCCAAGGCCTGCTTGACGATCGGCGAGAACTCCTTGTCGGTGATGAGGAACTTGGCCTCGCAATGCGCCAGGGTGAAGGCGATCGTGTCGGCGTCGAGACGGATATTGAGGGCGTTGAGCACGGCACCCATCATGGGCACGCCGAAGGTCGCCTCGAAGGCGGCCGGTATGTTGGGGGCCATGACGGCGACCGTATCGCCGGGTGCTATGCCGCGGCCCTTGAGTGCCGACGCGAGGCGCCGGCAGCGCGCGTAGCTCTCGGCCCAGGTCCAGCGCCTGTTGCCGTGGACGACGGAAGTACGCATCGGGTACACGCTCGCCGCGCGCTCGATGAAGCCGAGCGGCGTCAAGGCCGCGAAGTTCGCCGCGTTCTTCTCCAGCTGCGTCTCGTAAGGATTGCTCGCTCTGCTGCCGGCCACGGTTCCCCCCTCCTCAAGCGCGGGCTTACGCCGCTCTTATCCGGGCGATCAGTCTGCCACAAACCGCCTTGGCAAGGGAGCCGCTTTGCGGGTATTGCTCGAACGAGCAGGGGCGGGAGGCAATGCCGCGAGAGAGCGCGGCACCGGCACGAGGAACGCCACCATGACCAATCGCTACGATGCGGTCTACGAGCGCTCGCTCCGCGATCCGGAGGGGTTCTGGGGGGAGGCCGCGGCCCAGGTCCATTGGTTCAAGCGCTGGGAGAGGGTGCTCGATGACTCCAATCCCCCTTTCTACCGCTGGTTCCGCGGTGGGATGGTCAATACCTGCTACAATGCGCTCGACCGCCATGTGGAGGGCGGACGGGGCGAGTGGACCGCACTCATCTACGACAGCCCGGTCACGCGGAGTATTAAGCGCTACAGCTACCGCGAGCTGCGCGACCTGGTGGCCCGCTTCGCCGGCGTGCTCGCCGCCTTGGGTATCGGCAAGGGCGACCGCGTCATCATCTACATGCCGATGGTCCCCGAGGCGCTGATCGCCATGCTGGGCTGCGCGCGCATCGGCGCCGTGCATTCGGTCGTCTTCGGCGGCTTCGCGGCGAACGAGCTCGCCGTGCGTATCGAGGACGCCAAGCCCAAGGCATTGGTCTCGGCCTCCTGCGGCATCGAGACGGCGCGCGTGATCCCCTACAAGCCGCTGCTCGACGAGGCGATGCGGATGGCCGCGCACAAGCCCGCGCACGCGATCATCCTGCAGCGCCCGGAGGCGCTGGCCGAGATGGTGAAGGGGCGCGACATCGACTGGGACGACGCCTTAGCCGCGGCCAAGCCCAAGGATTGCGTGCCGGTCGCGGCCACCGATCCGCTCTACATCCTCTACACCTCGGGCACCACGGGCCAGCCCAAGGGCATCGTGCGCGACAACGGCGGGCACCTCGTGGCGCTCAATTGGTCGATGAAGAACATCTATGGGGTGGAGCCCGGCGAGGTCTATTGGGCGGCCTCGGACGTCGGCTGGGTGGTCGGCCACTCCTATATCGTCTACGCCCCCTTGATCCACGGCAACACCAGCGTGCTCTACGAGGGCAAGCCCGTCGGCACGCCCGACGCCGGCGCCTTCTGGCGCGTGATCTCCGAGCACAAGGTGGCGGCACTCTTCACCGCCCCCACTGCATTCCGCGCCATCAAGCGCGAGGACCCCAACGGCGAGCTGATCAAGAAATACGACCTCAAGCACTTCCGCACGCTCTTCCTGGCGGGCGAGCGCGCCGACCCCGACACGGTCGCCTGGGCCGAGAGGCAGCTCAAGGTGCCGGTGATCGATCACTGGTGGCAGACCGAGACGGGCTGGGCGATCGCCGCCAATTGCATCGGCATCGAGCACCTCAAGGTGAAGCACGGCTCGCCCACGCGCGCGGCCCCCGGCTACGACCTGCGCGTGCTCGACCCGAGTGCGAACGAGCTCGGGCGCGGGGCCATCGGCGCGCTCGCGGTCAAGCTCCCCCTGCCCCCCGGCTCGCTGCCCACCCTGTGGAACGCGGACGAGCGCTACAAGAA
>Ga0074044_10004851_pt1 | contig 11074 bp, 10 predicted proteins | sample BogForMeECP23OM1_FD_94443 | JGI IMG/M metagenome (GOLD analysis project Ga0074044, IMG submission 94443) | Bog forest soil microbial communities from Calvert Island, British Columbia, Canada - Bog Forest MetaG ECP23OM1 | ecosystem: Environmental > Terrestrial > Soil > Wetlands ...
CACGGCGAGCGTGATCGCGCCCGCCTCGCCCAGGTGGCGGAAAAAGTTCAGCATCTTCACGTCGGCAATCACGCCGTAAGGACTGTTCATGAAGGCGGCCAGTTCATCCGCCGCCATCGAAGTAACCGCCCAGACGAAGAAGCCGAGCAGCAGATACTTCAGCCCGCGCAGCGGAATATCGAGCCAGCGCGGCAGAAAAAAGTTGCGGCGAAAGAGTTTTTGTCCCGCGCGCCACAAGTATTCCGACACCGTTCCCACCGGACACAGCCAGCTGCAGAATGCCTTGCGAAACAGAAACGACATGGCCAGAAACGAGAGCAGCAGAAACATTCCCGCCGGATGCAGCGCTGGAACACGGTGAGTAAGAATGAAGTAGCGCAGGTTCATCAGGGCAGCGATTGGCAGCCAGCCCTCGACGCCTGCCGGACGCTGCAATGAGGTCGGCGCGCCGCCCGGCTCAAACTGACGAACCCAGAAATAGAAGACGCCGCCGATCCAGACGTTGAGCAGCAGAAACGCAGCCTGGAAGCTGCGGCGAGTGAGCTGCGAGCGGTCGCGATCGGTGCGGCGGACGAGTTTCTTCTTAGGTTTCGCGCCCGGTTTTGGCCGCGGCTCCGCCGGCTCCGAAAACAGATTTGGCGGAGTTTCTGACCGAATTTCAGTATGAAGTTGCGTTGCCATGAGGCCATTCCTTACCCTTTCAGCGTAGATGGCCTGTGACCAGATGGATGTGACTTCTGTCACGGACTGCGTAAAGTCAGAAGTCAGAAGTCAGATTGCAGAAGTAAGACCCAAATTCACCGCGCGAAGTTCTTTACTTCTGCATTCTGACTTCTGACTTCTGACTTTTTGCCCTTCCCGTGATACATCTTGTATTTGACCCTGCAGACTGTCATCTTCCTGTTTGTCGCCGGAGCTCTCGGCGGCGCGCTGAACGCCGTCGCGGGCGGAGGCAGCTTCATCGCCTTTCCCGCGCTGCTGTTCACCGGAGTCGCTCCGATCGCGGCCAACGCCACCAACACCGTGGCGCTCTGGGTGGGAGTTACGGCGAGCACCGGCGCTTATCGCAAGCATCTCGACATTTCGCGGCGCGTCATGATTCCGCTCGCCGTCACCAGCGTGATTGGAGCCATCGCCGGAGCTTACCTCCTACTGCACACGCCCGCGCAGACCTTCCTCCGTGTTCTGCCCTGGCTCATGCTGGGAGCGACGCTGCTGTTTGTGTTCGGCAACCGCCTGTCCCGCAGCTCCGGAGGCTCCATCGCCCACGATGCCTCCACCTCCGCTCTGGCCATCGCGTCACTGTTTGAGCTGGTGGTCGCGGTCTACGGAGGCTACTTCGGCGGAGGCATTGGGATCCTGAATCTCGCCATGCTCGCCGCGCTCGGCATGACCGACATTCACGCCATGAACGCCTTGAAGGTCGTGCTCGGCGGGATCATCAACGGCATCGCGGTCATCACCTTCATCGTGGCCGGAGCTGTGGTCTGGAAGCAGGGCAGCGTCGTGACCTTGGGCGCGCTCTGCGGCGGATATTTCGGCGCCCACTACGCGCAGAAGCTTCCAGGCGCGTGGATTCGCGGCTTCGTCATCGCGGTGGGAACGACCATGACGGTGTACTTCTTCTGGAAGGGCTACCACTGATTTCCCGTAGAGACGCGGCTTGCCGCGTCTCCGGCGCGCGTCCAAAGGAGACGAGGCAAAGCCCCGTCTCTACGGAAATGTGACCAAAGCCGAGGTCCTTGACTTTCGTAACCTGCCCCCCCGCCGCCGCCCGATGCGATACTAGCCAGAGAATGTCCTCCGCCGTCACCATGCAGAAAGGACCACGAGGCTCGCGCGTCAAGCTCGGCGGCTCCATCCTCGCTCTGGTGCTGCTCGAAAACGGACGTCAGATCCGTGGCCGCATGAATCAGCTCTCGGTCAACGGCGGCCTGCTCTCGCTCGAACACCCGCTGGACGAAGGCATCAAGGTGACCGTCGTGTTCCACGTCGGCGTCACCAGCATCCGCTGCCGTGCGCACATGTTGTTTCCCATGTGGGCCACTCAGGGCTGCCTCCAACCCTTCCGCTTTGTGGAATTGCCCGAGGCCGACCGCACCAGCCTGAATCGGGAATTGGAAGCCTTGGTCCGAGCCGGCGCGCCGCAGGAAGAGGAAGAAGCCGAATAGGGCGTTCAGCCCCTGAAGGAGCATTTAATTCTGAGAACTTTCGGCATCGCTGAAGCGATGCCCTGATACGAAGCGCCAGGCGGCGCGGCTTGGCGGCGAATACGCGTTCACCTTTTAGCAGCCGCCAGAATCTGCTCCAACGAATAGTTCCGCAGCTCCCCAATCCGCTCGATCGTGATGTCCGGCTTGGGATACTCGGCCCCGAGCGCCGCATCCAGCGCATAGTGTCCCTGGCGCGGAAACACCGTCGTCACCCGCGTGCCCCAATGCTTCTTGATCGCCGCCAGAATCCGCACCTTGTCGTCCACCATCACGTAATGCGCCGCCGGATACTTCGCCTCCACATCGTCCAGTTCCAGCTCCTTGTGGATATAGATCAGGACGTGCCCCTCGAAGACTTCATGGAGGCCCGACCGGTCTACTTTGTTCGGCTGAAACACCACATCGCCGTCGCTCAGGATCACCGCCCGCCCCAGTCGCCGCGTGTACTCCACCGCATCCAGCGACTCCGGAAACAGACGGTTGGCGAAGGGATAATTGATCATGAAGCGCGAGACGGCCAGCAGCTTCGGATCGTGCGGCCGTTCGACGCGGTAACGTTGCAGCGCGCCCAGATAGTCCGCGTATCCAAGTTCGGTGCGCAACTGCTCGAAGATTTCCCAATAGCGCTCTTGGCAGGCCTCACCCACTTTATGGGTGAGGTATCGCTTCAGGTCATCGGCCACGCGATCATTGTCGAGCAACGTATTGTCCACGTCGAAAAGGAACACGGTGCTCGGGTTGCCATCAGGGTGACTCACACAGTTTCCAGGACTAATGACTTCGCCAATTGGAGCATGGTCTTAATCATGCCAGAAATCACAGTCCCACGTGGTAGCCGTCACAGTCGCGATTTCGGCTCTTCCTGTACACTTGAGCCATTCCGAAACATACGAAATTTGCGCCCGCAACAAAGGACTTGTCAGGTCCGTTGCCTTGTAGTACAAAAGCGGCGGTCAATAAACGATAGATCAGCCGAGGCAGAGTATCGTGACTCTGACTCACAAACTGGGCTAATCCGTTCTCGCCCTCTCAGGAGCCACCTCTCGTGGAACACATCGATCCCGCTGTCATCAGTCGCTTCGACACACGCTCCAGCCGGCCATGTGAATTCTGTCGTGAGCTCGACCCCCAATTCCGAGAACGCCGCCCGCCCGATCAGATGGTGGCCAGCAACCGCAAAGCCGGTGCCTCGGCCCATTTGACCGAGGACGGCTATGTCCGCCACCGCATGCTCGAACTGCGCCGGATCGCTTCCCGCGCACCTCTCACGGCCGCGTAGGCATTGAGGTTTGCCCCGGGATTTCTGCCCCAGCGCGGATTTTGCGCGCAACTTTCGCGGGGCGGCGAGTTCTAATAGGTTAGGCTCCCAATTGGTGTACCCTGTGCGGGGGAGGCTTCCCATGCTGGCCGATAGGCGGTCTTGTTTCCTGCTTTCCTTCTTGTTGGCGTTTTCCGTTGCCACCTGCCTGCCTGTTCCGGCTCAGATTAACGGCGTCCCGCCCTCGGCCACTTCGTTTGGTTTCGGCGGGAGCAACAACCCCAATCCCGGTTTCCGAGCCAGCGCAACCTCGCTCGGGCAAAACGGTTTCGGCAGCACCCGGCCGGTTTTTGGAAGCTGCTGTGCCAACTACTTCCGGGCGGCGAACCCGAATCCATCCCTGTTCTTTGATCGCCCGTCCTCAGGGCGTCGCCACCGCCACGACGAACACAACTTTTTCCCCGTCGGCGTCATCGAGCCCGCCTACGTCCCATACGCCATTCCCTACCCTGTTCCCTACGCCGAGGACGCCGACGATGCCCCCCCCGACGCCGACTCCACCTATTCTCGAGTTCCGCGAAACGGCCCCCGGAACCCGGATTCTTCCATGCAACCCGGGGACCGGGATGCCGCTGCAAGAGATGACGCTTCCGCCAACCCAGCTCCCAGTGAACCCGCAGAGCCGGTGGTCGCCCAGCCCTCGACCGTGCTCGTTTTCAAGGACGGCCACCAGTCCAACGTGCTCAACTACGCCATCGTGGGCGATACGCTGTTTGACTTTGGCGATGGCCGCACCCGCAAAATCCTGCTCGCCGACCTCGATCTCCCCGCCACCCACAAAGCCAACGACGAACGGGGCGTGGACTTCCAGATTCCGGCGCGCAAGGCGCAGCCATAGTTGAACGATCCTGGATTGATGCCGCGAACTGCAGGGCTGTAGCCGCCTCCGCTCATGACTCGCGGCATTCTCTCGAATCTTTGCGCTTGACACGGTCCGCTCAGCAATGGATACTTATGCATTACGGTGCATAGTTATTCATGTCGAAAACGGCGCGCCACAAAGCGATCCTCGACCTGCTCGACGAAAGTCCCGTCGAAAGCCAGGACTTGCTGCAGCACCGGCTCGAGCGCAAGGGCTTCGACGTAGGCCAGGCTACGCTCTCCCGCGACATCCACGAACTGAAGCTGGTCAAAGGTCCCGAGGGTTACCAGCGCGCGGACGAGAGCCTGGGCGCGGAAAGCGTTTTGCCCTCGGTCCTGCATCTGGTCCACGAGTTTGTGGTCGAAATCCGCCAGGCCCAGAACCTGCTGGTGGTGAGGACCACGGTCGGCAGCGCGCAGCCCGTCGCCGCCGCGCTCGACGCTTCCCACTGGCCTGAGGTGGTGGGCACGCTTGCCGGTGACGATACCGTGCTGGTCATCGCCGCCGACAAGAAGAACGCGCATGCGCTCACCCGGCGTATTCGCGAGTTAGGTGTCAGGTCTTAGGTCTCAGGTCTCAGGAAAACCAAGTCCTGAGACCTTGAACTGAGACCTGAGGTCAGCGACGGGCTGCATTCGGTCGTTTTCGGCAGGCGGAAAGTCGCCTGCACATTCAGAAAGCCATCCTCGTATGGCGGTTGGGCGGCGGCGTGGGCCGCTTCCCGGCAAGGAGCGCACATGTCGAAGAAAGAAAAAATCGTTCTCGCCTACTCCGGTGGACTCGATACCTCCATCATCATTCCGTGGCTGAAGGAAAATTATGCCTATGACGTGATCGCCATGGTCGGTGACGTGGGCCAGGGAGATGACGTCGAGGCCGTGGTGGAGAAGGCCTACAAAACCGGAGCCAGCAAAGTGGTGGTCGAGGATCTGCGCGAAGAGTTTCTGACCGGTTACGTCTGGCCCGCGCTGAAAGCGGGCGCGGTGTATGAGAACAAGTATCTGCTCGGCACCTCGCTCGCGCGGCCTGTGATCGCGAAACATCAGGTCGAAGTCGCGCTGCGCGAAGGCGCGTCGGCCGTCGGCCATGGATGTACCGGCAAGGGCAACGACCAGGTCCGCTTCGAAATGGCCTATCAGGCGCTCGCTCCCGAGCTGAAAGTCGTGGCGCCATGGCGCGAATGGGATCTGAAGTCGCGCGAAGATTGTCTCGACTACGCCGAGAAGCGCGGCATTCCTGTAGCCGCGAGCCGCGAGAAGATTCACAGCCGCGACCGCAATCTCTGGCACCTAAGTCACGAAGGTGGAGAACTGGAAGACGCGGCCAACGCGCCGTTCGCGAGCACCTGGCAAATGACGAAGTCGCCGCAAGAGGCTCCCGATCAGGAAGAACAAGTCGAAATCGGATTCGAAAAAGGCGTGCCCATCTCGGTGAACGGGATGAATCTCGATCCCGTATCGCTGGTCGAACTGCTGAACGAAGTCGGCGGACGCAACGCGGTAGGACGCATCGACCTGGTCGAAAACCGCTTCGTCGGCATCAAGTCGCGCGGCTGCTACGAAACTCCCGGAGGCACGCTGCTGCTAGCCGCCCACGGCGAACTCGAAGCCCTCTGCCTCGACCGCGACCTGCTGCACTTCAAGCAGCATGTCGCGCTCAAATATGCCGAACTGGTTTACTTTGGCATGTGGTTCACGCCGCTGCGCGAAGCGCTGGACGCCTTCGTGGAAACTACACAACAGAATCTGACCGGCGCGGCCACGCTGTCGCTGTACAAAGGCAACGTCAGCATCGTCAGCCGCAAGTCGGATTACTCGCTCTACCGCACCGACCTCTCCTCATTCACCATGGGCGCAAGCTATGATCAGAAGGACGCCGAAGGCTTTATCCGCATCCTGGGATTGCCCTCGCGTTGCCGCGCCCAGACGCAGGCGAAAAAGCTAGAGGTCGCGTAATGAAGATGTGGTCCGGCCGCTTCCGGCAGCCGCTTGACCCCGAATTTGAAAAGTGGCAGCGGTCGTTTCCCTACGACCAACGGCTGCTGCCCTTCGAACTCGCCGCCAGCCGCGCCCATGCCAACGCTCTCGAACACGCCGGAGTGTTGTCCTCGGAAGAGCTCTCCGAAATTGTGAAAGCCCTGGCGGAAATCGGCCGCCGCGCCGCATCCGACCCAGCGTTTCTGAACGATCCGGAAGCCGAAGACGTTCACCACTTCGTAGAAAAGCAACTGGCCGCGCTGATCGGCCCCACCGGCTACAAGCTGCACACCGGACGCAGCCGCAACGAACAGATCGCAACCGATCTCCGCCTCTTCGTACGCCAAAGCGTCGACACGCTGCAAAACCTGCTGGCCGATTGGATCGAGGCGATCCTCGCTCGCGCCGAGGCAGCGGGCAGCGCGTCTTCGCTGTTAGCCATGCCCGCGTACACACACCTGCAGCCGGCGGAACCCGTCCTGGTGGCACATTGGTTGCTGGCTTACGTGGAAATGTTTCTGCGCGACGCCGCTCGCCTAGCCGACTGCCGCAAACGCGCTAACTTGTGCCCGCTGGGATCGGGCGCTGTAGCCGGAGCGACGCTCACCATCAATCGTCAAGCCATGGCGGCGGAGCTGGGTTTTGACGCCCCGACGGCGAACAGTATCGACGCCACCAGCGACCGCGATTTCGCCATCGAATTCGTCGACGCGCTCTCGTTGCTGACGCTGCATTTCAGCCGCTGGGCCGAAGAGATGATCCTGTTCTCCACGCCCGCCTACGGATTCGTCGAGCTGCCCGAACCCTACTCCACCGGCAGCAGCGCCATGCCGCAAAAGAAGAATCCCGACTTGCTGGAACTGGTGCGCGGCCAAGCGGCGCGCGTCATGGGATACGCCACCACGTTGCATGTTGTGGTGAAGGGTCTGCCCCTCGCCTACAACAAAGACCTGCAGGAAACGCAGGAACCGGTGTTCAACGCCGCCGACGCAGTCGTCGGCATGTTGCCGCTAGTGACCGGATTCATGAACACCGTCGAATTCAACGAAGCCCGGATGAATCAGGCCGCGCAATCGGGTTTCATGAACGCCTGGGCCGCGGCCGCATATCTTGTCGAACGCGGAGTGCCTTCGCGCCTCGCCCACGAAGCGGTCGGCAAGGCCGTCCAGTTGGCCGTGGAGCGCGGACGCGACTTACAGAAACTGCCCCTCGCCGACCTGCAAGCCATCCACCCTAGCTTTGACACAGCCTTCCACTCCTGCCTCGGTCTTACTGAGGTGCTCGCACTGCACGACGTCCCCGGAGGCACCGCGCCGCGCCACGTCAAACGCGCCCTGCAGAACGCGCGGGAGCGCGCTGCCGCGCTGCGCGTGCAGGAACCGCTCGCGACCCGCTAGACATAACTTAGGCTTGGACTCAGCCCTGGGGTGGAGCAGGGCTTTCGGGTCGGCGATTCCGCCAGCGACCGTTGGACCCCGTATTGATGAGATGAGAAGTAAAATATTCTTGCTTCGCGGTGGCTTGTGACGCAGGTCACCGCATCCCAGTACCGGGGCGCTGATATTGTTGCTGTGGACGAGCTTCGTCCCGAGTTATATTGTTTCGCTGGCCATTGTTCTCAGGAGGGCATGGATGCCGCAGAACACTTTGACGATCACCGACAACCGCACCGGACAGAACTACACCGTTCCGGTCGAAAACGGAACCATCCGCGCGATGGATCTGCGCAAGATCAAGACCGGCCCAGACGACTTCGGCTTGATGACCTACGACCCCGCCTTCATGAATACCGCGTCCTGCCGCAGCGCGATCACCTTCATTGACGGCGACCGGGGAATCCTGCGTTACCGCGGTTATCCCATCGAGGTTCTCGCCGAAAACTGTACGTATCTCGAAGTTGCCTACCTGCTTCTGTTCGGCGAACTGCCCAACGCCAGTGAATTGAAGAGTTGGGTGCATGACATCACGCACCACACCATGCTCCATGAAACCACCAAGAAGTTCATGGAAGGCTTCCGCTACAACGCGCACCCGATGGCGATGCTGGTGAGCACGGTAGCGGCGCTGTCGACGGTCTATCCGGAAGGGAAGAACATTCACGACCCCGCGAACCGGCTGCTGCAAATCAAGCGCCTGGTCGGGAAGATGCCCTCCATCGCGGCCATGTCGTATCGCCACAATGTTGGCTTCCCATACATCTACCCTGATAACGACCTCAGCTATCCTGCCAACTTCATGAACATGCTGTGGAAGATGGTGGAGCCGAAGTATCTCGCCAATCCGGTGATGGCGCGGGCGCTCGACATCCTCTTTATTCTGCACGCCGACCACGAACAGAACTGCAGCGCGAACGCCATGCGCGCCGTGGGCAGCTCCCAAAGCGATCCCTACCTGGCCACGGCGGCCGCGGCGGCCGCTCTTTCCGGCCCCCTGCACGGCGGGGCGAACGAAGAAGTGCTGCACATGCTGGATGAGATCGGTTCCAAAGACCACATCCCCGCCTACATCAAGAAGATCAAGGAGGGTAAGGGCAAGCTGATGGGCTTCGGGCACCGCATTTACAAGAACTACGATCCGCGGGCCAAGATCATCAAGTGGGCCGCCGACCAGCTGTTCCAGGTCACCGGGCGGAATGCCAAACTTGAGATTGCGCTGGAACTGGAGCGCATCGCGCTCGAAGACGAGTATTTCGTGCAGCGCAAGCTCTATCCCAACGTGGACTTCTACTCCGGCATCATGTATCAGGCGATGGGCTTCAATCCCGAGATGTTTACCGTCCTGTTCGCGATTCCGCGCACCATTGGCTGGTTGGCGCAATGGCAGGAAATGCTGACCGACCCGGAACAGAAGATCGCGCGCCCGCGCCAGGTCTGGATCGGCCACGAGACGCGGGAATTCGTGCCAATGGAGAAGCGGTGAAGCGAGAATTTGAATTGCAGACGTGACCAACCCGGATCCGCAACAAAGGACACGTAGTCACACAAAGGTTTGAATCTCGGCGGATTCCCTTTGTGTCTTTGTGAAAGGCCGGTGAATGAAACTCTTGCAGAAACTGCCGCTCGTAATTCTCTTTCTCGCCTGCGTTGCCTGTTCACGCTCGCACTCGCAGCCGCCGCCGCAAGCTGAAGCGGTGGAACTGCAACTGCAGGTCAGCCCTCCCTTCCACTTCGTCGCCTATGGAGATTCGCGTTTCCACGACCCCAAGGACACGGAAGCGGCGAATCCGGCGGCGCGCCAGGCGCTGGTGAAGGCGATAGCCGAGACCAATCCTGCCTTCATCTCCTTCGGAGGCGACATCGTCTACAACGGCTACGCTAAGGACGACTGGAAGGTCTGGGACAGTGAAACCGCGGTGTGGCGCGAGAAGAAGATCCCGGTGTACCCCGCACTGGGCAACCACGATCTTCACGGCAATGAAAAAGTTGCCCTGGCCAACTACTTCCAGCGTTTCCCGGATATAAAGAACAGCGTCTACTATTCGGTCCGCGCCGCCAACACACTAGTACTGACGTTGGACAGTTCGCTCGACGAGACTTCCGGCCCGCAAGGGCAATGGCTCAATCAGAAGTTAGACCATCTCCCTAGCGACGTGGACTTCGTGTTCATTGTTCTTCACCATCCTCCTTACACCAGTTCGTCGGATATGAAGCTATTCGGCGGAGGACACTCGGCCCGCTCGCAGGAGCAGAAGCTAGCCAAGATGCTGGAAGCGCGGCAGCAGAACCTCCGCGCCCGGATTGTTGTCTTCTCCGGACACGTGCACAACTACGAACGCCATGAACACGGAGGCATCACTTATTTCGTGACCGGCGGTGCGGGAGCGCACGCGTATCCGGTCGAACGCGCGCCGGGAGATCCCTTCCAGAGTAAGGAAGTGAACTACCATTACCTCCAGGTGGAAGTCGATCGCGGCAACCTCAAGGTCACCATGCATCGTCTGGACCTGACCAGCGGCACCGCCGTATGGACGGAACCCGACTCGGTCGCGATTTTTGTGCCGGCCGCGAAGGCGGCGGCACAAGGCAAATAAGCGAAAGGAAGTTGCCGCGTTCTCTTTACTTCCATTGTGGAAATAGGGGCCGGGGTTTTCCGGGAACCGGACGTACACGCCCTTTCGGTGACCCCGGGTAATCGTCGGTAACCATCGAACCGATACCCCCCAGCCTTACAATAAAGTCACTCCGCGATCCAGATTACGCGGTTGGCGGGGTTTCGCCTGGGAATCTCCCGGCGAGGTTCGGACCCGTTCGGCAATGCTGGCGGAAATCGCCTGCGTTGGGCGGGGAAAAGGCTGGAGTCCGCACCCTATGGCGTTTGGTTTTGGTTTTAACAAACAGAAGATTCTCAGCGCCGCGGAAAAGTTTGTCCAGCAGGGCAAGCTGCAGAATGCCATTGCGGAGTACGAGAAGGTCCTCAAGAGCGATCCCAAGGACCTTACCGTCAACAACACCATTGGCGACCTATACTCGCGACTCGGCGAAAGTACCAAAGCCATCGAGTGCTTCAAGACGGTGGGCGATGCCTATGCGGCCCAGGGCTTCACCGTCAAGGGCATCGCCATGTACAAGAAGATCACCAAACTCCAGCCGAGCGTGGATGGATCTCTGAAACTGGCGGAACTCTACACCCAGCAGGGGCTGTTCAACGACGCCCGCGCCCAGTACCTGCAAGTCGCCGAAGACTTCATGAAGCGTGGCGACCTCGA
>Ga0074044_10004852_pt1 | contig 11073 bp, 9 predicted proteins | sample BogForMeECP23OM1_FD_94443 | JGI IMG/M metagenome (GOLD analysis project Ga0074044, IMG submission 94443) | Bog forest soil microbial communities from Calvert Island, British Columbia, Canada - Bog Forest MetaG ECP23OM1 | ecosystem: Environmental > Terrestrial > Soil > Wetlands ...
AAACGCCGTCAGCGAAAATTCGGGATCGAAAATGTCGGCCGGAATATCGAGGTCGAGATGAATCATTTTTACTTTCGCCCGACTCCACTTCGCTCGCCTCGCGAGCGCCGGCGGCGCGGCCCTAAGGCCCCTCCGGGACTTTTCCGATAAGTCCGTAAATCGCGCTGCGCTAATGCCTCTATCGCCTCCGACTTTCGACAATCGCCAATGGATTGTCAATTGCGCGAACCTTTACCGTTCCATCCTTTATATGCGAACTTAAGTTGGGGTCGTTGTGATTCGTTCAACCAGCCGGGGTACCGTTAAAGGGCTCCAGGGGAACTATAATGGATTTCAATTTCTCTGCTGAAGACGAAGCGTTTCGCGCGGATTTTCGCGCGTGGCTGGAGAAAAACGCGCCCCAGTCTGATCAGTCGAACAGCGAGATTCTCGCCGACGGTGAGCAGAGCGATTTTCGCCGCCGCGTCGCATGGTTCCGCAAGCTCGCGGCGGGCGGATGGACCTGTATCAACTGGCCGAAAGAGTACGGCGGGCGCGGCGCCGGCATCCTGCAAAATATCGTCTACAATCAGGAGCTCGCGCGAATCGGCGCCCCTGCGCCGCTCATCGGGATGGGTCCCGGGCTGCTCGGTCCGACCTTGATTCACTGGGGCAACGAGGAACAAAAGCAGCGCTACCTGCCCAGAATCGTCAAAGGCGAGGAGATCTGGTGCCAGGGATATTCGGAACCCGGCTCCGGCTCCGACCTCGCCTCGCTGCAGACCCGCGCCCTCGAGGAGGGCGACGATTTCGTCGTCAACGGGCAGAAGGTGTGGACCTCGATCGCGCAGTTCGCGGATTTTATTTTTCTGCTGGTGCGCACCGATCCCAACGCGCCCAAGCATAAGGGAATCAGCTATCTGCTGGTCGATATGCATAGCCCCGGCATCACGGTTCGGCCGCTGGTGCAGATGACTGGCGGTCGCGGCTTCAATGAGGTTTTCTTCGAAGACGTGCGCGTGCCGAAAAAGAATCTCGTCGGTGAAAAAAATCAGGGCTGGCAGGTCGCCATTACCACGCTGATGTTCGAGCGCTCCGGCGGCGCGGGCAACGATCGCGGCACCGGCGGGATGATCGAGGATCTGGTCGAGCTCGCGAAGAAGTTGCCTCGCAATGGTAAGTCCGCATGGGAGCATGACGACGTGCGTCAGAAAATCGCCGAGTTCGCATGCGAGGCCACCGCGCTCAAGTACACCGGCCTGCGCCAGTTGACCAAGCGCCTCAAGGGCTTGCCACCGGGTCCCGAGGGCTCGATGCTGAAGCTGTGCTCGACCGAGCTCAACCTGAAGGTTTCGCTCTACGCGATGGAGTTGCTCGGGCCTTACAGCCAGTTCGAATATGCTGCCGACCACGCCATCGATCACGGACGCTGGTCGTATCGGATGCTCTCGGCGCGCGGTCCGACGATTTTCGCGGGCACCAACCAGATTCAGCACAACATCATCGGCGAGCGCGTGCTCGGACTCCCTAAAGGATGAACATCGGAGAAGCAGATGGATTTTAATTTCAGCCCCGAAGATGAGGCGTTTCGCAAAGAGTTCCGCACCTGGCTGCAAGCCAACGCGCCCAAGGGAATGGAGAACTCGGATTCGTTCGGTGATGAGGCTGACGATAGTGAAGAATGGGGTCGCCGCATCGCGTGGTACAAAAAGCTACATCAAGGCGGATGGGTCGGCATCGATTGGCCTAAAGAATATGGCGGACGCGGGGCAACCATTTTGCAGACCATCGTCTATTACCAGGAACTCGCACGCGCGAAGGCGCCCCTGCCGTTCATCGGGCAGGGCGCGAGTCTGGTGGCCCCGACCCTGATGCATTGGGGCAACGAGGAACAGAAGAAAGCGCACATCTCCAAAATCCTGGCCGCCGACGAAATCTGGTGCCAGGGCTATTCGGAGCCTAACTCGGGATCCGATCTCGCCTCCTTGCAGACCAAGGCGGTCGAAGACGGCGACTACTTCGTCGTCAACGGCCAGAAAATCTGGACCTCCACCGCGCAACATGCGGACTGGATCTTTCTGCTGGTGCGCACCGACTCCGAAGCCCCCAAGCATAAGGGCATCAGCTATCTGCTGGTGGACATGAAAACTCCCGGCATCACTGTGCGCCCGCTGGTGCAGATGACCGGCGCGAGCGGCTTCAATGAGGTTTTCTTCGATGATGTGCGGGTGCCGAAGCGAAACCTCGTCGGAGAGAAGAATCAGGGCTGGCAGGTCGCCATCACCACCCTTATGTTCGAGCGGCGCGGCGCCGGCGCCCCCGGTACCGGTCAGATTCGCGAGCTCGCGCGCCTCGCCAAACAGATCCCGCGCAATGGCGGCACGGCGTGGGATGATTCGAGTGTGCGGCAAAAGCTGGCGGAGTTTTATTCCGAGGGCGAGGCGCTTAAGTTCACCGGTTTTCGCCAGCTCACGCGCCGGCTCAAGGGCCTGCCGCCGGGGCCTGAGGGCTCGATGATGAAGCTGGTCGGAACCGAGCTGGCGCTCAAAGTATCGCTCTTTGCGATGGAGCTGCTCGGGCCCTACAGCCAGATGGAGCCGAACGGGCCCTTCGCGATCGAGAATGGCAAGTGGCTAATGAAGATGCTGGCGGTGCGCGGCGGAACTATCGCGGCCGGGACCAATCAGATCCAGCACAACATCATCGGCGAGCGTGTCCTCGGACTACCCAAAGGGTAATCGCAGATAGAATCGGAATTTAACAGGAAAAAATTCGCAATGGATTTCAACTACAGTCCCGAGGACGAGGCGTTTCGCCACGAGTTCCGCGGATGGCTTCAGGCCAATCTGAAAAGTATCCCGCCCGCGCGCGAGCTCCTTTCCGAGGAAGGCGATAGCTGGAGCGAAGCGGTCGGCTGGCATCAGAAGCTCAACGAGGGCAAGTGGATCGGCATCAGCTGGCCGAAAGAATACGGCGGCCGCGGCGCCGGAGTGCTGCAGAACATCATCTATCATGAGGAACTCGAACGCGCCGGGACCAGCGTTCCATTCACCGGCATGGGCATCAGCCTGCTCGGCCCGACGCTGATTCACTGGGGCACCGAGGAACAGAAAAAGCGCCATCTGCCGAAAATCCTCGCGGGCAAGGAAATCTGGTGCCAGGGATATTCGGAACCTAACTCGGGATCCGATCTCGCCTCGCTGCAAACGCGCGCCGTCGAGCAAGGCGACGACTTCATCGTTAACGGGCAAAAAGTCTGGACCTCGATCGCGCAGCATGCCGATTGGATTTTCCTGTTGGTGCGCACTGACCCCAACGCGCCCAAGCACAAAGGCATCAGCTACCTGCTGGTGGACATGCACAGCCCCGGTATCACGGTGCGGCCGTTAGTGCAGATAACCGGTGGTAAGGGCTTCAACGAGGTTTTTTTCGAAGACGTGCGCGTGCCGAAGAAAAATATCGTCGGCGAACTGAACCAGGGCTGGCAGGTCGCCATCACCACGTTGATGTTCGAGCGCTCGGGCGGCAGCGGCGAAATTCCGATGCGCGAAGTTCACGAACTCGCGGACCTCGCCAAGCGGGTTCCTCGCAACGGCGGCACCGCATGGAATGATTCGAGTGTGCGTCAGAAGATCATCGAGTTCGCATGCGACGCCGAGGCGCTCAAGTACACCGGCTATCGTCAGTTGACGCGCCAGCTCAAGGGAATTCCGCCGGGGCCCGAGGGCTCGATGATGAAGTTGTGCGGCACTGAGCTGCGCCTGCGGATGGCGATGTACGCGATGGAACTGCTGGGGCCGTATAGCCAGATGGCGGCCGACGCGCCATTTGCGATCGATCAAGGGAAATGGTCATTCCGAATGCTGGCGGCGCGCGGACCGACGATATATGCCGGCACCAATCAGATTCAGCACAACATCATCGGCGAGAGAGTATTGGGATTGCCTAAAGGGTAATAGTCAGTTGCGGTAGAGGATTAGTCACTTGCGGCGGCATACCTAGTATGTCGCCGCTTTTCATTGGTGACTCTTCAGGCGACGTTGGTGGAGGCGCGAGGACGGAGGGCACGGGCGAAATCGCTCGCAAAACCGCGCGCGTCGGCGGGCTTCAACGCGGAAATCGTCACGCGAATGCCGGGCGCGCTGCGGACCCGATACGCCGCGCCCGGTCGAACCGCCCAACCAGCTTCGAGGAGCGATTGAATGATCGCGTTTTCGTCAGCAACCGGAATCCACACGTTGAGGCCTGAGCGGCCCTGCGCGGCGATGCCGACCTTAGCGAGTTCCTCGATCAACGCATGACGCCGAAGCGTGTAGGTGTCTGCGGCGCGCTGGACCTGCCGCATCGTTTTCGCATCCGACCACATTGCGGCGACCGCATCCTGCAGGATGTGGCTGACCCAGCGGGGACCGAGCCGCTGACGCCCTTCGACCCGCGCGATCGTTAGTGCGTCGCCCGCTACCACTGCCAGTCGTAAATCGGGGCCGAGCGCTTTCGAAACCGAACGAATCACCGCCCATCGAGGCAGTCGCGAATCGACCACCGTAATCGCGGCGGCACCCGAAACCGGACCGCCAAAATCATCCTCGATGAGTAAGGTCTCAGGAGCCTGCGCGAGGATCGCGCGGAGTTCGGCTGCGCGTTTTTTGTCGAGAGCTACCCCGGTGGGATTTTGCGCCCGAGGCGTGAGGATGAGCGCCTTCGCGTCGGCCCGAATCGCAGCCGCCAGCGAGTTGGGCCGGATGCCGAATTCGTCGAGCGCGACCGCCTCCGCGATCATTCCCAGCGCGGCAATCAGATCGAGGACGCCCGTGTAACTAGGATCCTCAACCGCGACGACGTCGCCGGGCGACAGATACGCCTGCAGCACGCGCTCAAGCCCATCGATAGCGCCGCTAACTACCGCGATTTCATTGGCGGGGACGCGATCGCGCGTGAACGAGCGCCGCGCCAGTTCAGTCAGCCTGGCGCTATTCGTCTCGCTTCCGTAAAGCTGATGTCTGCCCCCTATCCTGGCGAGAATCGGAGCGAGGGCGGGAAGCAACTCGGGGTCGGGGTTGCCATCGGCGAGGTTGATGGCGCCTTCGGGGGCGACCGGCAGACTGGGAGTCGCCAGCGGAGGGCGTCGATTAACGATGGTGCCGCGGCGCCCGCCGGCGCGCACCAGACCGCGCACGCGCAGCGAGCGGTAAGCCGCCGCGACCGTGGTGGGACTCACCTCGAGGCGGTCTGCCAGCGCGCGGATCGCGGGCAGGACCGTCCCGGCGGCGAATCGCCCGCTGCGGATGTGCTCCTCGATGCTGGCGGAAATCTGGTTGCTCGACTTCCCGCCGATCTGATACGAATGTGCTGTCACATTCACTAGTTTGTACTGTTACATAAGGATCGCGTAAATGGAAGAGATCACACGCTCGCCCCGCACCATCGTCAACCGCATGCGCAAACGCGCCAGCTACGATCACGGGGTGGTGCATGCGATCCTCGACCGATCGCTGGTCTGCCACGTGGGCGTGGTCATCGACGGCGCGCCGCGAGTATTGCCGACCTTGCACGCGCGCATCGATGATCGGGTCTATCTCCACGGCGCCGCAAGCAATCGCATGCTCAACACCGCGGCCGCGGGTGTCGAGGTTTGCTTGACCGCGACGCTCATCGACGGGCTGGTGATGGCGCGCTCCGCCTTTCATCATTCGGTGAACTACCGCTCCGTCGTTATTTTCGGGCGCGCGACGGAGGTCACCGATCCGGAGCGCAAGCTCGCGGCGATGCGCGCGCTGGTCGAGCATATCGCGCCCGGACGATGGGAGCGCTCACGGCAACCCAATCCGAAGGAACTCGCCGCCACTTCGATCCTCGAACTTCCGATTACCGAAGCCTCCGCGAAGTTGCGCACGGGCGGTCCGATCGACGATGAGGAAGACTACGCCCTGCCCTACTGGGCCGGCGTGATCCCGCTGCGCACCGACGCGTTGGTGCCGCTTGCCGATTCGCGGCTGACTCCCGGCATCGCGATGCCGCCGCACATATCGGAGTATCGTGCACCCGACGCTCGCGTGCTCGGCTCGGCGCACGATGGCGCGCCGCTCGAGCGTACCGTCGATGGGTTCCTCATCAGCACCGACAGCGCGCGGCTCGACCTCGAGGTCATCCACAATTTTCTTTCGACGCAGTCGTATTGGGCGGAACAAGTGCCACGCGAAGTGGTCGCGCGTTCGATCGCGAATTCTCTCTGTTTCGGGATTTACCACGGCGCGAAGCAAATCGGTTTCGCGCGAGTAATTTCCGACTATGCAACCTTCGCGTATCTCGCTGATGTATTTGTGCTGGAGGCGTACCGCGGGCGTGGCCTGTCGAAAGCGCTGATGGAAGCCGTGATCGCGCATCCGCATCTTCAAGGTCTGCGGCGTTGGTTGCTGGGGACCGCTGATGCGCACGGATTATATCGCAAATTTGGCTTCGCCGAGCCAAAATATCCCGATCGCCAGATGGAGCGCGGCGATCCCGACCTCTACCGGCGCGCCCGCGAGGGCGCGAACTAGCATGTACATTCCGCAAGCATTCGAGGTGACGGATCGCGAGACGTTACACGCGTTCATCGAGGCCAACAGCTTTGCGACGCTGGTGACTTCGGTCGACGGCGCACCATTCGCGACGCGGCTGCCGCTGCTTCTCGACCGTGACGCGGGTGCGAGGGGGACCCTGCTCGGTCACCTCGCGCGTGCGAATCCCCATTGGCGCGGCTTCGATGCCCGTGCGCAGGCGCTCGCGATGTTCGATGGTCCCCATGGCTACATTTCACCGAGCTGGTACGTGGCGTCGCCGGCAGTGCCGACCTGGAACTACGCGGCGGTGCATGCGTATGGCGCGCCGCGGGTTATCGAAGATCCAAGGCGCGTCGAAGCGATCGTCGATCGGCTGGTCGAGATCCATGAGGCCGAACTGCCGCAGCCATGGTCCGCGCGCGAGGTGTCGCGCGAATTCAAAACCAAGCTGCTCAAGGCGATTGTCGGATTCGAGATCGCGATCGATCGCATCGAAGGCAAATTCAAAGTGGGACAGAACCGCCCGATCGAGGATCAACTATCAGTGGCGGATGAACTCGCCAGGAGTCCCAATGCAGTCGGTCGCGAACTGGGCAAATTGATCCGCGCGCACCAGACGCCCGCACATCGATGATAAATCCTCACCGAGCTTCGGGATCGCGAGGCGACGTTCTATTGCCCTGAGGTACTCTTGCGCACCTCGTAGCCGGTTGCGGCGCCACCGACACCGCCGGCCACGGCTCCGCCCAAAGGATCGCCCACCGCAGCGCCAACTAAAGCGCCGCCGGCAGCACCGCCGACGCCGCCGACTACCGCGGAGGTTTCGGGATTAGAATCTTTCATGGTGCCGCCTGCAACCGCTCCGACGCCGGCGCCGGTTGCGCCTCCGGCTGCGACACCACAGGCCGAAGTGCCGATTACCATCGATCCAAGTGCGAGGCCGACCGCGAGAGCATAAAATTTTGAAGACATAGAATCACCGTCAGGTTGAAGTCGAAGTCCAAGATTTAGCCGGGGCGAATCGGAGATCTTTCAATTATCTCGCGGCTATCACTTAAAGACGAACCTCGAGCGCGATCTCTTCATGGCGATGCGCCGATTCCGATTAGCTCGTCACCGCGCCTTGCGCGGATTCGGACCAGCGGTTTATATAACAAGTGTTAGGAAGCGCTGCTTCCATCCCATTCGGAGGAAGACATGGACTTTAATTGGAGCCCCCAGGACGAGGCTTTTCGTCACGAATTGCGCAGTTGGCTCGAAGCCAACCTATCCAAGGATCAAAAAGGTGACGACGGTCTCGGCATGACCCACGAGGAAGGTGGCGAATGGCCGCGGCGCCTCGCGTGGCATAAGAAGATGCACGCCGGGGGATGGGTCGGTATCAGCTGGCCCAAGGAATACGGCGGACGCGGCGCCAGCCTGGTTCAGCAGATCATTTATAATGAAGAAATCGCGCGCGCGAATCCGCCCGCGCTGGTCAATGGGCTCGGCACCCTGCTGGTTGGCCCGACGTTAATCCATTGGGGCACCGAGGAACAGAAGAAACGCTATGTGCCGAAAATTCTTTCCGGCGAGGAAATCTGGTGCCAGGGATATTCCGAGCCCGGCGCCGGTTCGGACGTTGCTTCGCTGCAGACCCGTGCGGTCGAGGACGGCGACTACTTCATCGTCAACGGACAGAAGGTGTGGACCTCCGATGCGCATCACGCCGACATGTGCATCCTGCTGGTGCGCACCGATCCCAGCGCGCCCAAGCACAAAGGCATCAGCTACATTCTGGTCGATATGCATAGCCCCGGCGTGACGGTGCGGCCGCTGGTGCAAATCACCGGCGATGCGAATTTCAACGAGGTCTTCTTCGAGGATGTGAAGGTTCCGAAGAAGAATCTTATCGGCGAGATGAACCAGGGCTGGCAGGTCGCCATCACCACGCTGATGTTCGAGCGCTCGGGAATCGGCGGCGGACGCGACATGCTGGGCGCGGTCAAGGAGCTGAAGAGCCTCGCGCAGACGGTGCGGGACAACGGCTCGACGGCGTGGGCAAACTCCGATGTGCGGCAGAAAATCTCCGGGTTCGCCTGCGAGGCGGCTGCGATCAAATACACCGGCTTTCGTCAAATCACGCGGCGCCTCAAGGGCCTGCCGCCGGGCCCCGAGGGCTCGGTGCTGAAGCTGGCGGTGAGCGAACTCAATTTGAAGATGAACAAATTCGCGATGGAGTTGCTGGGACCGTACAGCCAAATGGACTTCAAGGCGCCGTTCGCGGTCGACAAGGGCAAGTGGTCGTACCGTATGCTCGCGTCGCGCGCGCTCACTATCGCCGGGGGCACCAGCGAGATTCAACACAACATCATCGGCGAGCGAGTTATGGGGCTGCCCAAGGGATAAGGCCGCGGAAAAATAATCCTCAAAAGGGCGGCCTGCAGAGGCTGCCCTTTTTTTTCAGGGTCAGGGAGAACAGCGCTATGGAAGGAAAGCTGGTTCGCATTCGGGCGTACGAGAAATCGGATCTCGACTCGCTGATGAGCTGGGTCAATGACCAAGAGGTGACGCGCAATCTTGGCGCGCCGATGATATACCCGTTATCCCGCGCGGCGGAGGAAGCTTACCTGAGCGCGAATGCACCCGGTGACGGACCCGATTGCAGGTGGGCAGTCGAAACGCTCGATGGCGAATATCTGGGCGGCATCAGCCTGATGACCATCGACTGGATCAATCGCAGCGCGCAGGTCGGCATCGTGATCGGCAGCAAACCCCATTGGGGAAAGGGTTACGGCACCGATGCGATGCGGGTGGTGCTGCGCTTTGCCTTCGACCAGATGAATCTCCACCGGGTATGGCTCAACGTTTATGACTTCAATACGCGCGGGATCAAATCGTACGAGAAATGTGGTTTCAGGCGCGAAGGGGTCCAGCGCGAATATCGGTTTCTCGATGGCCGTTATCATGATTCGGTGCTGATGGGGATTCTCGAGGGTGAGTATCGCGAGGCGCGGAAGAACTGGTGAGCATCGTCAACTCGCGCTGCCGGTCAATTTGACGGTCTGCGGGCTCTTGGCGGCATTGTCGAAGACCTGGATCGAGCCGCTGCGCGTCTTGGCTCCAGCGGCGGGTTTGAACGTTACTTCAACGGTGCAGGTCGCACCGGCATTGAGAACGGCTACGCAGGTCGTGGCGGGCGTAAAATCGGTACTGGTGGACACCAGATTCGAAATCGTCAGGCCCACAGTATTTTTGTTGGTTATCGCGAACGATTTCTCCAGCGACGAACCCACCGCGACGGTGCCGAAGGAGATTGAAGTCGGCGCGATCGTGATCGGCGCGGCGACGCCGGTACCACTGAGACTCGCCAACTGCGGACTGTTCGCGGCATTGTTGGAGGTCATGACGAAAGCGTTGCCGGCGCCGAGCGCACTGGGCTGAAACACCATCGCGTAGTTACATTTCTGCCGCGCGCCCAAGGTCGCGCCACAGGTGGTGCCGTCGGCAACGATGGTAAAATCCGCGGCCGCCGGTCCGCTGAAGTTTTGCCCGGACATCGTGACCACGTTGTCGCTGCTGTTGGTCAAAGTGATGATCTCCGGCTTCGAGGTCGCGCCGGTATTGCCAAAAATCACCTTGCCGAAAAGCCGTTGCTTCGGCGCGATAGTGAGGCTGGTCGTCAAGGGCGTCGCGGTCGCCGTCGGAGTGCGCGTTGCGGTTAGTGTCGGCGTTGGAGTGATGGTGGCTGTCGCGGTCCGGGTCGCGGTCGGAGTCACGGTCGCGGTGCGGGTTGGAGTGGCGGTTTTGGTCGCGACCGGAGTCGGGGTCGCAACCATCATGGTAGGAAAGGCGGTCGGAGTCGGTATTGGTCCCATCGCGCCCGAGAGCACGAACGCGCCGAGCCCATGCGTGCCGGCATAGGTCACGCCATCCAGATTCTGCTCGATATCGAAGACCGGAACCACCGGAATCACGCCGAGGTTGTATGGCGCCCAGCTCACCCCGAGGTTGGTGCTTCGGAAGACTCCGATATCGGTAGCGGCGAGAACGGTCTGCCCGGAACGATCGTTGGCATCAACCAGCAAACGCAGCACCGGTATGTCCGGAATGGCAGTCGCCGGCGGCGGAGTCACGGCCTGCGGATTGCCGTCGGAGCGAAACCAATGCGCACCGGAATCGGTGGTCATGAAGACATGGCCGATGCCGGTGGCGGCAGTGAATCCCGAGACGCTGAGAAACGCGATCGCCGGGTTGAAGGGACTGATCGCAATGCCGGTCGCCTGGGTATTGGCGGGATTGAAGGGAAGATTGTCGGTGACATCGGTCCAGGCACCGCCGCTGGGGGTCGAATTGCTGACTTGCAGATTAGCTTGCGAGGTCTGAAAAATCTTGAACGGCGTTGGCGATCCGGTCTCAAAGGTCTGGGTTGAGAGGGCATATGCGATGTTGTGCATGGTCGGCGCAAACTCGAGGTCTTGAATCGCGCACGCTCCATTGGAGCATTGTCCGGTGAGATCCTGATTGGTTTGGCGCGCCCAGTTCTGCCCCGCATCGGTCGAGACGTAGACCG
>Ga0074044_10004853_pt1 | contig 11072 bp, 9 predicted proteins | sample BogForMeECP23OM1_FD_94443 | JGI IMG/M metagenome (GOLD analysis project Ga0074044, IMG submission 94443) | Bog forest soil microbial communities from Calvert Island, British Columbia, Canada - Bog Forest MetaG ECP23OM1 | ecosystem: Environmental > Terrestrial > Soil > Wetlands ...
GGCGTGCCGGTGAAAATGATGTTCGCGTAAAAGCCGGCGCTGTGTTTTTTGTCCGCCACGCGCGCGAAATTTTTGCGGTCCATTTTCTGCACGGTCTCGACCTTGCCGCCCGCCGCCGTGATTTCGGCGGAAATCTTGTCGAGGGCGTCCTTGACGCCTTCTTCCCTGCCTGCCGTGTTCAGGATGAACAGACCTTCGTATCGTTTCATTTTTACTTTTCGTTTGGTAGGGACGCCGCGCTGCGGCGTCCGGTCGGCGCAGCGCGCCGACCCTGCCTAAATTGAGCCATTAAACCGGGTCATTGCCATTTCGATTCCGTCGTCCAGCCAGCATTCTGCCTGGCCGGTCGCGCGGTCCAAAACCTTTTCCATCAGCGCCGCTTCCGCCGCGTCAAAACGGTCCAGCACATAATCCGTGATTTCCCGCGCGCTGTCTTTGCGGCCGATGCCGAGCCGCAACCGCGCAAATGCCTGCGTGGCCAAATGCTGCTCGACGGACTCCAAACCGTGATGTCCGCCGCTCCGACCACTTGGTCGGAGGCGAACCTCGCCCAGCGGCAAATCCGCATCGTCCACCACCACCAGCAAATGTTTCAGCGGCAACTGATAAAAACTCACCACCGCCTGCACCGCTTCGCCGCTCGCATTCATGAACGTCCGCGGCTGGCACAACAGAACGCGGCGTGGAACGGGCGTCCCGCCCGTTGACGGGCTGGAAGCCCGTCCCACTATCTCGGCGCGCGCAACGCGGGCCTTGAACTTCCGTTCGTTCCGCCAATCCACTTTCCAGCGCGCCGCCAGTTTTTCGACCAGCGAATACCCGGCGTTGTGGCGCGTCTTCGCGTATTCCGCGCCGGGATTGCCCAAGCCCACCATCAGAAACACATTTTCCACGCGAGCTTTTCACGTATTGCGTGTTGCGTGGTGCGTCAAGAATGGTATTCGCCGTTTGCTTGACGCAAAACGCAACACGCAACACGCGCGTCATTTCTTTTTCTCCACCGGTTTTGTCCCGGCGGCCTTGACGGCAGCCTTTTCCGGGGCGGCGGCTGCGCCCTTTTCCGGGACTTTCGCCGCGCCTTTCTCGGCGCCTTTTTCGGCGCCCTTGGCCGGGGCCTTTTCGCCGGGCTTGGCGGCGCCTTTTTCGCCCTTGGCCGGAGCAGCCCCTTCCTCGCCTTCTTCCTTCTTTTCCTTGATCATCTCGACGTCGCCCGCGGCCACAGCCTCGGTGGCAGTGGCGGCCGCTTCTTCCTCTTCGGCGCGCGGCAGGGCCACCGACACGACCGGGATTTTTTTGTCGCCAATAATTTCGACCCCGGCGGGCGCCTTGATATCACCGAGGTGCACGGCCTTGCCCAGTTCAAGATGGCTGACGTCCACGATGATTTGTTCCGGCAAATCCTTGGGCAGACAACGGACTTTGAGTTTGAACAATATGTGTTCGAGCACGCCGCCGCCGGTCTTCACGCCGGCCGCTTCCCCGGTGGTTTCCAAGGGGACATGGACGACGACCTTTTCATTTTCGGCGACTTCATGAAAATCCACGTGCAACATGTCGCCTTCGAGCGGGTGATGCTGGATTTCCTGAACGAGCGCGAGGCGTTTGGGGCGCGCATCACTTTCGACCGACAAGTCCACCAGGACGTTTTCCGAGGCGGAATGGTGGATGAGATCCTCGAGTTCCTTCGCGTTGACCTCAAGGTTCTGCGGTTTGGCCTGGCGACCGTAAATGATGGCGGGCACGCGCCCGGCGGCGCGCAATCGTTTGGCTCCGCCTCGGCGTGACAACGTGCGCGGATACGCTTTCAACGGCACTGATTTCATCTTATATAAATTGTCTGGCGGCGCATCAACTCGTGCGCCCGCCTTTGAATTCAAAGAGCGAGTTCACCGACGAATTGGTATGAATTCGTTTGATGGCTTCGCCCAAAAGCCCGGCCACCGACAGGGTGACAATCTTCACCCCGTCAATAGCGGGGCGTTGGACTGTATCAGTTGTAATCAACTCGTCAATCCCCGATTTTCGCAATCTTTCGATGCCCACGTCGTTCAAAATGGCGTGGGAAACGCAGGCCAGAATCTGTCGTGCGCCCTTTTTCTTCAGCAACGCCGCCGCCGATGTCAACGTGCCCGCCGTCTCCGTCAAATCGTCCACGATCAGGATGTTTTTGCCTTTGATGTCGCCGATGACGGCCATGGACTCGACCTCCGTCGCGCTTTTGCGCCGTTTGGCTACGATGGCCAGGCCCGCTTCCAGCGTTTGCGAATAGGCGTGCGCCATCTTCAACCCGCCCACATCCGGGCTGACCACGACGAGGTCGGAGAGATGTTTTTTCCTCAAATACTCATACATCACCGGCGCGGCGTAGAGATGGTCCACTGGAATGTCGAAGAAGCCCTGAATCTGTTGCGCGTGCAAATCCACCGTGAGGATGCGGTTCGCGCCGGAGGCGACGAGAAGATTGGCCACGAGCTTGGCGGTGATGGGCACGCGGGGCTGGTCTTTGCGGTCCTGCCGGGCGTAACCGTAGAACGGCAGCACCGCCGTGATGCGCGCCGCGCTCGCCCGCCGCACCGCGTCAATCATGATGAACATCTCCATCAGATTGTGGTTCGTCGGCGGGCAGGTGGATTGAACGATAAACACGTCCTCGCCGCGCACGTTCTCCTCGACTTTTACGAACGTCTCGCCGTCGGGGAACGGCGAGATTTTGCATTTGCCGAGTCCGATGCCGATGTATTTGCAAATGGCCTGGGCCAGAGGCTCATTGGCGGTGCCGCTGAAAACTTTCACAAATCGTTACCTTTTGGTTGCGAAACAGGAAAACCGCCGCTGCCGGCGGATGAAATTGTTGAATGACTTTAACAAGCAACGACGACGGCGCAAGAGGAAACTGTCCTGTACGAACAATAATCAACGACCGCCTTGGGTCTGCGGACTGAAACAAGACCGCTCCAGCAACTCAGGGATTGAAAATCGAGCGGTAGAATCGTTGGCTGAATTGGCCCGCGTTGGTGTCCACGAACGCGAATGGCGCGGTGTTCGTCTGGATTGAAACCCAGTTCACCAGGTCGGTGGAAGCCTGCACCATATATTTATATCCAGCGGCACCCGAGACGACAAAGTCATACTGGCCATCGGCGTAGGTGGTCGAACTCAAAATCGCCAAAGCCGCCGGAGGCACCACCAAATTGACCGTGCTGCTGTTGGTCGGCGAGATATTCCCGCTGGTGTCCATCGCATAAGCCCGGACTGTGTTCGTCCCCGGTTTCAGCATCGCAAGGGCCGTCCAGTTCGTCCAGTTGTTGCCCGTTGTTGCTGCCGTCCAGCTTGAACCGTTCAACGAGTAATACACCATCCCCACCGCCACATTGTCACCAGCCTTCCCCGTGACCGTAAACATCATGTTGCTCACGCGCAAATTTGCCGTCGGGGTCACAAGGCTCAACGTCGGCCTGGTCACATCCGCAAAATTTGCCGTCAACGCCAGATTCGTCACCATCGTGAATTGCAGGGTGGCACGGTTGGTCAGCAGGTTCCCGGACCCGTCCGTCCAATTCGTGAACGCAAATCCTGACGCCGCACTGGCGGTCATCCAGTAATTCTCGTTGATCGCCAGCAGCGCCCCGTTGAAGTTGGGATTGACCGTGCCGCGTCCGGCGACCTGCACCGTCAAGGGCATGCGCACCACATATTCAAATCTGACGCTGTTGGTGGTCGAGATATTCCCGCTGGTGTCCACCGCGTAGGCCTGGACGGTGTTGGTGCCCGGTGTCAGCGTCAGGTTGGCCGTCCAGTTGGTCCAGTTGTTGGCGGTGTTGGCGTTGGTCCACAGGCCGCCGTTCAACGAATAATACACCGTCCCCACCGCCACGTTGTCGCCGGCCTTGCCCGTCACCGTAAATCCGCCATTGGTCCATTGCTGGTTGGCGGTCGGGGTGATGATGCTCACCGTCGGTTTGGTTATATCCACAAAATTGGCGTTCAACGCCAGGTTGGTCACCATGGTGAACTGCAGGGTGGCACGGTTGGTCAGCAGGTTGCCGAACCCATCGGTCCAGTTGGTGAAGGCAAATCCCGACGACGGATTGGCGGTCAAGGTATAGTTCTCGTTGATGGCCAGCGGCGTGCCGTTGGTATAGTTGGGATTGAGGGTGCCCCACTTGGGATTGACCGTGCCCAGTCCCATGATCTGCACCGTCAAGGGCTCGCGCACCAGATAGACAAATCTGACGGTGTTGGTGGTCGAGAGGTTGCTGCTGGTGTCCACGGCATAGGCCTGGACGGTGTTGGTGCCCGGTGTCAGCGTCAGGTTGGCCGTCCAATTGGTCCAGTTGTTGGCGGTGTTGGCGTTGGTCCAAAGGCCGCCGTTCAGCGAATAATACACCGCGCCCACGGCCACGTTGTCGCCGGCCTTGCCCGTCACCGTAAATGCGACGTTGGTCCACCGCTGATTGGAGGTCGGGGTGACGATGCTCAAGGTCGGCGTGGTTATATCAACAAAATTGGCGTTTAACGTCAGATTGGTCACCATCGTGAACTGGAGCGTGGCACGGTTGGTCAGCAGGTTGCCCGCTCCGTCCGTCCAGTTGGTGAAGGCAAATCCCGACTCCGGATTGGCGGTCATCCAGTAATTCTCGTTGATGGCCAGCAACGCCCCGTTGTAGTTGGGATTGAGCGTGCCCCACTTGGGATTGACCGTGCCCAGCCCCATGATCTGCACCGTCAAGGGCTCGCGCACCACATATTCAAATCTGACGCTGTTGGTGGTCGAGAGGTTGCCGCTGGTGTCCACGGCGTAGGCCTGGACGGTGTTGGTGCCCGGTGTCAGCGTCAGGTTGGCCGTCCAGTTGGTCCAGTTGTTGGCCGTCGTGGCTGCCGTCCAGCCCGAACCGTTCAACGAATAATACACCGTGCCTACTGCCACGTTGTCGCCGGCCTTGCCCGTCACCGTGAACGTTCCGTTGGTCCATTGCTGGTTGGCGGTCGGGGTGACAATGCTCAACGTCGGCTTGGTTATATCAACAAAATAGGCGTTCAACGCCAGGTTGGTGACCATCGTGAACTGGAGCGTGGCACGGTTGGTCAGCAGATTGCCAAACCCGTCGGTCCAGTTGGTGAAGGCAAATCCCGACGCCGGAATGGCGGTCAAGGTATAGTTCTCGTTGATGGCCAGCGGCGTCCCGTTGGTGTAGTTGGGATTGACCGTGCCCAGTCCCATGATCTGCACTGTCAAGGGCATGCGCACCACAAATTCAAATCTGACGGTGTTGGTCATCGAGATATTGCCGCTGGTATCGACGGCGTAGGCTTGGACGATGTTGGTGCCGGGTGTCAGCGTCAGGTTGGCCATCCAGTTGGTCCAGTTGTTGGCGGTGTTAGCGTTGGTCCAAAAGCCGCCGTTCAGCGAATAATACACCGTCCCTACCGCCACATTGTCGCCGGCCTTGCCCGTCACCGTAAATCCGCCGTTGGTCCATTGCTGGTTGAAAGCCGGTGTGACAATACTGGCCGTCGGCGGTTGCACATCCACAAAGTTAGCCGTCAACGTCAGGTTCGATAGCATCATGAATTGCAGGATGGCACGATTGGTCAGCAGGTTGCCGAACCCGTCGGTCCAGTTGGTGAACGCAAAACCCGATGCCGCCGACGCGGTCATCGAGTAGTTCTCGTTGATGGCCAGCAACGCCCCGTTGTAGTTCGGATTCACCGTCCCTTTCCCATTGATGGACATCGTCAGGGGCATGCGCACCAGATAGACAAATTTGACGGTGTTGGTCGGCGAGAGGTTGCCGCTGGAGTCCACGGCATAGGCCTGGACGGTGTTGGTTCCCGGTGTCAGCGCAAGGTTGCCAGTCCAGTTGGTCCAGTTATTGCCTGTCGTTGCCGCCGTCCAGCTCGATCCGTTCAGCGAATAATACACCGTCCCCACCGCCAGGTTGTCGCCGGCCTTGCCCGTCACCGAAAATCCGCCGTTGGTCCACTGCTGGTTGGAGGTCGGTGTCAGAAGGCTCAACGTGGGGGGTTGATTCACCGCTTTAGCGGAGAGCGGACTTTCCAGACCGGAAGCGGCATACGTTGTGGCTGCAAAAAAGTATGTGGCTCCCGGAACCAGGTTGGAAATGGTCACACTCGTGGCGTTGCCAACGGAGACCTTGTTGGTGGAGGCTCCCCCCTTAATCCAGAAATAGATTTTGTAGCCTGCGACAATCGGGTTCGTGTTCGCGTTCCACGCCAATGTCACATTCCCAGCCAAGGCCGGAAGCTCCATCATCGCAACCAGAATGCCGAGGCGTAAAAAATGTCGGATATTACACATCTCGACCGGGCAGGCGCATCCACCATCTGATCTATTATGCTGGTCTCCTTCTTCAAAGATGGACCGTTCGGTGTCAGGCACACTGCCGCAATAGGCACAGACTATACAGATGGATTCCGGGGTGTAAATGGTTTTCTTTCAAGGGGAGTTATTCACAACGTCCGGGTGAAGCTCGTTTTGACCGGGCAGCGCGCAACGCGATGGGCGCCCCACCTGCAAAACGCCACCCTCCCAATCCTTTTGACAACGAGGCAGCCTGGCTGCAAGGAAGGAAACCGCACGAGGGTGGCTGGAATGCTTTTCTCAGTTCGGAAACCATTTTTGCGGGAACCTTTCCGGCAATTGATCCTCTTAGTTTTCGTAAAACGGGTTTGATTTAGACAAACAGTAAAAAATAAAAACGGAGAGCATTTTATGATCACGAAACGCAGCAACATTTCAAACCCAATTGGAGCCTGGTGTCCCGTCCTTTCCGCCGTCGGTATCCTGGCCCTGGCCGCCACGGCTTCGGCAGGCGGTATCAAGCTGAATCGCCACTTCAACCAACCGGGCAACATCCTGATTGCCGACCAGTTCAACAATCGGGTCATCGAGGCCGACCCGGCTGGCAACATCGTCTGGTCGTTCGGGCTGGGACCGAACGATTTTTCGCCCAAATCCATCATTGGCTGCAATGACGCCCAGCGCGTGGGGTCGTTCACCTTGATGGCTGGCACCGGTACGCCTCCGGGAGTGATCCCGCAGGCCACCAACGGCGCGGCGGACAACCGTGTCATCCTAGTGGACCCCTTCGGCCACATCGTCTGGCAATACGGCCAGTTCGGAGTAACCGGTTCGGGCCCCAACCAATTGAGCACGCCGGTGCAATGTACCTGGCTCCCCAGCTTCCACGTCCTCATCACCGACCAGGCCAACAACCGGATCATTGAAGTGAACCTGGCGAAGAAAATTGTCTGGCAGTATCCCGGTTCCAACACCAATGCGTCCGACCAGCTTAACAGCCCGAACTCCGCCGAAATGCTCGAAAACGGCCACATCCTCATTTCTGACGAAAACAACAACCGGGCCCTCGAGGTCACGCACGACAATAACGATACGGTCGTCAAGGCCTTCAGCGCCGGCGGCACGGTCAGCATTCTCGCGTTCTCCAGCCGCCTCCCGAACGGTGACACGTTGCTGACCGATTCCGGCAACGCCCGCGTCGTCGAGGTGGATGCGAACGACAACATTGTCTGGGAATACGACATCAATACCGGCCTGCCGAGCATCGCCGCTCCGCTGCCGACGCGCGCCATCCGGCTTGCGAACGGCGACACGCTGATTAGCGACCAGTTCAACAATCAAGTCATCCGGGTCAATATGGCGGGGACCATAGTCGCCACTTACGGACTTCCGCTCGCGGGCGGGCCCGTGAACCCCTACCCGTTTGGGAACAATTTCGGCTATGACCTCCACACCACGCAAAACGGATTGTATTCGCCCTACGACGCGAAAATTGTCGGGGATTACACCGGCTTGACGCCGCCGTTCGACTTCGACGAAGACAACGACGATTGACCGATGGGCAATGAGAAAGCCGGGACGGGTCCGTTGTTGCTCGTCCTTGATGTCAGGGCGGCGTGAAAACGCCGCCCGGCTTTGTTGTGCACCCGACACCCGGCCAAAGGGGGCATTATTTCGCCGCCAAGGCTGATTCAATGGCTTGGACCATTTCCGGGGAATCCGGTTTCACCGGCGAGTTGAAGCGCTTCAGGATTTTGCCGTCCCGGCCAATGAGGAACTTGGTGAAGTTCCAGCCAATGTTGCCGGGGAACGGGGATTCCTTGCCCGCCAGCAGCACGTAGAGCGGATGGCGATTAGCCCCGTTGACTTCGATTTTGTCGAACATGGGGAAGGTCACGTCGTATTTGGACGAGCAGAATTGCTTGATTTCCGCGTCCGTGCCGGGTTCCTGATGGGCAAACTGGTTGCAGGGAAAACCGAGCACGACCAGGCCTTGGTCCTTGTATTTCTGGTAGATTGCTTCCAATTCGGTGTATTGCGGGGTGAATCCGCATTTCGACGCGACGTTGACGATGAGCATTACCTTGCCCTGATACGGCTTCAGTGAGGTGTCCTTGCCATCAATGTCCTTGAGCGGAATGTCGTAGATGGACTCCGCGGGTTGAGCGGAAACAATCTGCAAAATCAGGATGACGGCCAGGGCGATGAGTATTTTCATGACGGGAACAATGCACCGGCTTGTGCGGGCTGTCAATGCGCCGCCTTCGCATCAGCGCGCAATCCACCCGCCACCGAGGACCAAATCATTCTGATAAAACACCGCCGCTTGGCCGGGGGTGATGGCGCGTTGGGCTGCGTGCAGTTTCACTTTGGCTGAGCCATTGCCCGTCGGCGTCACGGTTGCGGGAGTGCCGGGATGGTTGTAACGGATCTTCGCCAGGACTTCGATTGGCTCCGCCAATTTGTCGAACGGAATCCAGTTGCACTGGTTCACGGTAAATTCATCGCGGTCGAGCGCGGATTCGTCGCCGACGACGACACGGTTGTTCTCCGCATCCAACTCCACGACATAGACAGGCTTGGATGTGGTGATGCCCAGTCCTTTTCGCTGGCCGATGGTGTAAAATTCAATGCCGTCATGATGACCGAGGACGTGGCCGTGCAAATCCACAATGTCACCGCGATGCTTCTGCGCGAGGTTCGCCTGTTGGAGGAACTTGCCGTAATCCTTGTCCGGCACGAAACAGATTTCCATGCTCTCCTCCTTGTCAGCGGTCTTAAGCTGGCAATGCCGCGCGACTGCGCGCGTATCGCTCTTGGTCTTCTCGCCCAGCGGAAACATCGCGCGCGCGAGTTGGTCCTGCCGCAGCGAAAACAGGAAATAACTCTGGTCCTTCTTCAAATCGCGTCCACGCTTGAGCAAATAACGCCCCGGAGCGCTGAGCACCGACTCGGCTCGACGCTGTTCGTTTCCGCAACTGGCCGGGGCGGTGCCCGGCGTTCCCATCACCTGCTCAATCCGCGCGAAGTGGCCGGTGGCGATGAACTCCGCGCCGAGTTGATTCGCACGGTCAATCAACCGGCCGAACTTGAGATTCTGGTTGCACATCACGCACGGGTTCGGCGTGCGACCGGCCTTATATTCGTCGGCGAAGTAACTAATGACGTGCTTCTGGAATTCCGCCGCCTCGTCAATCAGGTAATACGGAATGCCGAGCTGGTGGCAGACGGCGCGGGCATCGGTGACGGCTTGCGGGCCGCAGCACCGATCCTCGGCGCGGTTCACGCAATCCTGCGGCCAGAGCTTGAGCGTGATGCCGATGACCTCGTATCCCTGCTCCAGCAACAGCGCCGCCGTGGCGGAGGAGTCCACCCCCCCGCTCATGCCGCAGACGACGCGTGTTTTCTTGGGTGCAACCACAGCGGGAAAGTATAAATCGAAACGCAGAAGCTGCAAGTTCAGCCGGCAATTGGTTTCAACAAAGCGGCGAACCCCGCCTGCTCGAAATGTCTGTCCGCAGTGAGCGCATCATGAAGGCCATGTTCCTTCATCACGACAAAACTGATGCAATCGGTCAGCGACCAGTCTTTGTCCTTCCGTTCGCCCATGAGTTGCATCCCGCGCTCGAGCAGTTGAGAACCGAGCGGCACGACGGTCGCGCGCGGGCTGGCGCGAAGCCCGGCCGCCAGCGCGAGAAAGTCGGCATGGTCGGCGGCGTGGGCGCAGGCATTGCCCAATTCCAGCAGGACGAATTCAGTAGTGATGATGGAACGGGCGGCGCGCGATTCGGCCAGCGCGCGCGGATGCATCGGATCATCCGCGCGAAGCAGCGCCAGGTAGAAGGAAGTGTCGGCGAAGACGGCGCTCACGATTTTTTCGGCTCGCCGCTGACGTAGTGGCCGTGGTTCAGAACGAAATCCTTCGGCCAATGGGGGCGCGGCTTGGTCACCTTGAGCGCGGCAGCAACGAACGGATCGTTTTCCGGTTCAAGCGTTTCTATTTTTACTTCCGCTCCCTCTGGCAATTGGGTTCCCGGCGGCAGAACGACCACGCCGTTCTTGATTTTTCCGGTGACATTCATGGTTATTTCTTACCCTCGATTGGCCGCAAAAGCAAGCGGCCGTTGCCTTGTGCCAGCAACAGCGCGGCGGTGGCGGAGGAATCAACTCCCCCGCTCATGCCACAGACGACGCGTTGACGCTTTTCGGAATTCACAGTGGGACATTATACGATGCGCGGGCAGCGTGTAAAATGGTTTGCGAAGGGCGTTAAAGGGAAAGTGCTATCGCGCTTTTTCCGCCAACCGTATCCCGATGGGTTCGAGGCCGATGGTGAATAAAATTAATTCGTTCAACGTTTGCTATTTTACCAAGGACTTTTCGCAGTGAACAAGTTTGTAGGTCCCTCCCAGATATTTGCAAATGCATCTGGCGTAAAATAAACACAAACCCTCCACTCGCCAGTTTCGGTTGGCACACCTACAGCAGCAATTACGGATTGGCCAGCAACGAGGTTTGATGAGAACTCCCAAGTATGATAGATGTTTTGGATTGGCGCTAGGTGCATCGGATTTCCTTGGAGTTCATAGTCAATACCCCGCCACCAAATAGGCTTGCGGTCATGATTTACAAATGACAGGACATAAAAAAGATGGCCATTGTAATTGGTAGTATTCAAAACTGATACGGCTACTTTGGAGTTTCCGCTTGGTGAGTTGCTTTCATTAAAAGCTACAATCGCTGTGCCTAA
>Ga0074044_10004854_pt1 | contig 11070 bp, 14 predicted proteins | sample BogForMeECP23OM1_FD_94443 | JGI IMG/M metagenome (GOLD analysis project Ga0074044, IMG submission 94443) | Bog forest soil microbial communities from Calvert Island, British Columbia, Canada - Bog Forest MetaG ECP23OM1 | ecosystem: Environmental > Terrestrial > Soil > Wetlands ...
AGCGGCCCTGGCGCCGCCCGTTCGACAGGTAATGGCGGCATACCGCCTCGGCATCACCGGCGAGGCGGCGCGCCAGTTCGGAAGCGTCACGGGGCATCACGCAACCTCCCGCAGCGCGCTGGCATTATGTTGCGTAGAAGCGGTCAATCGTCCGTGAGACAGCACCCAATCGCAAATGCGCAATATAACTCTCGGCGCAACATATTCGGTCTTATGTTCAACTGCACATAAGACCGACGCAGCTACCGGCGAGCACGGCGATCTCCTCGATGTCATCCGCGAGAGCTGTGGCCTTGTCGACTTCCACGCTGTCGCGGGCGAGGCCCGTCGTTTCCTGAGATTGCCACGTCCCGACCTGGAACCCGCATCGACAGCTGCCCGCGTCCGGGCGCAAACCGGATCGCCGGAAGCGGCGCGACGCCTCTTTGGCATGTCGCAGCCGGTTCATCGGACCCTCGCAGAAGCGTATTTGCGCAATCGCGGCATTACGGCTTTGCACGGAGTCGGCAGCCTGCGCTTCCACCCGCGCTGCTACTATCGGCCAGATGACGATTCGCCGACCGAGACCTGGCCAGCAATGATCGCCGGCGTCACCGATCTCGACGACCGAATCACCGGCGCACAACGCACCTGGCTCGATCCCGACGGCTTCGATTCCGTTCGGCTAGGCAAGGCGCCGATCGACACGCCGCGCCGGGCGATGGGCGATCTCCTCGGCAACGCGGTCCGCTTCGGTGTGGCGAACGACGTGCTGGCGGCCGGCGAAGGGATCGAGACCATGCTGTCCCTGCGCTGCGTGCTGCCGACCATGCCGATGGCCGCCGCACTCTCCGCCAATCACCTCGCCGCCATGCTGCTCCCGCTGACGCTGCGCCGGCTCTACATAGCCCGCGACACCGATGCGGCCGGCGACGCGGCGGTGACGGCTCTGACCGAGCGCGCGGAAGCGTCGGGCGTCGAGGCGCTTTGCTTGTCGCCCCGGCTTGGCGACTTCAACGAGGATCTGCGCTGGTTCGGACTCGATGATCTTCGGGCGGCGTTGCGCATCCAACTCGCGCCGCAGGACGTCGTGCGCTTCATGCAGTCGGCGACGGCCGAGACGGACTGAACGGCGGCGGTTCGAGGGATCGCGTGGCCGGTCGGGCGAGTCCCTATAGCCGACAGAGTCGCGCCCTGGCCTTCTAGAGGGCGATCGGACGGCAGGCGGCCCGGACCGGCAATGGCTGCACCCGGCTATTTTCCGCCGGCGCTGGCGCGCCTTTGCATCGCGAAGCAAAATAGCCGGCCTTCGCCTTCCTCCGCTGACGCTGCGGCCCTTCGCTTTCGCTTCGGGTTCTGGTCCGGCCCGCATGCCGTCTGGTGATCGCCACGAAGGCCGCGATGGGCACGGCCGATCCGGCAAAGGGCCTCACCGATGACGACCAAGCACAACGACCCCGATTTCGAACCGCCGCACAGCTCATCCCCGACCGATCGCGTCCTCAGCGAGCTTCAGCTCTACGGCTACCGCCCCTTCCACGACGAGCCCGACCCTCGGCCGCTTCCCGAAGCCGATGCCGTCGCCGGCGCCCTCGCCGACATCTTCGACGCCCTGGTCTCGACTCTCAGCGATACGCGGCTCGAGCCCGATCTCGACGACCTGCTCTGGTCGACCGTCAATCTCTTCCACCGCGCCGCCGACCGGATCGAGCGCGAACTCGATCACAACGAGCAGGCTCAGCTGCGCAGCCAGAAGGAGCAGGACGGCTCCGAGATACGGTCCGTCGAACTCGAGCGCCTCACGGCCGAGGGCGTCACATTGATCGAGCGCAGGAACAGCATGGAGTTCTTTCGCGACCAGGCTGCGGACCAGTTTGAACGCCACACCGGCTCGGCCTGGCGGCCCCGCTCCCGATCGAAGGTCAACCATCGCAACCTGACCTCGGCAATGATCGACAGTCGCGATTTCCTCGCCGCGAAGAAGCGCGCCGACAACGAGGTGCTCTTGCCCGCCGGGCCCAAGATCGCCATCACCGGCGGCCTCGACTTCAACGATCACCGCCTCATCTGGGACCGGCTCGACAAGGTCCACGCCAAGCATCCCGACATGGTGCTGTTGCACGGCGGTTCGCCCAAGGGCGCCGAACTGATTGCCGCCAAATGGGCGAGCAACCGCAAGGTCCCGCAGATCGCCTTCAAGCCCGACTGGACGAAGCACGCCAAGGCCGCGCCCTTCAAACGCAACGACGCGATCCTCGACGTTCTGCCGATCGGCGTCATGGTGTTCCCCGGCACCGGCATCCAGGACAATCTTGCCGACAAGGCCAGGAAGCTCGGCATTCCGGTGTGGCGGTTCGGCAGCGGCGGCGCATAAGCGCCGCCTACCAAGCGCAGAAGATTCGCCTTCGGCCGGAGGCTCGGTCTAACGCGACGGTCAATGCGCCGGTTCGCTGAAGGTCATCAAAAAATCGCTGGACCACCGAATCGACGCTACGTCGTGGGCCCTGGACGCATTTGGTCTGCTTACCGCAGCAAACAAGTTCCGCAGAAGACGCCGCGTCAGGAGGCGCCTTTCCGTGCGCAATCGCACGATATTCCGCTGCCGCCCGCCATCATTTTCGGCTATATTCCGTTCTGCGCCGTGGTGGTGGTGGAGGCGCGACCGTTCGACCTTTGTCACGGGAGTGCGCCACCATGATCGTCATCGGCCTTATCCTCAGCGTGTTCGGCATAGGCTTCCTCTGCTGGCTCATGTTCACGCTTGCCGTGTACGCATTACCCTTTTTCGCCGCCATGACGGTGGGTCTGGAGGCCTATCACAGCGGCGCAGGCGTCATCGGCGCCCTTGCTGTGGGGTTCGCCGCGGGTGCGGTGACACTCGTCGCAGGGCAATTCGCCTTTGCGGTTATCAGATTGCCCGTGCTGCGTGGAGCGATCGCCATTTTATTCGCGGCGCCTGCCGCCATTGCCGGCTGCCACGCAACGCTGGCCCTTGCCCAAATCGGCGTGCCCTCAGCGAGCTGGCGCGAAGCGTTCGCTATTGTCGGCGCGATGTTCGTCGGTGGAACGGCGTTCGTTCGCATGGCCGCGATGGCCACCTCGCCCGTCACCAGGCGGCTTGGCGCCGTGGCGCCGGCTCAGCCACGGATTACGGCCGCGACGAGACAGCGGTGAAGCAGGCCGATCCATCGTCATCGGCTTTAAACGGGATCGGTGTCTTCCGCTGGTCCGCTCGACCAACGATCGAGCGTCGCGGCCTCGAACGGCTTTGACCATTTCGGCCCCTCCGCCCAGCCGGACAATCGAAGCGTGAGAGCGGCGGTCGATGCCGCCGCGTCCCGATCGGGCAGCCAGGTCACCCTTTTCTGCACCTCGGACTCTTTCTCTACGCCCGAATTCTGCGACCTCTTGTTCTCGGCAATCAATGTCCGCCACGTCTTCTCCCTAAGGATGCTGTTTAGCGCACGCGGGCACCTGGCCTCTCCTTGGCTTGATCTGGCCGAAGACCGGCTAACGCCTCGATCGCCTAAGCCGCAACGACGTCGGGTCGACTTTCTTCCCCTGGGCCTTCCACCCCATGGGGCGCGAGCCCCGTGGGACCCCGGTTCGCCCATTCCTCGCGAGGCAAGAAAGCTTGCCCCCCTGAAGGCGGGGGTCTCTCCGCCGTCATCCTCCGCTGCGCTCCGGCCCGAACGGGTGCGTCGTCGATCGTCCTCGGCCTGCCGATCGCCATCGAGGCCGCGGTGGTCGCGGGCTCGAGAACAGCAAGGAGAAGCAGCATGGCCAGCATCGGTTCCTTCAAGAAGGTCGGCAACGAGTTCCAGGGCGAGATCGTCACCCTCAGCGTCCAGACCAAGGGTGTCCGCATCGTTCCCGAGACCAACCGCGGCAATGACAATGCCCCCAGCCATCGTGTGTATGTCGGCCGAGTCGAGATCGGGGCAGGGTGGTCCAAGCGCTCCAGCGAGGGCCGCGACTACCTCTCGGTCAAGCTGGACGACCCGAGCTTCAACGCGCCGATCTACGCCAACCTCTTCGACGACGAGGACGGCGAGGGCTTCACCCTCATCTGGTCGCGCAGCCGCAAGCCCAACGGCGACTGAGCCGTACACGCCGCAACGCCCTGCCCGGACCTCCGGGTGGGGCTTTCTCGCGCATCATGCGCCACGGCCGCGCCCAGAGGCGCACAAGCGTAAGCGCGGTTCATGTGCTCCTCCGCATCCTCGGCACTCCGGATGTACGATTTTCCGCCGATCCTGTTGCCTCACTTTGCCCCTCCCGCCGCGCCATCTCGGGGTTCGACGGGAATCCTGCGTCGCCACATGCACCTGCCGTTGATAGCGGCTACGTCCTCAAATCGGCGCCGAGCGTGACCGGTGGGACAACGCCCAGAAGCTGCGGTGCCTGACCGCTCCAAATCTGCGGCCGTTTCGTCCGAAATCGTTGACATCCTGCCGATCACATCCGACGTTTCATCGAAGTCCCGGCGAAAACATCCCTCTCCGCTGGTCATTCTGTGCGGATCAGGTGCGACGCATTCACCTACATACGTCCTCACTCGCCTACCGTTCGGTGCCGACCACAGGGGCTTTCTTAGAGCGGGCCGTCGAGGGGCGAATATGGAGGTCTGCAGCCTGTATCTCGAGGGCTGTTGCTAGCCGGTCGACCACATCGATGCTCGCGGCATATATGCCGCGTTCGAGCGAACTGATGTAGGTTCTATCGATATCCGATCGATGCGCGAGCTCTTCCTGGGACAGCCTCGCCGCGCACCGATATCGCCTCAGATTCCCCGCGAAAACCTCCCGGATGTCCATGCATGGGAGGGCAGCGGCTTGTCGAGTATTTTACCACGGAGTATTCTCTACGATCGCCGTTGCATGAGGTTTCAGGTCGGCGCCTCACCCTAGCCGCGACCCGCATTTATCGGGTTTACGCTTCCCTTACCTTCCGATGGGTAAGTTGGCCTCTGACGAGTTGAATGGTGGGATCCTGATGCAGGCCGGCGGTCGGAGCGATGCATAGGGCGCATTGGGATGTCACGCCTCCGAGACGTCTGTTAAGATACCTCTAAACGGCCTGGAAAGGCCCAGACGATGACGATTGCCGCCTTTGAAGATCGCCCCCCAGAGAGCGCGCAGCTGACGGCGTATGACGAGCGCCATTTCGCAACCTATCTGCGGCTGCTGGACGCCGACGAGGAAGGCGCTGACTGGCGGGAGGCGGTCCGGATCATCTTCGGTCTGGATCCCGATCGCGAACCGGAACGCGCCCGCATCGTCCATGACAGTCATCTCGCGCGGGCGCGCTGGATGACCCAGGCGGGCTACCGCGACCTCCTGCGTCCGCGCCCACAATAATGCCGCTGTTCTGACACGTAAACGCTTGATCACGCCAAATTGTCGAACCAAATAGCCGCGCCTTCGCGCATCGCGCATTCGATCCTCGAGGACTAGCGCGACCACGCCTCCGCGAGAATACTGCCCGAATCGCCCTTTGCGGGGCCTTGGAGCGCGGAGGCCACGCATGCCAAGAACGATGGACTGGCGGTCGCCGAATGCGGCCGATGCGCTGAAGGAGCTCGATCGCTCGGGACTCGCCTGGGAGTTCCTGAGGCGCAATCCCGAATATCGGGAAGATTATCGGCGGGCGCTTCAGCGCATTGCTTCGGGCGCCATCACGGAGGAAGCCGCCATGACGGAAATTTCCCGTCGCTGGGGGTTGTCCTTTCGTCCGCGATCCCGACGAGCCAGCAAGCCTCCGCCCGACGATCTGGCGGCCCGAGCTCTTGCCGCCCACCGTTGTTCTTGTCGCTGCGCCTGACTGCTATCCCGAGGCTCGGGAACTTGCCGCGGTTGACCTCGAGCCAGCACTCGCGAGCGTCCACGCTGCCGATGGCGACCATATCGTCACCGAGGACCCGTCCCGCGATCACCACCTGTGGCTTCGCGATGTTCGAACGGGTCAAAGGCTCGCAGCCTTGTTGCCGCTGGACGATGATTTTCGGGTTCGCGTTCTCAGCCTCATCCGCTTCCAGCGACGTCTGACGGGACGCTCCTCCGGTCCACTGCCCAAAGCGTGGCAAATCACCCGGCGTCATCGCCAACGTCTCACCCTGATGATCCGCGCCCTCGACGGTCACCTCGCTGACTCGAGCTACCGTGAGATCGCCGACGCGCTCTTCGGAACGGAGGCCGTCCATCGGTATGCGTGGAAGACATCCTCTATCCGCGGCCAGACGATCCGTCTCGTGAAAGACGCGATCGGGATGATGAGGGGCGGCTACCGCCAACTGTTGCGCGGCGACTGAAGCGTCGCCTCATCCCGGCTTGGCGCTCGATCGCGCCTCCGGGGCGCCGCTGACGAGACCCTCCGACTCCGTCATCCATCCCGCCAGCCCTTCTCCGCCACCGTGGCTCCCGAACCGCCGTCGATGTCCGACGGCCCTCACACGGACCACGGAGCCGCGTTCATGCCCGATCCCCTTGCCGGCTTGCCGCCACGTTTTCTTAGGACACCCGAGGCGGCCCGCTTTCTCAGCCTCTCCGGCCGCACGCTGGAGAAGCATCGCATATATGGCACCGGCCCGAAGTACCGGAAAATCGGCGGCCGCGTCGTCTATGCGCTCGACGACCTCCAGGCCTGGGCCGACCTCGGCGCCAAGAACTCGACCTCCGATCCCGGCGTCGGAACCGTACTCCCCGCAAAACGCCAAGCCCCCACCCCGCTGGCCTATGCCGGCCGGGAGCGGCGCTGATGCTCGCGCGCAGCGAAGACCTTTCGCCGCGGCGCGGACGAACCTCGGGAAGCGAACAACTCGATCTCTTCCGGGCGCTCCCTGGCGATCTCGCGCCGCGCGATGCGCAGGACCTGATGGCCTATCCATTCTTCTCGCTCGCCAAGTCGAAGCGCCTGACACCGATCGATTTCAGGGCGGGCTCGATCGCGATCCGCGTCGAGGCCGTGCCCGAACACGGCATGGCGACCATCTGGGACGCCGATGTGCTGATCTGGGCGGCCTCGCAGATCGTCCACGCGCGTGACGCAGGCCTGCGCACGTCGCGCCTCATGGCGGCGACGCCATACGAGATCCTCACCTTCGTCGGCCGCGGCACTGGCGCACGCGACTACCAGCGTCTCAAGGCCGGCCTCGACCGGCTCCAGTCGACGACCGTCGCGACCTCGATCCGGCAGCCGGCCGAGCGTCGCCGCCATCGCTTCTCCTGGATCAACGAATGGAAGGAAATGGCCGACGCCAACGGGCGGGCGCTCGGCATCGAACTGATCCTGCCGGACTGGTTCTACGCGGGCGTCATCGAAAACGCGCTCGTTCTGACGATCGATCGCGCCTATTTCTCGCTGACGGGCGGGATCGAGCGCTGGCTTTATCGCATCGTCCGCAAGCATGGCGGCCGTCAGGACTACGGCTGGAGCTTCGACTTCGCCTATCTCCACGCCAAGTCTGGCGGCCTCTCGCCCCTCAAGCATTTTGCCTACGACATTCGCGACATCGTTCGCCGCCAGCCGCTGCCAGGCTACAGCCTTGCGATCGAACGCGCGGTTTCGGGCACGGAGCGGCTGTCCTTCAAACCCTCATCCATTGATCTGCGGACTGAAGCGCCGCGTCGCCGGCGCGTCTCACAGCCTGCTGGGGATAAGCTGTGAATTCCCTCATGCCATCGGGGACCGGCTCCATCGCGCCATCGGGGACCCGACCTGCGTGCCATCAGGGACCGGAATCGCTTGAAAAGCCAAGCAACTCAGAGGCTTGGAGCGCCCGTAACTTCTCTAACAAAGAATCCTTCGGATTCTTTCTAACGGGAGCGCCCGAATCTGCATGCTGTGGATCAGCAAGATCCGAGCGCCTTTCGCTGCCCGTGACCGATGGATCCGGTGCATCCTTTGAAGGCTCGGCATCAGAGCCAAGCGCCGAGTACGCCACAGCAACCTACGCGCTCCCCGACGACCTGATTTCGCCCTCGCCTTCGCCTGCGCGTGAACGACGACGGATTGCCCGCGCCTCTTGCAGGAGGGCGCAATGATCGTGGCCCTGCTCAATCAGAAGGGCGGAGTGGGCAAGACCACCTTGGCGCTGCATCTGGCGGGCGCCTGGGCTCGGCAGGGCAAGCGCGTCACGCTGATCGACGCCGACCCGCAAGGATCGGCGCTCGACTGGTCGGAGCAGCGCGCCAAGGAGGGTCTGCCAAGGCTCTTCGGCGTGATCGGCCTCGCGCGCGATACGCTGCATCGGGAAGCGCCCGAACTCGCGCGAGACGCCCGTTACGTCATCATCGATGGGCCTCCGCGCATCACCGGACTGATGCGTTCAGCCCTGCTCGCCGCCAACCTGGTGTTGGTCCCAGCCCAGCCCTCGCCATTCGACGGCTGGGCGTCCGGCGAGATGCTGAAGCTCATTGCCGAAGCGCGCATCTTCCGCCCGCAGCTGATCGCCCGCTTCGTTCTCAACCGCTGTGGCGCGCGAACGATCATCGCGCGCGACCCAGCGGAAATGCTCGTCGACCACGACCCGCCCGTGCTCGCCTCGATGATCGGGCAGCGCGTCGGATTCGCCGACGCCGCGCGCAGCGGCCGGCTGGTCGGCGAGATCGACGACGACGGGCCCGCCGCATGCGAGATCGCCTCGCTCACTGCCGAGATCGAGAGGCTCATGCGATGAGCGGCCGCACTGCGAAACGCGCCTTCGCCGCGCGTCCGAGCGACGTCGATACGTGGGTCCGCACGCGGGAAGCGCCGTCTTCGCGCGAGTCGGAGGCCAGCGTCTTCACTGCGCGGCTCACCATCGACGTTACGCCGGAGCAGCGCGGCCGCATCAAGGTCACAGCATTCCAGCGCGGACAGACCGTCGCCGACATGCTGCGCGCGCTGCTCGCGCGCGAATTCCCCGACAAAGATGGAGGCCCGCAATGAACGCCAGCACATCGGTCCGCACGCCATCAAATGATACTCGAACCGCACTGACGCATGTCGAGCTGACCTGGCTCGAGAAGCGCATCGAGCACTGGATTCGTTTCGGACGAATCGCCGAGGAAAAAGTCCTCGATCGCCGCCGTCGCATCGTCAGCTTCGCGCCGGGCGGCGTCTTCGCCTTCGTGCGCTGGGCGTCGAACGACTTTGGTACAATCATCTCTCGCATCGACATCGTGCGCGCAGTTGTGCCGGGAGAACCCCACGCGACGCTGCCATTCGTGCGTCCCGGCGGTGACATTCTGCTGCGCATCAACGGCTGGCCGAAGGTCAACCAGGCTCTGCAGGCGATCGACACGGTAGAGGCCTCCGGCGTCGATCCCGCCGACGCCGCGCCGGACCATTGGCGGCACCTCCACAATCGACTGACCGCCGGCGAACAGCCCCGACCCTACACGCTTGCTCGCCACAAGGCCTGGCTCATGCGCCGGAGCGTTGCGCCATGATCGGCCGCGACGCGACGCTCGCGATCACGCTGCTCGGCGTCGGCGTCACGGCGCTCACCCAGTTCGATGGCCATCCACCGTGGCTGGTCTGGAACGCCAGCGCCAGCGTGCCGATCGGTCTCTACGCCGTCGACACGATCATCGATACACACGCCGGCGATCTGGTTGTCGTGCGGCCCCCCGAACCCCTCGGCCGTTTCCTTGCCGACGGCGGTTATCTGCCGCGTGGCGTGCCGTTGCTGAAGCACGTGGCGGCGCTCGCCGGACAATCGGTCTGCCGCATCGGGGTGACCATCAGCGTCGACGGCGTTGCAGTCGGCGACGCCCACGAGCGCGACAGCCGCGGCCGCGCGCTTCCCGTCTGGCAGGGCTGCCGGGTCATCGGCCAGGACGAAGTCTTCCTCATGAACCGGAGGTCCGCCGACTCGCTCGACGGACGGTACTTCGGGCCGCTGCCCGCCGCCACGATCGTCGGTCGCGCGATCCCTCTCTGGATCGATCCGCCTGAAAAGGAGAAGTGAAGATGCCGTCATCAAGCGAATCTGGTGCTGCAACTCTGTTCGGGACGAGCGAGGACCATTCGTTATTTACGGCAGAGTTATGCGCCGCGGTCGCGCACAACATCGCCCCTCGTCAACAGCCAATCCAGCGCGTTGGGTTATCGGCCAAGGGCGGCGCCAGCGTCCCAGCGCGCTCGCCGTCCGCCCATTTGGTGATGTGCGCCGCGTGGGTCTTCTTGTGTTCGGGAGCGCCGTTCAACGGTTCGGCGCGCGCCGAACCAGTTTCGATCACAGGTGCGGCAAGCCCACGCTCCGCCCTTCCCTTCACAGCCTTCGTCGCGGAGGCCTCGCAGCGGTTCAGCATCCCTGCGAACTGGATTCGCGCGGTGATGCGAATCGAGAGCGCTGGAGACGTGCGCGCCGTTTCGCCAAAGGGCGCAATGGGGCTGATGCAGATCATGCCCAAGACATACGCCGGATTGCGGGCCCGTCACCATCTCGGTCCCGACGCTTACAATCCTCGCGACAACATTCTCGCTGGCGCCGCCTATCTTCGCGAGATGCTCGATCGCTACGGCGCGCCCGGATTTCTCGCCGCTTACAATGCAGGTCCTGCCCGCTACGACGAGCATTTGGCGACCGGCCGGCCGCTGCCGCCAGAGACGCAGACCTATGTCGCAATACTCTCACCAATGATCGGCGGTCGCCAGTTCGACGACCAAACCGTCGCTTCTTTCGATCTGATCGCCTGGGCACGCGCGACGCTGTTCGCCTCGCACGCGGAGGCCCCGTCAAACGCCGAATTGCCTGCCGCCAAAGTGCAGCCGATTCGTTCGCCGGTCATCCATCGCGTAGTCGATCTCTCGGCGCTCTCGCCGCAGTCGGAGGGTCTGTTCGTGCACCTCGCCAGCAAGGATCTTCCCCAATGAGCGAAATCGCATTCCTTCGCGCTCTGGGAGGGTTTGTCGCCTGTTCGACGGTTGGCCCATGCCGGTGGAGACGGCCGACCATGGACGGCAAGATAAAAGCGCCGCCTCCGGCCGGGCGCATATGGTTGGTCGGATTGGCGATTTTCGGCATCTAGCCCACCTGACCCGCTGGCGCTTTCTCCTGAAACGTCAACGATTTCAATGCGCCGAGCGCCATCTTCTGGATCAGAG
>Ga0074044_10004855_pt1 | contig 11069 bp, 7 predicted proteins | sample BogForMeECP23OM1_FD_94443 | JGI IMG/M metagenome (GOLD analysis project Ga0074044, IMG submission 94443) | Bog forest soil microbial communities from Calvert Island, British Columbia, Canada - Bog Forest MetaG ECP23OM1 | ecosystem: Environmental > Terrestrial > Soil > Wetlands ...
CACCGGGCCATTGAGCGGCGCCGGTATCTCACGGCGCGCCGGTTCTATTCGCGAGCGGAGCTCGATAGCAACACGGCTCATCTGGTCGGAACACCGACCGGAGAGAGCGATTATTCCGCAGAAGCCGTGTTTGGGCGTAATGGTCTCAACAAGGTGCTCGAATCCCTGTCGGAAGACCAGCGGGAAACCCTGCGCCTGCACTTCTTCGATGGTTATACGCTTATGGAGATCAGCCAAAAACTGAGCCAGCCCCTGGGAAATGTACGCAACCACTACTACCGCGGACTGGATAAGTTGCGTAAGCAGATGTTTGGGAATACTGTGCCTCTGGACCATCGGCATGGAAAATAGAAGGGACCGTTGGGAGAGCGAAGGGTGGTCGGGAATGGGACCACATGACAAGTTCCTCGAACTATGCGCCATTTCGACCTCGGGAGATCTAACCGACGAAGAGCAGAAGGACCTTCGGGCACACCTCCTGGAATGTCCAACTTGCCGGCAAACCTTAAAGGAATTCGAGGTTGCCGCCGATATCGGCATGCCGCTGCTTCATTCTCAGCTGCCTGGCCGTGACTCCTTGGAGCCGGACTCTGTTCCCATCGAGGCCGCCAAAGGGACTCCGACCCCTGTGGCTGAACAGAGGGAAGAGGCACACGGGCGAAGAGAACCCATAGAACAAAGTGAGAGGTTAGGATTCTCAGATCGAAACGGTCATCGGCAGATGTCGGCGAATTGGAATTATGTTTGGATGCCCTTCGCGGCTGCAGTCGTTCTTACGGCCGCATTGGGTATCTACTCATTTCAAGTTGGCAAGCAGAAGGGCAGGGAACTTGTTCCCGTGCGATCGGGCACTGCCGATACGAGAGTCGATGTACTCGAGCAAAAGATAAGCGATGCAGGTCACGACCGCGAAGTCTTAAAAGTGCAACTCACCGACCGGGACCGGACGATCGCTGAGTTGCGGCACGAGATCTCAGTCCAGACTGCTGCCCTGAACGAGATCAAGAGTGCCCAAATCGATTTGGAGCATTCCCTCCAGAGTGCCGAGGCCGCGGAGCAGCAACTGGCGCAAGAACGGAGCAGTGATTCGCAGAAACTGGATGTCGCTCAGGCTTCGCTGCAAAAAACCCAGACGGAGCTCGATTACCTGCGGCAACAACGCGCGCAGGAGCAAGCGCGCACCGACGATCTGGAAGTGCAACTCCGGGAACTCCATGGTCAGCTTCGTGACCGCGAGCAGGAGCTTGCCACGCAGATGGGATTGCTTGCCCACGACCGGGATATCCGCGAACTCATGGGGGCCCGGGACCTTTATATTGCGGAGGTCTATGACGTGGCGCGTGACGGGCAGACGCAGAAACCGTATGGCCGGGTGTTCTATACGAAAGGGAAGTCCCTGGTTTTCTACGCCTATGATCTAGATCAGCAAGCGGAGTACAAAACCGCCAGCACCTTTCAGGCGTGGGGCAGCCGCGGTCTCGACAAACAGCAGGCTACCAGCCTCGGCATCTTCTACCAAGATAGCGCCGCCAAGAAGCGCTGGGTCGTGAAGTTCGATGATCCGAAAAAACTGGAACAGATCGACGCCGTCTTCGTAACGGTTGAGCCGAATGGCGGAAGTCACAAACCAAGCGGCAAGCCGCTTCTCTTTGCCTACTTGAAAGTAGAACCGAATCACCCCTAGCCAAGATTTTCTAGAGCTGTTCAGAGATCGAAGGAAAGTCGTCGTGTTGGGGAGTGATACAAGCGTCGGAATCTCCTGCGTAGACCGTGTATGTGTGACCAAGTCCGCCTGCTACGGGAGAAACAGCGTGCGTGAAATCACCTTCCTGCTTATTTTGAGCCTGATGTGCCTTGCCCCAGCGATTGCGCAGTCCCCCAACGCGACCATCAATGGAATTGTAGTTGATTCCTCTGGTGCCGTAATCGTCGGCGCCGAGGTCGTGGTAGTGAATGATGCTACCGGGGTTCAGTACACCACCAAGACGAACGGAGAGGGCATTTTCGTTGTTCCCAACGTTACGCCTGGACCCTATCGCATCCAAGTGTCAAGCAGCGGATTCAAGACGATCATCAAGCCGGACATCGTCATTCACGTTCAGGACGCGCTCGCCATCAACTTCACCCTGCCGATCGGCGCCGCATCTGAGGTGGTGACGGTACAAGGCGGCGCGCCGCTGGTTAACACGGAATCAGCCGCGGTCAGCACGGTGATTGATCGGAATTTCGTGGAGAGTTTGCCGCTGAATGGTCGCAGCTTCAATACATTGCTTCAGCTGACCCCGGGTGTGGTCATCGTGCCCGCAAATAACATTGGGGATAATCCAGGGCAGTTCAGCGTCGCAGGCCAGAGAACAGATGCGAACAATTTCACAGTGGACGGGGTGTCCGTGAACTTTGGCGTCTCATTGGGACTAAGCGGAGTTATGGGGGCCGCAGGCACAGGTAGCGCGCAAGCTTTCAGCGCTCTCGGTGGTACAAGCAGTCTGGTTTCTGTAGACGCATTGCAGGAATTTCGAATCGAAACTTCGTCTTTCGCGCCAGAGTTCGGGCGCCAGCCAGGCGGGCAGGTGATCCTGACGACACGTTCGGGCACGAATGACTTTCACGGCACGCTTTTCGAGTACTTTCGCAATGATGTCTTGGATGCGAATGACTGGTTCGCGAATCAGTCGGGTAAGCCGCGCGCACCTGAGAGACACAACGATTTCGGCGGCTTTCTCGGTGGGCCAATCCTGAAAGACAAAACTTTTGTCTTCGTCTCCTACGAAGGTGCCCGGCTCCGCCAGCCTCAAGCTGCAACCAAAGAACTAGTCCCCTCTGAATGGGCCAGAACCGTAGCAGCCTCTCCTGCGCTGGCTCCATTTTTGAACGCGTATCCTCAGCCGGACGACAAGACGGTAACGCCGGGCGTCTATACCTCGCAGTTCACCGGAAGTTTCTCTAACAGTGCGACGCTTAACGCAGGAAGCATAAGGATCGATCACAAATTTAACGATCATCTTTCAATATTTGGCCGATTCAATGATGCGCCGTCCCAACTGGTCACACCAATTCTGAGTCTTAGCACGTTACTGAGCAGCGAAGTTGACACCCGAACCGTGACTATAGGGGCCAACATGTTCTTGACGCCCAGGCTTTCGAACACACTCAGGAGCAATTACTCGACCCAGAGCGCAAATTCGGTTTACTCGCTAACACGGTTTGGAGGAGCCGTTCCTCTGAATCCATCTTCCATTTTTGGCTCCCTTTCGAGTGTCGACAATGAAGGGTATTTTTCTATGGCAGATACTGGGGGAGACGACTTGTTCTTCGGCCCCACAGCGAGAAACCGTGCCACTCAGTTGAATTTTCTCGACGATCTGTCCGTCATGCTAGGCGCCCACCAATTCAAGTTCGGGGGAGACTATCGCGCGATTTTCAGTGCCACGGCGCCTCCTCTCAATACTGTGGCGGCTTTGTCAGATTCCGTTCAGGACTTCTTGTCCACGGGACAAGTGGTTTTGGTTGATGCTGCATCCGCCAAAGCTCAATTTCTGACACAGGCGTTTTCCCTATACGCTCAAGACTCTTGGAAAGCTACAACAAAACTCTCGCTCACATTTGGAGTGCGGTGGGATTTGGCTCCCGCGCCTTCACCTCGTGGCAATACGAAATTTGCCACTTGGAAGAATTTGACCGACCCCTCACAGATCTCCCTCGCGCCATTAGGCACGCCTTTGTGGAGCACAAATTACACAAGCTTTGCTCCCCGTTTCGGCTTGGCCTATAACCTGACTCCGAATGGTGATTTCGTTGTTCGTGTGGGCGGTGGGGTTTTCTACGACCTAGGTGTAGGGACGGCCTCGAACGTTGCCACAACATTCCCGAACCTTGCTTCGCTTATTAGTCCTAGCGTAACAGTTCCAATTACGAATCTAGCCCCCTATTCACCCACGATTTCACTTCAGCCCCCTTTCTCCGGCGTGATCTATGCGTTTTCACCAAATCTACAGATTCCTCGCTCCTACCAGTGGAACGCGGCTCTGGAAAAATCCTTTGGGGGGCGCCAAGTCGTTTCGGCAACGTATATTGGACAGGTCGGCAGAAGCCTTCTCAGGCAGGAAGGTTTGGTTGCACCCAACTCCAACTTCACGCCAGGTACGTTTTTTAATGTGACCCAGAATGATGCCAGTTCGCAGTATCATGCTCTGCAATTGCAATACCGGCGGCCCCTTGCATCGCGGCTCCAGGCGCTCCTGAATTACACGTGGTCGCATTCCTTGGACGATGCTTCGGATGACACCCTTGCCGCTATTTCCAACACTGTCTTTTCCAATAAGAATGACTGGGGTTCTTCAAGTTTCGATGTTAGACATAGCTTTTCGGGAGCCCTCACGTATGATGTGCCGACCGCGGGGAAATCTGGGCCTCTGCCCCCTTTGACGAGAGACTGGTCAGTCGACGCAGTGATTGTGGCCCGAACTGGATTCCCCTTTAACGCATTGGAAGTAACTCTCGGCCAGATCGGATCAGTCTATCCCCGTCCTGACCTCGTTCCAGGTCAACCTTTCTGGATATCAGCACCTAGCGCTCCTGGCGGACAGATTCTAAATGCCGCAGCGTTCACGGCTCCCCCAACGTTGCGACAGGGCAATGAAGGTAGGAACGACATTCCTGGGTTCGGACTCACTCAAGTTGATTTCTCTATCGGCCGCAAGTTTCCCGTCACGGAGCACTTTAATCTACAATTCCGGGCAGACGCCTTCAATCTGTTCAACCATCCGAATTTTGCCAATCCATTGGGTATCTATGTCGATCCAATATACGTCCAGTCCACGCAAATGCTCAATCAAGGGCTCAGTGCTAACGGTGGGTTGAGTACGCTCTTTCAGCAAGGCGGTCCCCGTTCGCTACAGTTGTCCTTGCGGCTAGCATTTTGAAGCGGACGACAGAATAAGTGATCAGTCGCCTCAAGTCCTGGGCATGATTAGTAGCGAAAAGGAAATCGATATTTTTGTGACCTGCGGCGCTCAGACCCGTTGAAAGTGTTTGCTGCACTCGACTACCGCGCGGAAACGATTCGAGGAATGATCGAAGGTTACTAGACGATGCCAATCCGATTGTGCTTCTTTCATATATCCTTGCTCTGGAGTTTGACTCTTTCGGCTCCGACTTTAGAGCAGCAAGCTCCGCTCTCAGTCGAGAGGGTGCTGGATGTCGGAGTACTTGGTGAGGGATCGCCCGTAAATTTCTCTCCCGATGGTAAGTGGGTAGCTTATGCAGTCCGGAAGAGCTTGCGGGGCAGCTCAACGCCTCGTGGTGATATTTCTCAGGAGTATAAGTGCTCGGGCCTATTACCATTCTCACTAGGCTCGGATGCGATGGTCACAAACGTTCTGAGTGGAGAGACCATCAGTCTGGGAGAGGGCAAAGGGGATAATTGGCTCCCGACTTGGTCTTCCGATGGCCGTTACATCGCCTTTCTGTCGGACCGGGACGGTAGTCGACAAGCCAAGCTATGGGTCTGGGAAATGCAGACGCACAAGTTACGAAAAATTTCAGACGTCAGCATTCGCACGTCCGAGATTCAATGGGCTTCCAACAGTCAGATACTCACGACTACCTGGAGTGGCGCCACTGGTCCGGACGATGATTCAGCGTGCAAGGAAACGGCAGGGAGAGATCCAAGCGGTTCAGCGGACAGGACCGAGTCTCCAACCGTCGTAATTTACGGGTCAGACCAAGAACATCATGGAAATGAGCAGGGAAGCGGTGCCGATCCCTGGAATCTCGACACCGACATACGCGACATTGCGTTGTTAGACATTGCCGATGGCAAGATGCGTGTACTCTCCAGGCGATTTCGCATCTGTACCTTCCTTCTATCTCCGGACCGTTCACAGGTTGCGTTCACAAGTGAAAAGAATTTTGAAAAGCCTGGATCACAGCAAATTCGGTTTGATCTTGGAGTGATCACCCTCGCGACCGGCGAAATAAGAATCGTGGCTTCAAACGTCCGGCTGGATGTGGCCGGCCGGTCATTCACTTGGTCCGCCGATAGCTCGCAATTGGTCTTCCAAGCAGGGGGCCCATTGGAACAGACGGGCGACTGTTACCTCGTGACAGCCAAAGGCGGGGAGGTGCGGAATTTGACCTCTTTACCGCAGCAGAGAGACGCTTCACCAGGGTATCGGTTTCCTCCTGTGTGGGACCAGCGGAGACAGCAGATTTATTTCCTTCGCGACGGTATTCTTTGGAAAGCTTCTACTCAGAGGGGGGGCGGATCGGAGTTAGCGCGAATTGCCGAACGGCACATTTTGCGAATCATTGCCCAACAGCATTCACTGTCAAACGGCACAAACTCAATAATCGTCTTGACAGATGATCGAACCAGAAAACAAAACGGCTTTTACAAAATAGACCCGGCCACAGGCAAGAGCACCGTGCTTCTAGAAAGAGGTGAGCGCTATTGGGCATCGAATGAGGAAGGTTTTCAAGGTATTTCTTCAAACGCGGAGCAGCTTGTTTATCCAGCGCAAGACGCCCGCCATCCTCTCGACTTGTGGGTGACGGACGTGAACTTCGCTCATCCACGTCGTCTGACACATATCAACCCAGACATTGACGACTATCGGTTGGGTGAAGCCCGGTTGGTCCACTGGAGGAGTCTAGACGGCGACAAATTATCCGGCGCTTTGCTGCTGCCTCCACATTATGAGCCGGACCAGAAGTATCCGTTGATTGTTTTGGTGTATGGTGGCAGCTCCGGATCTGATGACGTGAATCAATTTGGGTTCACGGGTTTGGGCCAGCCGTACAACATGCAACTGTTCGCAACGCGCGGCTATGCTGTTTTGGCTCCGGATGCGCCGCAACATGGAGCCACACCCATGCTCGACTTGGCCAAAACGATTCTTCCTGGTGTAGACAAAATTGTAGAAATGGGAATAGCCGATCCGGATCGCATTGGAGTGATGGGGCATAGCTACGGAGGTTACAGCGTACTCAGCTTACTTGTTCAAACGACCCGATTTAAAACGGCAATGGTGAGTGATGGATTTGGCGATCTTGTAGGGGCGTACGGAGAAATGGATTCACAAGGTTCTGCCTACCAAACTTCCACGGCTAGCCAAGGATTGATGGGGGGAACGCCGTGGGAGTATCGTGACAAGTATATTGAAAACTCGCCAATGTTCTATCTGGACAGAATAAAAACCCCGGTCCTGATTGTACATGGGGGTGCCGACACAGTCGTCGCTCCATTTCTCGCGGATGAGGTTTTTGTCGCATTACGTCGATTGGGAGTGCCAGTCGTGTATGCAAAATATGCAGGCGAGAACCATTATCCTTATATATGGAGTCGACGGAACCAGTTGGATCTTTGCAATCGCATGATTTCGTGGTTTGACCGACTTCTGGGAGGCGATGTACAGCGCAATTGACCGCATAGTTCAGCTCGGCGACGAAAGCGTCGCTTGGATGATACTCTTCTCGAGAGCGGACTTACTCTTCGGCTTTGTAAGCGGTTTGCGTTTGTGCTGGCATTAGGGAGATGTGGATTCAAAGCGGATCATCCTTGTGACCGGCCCCGATATTTGCTAAGGGAGCAAGAGTGAGGGTGATTTTCGGCTTCAAGTTGAGCACCAGAGTGATCTCCTTTCTCCATGAGCTGCTACCATCCGCGATGGATGTTAACCCGAGTTAATTGCTTCCAGGAATCTTCGAGCAGCTCACTGTTTGGTGACTACTTAGAGTTGAGAAAACCTACCTTTTGAAAGGTACCCTTGATAGCGTCGATAGTCGAGAATGGCCCAATACCCTCTCAATGAGTTGTCGGAGCGCCGGGCTCGCCCGGCGCTCCGACACTTGGTTATTCATCAGCTTCGTACGCCATCAGCGTTGGTTTATAGGGGTAAACAGTCTCCACGTGAAACGGGCTGTTCTTCTGACTGCCTTGGATGGCCTGGGCAGCAGATGCCAACGCTACGACTTCCGGCTTTGCGTATCTCATTGATTTCACCCCCTTTCCTTGTGACTATTCTCAGTATCGTTTGATACTCTGGTTGCCATTCATCGGAGCGCTGGGCAAGCCCGGCGCTTCGACAATAAGCTACTCGTCGGCCTCGTACGCGGACAACGTCGGTCTCTGGTTAATGATTTCGACGTGGAACGGGCTGCTCTTTGTGCCACTTTGGATGGCATTCACAGCAGACTCCAGCACGACTACTTCTGGCTTTGCGTATCTCATTGTCTTCACCTCCTTTCGATTGGCGTTTTGTCAAACAGCTAGCTAGCTGAACCTTTTCAGAGAGTGGTCGTCAGGACCTTTCTTGCTTCTTGGACCGCACACTTTTGCTGATTAATGGGGGCTTGACTTCGTATAACACCGCGGCCTCCGAGAGCACGTAGCCACAACTCGACAGCCAAAGTGCGCAATAGAGGGACTATCGGTGTCTCCTGACTGTGTCGAACCTTCTGAAAGGCTTGACACAATTTAGTTGGGGCAATGAATCCGAGTGAACTACTGACCATGTGCTGCGCCATGTTGGCATAGCGGGTCCAGTCGGCTGAAATGTCCGCCATTGGCCCCCGGGCGATATATGCTTTGCGCTTCCTGTTCAGGAGTTCATCCGGAACGATGCCGGCCAGGGCGCGGCGCGTGAGAGAGCGGCGCTGGCCGGGGCGAACGAGTTGTTCGCGGGGGACGGCGTACATGAATTCGAGGAGGCCGCGGTCGAGATAGGGGTAGCGCTTTTCGTAGGGCGGCTGTGAGGGAAGGGCATCGCATCCCAGTTGTCTTCGTAACGCTTCCAGCGTGGAGATGTTTTCCTGAAAACTCGGCAGAGGACCGAAGAGTTTCAACCTGCCTTCGTACGCCTGCAAAGCCGGGCGATTCCGTTTGACGAAGGCCGGATTGAGCCAGGGCGCCGGGCGCTTGTGTTTTGGGATACCAACAAGAGCCAGGGGGAAAAATCCCCGGGCCGCCTCAAATAACAGATGAAACCATGGCTTTCTCTTGTTTAACGCCCACACTTTCAGTTGACGCGCGAACACCTTGAATTGTGCTTTCGCCAGCAGATCCATCAACTCCGGCGTGGGTGTCGGCACTCCACCTGCAACCTCATCACCACCTACACCAGAAAGGACAACTCGATTTCCCTGCGATGCCGTGCACGACGCGAATTGACGGCTCGCTTCGTTGGGACGGCTGTGGGAACCTGGAGTTGCCGCAAAGCGATCACTGTCGAGTTCGAACTTGACGGATTCTTGTGAGCTGACATCAATGTGGCAGCCGGTCCGGCCGCGTTTCTCTTCCACTTTTGTGAAATAGGGGCGCTCGTTCCAATTGGGTTCGGAGTCGTCGTAGTACGAAATGGTGTCGAGGCGAGGGGTTTCAGCGGCGCCGCGGGCGATGACGGTGTCTGCCATGCACACGATGGAGGAGGAGTCCATGCCGCCGCTGAGCTCGGCGAGGATGGGGCTGTCCGAACGGAGCCTGCGCCGGACGGCTTCGGCGAAGACGGCACGGAAGTGCTCTTCGTATTCGCCGTCAGTGCGGTAGCGAATTCTTTTGGACGGATCGAAATCCCAATACTTGCTGACCGTTTGTTTTTCCGCTTGGATGAGCACCGAAGAGGACGGTGGGACGGAAGAAATGCCGACGTAGGGCGTCAGGTGAGCTGCAGGGAAAAACGAAAACCAGCCGGCGATGTATTCTTCGCAGAGCGCAAAGGTTTTGTCCGCGAACAGGACGAGCGGATCGAGGATGGTGCTCCAAGTGACTTGGTTGTCGTCAAATGAGTAGTACAGATGGCGTGTGCCGATCGGGTCTTTGGCCATGATGAGCGAACACGTGTTTGCATCCCAGATGGAAAGAGCCCAATCACCAATGAGCTTGGCGAAACAATCGCTTCCCCATTCTTCGTAGGCCGCCGCGACAATCGAGACATCCGGGGAATCAATCGCAAGGACATCTTTCAACTCGCGGATGAGCTCTCCACGGTTGTCCAACCGGCCATCCCAGGTGATGACAGCGCCAGTCGCCGTGATGTGTGGTTGTGTTTCGCGCCTTGATTCCTTGGTGGTGTGGAACGCATGGTAGAGGATGCTGATATTTTCCTTCAAATAGGAACCGGCATCATCAGGGCCGTAGGGAGCGATGGAGGCCCTAGCCCTTTCGAGATAGTCCCGGTCCACCGGCTTGCCGTCGAAATTCCACCTTCCAAACTGGACGCTCACGGTTGATCACCTTTCGTGGCAGAGATTTTCAGCACCGATCGAGAACGGCGTACATTTCCGGGGTGTACGGTTTGTCGTTGACCACGCGGCCGTCGACTTCCACCCAAGCGTGGGCCCTGAAGGGCATCTGCTGCGCGCCGATAACCATTTGCGCCGGGACGCCGTATTTCCTAAGAAGGCAAGCGGTGGCGGCGGACCGCTGCAGGCACAGGGCTTCTTTCCAATACCAGATGCAGGCCATGTCCATCGCCGAGCAGATCCGTTCCACCGCGTCAGGAGCGGTCACCCGCTTTCGGAGCGGATATTTGCGGACCCTATCGTAAAGGGCTGCGAAGTTGTCCCGCGCCAGGTACAGATCGAAATGAATCAGCTTCACGTACGCTTGCAAGACAAGAAACGACATAACGAAGACCTCCGCCTTTACACCGGCAGCTGCAACTGGTCGCAGAGAAACGCCATACGGTCCGTCAACGCTTCAACCCGCTCGCTTAAAGGAAGCACAGGCGAATGCCCGCGATACCTGCTGTAGTCGAGAAAGATTGGATGCTCGGAGATATTCGCCGCTTGCAGCCGGGCCGTCATCTTTCGTGCATGGAGGGGATTGCAATTGCGGTCGGCGTCGCCGGAGACGATCATGGTGGCGGGGTAGGCCACGCCGTGCTGAACTCGATGATAGGGAGAGTATTTCGCGAGAGCAGCGAAGTCGTCTGGGTCGTCTACAGTGCCAAACTCCTCTTTCCAGACATGCGCGTTGTCGAAGAGGTGATACCGGAGCATGTCCAGCATCGGCACCATGCAGACGGCCGCGCGGAAGAGCTCCGGACGCTGGGTCAGCGCCGCGCCGACGA
>Ga0074044_10004856_pt1 | contig 11069 bp, 19 predicted proteins | sample BogForMeECP23OM1_FD_94443 | JGI IMG/M metagenome (GOLD analysis project Ga0074044, IMG submission 94443) | Bog forest soil microbial communities from Calvert Island, British Columbia, Canada - Bog Forest MetaG ECP23OM1 | ecosystem: Environmental > Terrestrial > Soil > Wetlands ...
CGTGATCTTCTTGTTGGCAAAATCGATGTCTCCCCACCGAAGTCCGAGCAGTTCACTCATACGCATTCCGGTACCCGCCGCCAGCAGCACCAGCGTTCGATGCATGATCGACAAGCTAATGGCGATCCTCCACGCAATCTCGGGTGGAACCACGATCTTCTTGTGCTTGCTTTTCCGACCAACACCTTTGACGTTGCAGGCCTTTACAGGGTTGAGGCTCGCCGCGATGAGTTCGTTCTCGCTGCCGAAGCTGAACAGTCGACTGAATACATGCTTGGTCTTCTGCACGGATTCAGTCGAGAAGTCATTTTCCTTGGCAATCGCGATGAGCCACTTTTTGACCTCCAGAACTCGCACCTCATCCACAAAGGTCATCCCCCAGCGGGGCAAGATGTAGCGATCAAGCTCATGCTTGTGAAGGTCCTGCGTAGACTGGGACTTGAACGGGAGTTCTGTCTTCCGATAGGCATCCGCCAGAACATTCACTGTCATGCGTCCCGTGGTGCCCAGCTGCTGCGAACGTTGAATCTCCTGCCAAACATCGGACCCCCTCGGAAACTTGGAAGCCAGTCCGATCGTCCGGGTGGTCTCAACCCTTTTTCCGTCTGAGTCGCGGGTGAGGTAGAAGTGGTGCAACCAAACATCTCCCTTCTTGCGATGCGCTTTCGTGATCCAACCTTGTCCTCTCTGCGCCATGTTCATCTCCTTTGATCAGCGCCGTTGAGGACCGTCTTTTTCAGAGCTACCCTACTAAATTGCTCCTCTTTGCGCTACCACACGCACATATCGCGTGGGCTAGATCGGTTTGATCGTCGCGTTCTCCATGCGAGCGTCAAGCTCTGAAATGCGGAACCGCCATGTGCGGCGGAGTCTCTGGTTGCCATTGGGCAGTGGGTGAGCAGGAATCCGCCCGGCCCGCGCCAGTTGGAGCAGGAAGTCCCGGCTGACGCCCAAGAACTCCGCCGCCACGTCTGCGTCTACGAACTGTTCGTACATTCCATTACCTCCGTGGCCCCAGTGTTTCTGTCTGGTCGATGTCAGTTGCTCGGGTTTTTTCCATGAGCAAATTCGCAAGTACTACATCAGCATCGCGCCTTTTATTGGCATTCCATTCCAAAGCCTCCTTCGTTTCCTTGTGCGCCAAACGTTCCACGACCAGTTGTTGGGTGAGGCGCTCACGCAATTTGGAAGGCAAATAGGCGTTCGTGATGTGATCAAGCAGGTCACGCTGGATGGTGACCTCCTCTTGGAGTTTTTGCACACGAGTAGGCATGACACACTTCTCCTTATTCTGGGCGTGATGGCCCGGTTAGTGGTTGAGGATGAAGGGCGGTGGGGAAGCCGCCCCAAGGTGTTACACGTACAGGCGCTTGCCTACGTGGTAGGCGCGAACCCAAAACGGGTGCCAACAATCGCGGGTGCGAATAAGGGCTAAGCCCCCCCGATTTGACGGCTCCCGCCGTATAACCCGTACCCAGCCGAACTTTGCGGTTTCAACGGTTTCTACGCTCATAACCACCTCCATCCACACACTACGAAGCGCCCTCGAAAAACGGATAGAGCGCCAAGTTGCTGATTCGTAAGGGGTTTGCTGGACACTTCGATTCGAGCTGGGTTCTGCGGCAGGTTAGGCTTTCGCCAATGAGTGCCACGGGCGAACAAAAGACGAATATGCTACCATGCCCCTGCATGGACGAGGGCCGCAAGCGCGTGCTGTTGATTGCGTCGAGTATCCTCGCTGCACGCAAGTTGGCGCAGTTCGATGGCGGGAAAAGAGTTCCGGCGACTGTGAGCGCCATCGCGGACGCGGTGCGGTGGGCCGCGTAAATCATGAAGGCGATTGACGAACGATGGCCCACGGCCCGATAAGGGCATCTCCGCTTTTGCTCTGAGGCGAACGGAGTAGACTACGTGGACGTTGTGATCGATGTGATTTACGGCAACGTGGATTTTGCCAACAAGCCTCCCTACCTGAAGGGACACTTCATTCTGCACGGACGAGCGGCGGACTATGCGACGGACCTGAACTCACTTCGCGTAATCCTGCTGGTTGACTCAGTTGCTCATCTGTGGCGGGAAAAGCAAGCACGGAAGACACCTTAACAATTGAATAGCCGATGCAGGGGAGCAGCTGGAGGAAGCACGTTATATGTGCTAGCCGATGCCCCGGTCCATCCACCACTGCTTGTGAAAAGGCTCGAGCATGTCGGAAACCGACAGCATGTACCAGTGTTCGCTGCTCTTGACCGTGGCCCAGTATCCCAAGTGTCCTCGACGGTTAGGATACCTGCCGTCCTCTTTCACATATCGCAGAGGAGATTCGATCGCTGCTGCTATCTGTTCCAGAGCAGGAACATCGGAGACGTGGGACACCGAGATCATGTGGTAGTGCCCGGCGTGCCATATGGTTACGGAATATCCCCAATCGCCGTCGTCGTTTTGGTAGAAGCCGTCCCGAATAAACTTTCGGGACGATGATCTTAAGGCGTTGGCAACGACTTCAAGCATAGGCCATCCAACCAGCCCATTCTAAACGCGTCTGGGACATGGGTAAATCGCATCATGATCGTGTCTCCCCAGTATTAGGCCGAAGCAAGGATTTCAGGAGCACAGAATGATCTACAACGAAGGCACCCTTCAGCAAGCGCAGCGCAAAATGCGCCGCCGTCATCGCCGTCTACAATCTCAAGACCCTGTCGCATACACGGCCAGCGAAAAACGTTGTCGCCAGCATCTGGAAGCACTACTTCTTGCGCAGAGACAGCTGGTCATGTCCGCCACAGCGTGATCCATCTCCCCTGTAACCTCCTTCGCGGTGCTTCAGTTCTTTCAACTAGATCGCCTCGCTATGTTTTCGCTTTACTTCTCTCTCGAAGCAGGTAGAGTACCCGAGTTGTTTACTACTTGTGTAACAAGAGGAGGGGACATGGCAAACAAAAAGAATCGCAAGGTGCGTGCAGTTGGTCAGGCTCGTCTCAAAGCAAAAGCTCGGAGGAGCCCGAAGGCGGCTACGACTCGGGCGCAGCCTAAGAGCGTTGTCAGTCAGAATCGTTCGGAAGGACTCCGTCTGTTCAAGCTCGCGGGTCGTCCGACCAAGGAAGAGTTCCGTCTTGTTTACGGTGAGAGGGGACATCTCATGACGTGGGACCAGCGAGCTGCTGCGGGTGTGTCCGCGAGTAAGTTTCAAGCGGCGCTAGCTCAAAAGGGTGGGAGTCGTCCCTCAAAGGCTGCTGGAAGGAAGAACGCCGCCGGACCAGCCCGTGCCGGTAAGAAATCGGTGCGGACTCCTGAGGCAACGGAGAATGTCGTCGATCAGATTCCGGCAACTCTGAACACGGGAAACTAGCCGTGGCAGCGGAGAAGTTCCAGCCCGGTCGGGTTGTAGCCACGCCCGGTGCCCTCGGAGCGTTGGAGGCATCGGGCGAGGGCCCGTTAGAGTATCTCGCCCGACACATCGCAGGAGACTGGGGAGACGTGGACGAGGGCGACCACCAAGAAAACGAACTCAGCCTCACTCACGGCTTTCGGCTGCTCTCGGCTTACGCCCTCAAAAGCGGAACAAAAATCTGGATCATTACAGAAGCGGACCGCAGCGTGACCACGGTTCTGCTGCCAGAGGAATATTGAGATAGCTTACGCCGACTTTTCCGGCGGCACCACCACTCAGAACCCACACGCTCTGACGCTCAGATGCCGAGAGAGGCATTTTCTGCTGCATAACCACTGCGTCGCACACGGAGAACGGTACAGTAGTCACCCCGTCGTGAAGAAGGCAAACGAGCCGGGGCAAGTCATGCAAGTACACGAGTTTCTTGGACATGTGCGCAGGATGGTCGTCGATTTCGTCGTTGGTCGAGTTTTATCACACAACGGAGGAACCGAGGCTGTCACTGGACTGGACGACATTACGACCTATTACCTCCTCCACCGAAATGACTTCGGTCTGGATGATGCGCCTGCTGGGGCATGTATCTTGTACGCCGTTTCATGCGGGCTTTCCGATACTGACCTTGCCGATCGTTACGAGCTGTTGGTTCGGAGCGGTGGGCAAGAAGCTCCAGAATCGGAGGAGGAAGACACGATGTGGGCTGAGGACGAGGACGACGCGGAAATCGTAGAAGGAACGGGGAGTACAGTGCGGCTTCGTCCATGGAATCATCGGAAAAGGAAGGACCTTGGTCTTAGCTCGGATGGACGTCCCGCTACCATGATCGACCAGATTCACAAGCTCATGCACCTGTGGAAGGGTGGAGACCTCACTAAGGTTGATGAGTATCTGGATTCGCACGGCCTGCGTGGGAACCAGTTGTTTCTGTTACCCGACGGTCCCTACGACCTGTGGAAGAAGGGAGAAACGTCGAGGCGAGTAAAAGACCTAGTGGGTGCGTTCGCCCAGTTTCCACACCTTCCAAAAATGTTGCGGCGTGACGAAATTGTTCGCACACTTGCACAAGGCGCCAAGGACGGACTGTTCGTGCTGCAAGCGACCCGCCCCGACCGCTCAATGAGAACTATCTGGAGAACGTCGCCGGCAACTGCCGATCTCGCGGATGCCAGTCTTGAAGTGGTTCTGACTCAAACGGCAAATCTCACTGAATTAGCTCCCGACCTTCTTGTCCCGGGGGTTCTTCCAATGCTTTGGAAAACTCCAACGGTAACAGTCCGAGAAATCTTGGACTACTTCGTTGGCAATAAAACGGTGGCAATTGCTAAGGAGGGATATACCGAGACTCTCATTATTCCCAAGGCTGACCGAAGTGCGGTTGAAATCGCTATCCGGGGGGCTGTTGAGACCGGAAAGCTGTGGTTGATTTCGGGTCCAGCCAGTATTCTCGGTGAGCCTATTCCTGCTGGCGTCCTGACGGAAGGCGCCGAACTATCGGGGCCGCCGTCTCCCATTCCCGCATCGGACGTGTTAACCGCCAAACCGGGAGATCCACAATACTGGAGTCAAGTTCTCGACTGTCAGCAGGACAAGTTCAAGGTCCCGTGCGCTATCAAAGTTGTCGAGGATATAGCGAAGCAAGGCAAGAAGGCTGTTCCGAAAGAAATCGACGAATTGATAAAAGCGAGTGTCAAACTTGCAACTGGCTGACTTTGATTCCGCCTTGAAGTCGTTGAACACGAACCAGCGCACCGCCGTCGAGTGGCGTCGTGGGCCACTGTTGGTGCTGGCCGGGCCGGGCTCAGGAAAGACCCTTGTTTTGACCCTACGGGTATCCCAACTGCTGAGAAGCTCTGCCACGAAGCGTTTTCGGGTGCTTGGCCTCACGTTTACCAATAAGGCTGCTGCCGAAATGCGCACACGGGTCGATGAGCTAGTCTCAAGTGCTGCTGAACGAGCAATGCTGACGACGTTTCATTCGTTTGCGGCTGACCTCCTCCGTCAGCACGGTAGTCATGTCGGCATTTCCCCCGACTTCACGATTCTTTCGCAGGAGGCGGACAGAGAAGATGTGCTAAGAGACGCAATCCGCGGCATTCGAAAAAATGACGAAATTGATGAGTCCGACGTGAGCCTGCTGCCTATTATCACGAATCTTCTTGAGAAGCTGGTACCCGAAGCCGAGGTTAAGACTCGCATAAGAGAGCCGGAACTCAGCTCGAAAGTAGCGGTTTTGTACCACGCCTACCGTGAGCAACTCATTCGTCAAAATAGTATGGATTTCGTGTCGCTTATTGCCGTTGCCTACCAGCTTCTCACCACAAATTCCCAAATTGCGGAACATGTCCGAATCGTTTATCCCCACATATGCGTTGACGAATTTCAAGACACCAACTTGGCACAATACCTTTTCCTGAAAGCCATCGCTGGGCCTACGCCGAAGGATTTGTTTGTGGTTGCTGATGACGATCAGATTGTGTTCCAGTGGAGCGGCGCCAGCCCGGAACGTTTGGACGAGATACGGCGTGACTTTAGCATGGCGGTTGTTCAACTCCCCGAAAATTATCGCTGTCCGCAAAGAGTGATTGAGCTAGCTAACAAACTGATCCTGTTCAACACGGATCGCTCCTCCGACAAGATGCCTCTGTCAGCAGCTCGCAAAAACGGTGCGGAGGACGTGGTCCGGTTGGAGAAGTTTGCCGACCTCGAGGCCGAGGTGAATTGGATCGCTCAGGACGTCAAGAGTAAGGGAACGAAGCACGCTGCCAACTCGGTGGTGCTTGCCCGCACACGAGCCCTCGCAGAAAGCGCATCCGATGCCCTCAGTCGGCACGGAGTTCCGGCGGCAGTGGCGATAAGAAAATCGGAATTCGAAAGCACGCCATTGCGTTGGTTGCACGCGATACTGCGGCTTGCCAACACAAGAGGCGATCGGGAGCAACTTCGGAGGGTTTGCAAGTCCTTCTACGAGCTGGAGGGGGTCGATATTAGGGTGCCTGATGTTGTGGCTGCTTCGTCTGCACTCGGGGGCGATCTCTTACGTGCGTGGACTGGTGAAGCACTAGCTAGAAAGGAACTAGCGCCATATACTCGAAAGCTCCTCACAAAATCTGTCCAGCAGCTCATTGAAAGGCTCCAATTTGAACAATTCATTACCGACGCGTTTGCATGGTTTGCGGAGATGCAAAAGCACACGACAGGCCAAGCTAGCGAAGTGTTCGTTGACTATGAAGAAGAGAAGTCGGTTTGGTGCGATCTCTCGGACACTATCTCTCGTCGTTTTGGCGCGGGTGATGTCAGTCTTAACGTTTTCTTGCAGGAACTTGACTTGTCGCCAAAGCATCCTCCGATTCCGCCGGGGGCTGTAACGTGCCTAACGATCCACATGGCAAAGGGAATGGAATTTGATCATGTCTACCTAATCGGTTTGGCGGAAGAAGTGCTCCCTGCCTTTCAAAGCATTAGGAAGGGCCAAAACAGTCGAGAGATGCAAGAGGAGCGGCGCAGCTGTTTCGTCGCGATCACTCGGACTCGAATTGACCTCACCTTAACACACGCCGACAAGTATTTTGGCTATCCGAAGCAACCGTCGCGGTTTCTGCGTGAAATGGGATTGATCAAGTAGATGCGAAGCCACTTACCAAATCGGGGTTGTCCTGCGGTGGCTTACCTAACGCGAAAGGGGAACTTGACCAAGTCATCCCCGCAATCTCTCTCAGCCTGCTCGAAGTCCTGCATCGAAGGAACCCAGTGAGGCCTACCCTCGGCCAGCATTTCGATCCGGCGCTCATCGACCCAGTCCATGATCCGAATTTGATTTGCCCAGCATTCGTAATATTCCGGGTGTGATCGGCAGAATGTGCAGTACGAGATGATGGTCGCTAGATTGTTCTGAGTCTGGACCCTGCGACTTGGAACGCTGCGCCTCATCCCCGATCTCGCCATCCCGAGGGTTCTCATTACCGGTCTGACTTTCCGGGCAGTCTGCTCGGCGGAATTTCTGGCTTGAGCGGCTTTGGCGCGTTCGGAATCTCCGGTTTCACCTGTTGGACAGGTTTGCGCTTCTCGGGTTTGGTCTGCTGGATGGCCTTCGGGATCTCCGGTTCGAGCGGTTTGGGCGGCTTCGGCGTCTCTTGCCTGATCTGCTGCACTCGCTTCACTGTCTCGGGACCGGCGGGCTTTGTGGACTCCCGCTCCGGCTTGATCGGCTTGACCTCTTTATATTCTGCGGTTTTGACTTCTTTCTGTAACACCGACGCAGCGAGGAGCGCCTGCACTAGCTGTTGAAAGTCGTAAGGGAGCAGTCGTTCGAAGGCTGTCCGCTGCTCGGGACTCATGATCGATCCGTAGTGCATAACGTGTTCTTTCAATGACGCTCGGAACTCGTTCCACGACGGCGCTCGACTGTACGTGCGATAGAAAACAAGGAGGAGCGTCATCAAGTCCTGCTCGGTGGAGGCCCAGCACATTGCTTCGCATAGTACTTCGATGTCGTCCGGCACCATTTTTTCGCAAGCGTGAGTCGCGGCTGAGATTTCGGAACGTGAGTTGTCTCGCCCAACGAGTTGAAGCAAGATTATTAGAAATTGATCGCCGATCATTGTGAACTCCTTGTTGAGAAAACAGGAAGTTCGTTTCGCAGTTTTGCTCGGAATGACTGCTGTGTGATGAACTGAGCGGACCAGCCGGGTCCACTGTATTCCTCGAAGCACGCGATGTTCTGGCAGATTTTCACGGGAAGATTCCGGTGAGGCGTCCCCACGGCCCGAAGACAAACTTGACCGCGCCGGGATGATTCGCGCTGATCTCATCCAGCAGCTCAGGTAGCGCGGACATCTTCGTTGGCGTGTCGGCTAAGATGATCTCTACGGGATATTCGGCCCGAGGCGTCGGAAGCTGACACAACATCTCGTGGAACGTTTCGAAGTCATTTCGCTTTACTGCGTTTTCGTTGCTCATACCATTGCTCCCTTGTGATCTCACCAGGCTTGTTGACCCAGATGATGCTGTACTGACCGACCATGCTGAACTTACCCTTTGGCCCGTGCTTGGGGCACTTCCAGTCAAACGGAAGCACGGTGTCTGTCCTAGGATCAATTCGTTCGCCATTGATGGTGGGACACAAGCAGCTGTCGAGCTCCTCCAGCCGCCGCCCACGACGGTCAGCTTCGTAGGCATCGGAGATGCTGTCCCAGTTGTCGGACACGTGCTTGGCGATGTAAATGCGGCGAATCCAAAACGACGAAGCGAAAGCCCAGACAAGAACTTCCTTGATGTACTCCTCAGTGGCACCCCGCTGATTGAGGACGTGGACGAACTCCTGCGTCCAGAGTTCGACGATAGCGTCGGTCTGGTACTTCTCAGGACGACCGAGGAGATTCCAGAACTTGCTCGCCAGATTGGCGGCGGAACGACGGCGCTTGGTGAAGTCTGTGTCTAGCGTCATACTTCCTCCACTGTGAATCTGCGGGGTTGATCTGGTCCTCCGTCTTGCTCCGTTGCGCCAGCAACATGTTGTTGTTGTGAAGAAGAAAAGGCAGAAGAAGACGAAAAAGAAGAGCTTTCTTTCGCTTGATGGTCGCTTTCCGGTCGGGTTCCGGTCGCTTTGGTCGGGCGACCTCCTCGCTTACCATTCCGAGACTGATTTTTTCGGTAGGCTTCCATGCCCTCGAATTGCTCCATAAGTCTCCTGTTACCAATGCGTTCACCTAAGTCTTCGAAGTTGCACAACACAGCCTCGTGCCCCTCGTCCCATTCCGCTTGGTCGTAGCAGCGGGCCAGCAATCGCAGCTTCTCAAGGCTGTTCGGAAGCGTTCCGACTGGGTCAGAATTCCATGCGTGACACAACAAAAACAGGTACCAACCAACCTGTTCGTTAGTCATTAACGAAACCGACTCGGAAGCCAGAATGTCCTTCGTGTAAAGCTGGAAGGCTGGCGGATTATGCTTCTTCGTTGCACTCATAGCTTCTCCTCAAGCAGTGCCAGCGCCCGCCCGTGATACTCGCTGGTCTTAGCTTTCTCACGCACAAAGGCCAATGCTGCATCATCACCATCAAACTTAGGCTCGCAGCCTTCCGGATCATCCAGCCGTTGAATCTCCAACTTGCCGTCGCTCTGGAACAAGCCCCAGCCTTCTTTCAGTGCTTGCGTGTTATCCACACGTTCATCTCCTCAAAGGGACGGGCCGCGCCGCGCCTCGGTGGGAAGAAAGGGTCGCGGCCCGTCGTGCCCGTTTTCACGGGAACTCAATGTCTTGATTGCCCACCAAGGCGTTGCCTACAGACTCAATACTGCACTCTACGGACGACCCGCGAATTTCGGTTAGTCGGCCGTGTCTTCCAAAAAGATTGCTTTTGACTTCTTGGGCTTCTTGGCTGTGAGGCGTCTGATCTCGGAGTCTCGTTCAAGCACCATTTCAATCAGGACGTCACGCACAGCTTCAAGTCCCGTCGCGATTTCAACTTCGTCTAGCAGTTCCCGCAAGACCTCGTTTTCCATGGCGTATTCGCAGCGCGAAGCCGGGCACATTTCGTTTACTTCATTCATGTTTGCCCACTCCTCAGGGGCACTAGAGACTACAAACGAGGAGCGAAAAACGGGTAGAGTTCCACTCCCCAGATCAACTTTTTGTTTAGACCCAGTAGGACAGGCCAAGCGAAGAGGCGCGTACCCACACAGGTCCGGGCTGCTTACGGGTGCGGCCCGGCCCGCGACCCTGCCATGGTGTAGCTATGCGGGCAAGCCCGCCCCGGTTTGAAGGTACAAGTGCTAACACCCTTACCGAGCCGTACTTTTTGTGAACCACAGTATGTGTTGTCATGACTACCTCCACCCACACACTACGAACCACTGTCGAAAATTGGGTAGAGCGGCAAGTTGTTGAAATTGGCGGAGAGTTGGGAGGCTAGCATTCTTCCGGGCAGGGAGTAGGCAGGTAGACGAGCGGTCGGCTTCCGTGATGACCCAAATCTCCACGCCGTTGGGGCAGCGTGTAGACTGACATGAGGCGGAAGCCTTCCCTGAGTCTAAGTTCGTTCTCGCCGTGGCTCTGAAGGGAGTGCGTCGTACCAGTGCTTCTTACCTGTGATCCTTACCTGTGTTGCGGGTACAAAAACAAAAAAGACGGTCCTCTGGGCGCTGTAAGTTGTTGGATTTCTTAATACCGGCTAAATGGCATGGAAGAGGTCGTCGGTTCGATCCCGACCAGGTCCACCAAAATCTCCCAGGCACCCAAACCCCGCGCCTGTGGCATACTTCGGGTGATTCAAGCCAACGTCACGTCAGATAACTCTCGACCACGCCTCGTCCGCCTCGTCTGCGTTATTTCATCGGCGGCAGGTACGGAATATATCGCGCAAACAGCCAGCACAGAAAGAACACAACCGGCACATGCACTATCAACTGCAGTACCCCGTACCCCACGATATCCCGCGCCTTCAATTTCAGGATGCCCAGCAGGGGCAGCATCCAGAAGGGATTCACCAGATTCGGCAGCGCCTCCGACGCGTTATAAATCTGCACCACCCAGCCCAGATGCACCTGGTGTAGATTCGCGGCCTGCAGCACATACGGCGCCTCAATCACCCACTTACTGCCACCCGAGGGAACGAAGACTCCCAGCACCGCCGAATACACCGCCACTAATAAAGGATAAGTATCGTGAGTGCTGATGGAGGCGAACA
>Ga0074044_10004857_pt1 | contig 11069 bp, 11 predicted proteins | sample BogForMeECP23OM1_FD_94443 | JGI IMG/M metagenome (GOLD analysis project Ga0074044, IMG submission 94443) | Bog forest soil microbial communities from Calvert Island, British Columbia, Canada - Bog Forest MetaG ECP23OM1 | ecosystem: Environmental > Terrestrial > Soil > Wetlands ...
GACGTCGATCGAGATGGAGATTCAGCGGGACGTGCCGGTGGATGCGAGCCGGATTCAGGTGGCGCGCGCGGGATCGTAGGAGATGTGGGGACAGCCGCCCCCGGCTGTCCGTGCCGAGCGCAGCTCGGCTGCTCTTCTCTGAATTTCTGACGGTGCAGGCCCGCGGGCGAGCTTCGCTCGCATGAACAGCCGGGGGCGGCTGTCCCCACATCGATCCCTTGAATATCCTGTGCCTGCTAGACTTCGTCCATGCAACGGGCGGATGCGTCTGTTCTGCAGGGTATTCTGCGCGGGCTTTGTCCGCGATGCCGCGCGGGGAAAATCTTTCGCCGGTCGCTGTGGCTTTTTCCTGCGATGTATGAGCGGTGCTCGGAATGCGGACTGAAGTTTGAGCGCGAGGACGGATATTTTCTGGGAGCGATGTACATCGGCTACGGGCTGGGTGTGGTCGCGATCGCGCTGCTGGCGGCGCTGGTGTGGGAAGTTTTGAAGTGGCCGCTGATCAAGAGTACGGAGGCAGGGATCGTCTTGTTTCTGCCGCTGGCGCCGGTGTTGACGTGGATGGCGCGAGTATTGTGGATTTATATGGACCAGGCCATCGATCCTGACGGGAGTTGATTATTGCGGGCTGGCGCAGCAGTTTTCTTTCGCCCCTTCGGGGCTGGTTGAGTTTTTATGCTTCGTCACCCACGGCTTGCGCCGTGGGCTTTATTCTTTCGCCGCTTCGCGGCTGATTTGATGGTGCCCGGACGGCCACTGGCGCACCAAGGCAAGCAACGTCACCTCCTCTTGATTTAAGCCCCGACCTCAACAGGGTGCTATACAATCCGCGATAGGAGCGGCTTGGCTCCGATTGCGGAGGTTTTGTGGAACTGCCTTTTGGATTTCTTAGCGTTGCCATCGTTATTGGCGTCATCTACATTCTGAGTTCCATCAAGATTCTGGCCGAGTATGAGCGGGGCGTGATCTTCCGCTTAGGACGTCTGCTGGCTACGGCCAAAGGTCCGGGCGTAACTCTGGTATTCGCGCCGATTGACCGCATCGTGCGGGTGTCGTTGCGGCAGGAAGCGCTGGAGGTTCCCCCGCAGGACATCATCACGCGCGACAACGTTACTTTGAAAGTAAATGCCGTCATCTTCCTGCGGGTGATCGATCCGAACAAGGCGGTGGTCGAGGTTTCGAACTATGTCTACCAGACTTCGCAATTTGCGCAGACCACGCTGCGGTCGGTGCTGGGTGAGCAGGAACTCGATGAGCTGCTTTCGCACCGGGAAAAAATCAATCTGCGGCTGCAGAGCATTCTCGATCAGCACACTTCGCCCTGGGGCGTGAAGGTCACCAACGTCGAGGTCAAGCAGGTGGACATGCCGGAGTCGATGCTGCGTGCGATGGCCAAGCAGGCTGAGGCCGAGCGCGAGAAGCGGTCGAAGATTATTCATGCTGAGGGCGAATTCTCGGCGGCACAGCGGCTGGTGGATGCGGCCCACTTGCTGGCCACCGAGCCAGTCAGCGTGCAGCTGCGTTATCTGCAGACTCTGACCGAGATCGGGGTGGAGAAGAATACGACGGTGATTTTCCCCGTGCCTGTGGACTTTTTCTCGGGCCTGCAGAAGTTGCTGGGCAAAGGCGACGGGGACGCGGCTGTGGCAAAGAGTGCTTAAGCTTTGGACGCGCCAGGTTTGGAGATTCACAATCGCGCCGATATAGGAGCTGCGGCGGTTGGAGTTAGAGCCATGACTTCGTCACAAGACACGGAAATTACGCTGGGAACGGGCAAACTGCTGTTCCTGTTTTTTAGTCTGGTCGCGATCTGTGCGGTCTTTTTTGCGCTGGGATATTCGCTGGGCAGGAAGTCGGAACCGGCGATCACAACGGCCAGCGCCGCGGTCGCGCCGGTGCCCTCGGGAAATACGAGCAAGGCCAGCGGCGGGTCGGCTCCGGCTCCGGCGATGACGTTTTACAAATCAGTGGAGCAGAAGGATGCCAACCCGCAACTGACTCCGGCGCCTACCGATACGAAGGCAGATACGACGGCGCCAGCAGGCACAGCTCCGGCGCAGGCGCAACCGGCCGCGGCGGCCGACTCGGCTACTACACTCCCTACGAGCGGATATTTTGTGCAGGTTGCGGCCGTCACCAAGCAGGAAGATGCCGACGCGCTCGTGGATGCACTGAAGAAGAAAGATTATCCGGCGTTTGTGGCCGCGGCTACGGTGAATAACGACAAGGTGTTTCGGGTTCAGCTCGGTCCGTATGCCGACATCAAAGATGCGGAAGGCACGCGCACGCGGCTGATCGGGGATGGGTACAGCCCGATTGTGAAGAAGTAGGTTTCATCACTCAGGTGCTCGATCCCTGTTCTCGCGAGGGAGAATTTCCCAGAGACGGGTAGAAGTAATGGATTCTGAAGCGTTCCCATCCCTCGAGATCATCGAAGTCTTTGGCTCCCTTGCATTTTCTTACGTATTCGAGAATTTCTTCCTCGTGATGCTCTTCCAGGTATCTGACCGTCTCGTCGAGGCCTGCGCCGACCAGGAACTGAACATCAAAGCCACCCCCCGTATCCATATTGAGCTGTTTGGCCTGCCACATCAGCGGCACGTCCGCTAGATCGCCGACGAGATAGAGCAGTAGACCGCACCAGTACAGGTTTTCAAAGAAGTCTCCGTCGTCAGGTTCGTCATCCCTCCTGAAAACGATTTCATACTTAAAGATCTCAAGTAACTCCTTATGGAGCTCTCGGACCGTCGCCCGATCTGGGGAAATCTCCTCGAGGATGGCCCGCCGATCGGCAGGGATGTTCAGATCGCGTGATTCAAAGTCGACGGTCATTGCGAACTTGTTGCTGTGTCCATCCTATGCGATTCACGAAGCAAAGCAGAATTAACCTTTCAAACCTGGCCCTGAACTCGTACATTGACAGCTGTCGATTTCGCGGATATTTCTATTTCATCTATTCTGTTTCATCTATGACTGGCTCATCGAATTCAGCTGATGCATCCCTGGACCGCGCACTTCATGCTATTGCCGACCCTACGCGACGGCGCATTCTGCGGGCGCTGAAAGAGGGGGCTTTGGCGGCCAAGGCCGCGGGCAAAGGCGCTGGCGTCGTCGGGTCCTGTCTTTGCGCGGGGGATATTGAAGAGCGGGTCCGACTTTCGCAGCCTACGATTTCTCATCACATGGCGATTTTGACTAAGGCTGGGTTGGTCGAGGCGACCCGGCGGGGGACTTGGCGGTGGTATCGGCGGGATGAGAAGGCGATTCGAGGAGTGGTGAAGATTTTGCGGGGGAAGTTGTAGGGGATCAACGTCCCGCTTGGCGCTCCCACTTCTCGCAAAAGCGGCGAGAAGTAGGACACCCCGGTAACCGTGTACTCCGACATGAACGTCAAAATCCCCACCCTACGTCGCAAAAGGCGCGACGTAAGGGTGGGGCACCCGCTTTCATTGCCACCGCCTTTGCTTTACCCGCTTAGTTTGTTCCTAGCGCCCACTTTTCCAGGTCTCCGGTGGAGCGGAGTAGGCCTAGCTGGCTGCGCTCGAGTTCAAAACTCACATCCTGCAGGGCGATGAAGCGCTCACTTAACTGGGAGCGGGCGTTGTCGAGGTCTTGCAGCGTGGCGGTGCCGGCGTCGATTCGGGTCTGGGCCGCGGTGAGGGTCTTCTGCGCGATTTCGTATTCGAGTTCAGCGACGTCATGCGCGGCCTGCATCTGGGCGACTGAGCGCTGCAGGCGCAGAGTCTCCTCCGAAGCCTGGTTGCGTGCGGCTTCGGCTTGTTTCGTGGCCTTCACCGCGTCGGCGTCGGCGGCCTGGGCGCGCATGCGCTGTGCGGCGTTAAAGAGCGGGAAGCGAATGCTGACGCCGATGGTCGCGTTGTTCTGCTGGAAGTCGCCGGTCGGACACAGAAAGGTGCCGATCGAAGTCACGCAGGGCTTAGACGGAATGTAATAGTTCTGAAAGTTATTGAACTTCGAAAGTAAGGCGTATTGCGCAGCGAAGTCGACCGAGGGCCACAGCGATTTGTGTTCGCCCTGCGCGCGCAGATACTGGGCGCGGGCATGTTCGACGTCGGCCTGCACGCCGGGATTTGCGTCGGCAGCATGGGCAGGGAGGGATGCATCCGTGGCAAGAGCCGGAAAGTCGGGGAGCGCATCGGACTCGGTTTGAATTCCGTCGGCGGGCAGGCCGGTTAATTTTGAAAGATGTTCGCGAAGTACCGCGGCCGCACCCTGCGCTTCGGTGATGCGAAGGCGAACTCGCGCAGCAGAGCGTCGCGCCTGCAATCCGTCGAGTTCGCTGTCGACTCCTTCTTTGACACGTTCAGCCACCGCGGTTTGAATCTTGTCGGTTGCCGCTTCGGTTTCCTGCAGGCTGGTCAGGCGCTGTTCCCACTTGGCGAGTTCGGCGTAGCTCAGCACCGCGTCCTGAATGATCTGATTGCGCTCGTCTTTACTTTTCAGAGACGCCACATTGGATTCGACGCGAGCGGCGCGCACGAAATTTCTCAGCGCAGGATTGAACAGGGCCGACTGCGTGTTGATGTTGAACAATGACGGCGCAGAGCCTTCGAGCGCGAGAGGGAATCCGTAGGAATAGCCGAGGCCGGCGCCGACGAAGAGTTGTGGGATGTAACCGTCGCGCGACTCGCGATAGGCTGCGGCGGCATGCTGCTGGTCAGCCGCGGCGATGGCAGCTCCGGTGGCATGAGTAAGCGCGAGTTCGACGACGCGCTTGAGCGGGACGGGTTCGGCGAGCAACGACGCGGGAAGCAGGACGGCGGTCAGGACGCAGGTTGTTGTACGCGAACTAAGGCTTCGCGATCCAGAGCTTCGCGATCTACGGCACAGGTTGGTCATAGCGTCCCTCTCGAAATTATTCGGGAATAAGTTTATGAACAATTGGATGTCAGCAGGATTCTAAATCCCTCGGAGCGCCGGGCGGATGGTTCACTCTTCGTCGCCGGAGGGATCAAAATCCCCGCCCTGTCTCCGCAAAGTGCGCGGAGACAAGGACGGGGCCTCCGCGCCTGTCGCGGCACTCTGCGGGGTATTTACTATTTGACCCGCTTCAGATCTTCCTGGGCGCGCTTGTAGCCGCTGGCCAGAGACAATGCAACGCGATATTGTTCGGCCGCGGCGTGATGATCTCCCTGTCGTTCGAGTAATTGACCCAGCAGATCGTGCGCCTTGAAGGCCGGACCTTCCTCGACGGTGCCGGTGGAAAAATATCGATGGAGCAGACGCACGCCCAGAGGATAGTCAGTGTCGGCGTGAAGGAGAACGCTGGCGCCATCCATGAGCGACTCGGCGCGATCGATCGGGCTCGACTCCAGATGGTGAAGAACCTGATCCATCTCGTCGAGGCGGCGGGCGTGTTGCAGAAAGATCGCGAGGTCGAGCCAGCCGCGCGAGCCGGAGTGACTGGCCGCGATCTCGGCGCGATATTCGCGCTCGGCGGTCACGGCGTCCTTGTTTTTCTCCGCGATGCGAGCGGCAATCCAGTGCGCCATAGCGGGATTGAGAGGCATGATGGCGTCGGCCTGAGCCTGCGCCTTGTCTTTGCCGCCGCCGACCACGCCGGGCGCTTCGAGGTAGAACTCGGCCAGATCGGTGCGCGCCTCCCAGCTTTTCGGATCGAGTTCCACGGCTCGCTCAAACGAGGTGCGAACTTTTTTCGCCAGGCCGGCCGCGGAGAGAAATCCGGCGCGCGATGCTTTCTCGCCATAGACCCGGCCCATCCAGAGCTGAAAGAGGCTGCTCTGCGGGTCGAGGTTGCGGGCGCGTTCGCAGGCGGCGATGCCGCGGTCCCACTCTTCGAGCATGAAATAAGCGCGGCACAGCAGGTTGTAAGACTCCGCCGATTTGGCGTCGACCGGCGAAGGGTCAATTTTCGGTTGTAGAGCCTGAATTGCTTCGTCGACGTGGCCGGTCGCGAGCAGTTCCCGGGGAGAGATGTCGGCCCGTGCGAGCAGCGAGATCAGAAGGAAAGCTGCGATCGCGAATCGGAACGGCAGAAGCTGGACCTGAAAAAAATGCCTCATGCTCTGATGGGCCACGGCTAATGCACCACTTTGACGAAAGCGCCATCGAAGAGCGGTTTGTTCTCTTCCGCGGGTAGCGCCACGGAGGCTCCTTCATCGAGACCTCCGGTAATCTCGACGCGCGTCAGATTCTGCAGGGAAATCTCCACGGGTTGGCGCTTAAGCTGGTTGTCGACGATGCGGTAGACGTAGAGCTTGCTGTCGTCGGTATGCAGTGCATCGCGTTGCAGGGTCAGAACATTATTTCGCTCATCGACAATAATCGTGACTCCGACGTTGACGTTGGGTAAGAGGCGGAGATCGTGATTGTCGATGGTGCAGGTGGTTTCGCCGACGTTGCGGTTGCCCCGCAACTTGACGGTCGAAGGAATGGTACTGACCGTGCCCGTCCAGGTGCGGCCTTGCAGTGCGTCCCAGGTGACTTCGACTTTTTGTCCCACGTGCAGACGGCCGATATCCGGTTCGTCGACGAAGGCGCGGACCAGGACACGGGAGAGATCGGCCTCCTGCAGAAGCAGGTCGCCGGCCTGAACGAAGGCTCCCTGCTTGACGGGGAGCGCGTAGACCATGCCATCGAACGGCGCGCGAACACTGGATTTGCCGAGCGCGTCTTCGGCGGCATCGTATGCGGCCTGCGCTTCCGCTGCCTGGGCATTGACGCGGGCAATTTCAGGCTGCGAGTAGCGATCTTTCTTTTTTTGCTCGAGAAGAGTCACATCGGCCTGCGCGCTGTGCAGAGTGACTTCTGCCTGCCGCACATCGGCCGGCGATGCGGCACCATCTGTCTGCAAGCGGCGCAGTGAATCGAGATTGCGCTGAGCGGCGCCAAGGGCGCTGCGGGCTTTCAGCAGCTGCGAATTCAGGGTGAGGACTTCTTCCTGCGTTCCGCCCGTACTCAACACGGATTGCTGGGCCTGCGCTGCCTTGATCTGCTCTTGGGCACGGGCGGCCTGGAGGCGGATATCGGCATCGTCGAGCTGCAGCAGAAGCTGCCCCTTGCGCACGTGGTCGCCTTCCTTGACCAGCAGGCGTTTCACCGTGGTGGCGATAGGCGCGTGCGCCTCAAGATTCTGGATCGGCTCAATCTTGCCGTTCGTCGAAACCAGGCTGCGGATGGGGCCGCGCTGCACGGTGACGGCGCGCACTTTCAGCGGCGCGCTGTGAAAATACGAGTACAGAGCAACCGCGGCCAGCAGCGCGAGCACGAGCCAGATCAACCACCGTCCGGACGGCGTCGGCGAATTGTTGGTCGATGGCAACCTGTTGTCTTTCAGGATGCGGCAGGAATAACTGTACGCAGTAATTTAACATCCCTGGAGCCGCGGCACGTACAGGGCAGTGCACAATAAGACAACTGTTTTGATGCTTGCCGAGCGCCTTCGGCTGCACCGCGCACCCGCTACAATAACAGCATGGCTAAATCTCCGCGCTATACCCCTCAGCACGCCGCCGCCGGCCTGGATGCGAAGTTTCCCGAGATCGAGTGCTGGCCGAATCAATTTCCCGGATATGAGATCGTGGTCGACGATCCGGAGTTTACTTCGGTGTGTCCGAAGACAGGGCTGCCGGATTTTGGCGCGCTCACGATTCGCTATATGCCCCACAAGAGCTGCCTGGAGTTGAAGTCTCTGAAGGAGTACTTGCAGAGCTACCGGAATCTCGGGATTTTTCAGGAGAACGTGGTCAACCAGGTGCTCGAAGACGTGGTGAAGTGGGCGAAACCGGTCTGGGCGGAGGTGCGGGGAGAGTTTCGTCCGCGGGGCGGGATTTCGACGACGATTGTGGCCAAGTGGCCCCGGGCGAAGGGCCCGCGGAAATAGTGTTCTTGCCCCTCATGCTATATTCGCTCGACCTGTGACCTCCTCGAAACTCTATCCGAAAACGGCGCTTGCACTGCTGACCGCCCTTAACCTGTTCAACTACATAGATCGTTCTGTGCTGTTCGCGGTGCAGGATCTCATCAAGGGCGAGTTCCATCGCAGCGACGCGGCATTCGGAATCCTGACCAGCGTTTTCTTTATTTTCTACATGTGCGCGGCGCCGTTCATGGGGCCGTTGTCGGTGCGATTCTCGCGCAAGTCAGTCATCGTCGTGGGAGCTCTGATCTGGAGCTTTGCGACCCTGCTGACCGCGGTCACGCACAATTTTGCAGAGCTTGTGGTTCGCCACACCCTGGTGGGGATTGGCGAGGCTAGTTTCGTGATTCTTTCTCCGACGTTCGTGGCTGATATGTTTCCGGAAAACCAGCGCGGACGGGTGATGGGAGTGTTTTATCTTGCGATCCCGGTCGGCACGGCGCTCGGCTACGTGCTCGGCGGATTGATGGGGCCGGTGTACGGGTGGCGCGCGCCATTCTACGTGGGTGCTGCGCCCGGAGTTGTTCTGGCGTTCCTGCTGTTATTGATTCCGGAGCCGGAGCTGGGCCAGTTCGATCCGCACGAGAAAACTCCGGATCGCGACACGCTGAAGGGATTGGCGAGAAATCCCGCGTTTGTAACCGCGACGCTCGGCATGGCGATGATGACGTTCGCATTGGGCGGGCTTCAAGTCTGGATGCCGACTTTCCTGCATCGCGCGCGCGGATACACGCTGAGTCAGGCGGGGATATTTTTTGGCTTGAGCATTGGAGCGAATGGCTTGGTTGCATCGCTGGCAGGAGGCTGGTTGTCCGATTTCCTGTTGCGGCGAACGAAAGCGGCTCATTATCTGGTTTCGGCGGTCAGCCTTGGTCTGGGCATCCCTGCGATGTGGGTGGCGCTCTACACGCAGGGGAAGTTCATGGTGGCGGGCATCCTGCTGGCCGAGTTTCTGCTTTTGTTGAATACCGGGCCGCTCAATGCTGCGATCATCAACTCGGTCGGCGCGCCCATTCGGGCGATGGCGCTGGCCGTGAACATTTTCATTTTTCATCTGTTGGGAGACGTGCCTTCCTCTGCGCTGATCGGGTACGTGTCGGACCGCTATTCGTTGCAACTTGCCTTTCTGGGGCCGGTGGTCGCCATCGCGCTCTCTTCTGCCATACTGTTTTATGGGATGCGGTTCGCGCCGCCGGTGGCGGTGGAGGGGCAAAAGGCGTTGAACCACTAAGGGCACGAAGGGTCACGAAGGATTTCGCGCTTTCTCTCGCTTTACCCCTGGATGACTCATTTTTATTGGATTGCGGGAATCATTCTCGCGCTGGCGTGGTTTTCCCGCATTGTGGACGCCGCTCTCGGCATGCCCAACGTGGTAGATGTTTCGCGGCCGCAGTGGGATCGGACTCCGGTTTCAGCGGCGGGGAATCCGCGAGTTTCCATTATTGTTCCGGCTCGCAATGAAGAGGAGACGATCGAGCGCGCTCTCCGAAGTTTGCTTGCGCTGGACTACGATAATTATGAAGTGATCGCGGTCGACGACCGGTCCGACGATTCGACTGGCGAGATTATGGAACGGGTCGCGGGAAGTTGGGAGGTAATTCAAAGTCAACAGCAGAGTCGAAATCCCCACCCTAACGTCGCAAACGGCGCGACGTTAAGGATGGGGCACCCACATTTATCAATCATCCATCATCGGGAACTGCCTGCTGGATGGCTGGGGAAGACACATGCCATGTGGACGGCAGCCAACGTTGCTACCGGCGACTGGCTACTTTTTACGGATGCCGACGTTTTGTTCAAGCCGGAATCGTTGCGGCGGGCTTTGGTTTATGCCGAGGCTGAGCGGGCGGATCATGTCGTGATGTTTCCGCGGCTCATCATGAAGCAGCCGGGCGAGTTCACGATGATTGCGTTTTTTCATACGCTGTTTATGTTTGGACATCGGCCCTGGAAAGTAGCGGATCCGAAGGCGAAGGATCACATGGGCGTGGGCGCGTTTAACCTGGTGCGGCGCAGCGTGTATGACGCGGTGGGAACGCACGAGGCACTGCGCATGGAAGTGGTCGACGACATGAAACTGGGCAAGCTGGTGAAGAACGCGGGCTTTGCGCAGCGGAATATCTTCGGTGGCGATTTGATTTCGATTCGCTGGGCGAAGGGTGCGCGGGGCGTGGTCAACAATCTGACGAAGAATTTCTTTGCCGTGCTCTCATTTCAGTCAGGGCGGACTTTACTTTCGGCGGTCGGGCTGGCATTTCTGAATTTCGGTCCGTTTCTCGGCGTCTGGCTGGCGCATGGATGGGCACGGGTGCCTTATGCGGTCGCACTCGGGTCGCTATTTCTGATCTACGTCGGGATGTGGCGTCGCCTGACCATACCGCCATATTTCTTTTTGCTGCATCCGCTCGCCGCGGCACTGTTTATCTACACGCTGCTGCGGTCGATGGCGCTGACGTTGCGGAATGACGGGATTGAGTGGCGCGGGACGAAGTATCCGCTGGAGGAATTGCGGAAAGGGCTGGTGTAGGAACTGCGTCGTCAAGTCGCGAGAACCGGGCTCGGTTTCGGTGCCGTACGCCGGGCAGCAACGACAAGAAGCACAATTAACGCCGCGGCGAATACGGCGTTGCCGATACGGAAGCTGAGTCCAGCGCTGCCGACGGCCGGTTGCTGAATGAAAGCGTGCCATGCATACGCCAACGCTGCTCCGCCGGCGAGCGCCAGGCGATGCTGAGCGTTCCATCCATTGCGGTGCGATAAAACAAAAGCTCCGGCGATCAAGGCGAAGTCCATGAGCAGATAAATGGCAACGGCACGCCATGCCCAGGCGTTCGGCACTACCAGAAAAATAGAGCCGGCGGCCAGCGCGATTGCACCGACGAGCCAGGGACTTGGAACCCAGCCGGGAGTGCGGGCAGGCAATCGCGCGGGGAGGCGAAACGCGACCACGATCGCCGCGATGCAAACGATTGCAGCTACCGCGAATTGCACTTTCGATGCTATGAAATGGTCTTGTTTGATTTCGAAGCGCGTCGATGCAATCGCGGCCAGAACGAACAGAACGGTGGTTACTGTGAGCCCGATTCCTTTCAGCCACGGAGTCGCGGCGCGGTCCGGCACCAGCGCTTCGACCAACGCGATCGAAACCGAGATGCTCCACACGGTATGA
>Ga0074044_10004859_pt1 | contig 11068 bp, 13 predicted proteins | sample BogForMeECP23OM1_FD_94443 | JGI IMG/M metagenome (GOLD analysis project Ga0074044, IMG submission 94443) | Bog forest soil microbial communities from Calvert Island, British Columbia, Canada - Bog Forest MetaG ECP23OM1 | ecosystem: Environmental > Terrestrial > Soil > Wetlands ...
AGGACATCGTGAAGTGGCGCAACTGGACGCACCCGAACGAGAGCAACTACCCCGGCATGCAGGCGGAGTGGTTCGTCCTCGGCACATGCAAGGCGGTTGAGGCCGACCGCCCGGAGCAGACCGGGTCGAAGTCGGCGGCCCCCAAGCTCGCGTGGCAGGAGATCGTGCACAGCGACCCGAAGGGCGACACGACGGGCGGCATCCTTGAGACCGACAAGGAGCTGGCGGACTGGGCCAGGGACTCCGCGAGCGTGGAGGACATGGAGGGCTTCATGAAGGCCCTCGCCGGGACGAAGAAGATCGGCGTCATAGACGCCATGAACTCCTGGTTCCCGGGCCACGGCAACGGCACGGAGATGCTGAACAAGTTCGTCGCGGAGTGCAAGGCCAAGGGCTGCGACGCCATCGTGCTCCAGGCGGCGGTCCTGAACCAGCAGCGCAAGGGCTTCGACCTCGTGAAGTGGTACAAGCGCCACGGCTTCTACGAGTTCGGCTACAGCAAGGGGATCGGGCCGATGATGGTCAAGCGGCTGAAGAACCCGCTCACCAGGAAAAAGAAGGGCGCTGAGGTCACGTTCAGGGACGAGAACCGCGACTACCACGACGACCAGAGCGACATGACGCTCCGCGCGTTCGCCGACGGCAAGGAGGTCGGCCGCGTGGAGTACGCGGTATTCCGTGGGGAGCCGTCCGTGCAGTGGATCGAGGTCGGCGACAGGGGGAAGGGATACGGCCCGGCGCTCCTCAGGGAGCTCCAGAGGATGTTCCCCGACAAGCAGATCGACCTCGGGTACACGACCGACGAGGGCACGAAGATGGTGGACAAGCTGAAGTTCCGCGACGAGCCGTCGGCGGAGGCACCGCTCTTCGAGGAGCTCAAGAGCCTCGTGAAGGAGAGGGACTGGTACCAGGCCACGGCGGACAGGTTCTTCGAGAAGGAGCAGCACACCGAGGACGAGAAGCAGGAGTTCGGCAAGCAGATGGAGCGCATGAACGCCGTGCACGACCGCATCTGGGAGCTGGAGCAGGCGACCTACGGCAAGTCCCCGGCGAAGCGCCTCATAGCGTCCAGGGTCAACCCGGCGATGCTCAAGCAGGTGGCCTGGGAGGTGCGCGACAGGATGCTCCCGGACAGGGACGCGCAGGGCGGCGACTGCCAGGACGTGTCCGACGCGATCGTGGAGGAGCTGCACAAGCGCGGCTACGCGGACGCCTTCACCATGCACGGCCAGTGGGAGGGGTACGCGAAGCACCCGCACGCGTGGGTCGAGGTCGGGGGGTACCAGGTGGACGCGACCCGCGACCAGTTCGCCGTGTTCATGGACGACCCCAAGCGCGAGGCGGAGCTGCTGGACAACCCGGTCTCCGTCAGGAAGATCGCCGCTCAGCAGGAGCTATTCCCCGACTCGGCGGACGCGAGGTTCCGCAAGTGGTTCGACGGCTCGAAGGTCGTGGACAAGCAGGGCCAGCCGCTCCCCGTCTACCACGGCACCCGCTCGTCCGTCGACTTCCAGGAGTTCAGCGTGAACGGCCCGCCGTACCAGGAGGACAAGTACTTCGAGGACCAGCCCACGTCGTCCGGCAGCGGGGCCGACCCGACCGCCGTCATGGGCGCTCACTTCGCGGAGGAGCCGAGGGTCGCCAACCAGTTCGCCATGGGCGAGGGCTGGACGCGCTCGCGCTACGAGGGCGAGAACCCGATGCCCCGCGTGCTCAAGGTGTACCTGAGGATCACCAACCCCAAGGACTTCGGCTCCGAGCACAACCTGCGCGAGTTCATCAACCAGGGCAAGGTGCACGGCGAGGCGACGGACCTGGCGATGCAGCACGAGCTGGGGATAGACGCGTGGGAGGCGGAGGACAACTCGGCGGCGAACGAGTGGTACGAGAAGTACGAGGCCGACCCGGCGTTCCGCGCCGAGGCCAACCGCTACCTCTTCGAGGACCACCGCAGCGTGGAGGGCGACGACATCGACCTGAACGACGCGGCGTACGACCTCGCCATGCAGGCGAAGCAGCGGCTCCAGACGGCGGGGCACGACGGCGTCCGCTACAAGAACGTGGTGGAGGGCGGCCACGCCTGGATCGCGTTCGAGCCGAACCAGATCAAGTCCGCCTGGGCGACGCAGTACGACGCGGCCAGCCCGAACATCACGGCGTCCCTGGACAAGGAGGCCGCGGTCGACCCGGCGATCAAGTTCAGGACGGAGTACGTCAAGCCGTACCCGAACCCGGAGGGCCAGAGGATGTCGTTCCGCGTCGTCGCCAGGCGCGGCGGGCAGCAGGTCGGCGTGGTGGGCGTCTACATCGACAACGAGGACCAGGACACCGCGAGGGTGATGCTGGCCGACGTGGCGGACTCGGACAGGCGCACGGGGCTGGGCCAAATGCTGTACGACAAGGCCATCGCCAACGCGAAGAGGATGGGCTGCACAAACTTCACCTCGGACAAGAGCATGACAAAGGACGCGGTCAAGGCCTGGGAGAGGCTGTCCCAGCGTTACCCGGTCAAGAGCGAGGGAGGCCAGTACAGCATCGGGCTGACGGCTGACTGGGCCGAGGTCGGGACCTCCTTCGCCTCCTTCACGGCTTCGCTGTTCACCAGGCAGGACCCCAAGGCCGACCCGCCGCAGCTCCGCAGCTTCGAGGAGGTCACGAAGGCCGAGGAGGACACGGCCCCCGCCATCGCGCTCGCCTCCAAGGCCGCGTCCGTCCCGATGGGCGTCTCCTACAGGGAGTTCACCGGGGAGAAGGCTGCGTGGCTGGGCATGAAGAAGAAGCCGCCGCTTGTGACGCCGCTCAAGAACATCCGCCACGCCCCGCTTGAGTACGAGGACATCGGCAGCAAGAACATGGTGCGCGACGAGACCTTCGACCCGCTTGAGTACGAGGACATCGGCGCGAAGCGCAAGCCTGTCAAGCAGTAAATTCCGCGACTGAAAATAAACGCCTTAGTGCCCCCGACCCGCGTAAACAGGGGCCGAAACGCATGCCCGCGAAAACGCGGATGGTATAATGTGTATAGTTTCGTGCAACAAACGGAAGTTGCACAGGAGCGTGCAAGGAGGCACATGACCAAGATTTCCAAGCGCAAGACCAGGCTGAGCTTCGAGACCGACGCGGAGATGCGCGGATGGGGGAGCGTCACGGTGGACAAGAGGACGCGCCGCATCCCCGTGTCCCGCGCCGTCATCGTGGACGTGGACAACGGCTGGCACGGCACCGTGCGGCTGAAGGGCACGCGGCAGGGCTACGACTTCTCGTGGGAGGGGCTGTTCCTGTGGGCGGTCGAGCAGAAGGTGCAGAAGGACCGCGCCGAGCGGAAGAAGCTGCGCGACGCGAAGAAGGCGGGCCGCAGGGCTAGGTGATGTTGCGGGCGCGGCAGGTGGCTGCCACCATCTGGCGCTTGCCGCCCAGCACGTCCTGAATCTTGTTAATCGCCATCATGCGCCTCCAGCACTCCAGGCGCTCCTTCTCCAGGGCGTCGAACGTGCTGGTCTGCTCCTCAAGTACGCTGAGCAGCTCGCCGTTCGTCATCTTCCTGACCTTGTTGCAGTAGGTCTTGCTGGGCGTCTTCGTCATGCTAGTTCGGCTTGTTGATTTTTGAAATCTCTTCCGCGAGCCCGGGCACGGCGTCCACCGCCTTGAGGAGTTCCACCGCGTTGACCAGCTCTACGTCGAGTTGGTCGGGGGTCAGGGCCAGGAGTCTTTCGACCTCTGCTTCTTGCACTGTGTCTGCCATGAACCCATTCTACCACAGACTAGGTCACTTGCCTTCCCCGAGCAGCTCCGGCTCCCCGTCTGCCTTCGGCTCCAGCCCCATCTCGCGCATGTGCCTGCGGCTCTGGCGGCAGTCGGCGCACGGCGAGACCCCGCCGCACTCCAGGGCGCGGCGCTCCTTCCAGGGAAGCTCGTAGCCGTAGTCCCCGTAGTGCTCCAGGACCAGCCTCGCCAGCTCTATGAGGGCGGCGTCGAACGTCGGGCCGCCGCAGTCCAGGTCCGGGTCGTGGTACTCCATCCTGTCGGTCTCGTCGTACCAGTCGGCCGGGTAGTCGTACTCCTCGGGGCCGAGCTCCAGCCAGCACTCCACGTTGACGTTCTTGCTGCGGTCGTCGTTCACGCGCCCCGTCTCGTCGACCTTGGCGTAGAAGATGCTGAGGTTCATCTCGATGGCGTGGCGGTGCAGGTGCCTCATCTCGCGCCAGCACTTGCCTCCCCTGTCCTTGGTGACGAGGAAGCCGTCGGCCGAGCCCCGCACGTACTCCTCCTCGGTGACCTCGTGCCGCTCGCGCAGCATGAGCTCCGGGTGGTCGTGCAGGAAATGGTACGCGTCGTACGCGTTGTCAATCGTTCTCATTTTTCTTCCCCTTGTCGAACAGCTCCGGGCTGCCCTTCACGAACTCCTCCAGCGTCGCCTCCAGGGCGCTCGGGTGCTCGCCCCACGGGTCGGCCACGGAGAGCCAGAACCGCAGACCCATGAAATAGACCTCCGCGTGCCAGTCCTGGCAGACGTTGTCGTACTCCGCGCCGACGTGGACGAAGTAGAACTCCGCCCAGCCGTACTCCCTGTGGTGCGTGATCTCGTGCCACTGCGAGGCGCTGAACCCCGCTGTCCAGTACTTGCCGTATCCGAGCATGATCAGTCCCAGAGGCTCCAGTAGTGTTCGACGAACAGAGCCATCCCTTCCTTGTGGATTTTCAGGTCGCGCTCCTCAAGCAGGCGGCTGGCCTCGAACCTGGCGTCGCCCTGCTTCTCCCAGTCCTCCTTGGAGGTGCCGGGCGGCGGGTTGTGGTCGGGGTAGGGGCCGAGTTCGTCCTCGTACAGCCCCTCCTTGATGCGGCGGCTGGCCTCGAAGCCCGCGATGATCTTGTCCATGACCGCGTCCCAGCGCACCTCGGCGCGGGCCATGCCCTCCTCGGAGGGGTTGCCCTGCCACTCGCCCTGGGGGATGCAGTCCTCCGGGGTGAACATGGACGACGGGATGCCGTGCTTGGTGTCCTTGAGCCTGCGGAGCATGTCGGGCATCTTGGCGTCCAGCCAGTAGTCGATGCTCCAGACGGCGCGGTCGTCCCAGCCACGGAAGACGCGCTGCCAGGCGAACCTGACCTCGTCCCACGCGTTGCCTGGGGCGTTCCAGATGCGGGAGGACCAGCGGGTCACGAACCAGTAGACGCGGGTCCGGACGGGGTCGTGGCGCTCTTCAAAAAGGGAGTCGAACGGGACCAGGCGGCAGTCCTCGCGGATGGTGGTGTTGCGGAGCCACGCGTCGAGGTGACGCAGGCCCATCTTCAGCTTGTCGAACATGTCAGTGCTCCTCTTGGGTTACCTAACGAAATTGCACTGGCACGCTCCTCGGGAAGTATCCCGCTCTCTATAATACCACGGAAAGACGGAAAAATGGGCGGGGACTTGGCAGCCCCCGCCCTCGTAGGTGCTTCCGGCCCGCCGGGTCTGAGCCCTCCTGCGGCGCTGCGGAGCCATGTATGAATCGTGCTCTTACTTAAGGAGTCCCGTATCAGAAGCCCTTATGGCCGCCGCCAGGAACTTCCCCCTGGCCCAGCCGAGCACGTTGTAAGAGGCGATCAGGAACTTCATCCACAGCCGCTTCATGAAGCCTCCTTGTGTTCTGTTATCCGGTTACGTCCGCCAGGTCGGCCTCAAGCTGCGTGAGGTTGATGCCCTCCGGGGTCCACGCCGCGCCGAGGAGCGTGTGGCTCTCGTCGCAGTACTTGTCCCAGAACGCCGCCGTCATCTTCTGCTGCTGGCCCCAGGTGATCGCCGTGATGGTGGTCTTCTCGCTGGCCGTCGGGTCCTTGAAGTGGTAGGCCGGGCAGAATACCGCGTGCCCGCCCGCGATGCCGCCGTCGTTGGCGACGACGTCCCAGACCTGGCCGTTGTTCGTCTGGTCCATGGCCGAGTTGGGGAGCTGTAGGCCGATGTAGATGCCGCCGAAGAGCGCGATCGACGCCATCACATGGCCGAAGTTCTGGGGCTGCGGGCTGACGAACGCCCTGAGGACGTGCCCGCCGAACGTCTGGTTGCGCCAGTCAGCCAGGACGGTGAGCTCCTCGCCTCCCTGGTCGGTGCTCGCGTTGCCGAGGACGTAGCCGTCCCACTGCTCGTACTTCTCGAGGATGAGGGCGTTCGGGGGAGTGACCTTGCCCTTCGTCCAGACCTGGATCGCGTGGGCGCAGGCGGCGATGGTGCAGTCGCCGAGGCCCGCTGCGGGGACGCCCGCAGGCATGTCAGGGTCGGGGCCGTTCATCATCATGCCCCAGCTCGTGATGCCCCAGGTGTAGCTCGCGAACGGCGGCGGGGTGTACGTCGAGGAGAGGTAGTCCCTCAGCTTGAGCGTGCGCGGGTCGAACTTCGCGTGGGTCTTGCCTAGATTTCCTGCCTGCATATTTTGTGCCCTCTCCTTAGGCCTGGGTAGTTAGATCGAGTTGCGACGCCTGCGGCCCTTCGGCAGGGCGGCTTCGGTAGGGGAATCGGTGCGCCCCTCGTCGACGAGCCTCCGCATCTGCGGCGGCTTGTTCTGCGCGGCGTAGTAGCGGTGCGAGAGCTTGGAGTTGATCTGCGGGTCCTCCTGGCCCTCCCACATCCGCTCGCGCCAGCTCACCAGCGTCTTCGGCCCCTGCGGCCCGAGCTGCGGGTGCCAGACGTGCAGCACCTCGGTCGGCAGCGTCTTGTGCGGCCACCAGAGCGTGTCCATCGCACGCATCGCGGCGTGGTCCTCGCCGCCCCAGCCACGGAACCTCTCGTCCCACCCGCCGACGCACTCGAACGCCTCGCGCGGCATGATCTGGATCATCGCGCCGTACCAGTGCCCGATCGCCGGGTCGGTGTCGTTCAGGACGTACTCCTGCGGCAGCGGCGAGGCGAACCTGTGGGGCTTCCTCGGGTCCGACGCCAGCAGCAGGCGGCTGCCCGCCTCCGTCAGCCTGTAGAACATGCGGTAGGGCACGAACCAGAGCCTCTGCCCGGCCTTCCTCGCCCTCCTGATCTCCGCGACGCAGTGCTCCACCCTGTCCACGGGGATGTAGCCGTCGGCGTCCACGATCACGAACACGTCTCCGGACGCCCTGGAGGCGGCGTCGTTCACGGCCTTGGACTTGGAGAACGGCTGGCCCTCCGAGTCGTCCTCGCCGACGATGACCTCCGCGCCCGGTAGCTGCGCCCTCCAGTAACGCTTGAGCCACTCCACGTTCTTGGTGCGCTGGTCCCCGGCGGACGGGCAGCGGAACGGGATGAGGATGCTCACGCCCCGGCCACGGCGGGTCATCATGTGCGCCGCGAGCCCTGCGGACGCGATCCCCAGCGCGGCGACGGCCTCGGCTATCAGCATGTGCGTCATCCCAGCTCCTTTCCCAGCGCCTTGAAGGCGTCGTACACGGCGTACTTGAGGTCCTCGACGTGGAACCTGTTCGGCTCCGCGACCTTGCCCGCCACCAGCGCCATCTTGACCGACGCGCTGTAGTCCCTGAACTTGAAGTCCCCGCCGTCCTTCGCGAGCGCCGGGCTGATCTCCACGCGGCGGGGTATGGCGAAGGCGTCGGCCACGATCATGCCGTGGAGCGAGGAGGTCACGATCTTGCGGCACGCGCCGATCCGGCGCAGCACGTCCAGCGGCTCGCCCCTCGGGTCTATGACCGTGGACAGGTACGGCGCGGGGCAGAGGGCGGTGAACCTGGGGCCGAGCGCCTTGTCCGAGAAGTGCGGCACGATGCCGAGGTCCCAGACCTTCTCCTGCGGGCCGACCAGCTCGTCGGCGAGGATGCCCGGGTCGCCGAGGGCGAAGCTGCCGGGGATGCCCCTGGCCGTGAGCGGGCCGCGCAGCGCGAGGATGCGGGCGGTCACGCCCGAGGTCATCTGCTGGAGGTGCAGGCGGGAGCCCTCCATCAGCCTGCCGGAGCCGAGGATGTAGCCGTCCCAGAGCGGCGGGACGTGCTCAAGCACGGAGCCGATCGAGACGACGGAGGCGCGGGAGACGGGGGACCACTCGGCCCTAATCCCCGCGAAACGTTCGAGCAAAAGAGGGGCTAGGGCGTCCCCGAAGTTGGGGACCTCGCGCCACCAGTACGCCTTGACTGGCTGTTTGAAGGGGTTTTTGAAGATGAACTTCACCGCAGGCCTCTACTGAGGATTTAGGCTGCGGTGAAATTTTTAGACTGGTGCGCGGAGGGGTTACGAGGGGGTTGTCTCTACGGAGGTCACGGTGACTTCCTCGCCGTCGAGCACGACGGTGTCGCCAGGCTTCAGCGGCTCCTGGGCGGGCGCGTCGGTGGAGACGGTGACGGGGCTCTCGCCGGGCACGACGAGCGGGACCTCGTGGGTGTGCTTCAGGTCCTTCGGCAGGTTGCAGTTCGGGTCGGTGCACTCCACGAACTCCGTGGCTGGCTGGACGGGCGTCGGTGCCTGCTTCGGCGCGTCCTGGAGCTCGTAGGTGAAGTTGAACTCCGTGGCCGTGGTCACGTCCTGGCCCTCGGGGACCTCCCACTTGATGTTGATGCGCTTGTCCTGGTACGCCTCCAGCTCGGCCTTGGTCATGACGACGGTCTCCCCGAGCTTGCGGATGAGCGCGGCGGCGAGCACTGACAGGCGGCTGTTCTGCGAGTAGAGCTCGCGGAACTGGCCGATGAACTGGCCGATGACGGTGTTGGGGTCGTTCTTGAGCGCGTGGTTCTCCGCCTCCAGCTGCTCGGCGTATTTCTTGCAGGAGACCAGCATGCTCTTCTTGACCGCGTTCTGCTGCCGGACCAGGTCCAGCCCCTTCGCCCGCTTTCCCATTATCGCTTCTCCTTGGCCATCTCGGCCCTCAGCTTCTCGGCCTGTCTCAGTATAGCAGCATGCTGGCGCACCGTGGCCTTGGACGCTGGCTCCACGACGAACTCCTCGCCGTCGTCGCCGAGGTCCATCACCGCTTCCTTGACGCGGTAGCTGCGGACGGGGTCGGCCAGGCACCTCTCCTCGAACGCCTTGCGCTCGCAGTCGGCGCAGAGGTGCTTCCCGTTCCGTATCTCGTCCTCGCTGCCCTCGCAGGGCCAGTGCATCAGCCACTCGGGGTGCGTGCACCCCTCCGTCGCGCACTTGACCATGCACCAGTTGTCCCGGCCGATCATTAGACCTTCCCGGTGCCCTGGCAGGTCGGGCATGTCTTGACCACGTGGGCGCTGGTGTCCACCACGTTCGGGATCGGCTGGCCGGGCTTGAGCTCCACGCCGATCTTCTTGTCGAAGAACTTGTCCCAGTAGTGCTCGATGCCCACCGAGTCCGTGTAGATGAGGTCGTCGTATTTCCTGAACGTCTCGCCGTCGGCGGTCGTGAACAGAGCGCCCTTGGTGATCGTCGAAAACTTCGTTGCTGGTCCCGCGTCTGACATGTGTGGTCTCCTGCCGTCCTAATACCGCCTCAGACCGCCTCTTCCTCAATATCCTTGGGCTTTTGCGGGGGCTGCGGGATCGCGATCCCGTGGTCGTTCAGGTACTTCTCGGCCATCTTCTTGATGTGCTCCGGGTCCACCTGGAGCTTGGTCACGAGGTCCTGGTCCGGGTCTATGATGCCGCCTATCTGCTGCTTCTTGACGCCGAGGATGTCGGACACGACGGGGTCGGAGCCCTCGTCCGCCAGCAGGTAGTAGCTGGTCACCACGTCGTCCTGGCCGTCGCGGTGCAGGCGGCCCTCGCACTGCTCGTGGACGCCCGGCGACCAGTCCAGCTCGCCGAACACGCAGACGTGGCACTTCTCCTGGAGGCCGTCCATGCCCTGCCCGGCGCGGAGGCTGATGATCATGACCTTGGAGCGCCCCGACAGGAACTCCTGCTTGGCCCACTCCTTCTGCTGCGGGGACTCGCTGCCCGTGTACATGACGGGGTGCAGGTTCTTGACGTGGATGCCGTCGCCCTTGAGCTTCTCCAGCCAGACCTCGTACACGTCGCGGTGCCAGCCGTACAGGACGACGGGCGTGTCGTTCTCCTCAACCAGGAACCGCACGAAGTCGGCGACGAACGGGGCCTTGGCTATGCCCGTGGCCTGGCGCATCTTCATGTCGAACTCGCCCGACGCCTGCATCTTCTGGCCGCGCCAGTCCTGCCCCTGCCTGAGGATCAGCTTCGCCAGCTCGATCGCCTGCCCCTTGAGCTTCTTGAACACCTCGGGGTTGGCCTCGATCCACTGCGGCACGCGGATGACGCCGGGCAGCTCGCGCTTGACCTCCTTGCGCGTCCTGCGGAGCATGACGCCCGTCTCGCGGGCGTACACGCCGAACGCGGCGGGGTCCTCGATGACGTGGTTCTGCCCCTTGTACTCGCACCACTCGTTGTAGAACTCCTCCTGCGTGCCGAGCGCGTCCGGGCACAGGATGTTGCAGACGTTCCATATCTCGCCGCCGTAGTTGTAGATCGGCGTGGCGCTCAGGCCCAGGCGGAAGTCGCAGGAGTGCGCGATGTTCTCCGCCGCCTCGTACTTCTGGGTGCCCCTGTGCCGGAGCTCCTGGCACTCGTCGAACACGATGGACTTGACGATCGGCTCCAGCGTCTCGGACCAGCCGCCGAGCTTGTGGTAGTTGCTGATGATCACGTCCGGCAGCTTGCCGTCCTTGTCCAGGATGTCGTAGGGCTGGCCCTTCTTGAGGATGTGGCAGGTGAGCCCGGTGAACTTCGCGAGCTCGTCGGCCCACTGCTTCGGGAGGTGGGACAGGGTCACGACCATCGCGGGGCGCAGCGCGGGGTCGATGAAGCCGCAGAAGGAGACGGCCGTCTTGCCCAGGCCCACGTCGTCGGCGAGCAGGAGCCCGCCCGTGGTGAGCCACATGTTCGCGGCCAAACTCTGATAGTCCCGAGGTGGAAGTTTCAGCGCGAACGTGCCTTGGCTTCCCTCCCCGCGCAGCAGGCGCTCCACCAAGGACATCCGCTCCCTGTGCTCGTCTGCGCGTTCCTTGAGGAACATCTCCGAGGGGCGAACGTCCATAGGATACCTGAAAAGAAACGCCTCAAGGTCACGGCAGTTCTCGGGAGTAGACTTGAGCCTGTGGCGCTTCCCGTAGTTCGTAGATTCGATCTTAGGGAACCA
>Ga0074044_10004860_pt1 | contig 11065 bp, 5 predicted proteins | sample BogForMeECP23OM1_FD_94443 | JGI IMG/M metagenome (GOLD analysis project Ga0074044, IMG submission 94443) | Bog forest soil microbial communities from Calvert Island, British Columbia, Canada - Bog Forest MetaG ECP23OM1 | ecosystem: Environmental > Terrestrial > Soil > Wetlands ...
CGCTCTACGACCCGTACTACTTCTACGTCACCTACCCGACCTGCCCAGTCTGGCTGAACCTCGGCTCCACGGAGTGCTTCTTCGACAACGCGTGGAACGGGGGGCCGGTCCTCGGCGAGTTCATCGGGTGGCCGGACAACATCCTGGGAGGGCCCCAGGTGGGCGGGAACTACTGGTGGGACTATGGGTCGGCGAACAACCCGTACAGCTACATCCCGTACGATGCGTACTCCTACGAGACCGAGATCTGGTGGGGCGGGGACTTCCTTCCGCTCACCCCGTACGCGCTCTACACGGTCACGTTCGTGGAGACGGGCCTTCCGGCCGGCACGGAGTGGTACGCCGGCGCGGACGTCGACGGTGTCTACCAGTACGGCGACAGCGATACCACGACCGCCTCGCTCCTGGTACCGTCCGGTAGTTATCTCTACTACATCGGGTCGTACTCGGCGTTCTGGTCGGCGCCTTCCGGTTCGTTCACCGTCGGGTTCAGCAACCTCGAGGTCGACATCACCTTCGTGACGGCCTATCTCGTCACCTTCACCCAGACGGGGCTCGTGACGGGAACCGAATGGTGGGTCGACGTGTACAATGCGACCACCGAGCAGTACGTCGGAGGGGTGGAGTCCGACAACGGCACCGCGATCGCGTCCGGCGTGCTCCCGGGGACCTACCTCTGGTTTGCGTACGCGGATTCGGAGTGGTTTGCGGCGAGTCCGCAGTCCGGAACGACCACGATCGCCGGGAACGCGACCCTCGCCATCCACTTCGTGGCCGTCCACACGCTCACCGTGACGGCGGACGGTCTCGCGGACGGGGCCTCCTGGACCCTGATCGTCTGGAACTCGAGCTTCAGCGACTCCTGGACGAGCACGGGTGCCAACCTCACCTTCGAGGATATCCCGGGCGCCTACAACTGGGCCGCGGTCGCAAGCGGGTACGTGGGCACCCCCACCCAGGGGACGTTTACGCTCGCGAGCAACGAGACGCAGACGGTGGTGTTCGGCACCCCCGCGACGCTGACGTTCACCGAGTCGGGGCTCACCCTCGGGGCCGCCTGGACCGTGTCGCTCACCCAGTTCGGCTCGACGACGAACTACACCGGTGCCACGACCGCCATCGCCATTTCGGCCCTGGCGGGCGCGTTCACTTACACCGTGAGCGCGATCGGCTATGCTCCGACCACCGCGTCCGGTTCGGGCACCCTGCCCGGGAATGACGCCGTCTCGGTGACGTTTACCGCCGTGACGGGCTCCCCCGGCACTTTGTCGCTCGCGGTCACCACCTCGGGCGCGACGGCGAGCGTGAACGGAAAGACGGTCAGCACTCCGTTCAGCGCGCCGGAGACGCCCGGGATCTACGCGATCGTCGTCTCCGCGTCGGGCTACCTCCCCTACTACAACAACGTCTCGGTGACGGCCGGCCAGACGAGCACGGTCTCGGTCACGCTCGTCGCGACCTCGTCCACGACGGGCGCGTCCTCGAACAACGGGATCAGTTCGACGGCCTGGGTCCTGATCGCCCTGCTCGCGGCGCTCGCCGTGATCTTCCTGATCACGACGATCCTCATGTCGCGCCGCGGACGCTCGCCGCCCAGCGTGACCCCGTACACCGCACCCCCGGCCGGCGGCGCGCCCCCCACGGGGGCCGCGGTCTGGAGCGAGGGGCCGAGCCCGCCGACGAGCCCACCCCCGGGGGCGGTCTAGGAAGCTCGTCCTCGTACCCGCGCCACGGGACCGAGACAACCTCTTCATCGCCTCTTTTCTGAGCTCGGACCTCGGCTGCCCATCGAGGTCGGGCCACTGTGTCCACCCCGCTCCCCCCGAGCCGGTCGGTCTACCCCCACCTCGGTGGATGGGCCGGGGAGGAGTATCGTCACGCCAGGTGCCCACGCCCGCCTACCGCGCGTCCGAGGGGATGATGGACTGGTCGGCGCCCACACTCCCCGGAGGTTCGAATCCGGACTACCGAAAAGCATCGGCGGAAAGTCAGACTCTTGGGTCCCCTACACGGGGCAAGGATCCGAGCAGGTCCGGGGCGGTTTCGAGGTCCGGTCGTCGAGACCTGGGTACCCCATGCGGAGAGGATTCGAAGAATTTCTCGGTGCCCCCCTCCGGCTCCCCCGTCGCGCGCCGTTCGCGGGACCACGACGTGGACCGCCCCTCCGGTTGGCCCTCGAAGAGACGCTCAGCTCGCGGAATTGAACGTGGCTTGGAATAGATAGCCCGTGGCCAAGCTCCGGTAGGGTCTCCAGGCCTCGGCGATCTTGAGCACCCGTTCCTGCGTAGGAAGACGGCGCAGGTGGTACGTCCGTTGAATGGCCTTCCGCAGCGCGAGATCCCCCGGCAGCGTTACGTCTTGCCGGTGGAGCGCAATGATCAGGAACCCGTGTACCGTCCAGGGTCCAATGCCCTTGATTTTGGTAAGGAGGGCTTCAATCTCGGCGTCGCACAATCTGCGTAACATACGGTCGGACAAGCGACCATCGCCGAACTGCTTGGCCACCCTTAGCAATGTGAGGGCCTTGGCTCGCGAGAATCCCATTCGGCGGAGGAGTCCCGGTGAGAGGGACGTTAGCTCCTCCGGAGTCGGCAGCCGCCCCTGGAACCGTTCCTGGAGACGGCCAAGAATGCTGCGGGTCGATTGAATGGAGAGCTGTTGGCCGGTGATTTGAAACACGAGAGCTCCGAACGCGTCCATGGGGGGGAGGTCAACCAACCACGCCCGTGGATCGAAATCGGGATGGGTGTCGATTACCCGGGCCAGCACCGGATCTGCCTTTCGCAGATGGACCACGGCCATGGCGGGCTTCGTGACGCGGCCGTCGTTCGACGTAGTTCGGATTTTAGGCGCACGCATTCGCGAATCGGGGAGCCTCGCCCCGGTCGTCGTCCCGTCCTCACCCGCAGCAGGGTTCATGGTTTGGGCTGGTGGATCGTCACGGTGTATCCATCCGGGTCGGAAAAGCTGAATTGAATCCCGAACGGACCCCGTGAGGGTGGTTGAATAATGGGAACACCGGCTTTGGAGAGCCGATCGTGGAGTACTTGGGCATCGTCAGTTGCCAGCCAAAGGGATACGCCCCATCCCAGCCGAGGAGAAACGCTGAGATCCACGAGCGGCTCGCGCACGGCAAACGGGATGGGACTGGTGTCGAAGACTACCGCTCCGGGAGGGCTAAAGCTGGCGGCCCGAAGTCCGAGTTGATCGATATAGAACGATTGGGACCTGCGCAAGTCCTTCACCTGCAACGCTATGAAATCCGGTCCGGTTACGGCGGTCATGTTCTCATCGGGGGTAGGTATCAGCATGCTTATAACAATTAGGGCTACGGTTTGGACGTGAAGGTTCGTGGCTAAAGAGAACGAAGTCGGCTACTTGGTCAAACGAGTCCAGCTAGCCCTCCGGGCAATGTTGGACTCAACCCTCGTCGACCTGGACCTGACGACGGCTCAGTATGCAGTTCTCTACCATATCGCGCATTCACCCGGCGCGTCCAACGCGGAGTTGGCCCGGTTGTCCTTCGTCACCCCACAGACGATGATTCGGCTCGTTCACGGCCTGGAACGCAAGCACTTCCTCCTCCGACGGCCATCGCCTCGAGATCCTCACATGCTGGAAGCTCGCCTGACGAAAGACGGCACGAGGGTCCTTCGGACCGCCCAACGTCAGGTCAATTCAATTCACGATCGAATGCTTGGCAGTCTTAGCCCGGCCGAGCGAGAGCAACTCGCGACCTGGCTTACCTACCTCGCTGAGCAGATTGAGGGCCGTTGACCGTTCGAGGCGAAATCGGTTAGATCAGTTTTGAGTCGTGCGCTCGTCCCGCGCTCTGACTGCGGTCACGACATCACTCGAGCGCGTTCCCCGTTGAACCCGAGGGAAAAAATCCGAAGAATCGTTCCAAGCCCGGCCCCGGATTCGAGCCCCCAGGCGAGTCAAACCCCTCGGCGGTCGGGATCTGCCAGAGGCCGGTCCCCCGGAGGTACTCATCCAGACTGGGCGCGGCGGTGAGGATAATGGACTGGTCGGGATTTGAACCCGAGACCTCCGGTTTGCAAAACCGGCGATCTTCCAACTGATCTACCAGCCCGTAGGGAAACGAGGACCGCTTCGGGGCCTTAGGGTTTCGGTGCGCTCGCACCTCGGCCCAGCACCGGGTCCGGGCGAAACGACTTCTACCCCGCCCGGGTCCTCCGGTCGTGAAGCTCTCCGCGTTCACGATCGTCGACCAGTTTCCGGAACTCGAGGGTCGGGGTCGGGACCGCTATGCGGAAGTCGTGCGCCTCGCGGAGGCTGCGGAAGCGGCGGGCTTGTCTACGCTCTGGGTGGCCGAGCACCATTTCCAGCCCGGAGGAACTTGCCCGTCCCCCCCGGTCCTCCTCGCGGCCTGCGGCGCGCGCACCACCCGCCTGCGGCTCGGAGTGATGGTCAGTGTCCTTCCCTTCCATCGACCGGTAGACCTGGCGGAGGAGTATTCGCTGTTGGACCGGCTGACCCGCGGCCGGGTCAACTTGGGCGTCGGCAGCGGGTACATTCCGCTCGAGTTCGAGGGATTCGGGGTCGACCCGGCGGGGAAGCGGGAGCGGTTCGACGCGACGCTCAGTTGGATCCAGGAGGCGTTCGCCGGCCGCGAGGTTCGGGTGGCGGAAGCGTCGCCCTCCTCCGTCGTGCTCAACGTCCTTCCGATCCAGGCCCCCCACCCTCCGATCTGGGTCGCGGTCCAGCGACGGGATGCGATCCCCTATGTCGCTCGCCGGAACCTTTCCGTCGCCCTCATCCCCTATGCCACCGTCGCGGGACTCCCGGAACTGGCGGAGGAGATCCGAGAGTTCCGTTCCTCGCTTCCCGCGGGCAGCCGGGCCGAAGTCGCCGTCGGTCTCCATCTCTACGCGGGCCCCCACCCCGAGCGGGCCCGGGCCGCGCTGGACCGGTTCCTCTCGAGCCGATTGCGCACCCAAAGCACGTTCTACCAGCAGAAGGCCACCCACGACCCGCACCATGCGAGCCGGGCCGGGCTCGAGGCGAGCGACCTTGCGCTATTCGGCTCACCCCGCGAGGTCGCGGACCGTATCGAGGCGTTTCGACGCATCGGCGTGGACGAGATCCTGGGGATCTTCGACTTTGGTGGGTTGGGGGCCGAGGACGTGGCGGAATCGGTCCGCGATCTCGGCCGGGTCTGGACTCCCTAGAGGTTTCAAGGACAGAGGGAATCCCGGCCCATCGACCGGCGCCGAAAAAAGAGCAGGGGAAAAGGTTCGTCTTGGGCCCGCGTGGAGCTCCGACCTAGGTCGCCCCGGGGGGCGGGGAGGGCATCGGAGGCTGACTCCCGCCCGCCGAGGGGTCCGAGGACGGGTTCACCCACTCCGTCGCGCCGGGACTCGAGGGAGCCGGCGCCGGCGGTGACATTGGCGTGGTCATCGGCGGAGCGCCGCCCGAGGGAGGCATGCTCCGCTTCCGGCGAATGAGCAGCACCAGGACCACGGCAATCACCAGGACGATGATCAAGAGGACCAGCCAGCCGACCGTAAGACCGCTGCCGGCTCCGAGGTCCATGCTGAGCACCGACGGGTGCGCGTTGATGGCGATCCCTGTTTCCCCGTAACACTCGCCTTGGCCGTTATCATAGGTGCTGCAGGCGTTTCCGGAGAGGTACGTCCCGCGGAGCTCCACTTCCAGGATGGCGAATCCGGTCTGGAAATAGGAGGGGATCGTGACCTGAACCGTTCCCGAGCTGCTCGTCGTCGAGATGATACTCCCGAGCTGGGTCGAGTAGAGGGAGATGCTGAACTCGTACAGGACCGGCACCGCCGCACCTCCGTACGGCGCGATCTGGTAGGAGACCGTAATCGTCTGCCCCGGTTGGTAACTGCCGTCCGAGTAGCTCGAAAGCGTGGTGACCCCGACGATAACGTTGTACCCCCACGACTGTTCGACCTCGAGGTAGGCGCTCGCCACCGTGCCCGCGGTCGCGGAACCGAGGTAGGCATAGATCTCGTAGTAGCTTGGGGCGCCTGAGGACGGGACCGAGATGGTGATCGAGCTGTCGTTGGTCACCGTGCCGGAGCTAACGAGCCCATAGCCCCCATACCCCGAATACCCCTGTTCGTAGCCGGCGTAGATCTGGTAGGAGATCATGGGCGCGGCGAGGGAGCCGTCGCCCCATGCTTGCGCGAGGATCGTGACCGTCGAGCCGGCCGTGAACGTCGGCGAGCTCGGGGTCAGGGTGAGCGTCGCGGGTTGAACGACCCCGCCCACTTCGCCTTCGAAGTAGGTCGTGGCGTTGGACGCGTCCACGTACAGGGTGAACGCCCCCGTGTATCCCGAGGGAAGCACGATCGGTAGCGTTCCCGTGGTGGCGGTACTCGAGATCGTGCCCTGACCGAGGTACGTGTAGTCGTCGGACACGAGGTACCAAGAGTTCGCGTAGATCGGTCCGGTTTGCTCAGAGTTGGTCGAGGCGACCGTCCAGGTCGCCGTGATCGTCTGCCCGGGGAAGTAGGCGAGCTGGTTCAGGCTCACCGTGATGCCGGCCGAGGCGGCAGACGCTTCCATGTAGAAAGTTGCGTTGTCCCAGACTTCCGCGAACGGAGGTCCAGAGGGCGTCGCCCCCGGATTGGTCACCGTCAGGTTGACGGCGTTGTAGAACGGATACTGGTAGTAGGAGCTAAACTGGGTGGTGTTGGCCAGGAAGGAGAAGGTGACCTCTCCCGAACTGTTGCTCACGAGCGACGCCGGAGCATCTCCGGGCGGCGTCACGTGCGTGACCCCGTCCCAGAAGGCGATCGCGACCGTGAGGCCGGCGACGGGGGTGAACTGGTCTTCGCCTCCGAAGGCACCGACGATCGCGCAGGCCTGGACGAGGGATCCGGAATCGTAGTAGTTGTCGTAGTAGTTGGGGCAGATCTGTCCCTCGTTGGACTCCATCGTGAACGAGTCGATATAGAGCGTACCGACCTGGTAGTCGATCCCGTACGATTCATTCTCGGCCTGTTGCGTACCCACGTAGATCGAGACCCAGACGTTCACTTCCACATACGTGTCGAAGGTCGCGTTCGCCGGGACGGTCCAGGTGTAGCTTCCGAATGCGGTGGCGGGCTGCGTGACGCTGCCCGACGCGAAGAGGTTCAGGTAGCTGTCGTTCGCGCCGGTGTAGTGGCCGTTGTAGGAGACGTTCGTGATATCGGATTCGGGCGCACCGTTCACGTCGGAGTAGGTCTCGTACGCCGTGGTGACGGTCTCACCGGGGAGGACGATCGACCCGGGTTCGGGGGCACCCCAGTAATCGACGTAGTACGTACTCACCCAGATGGGGTAGCTCGCGTTGCCACCGAGCGGAGCCGAAACCGAAACGTTCCAGCCGCCCCCGACCTTGAGAGAGGAAGGGAAGGTGAAGGAGAGACCGAGAATCACAGAGTTGAATTGATCGGTGGTCTGGTTGACCAGGGTGTTGACGGTCCAAGCGGGCTGGCCGACATCGTCCCGGCTGGCGTTGGGGTCGGTGAGGGTGAAGTTGACCGAGTGGTCTCCGGCATAGTCATAGCCGAAGAAGTAGAGGATATTCGCTCCGGGGCCGTAGTCCGTCGAGCCGCCACTGGCGTAGGTCGACAAGTTACAGTACGTGCATGACCCGCTTCCGGTGTACAAGTAGATCTCCGACACGGCCGGGTGCGGCGAACCAATCCCGGGGCTCGAGGACGGCGCGGCCGCCCGGGCCTGCGACGTGCCGAGAACGGCCAGGGAAGAAGCGATCAGCAATACGACGACAGCCAAGATCAACGCACGGCGCGACATCTCCCTCCCGTCGTTGTCCCGATATATGAGCGCTCTGCTCGAACTGTCGAGAGAGTGACACGCCGAAGCACCCCTGCCGTCCGGCGGGTTCCGGGCCGTTCCCGAATGGAATTTATGGCTCGAACGGATGGGGCGTCGGACGAAGATGACGGAAATATTGCCGGGCATACATCTGATCGACGGGATCGACCCGAGCCCCGAATTCACGACCCACGTCTATCTCGTGAAGGACACGGGAGCGACCTGGACGCTCATCGACACCGGACTTCCGGGAGCCCATGAGAAGGTCACGGCGTATCTCGCCAAGATCCATATCGAGCCCCACGCGGTGAAGAAGATCCTCATCACGCACCTCCACCGGGACCATACGGGGTCGCTGAAGCACCTCGCGAAGGTAACGGGGGCCCGGACGTTCGCCCACTGGATCGAGGCCGCGTACATCGCCGAGAAACCGAAGTACGACGGTCCGGGTTCGCCACCCGCGGAACCGTTCCACGTGGACGAGACGTTGAAGGACGGGGATTCCATCGATGCCGGGGGTGACCTCATCGCTTACCATACTCCCGGGCACACCCCGGGGCATACCGCCTACTACCAAGCTGAACGCAAGCTCCTGTTCTCGGGGGACCTGTTCTTCGGAAGCGGAGATCACCTCGACCTGACCCCGCCCGAATACTCCCACCATGTCCCGACCGCCCAGATCTCGGCCCGCCGAATGAGCCAGCTGTCCATCGATTCGCTCCTGAGCTATCACGGAGGTCCGGTCCTCCGGGCCGGCGGGACCGAGGTCCGCAAGCTCGTCGAGACGCTCTAACGTCGAGGGGGCGGGCCCGCCTCCCCGCCTCGGCTGAGCCGCGCTTGGCAGTGGGACTGGCCAGATTTGAACTGGCGTCTCGGAGTCCCGAACCCCGAAGGATGGACCAAGCTACCCCACAGTCCCGCCTTTGTCCACCAAGCCCTGCGCTATTTGAGCGTAATGAAACGGAGTGGTCCAGCGGCCGTGTTCCCGACCGCAACCTGCCCCGCAGGCGAGCGAAGCGAACGGTCGCGTAGTCGAGGACGGGATCCGAGGCGACGGCGAGACCGACTAAGGAGCTAGGGGGCTCTGGGGCTTGTGACGATAAATCGCGACAACAACCGTCGCCGCGGCCGCGATGATGATCGCCCCGATGAGTATCCAGACCCAGAGTGGGGTCGGAACCGACATGTGACCCGAATGGGTGGACACGGAGGAGGCGACCGCAACTGAGATCAAGGTCGGACCTCCGTCTACTGTAATCGTCCCCGCGCTCGGGGTCGCCGTGTTCCCGTTCGGGAGCGAGGTGATCTCCCAAGCGTAAGTTCCGTTCGGAAGCTCGAACGTAAGGGACCCGGTGCCCGACTTGAGGGTCCCATTGATCATGACCGTCCAGGTAGTCCCGCTCGGCAGTCCGGACTCGGTGAATGTCACCGAGAATGTGACTCGCGAGAACTCGACCGACGCCGAGGCGGGCCCACCGTTGATTGTTAGACTCCCGCCAGTGGCGGTGAAGGTCATGTCACCCGTCCCAATCGAGTAGTTGTAGGTGCCGTTTGGCAAATTGAGGCTCGCCGTCGCTGTCGTCGAATACACCGACAACTGGCCGGTCACGTTCGCGTACCACCCCCCGGCCTCCGGAAGACCCGACTCCGTGAACGTTACAGAATAGACGACGAGCTGGAACTCGACACTCTGGGCGAGCGCGGCACCCGCCACGGTGAAGCTACCCGTGACGGGAAGCGATTGATACTGTTGGTCGGCTGACGCGATTGAATATGAGTAGGTCCCGTTCGGCTCGGGGAAGATGAGAGTACTGGAATTGGATGGCCAGGACGTGCCGTTGACGGTAACCGACCAGTTGAGTCCGGCTGGCAGTCCGTTCTCGGTGAAGGCCACCGGATAGACTTCCTTGGGGACCAAGTAGGAGAGTGAGTCGTTACTCCAGTCCGCCGCGAGCACTTGCCCCGTCGCCTGGTCGTATGCGAGGCCCTGGGGAAATGCCCCGGGCGGCAAGACGGCCGAGGAAATCACCGCCCCCGTCGCGGCGTCGATGAGGCTCACCGTGTCGTTGACGCCGGCCGCAACGAACAGATACGGTGAGCCCGGGTCTGGGGTGATGGCGTTAGGATCCAGTCCCACAGAGATGTTTCCTACAACGGATTGGCTCGTCGGATTCACAACCAAGTCATCGGTATCATTGGAGTAGAAAGTCATCCCGGCTCCGGCGATGTAGAGATCACCGGTAACGTTGTCGAATACGGCTTCCCCCGCAGTCGACGCGTTGGCCGGAAGCGGAATGGTGGCGACCGTCTCGTTCGTTAGGGCCGAGATCACCTTGAGGCTTGGACTTGAGAAGGGAGGGGTCAGGTTGAAGGCGTTGTTGTCGACGAAGATCTCGTTCAGCGATGGAACGTAGGCGATTCCGTCCGGCACGATCGAGCCAAGCGAAACATTCGCCACCACCTTCAGGCTCGCGGTCGAAATCACATCGAGGACGGCATCGGAGGTCAAGAGGTCGCTGAGGGGAACATTCAAGCACGTGACATAGATCACATTCGTCTCGTTGTTCCACGCCAGCGCCAAAGGTGCGGCGGCGACCGTCACCGTCGTCACGAGGGAGTTCGTCTGGGTTGAGATCACGCTGACAGTATCATTGCCCGAGTTGGCGACAAAGACCTCCTGGCTGGCGGGGTCAAAGAGAATCCCTTCAGGGGTCCCCTCCCCGTAGTACCAACCCAACCCCACCGGGATCGAACCGACTTGCCGATGGTTGGACACGTTGATCACACTGGTGTTTCCCGACGAGGCGACGAACGCCGTTCCTGTAGCACTATCGACGGCCACAGCGTTTGGAGCCCCACCTAAGGGCAAGAAAGTGGACACCTCGGAAGTGTTGGAGGTCAGGATGGCCACTGAGTTTGGATTCCAGTTCAAGACGAAAGGGTCGCCCGTATCAGAAGCTATGGCGATCGCCGCCGTCAAACCACCTACGTGGACAGCCGGCGAAGTGGCCATGTTTGTGGTGGGTACAGGTTGGACGCCGCCGCCGCACTCTCCCACCAGAAGATCGGTGGAATTGGGGTCGTACACCATGGGTGTTGCGGAGGCGATACCACATCCTGGTTGTCCGGAAAGCCAGAAATCCCCGGCCAACGCCCCGTTACTGCCGTTCAGTACCCAGAATTCGCCTGCGTACGAACCGCCGGAGTTAAGGAGGTAGAGGGACCCATTCTGAGTGTCGACCGCAAGACC
>Ga0074044_10004861_pt1 | contig 11063 bp, 7 predicted proteins | sample BogForMeECP23OM1_FD_94443 | JGI IMG/M metagenome (GOLD analysis project Ga0074044, IMG submission 94443) | Bog forest soil microbial communities from Calvert Island, British Columbia, Canada - Bog Forest MetaG ECP23OM1 | ecosystem: Environmental > Terrestrial > Soil > Wetlands ...
ATGAAGTTCGGCGCTGTGGCGGATGGAATCGTTTTCGGCCGTGCGGGCAATCTCCATCCAAAGGATGCGCGAGGTCCGTATCTCGCCACCCTTCGCGGCCACCGAGGCGGCAAGCACGCGCATCCACGGCAGCGCGCCGGGCCGCTCGCTTCCCGTCCGAAATGCCCTGGCCGCGTGCGCGTAATCCTTCATGTCCCAGTAGTAGATGAAGCCCAAATCCTCCCACAAACGCCAATATTCCGGATTGGCCACGATCCCGCGTTCCAGCAGGTGGATGGCTCGTTGCGGATTCCCCGCTCCTTCCGGTGGCTTTCCAGCCAAGAAGAGCGAGCCAAACCGGTAGGCAATCAACAAATGCGGGTCGAGGTTCGTCGTGATGTCCAGCAGAGGCCCGAGCAGCGCAAACTCCTGGGCATGGGCCAAGCGGTGGCGCCCATAGTATTGCACCGCGCGGGTCCAGTAAATGGTGGCCAGCAAGCCCGAGTATCCGCCGCTCAACCGCGAAAACTTCGCCTCGGAGGGCAGGAAGATGAGTTCCTCGCGCTGGCCTTGCACCGAGCCGAGTTGCTGCTCAATGCTCCGCTGGAGCGGATAGAGACTGAGCAAGCCGCACGCCACCATCAAAAGACAAAGCGGTCGCGTCCACTTCCCTTGCCATGTCTCGAGACGCCCGGAGGTCATCGAAACTCCCGCTCTTCAAAGATCAGGACTGCCCCCGACAGCAGGACAGCGATGTAAAGGAGGGCGTAGCAGGTGTTTGCCGTGATCAACAAGCCCGGAATTCTCACCCCGTGCGCGACTTGATCGATGACATTGAAATCGCCGAAATTCGGCAGGAGGTAGTAAAGGACGGCGGTCATCTTTTCCAGAGCCGGACTGCCACTCTCCTGGCCGAACCAGCGGATGTCGCCCGAAAAGTTGCCGATGACGAATAGACAAAAAGTGAAAACCGCGGAAAGAATCGACGTCGAAATGCAGGAAAAGAAAATCGCCACGCCCACCACCATCGCCAATTGGAGCAAAATGAAGTAAACGGCGATCAAGAGGGAAAAATCGTGCAGCGCCAACCCCTTTTCTTGGATGGCCAGCGCAACATAGAAGCCCGCGGTCATGATGGCGGTATTAACAAAAAGGGTCAGCAGCAGCCCCGCATATTTGCCCAGGATGAACTCCGCACGGGTGACCGGCTTGGAGAGGATATTATAAATCGTCCGGCGCTCGATTTCCTTGGAAACCAATCCAATTCCGATAAAGATCGCAATGAGCAGGCCGAACACGGAAATGGCCCCGAGGCCCAGGTTGACCAGGATGATCTGCTCCACACCCACCGAGATGCTGCCCAAAAGGATCGCCGCGCCAATCATCAGGAAAGCGAAGACAATCAGGTTGTAGAGGACACGTTCGCGCACGGATTCCTTGAAGGCCCCCAACGCGATAGTTACGATCCGTCCCATGAATCCCCGCCTACCCACCCTGCGCGCCGGCCGTTGCGGCCTGCTTCTCCTCGGCCGACGACACCTGGGACAGGAAGTAATCTTCCAGAGACATCTTCACCGGATTCATCGAAATTACTTTCGCCTTGGCGCGCAACGCCACCGCCAAGACCTTCTCGATGTTTTCCTCCTCACGGATTTGCAGGCGAACTCGATCCCCGGTCCGAACCATGGAAACGACGAGGGGCCGCAGCTCTTCCAAAATCCCACTGGGAGGGGTCTCCAGAATCAGCTCGGTCGTGGAAGCTCCCAAACTCAGGATTTGGCGAAGCTCCCCGCAGCCTTGTAGCTGGCCGCGATTCAGGATAGCAACTCGATCGCAAAGCGTTTCCGCATCCGAAAGAATGTGTGTCGAGAAGAAGACCGTCTTCTTTTCCTCGCGCAATTGCAGAACCAGATCGCGCACTTCGCGGCGCCCCAGGGGGTCAAGGCCGGACATGGGCTCGTCCAGGAAAACCACCTCGGGATCGTTGATGAGCGCTTGCGCGATGCCCGCTCTCTGCACCATCCCTTTGGAAAATCGCCAGAGGGCCACATGGCGCGACTCGGTGAGTCCCACCCGCTCCAAGAGCTGATCGACCCGGCGCCGCAGATCGTCTTTCCCCAGTCCGAAGAGCCTGCCCGTGTAGTACAGCAGCTCTTCCGGCGAAAGGTGATCGTAGAAATACGGATGCTCGGGGAGGTAACCGACCCGCTGGTGCAGCGTCGGGTCATTCAGTTCCTTGCCCAAGATTCGGGCTGTGCCGGAAGTCGGAAAAACTAGGCGGAAAAGTATTTTGAGCGTCGTGGTCTTCCCCGCCCCATTCGGGCCCAGCAAGCCGAATACTTCGCCCGACTCTACTTGCAGGTTCAGGGAATTCAAAGCCCGTTTAATCCGCGTCTTCCAGAACCCGACGCGATAATCTTTGGTCAGTCCTTTGATTTCGATGGCAGGCATAGCTGTGGTCTGCACCTCGGATGGCCGCTCCCGATTCTCCGCGAATATTTCCCCGCTTGCACCACGACTGATGGACAACATTATATCTAACCTCGGGCAGCCGCTGGAAGGTTTCCAGAGGGGAGCGTGGCGTCTGTGGTAACATCCTTCTTTACGACAGAAGAAAGACCGCCAGCGCACGGCTTATGGCATGGGACTTCCAATGCAAATCAAACGCTACAGCGCTGAGTCCCTAAGGTTTTTGGCCCCTAGGGCTGAAGCCGGGGAGGGCCTCGATTCTCCATTTCCGGCGTACCCAACCCCAAGGATCATCTCGTTGGCTTTCTCGAAGGAAGTGGAACTTGTTGAGGGTGGGAGAACCGGATGCAAGTTGTATCCACCACAAAGACTGGCTCGCCTCGGGGGGAGCGTCTGACGGTTCACGGCCGGCCGCCCGAGCTTGTCGCCGGGGTTCGCAATCTCCCTTCTTGGCTGGGGATCGCAGCCGTTCTTGCCTTGACGTTCGCAGCATATAGCCAAACGCTTTATTTCCAGTTTGTACACGATGACGTCAACCAGATCGTGGAAAATCCCGCAGTTCATTCCTGGAGCGCCGTCCCCACCTACTTCACGTCGCATGTATGGGAGGGATTTGATCCTAGTACACTGGGAAACTACTATCGCCCAATTTTCCTCTTATGGCTGAGAATTAACGACGCGGTTTTTGGGAACAGAGCCTGGGGCTGGCATCTCAGCACCATCCTGGCACATCTTCTGACCACCTTTCTGGTATATCTCCTAGTCCAGCGAGTGGGATTGAGCCGCGTCGTCGCGGTGCTGGCCGCTCTGATTTTCGGACTCCACCCCTCGCATGTCGAGGCTGTCACCTGGATCTCGGGTGGGACTGAACCTTTGCTTGGCATCTTTTTGGTAGCTTCGTTCCTCTGTTACCTCCGATCACGCCCCGGCGCCGACCGTGCACGGCAATGGAAGCTCATTTCCCTAGCCTTCTTTGCCCTTGGCATTCTGGAGAAAGAAACCGCCGTGATATTTCCCGGGTTCCTTCTCGCCTATGAGTGGATTGATGGGCCGGAGTGGGACAGACCGCCCCAAGTGAAGAAAGTCCTCCAATGGAGCGGTGGGGCAATCCGGCGGATCTGGACTTACTTCTTCGTCATCCTCCTCTATCTTCCGGCGCGGATTCACGCCCTGAAGGGGTTCAGTCACTTGGTGACGCCTCTCAGTACTCAGCAGTTGATGTTCACCTGGCCGGAGCTGATCTGGTTCTGGATTGGACACCTGATCTGGCCTGTCGGCTTGAGCACCTTCTATGACCTTCCCGCCGTAGTGCACCCGACCCTGAGAAATTTCACTCTCCCTGCCATCCTGGATGTGTGTGGGGGGTTAGTCCTGCTGGTCTGCACCCGGCGCACTCGCGCTGCCGCCTTCTTTGCAACCTGGCTGGTGTTGCCTTTGATTCCCGTTCTCAATATACGGGCATTCGCCGCGGACGATTTTGCCCACGACCGCTACCTGTACCTTCCCTCGGTCGGTTTGGCAGTTCTGGTGGCGATCGTCCTGAAGAAGGTACTTGTGGGGCAACCGCGATATTTTGGCCTGCCCACGTCCTTGCTTTTCACCTCGCTTTACCTGGGTGTCACACTCGCCTACGGCACAGCCACCGGGAGTTTTTACTTCAGGGATAACTTAAGCTTTTTCGCCTATAACTTTACTAAAGCGCCACATAACCCCATTGTCGAAGTCGACTATGCAAGCATTCTGGGCGAGGATGGATTGTACGGCCCCGCCCTCCGAATCTTTGCGGACATGTTGAAACGCTACCCTGACGACTGGGGGGCCAACTACAACCTTGCATACACTTATTACAAAATGGGGCGCCTGCCCGAGGCAGAAAAGCATTTCCGCCTGGCGATCCGTGCCAAGCCCGGCAAAGCGGGTGCATATCTGTACTTGGGACTGACGCTTTTCAGGATGGGCCGACTGCAAGAGGCCATTGCCGCCGTAAGGCGAGCCACTGCCATTCATCCCAACGGACGTGCTTACCACTTCGTCCTCGGGGTAATGCTGAAAAAGGAAGGAGACCGAAACGGAGCCTTATCGGAATTCCGGGCAGAACTCGCCAACTACCCCGAGGAACAGGGAGCGCTGACCAATTACATGAGATAGAGAACCGGGGGCAAATGAGTTCCCGCTCAGGGGCCCACCCCCCGTGAATGTCCAGGTTGGAAGCAGACACGGAGCCGTGACGGCTAGCGTTTCAATTTCTCCAGGGCAGGAGTTCCTCCCTGGGCTCCCAAGTGTGAAAACAGGGTGGTGGTCAGCACTTCTCGAACGTGTTGAAAATTGTGTACGTAGGGGCTGTCGAGGATGAGGGCTTTATCGTCATAATCATAAGCGAAATCATTGCGGAGAATGCCGGCATAAGGCAACGTTGCAAGTAACAGGAGAACCGCCATCGGCCACGGCCCGGAAAAAAAGTGGGCCGCCTGCGGGGGAAGGTCAGCCCCGTGTGCTGAGGGCGGCCGGATTTGGGTTCTATCCCCGTGGCTGTTCATCGACGTCTTTCCGGAGCTTTAAGAGGGAACTCTGAAGGATCGGGGTTCTATCATCATGAACGAAGCGGAATCCGTATGTCAGGTACAGGTTGTCACCATAAAGAAAAAGGGGAGTCCTGCGACTCCCCTTTTGGAAACCTTTCCCTGCCCTTGAAGGACTTAGCCAGCGAGCGGCGAATCTGTAGAAGCAGCAGTCGTCGTCGAGTTCTGCCGGATCACGCCAGACTGGTCAGTGAAATAATAGTTTGTGCCAGTCGAGCTGTTGATGGGAACGGCGGTAATTGTGTAGGTGTCGATGCGGCCGGCGGTGTCGGTGCCGGGTTCCGCATACGCAAAGGTATATCCGCTCTTGGAGCCGGCGCCCAGAACGCTGTCAATCAGGCCCGCAGCAGTCGAATTCGGGTTGGTGCCAGCGCCCGGTTCCAGATCAGACAAGGTCGAGCTGAAGCCGGAGTTATATGTCGAAGAATAGGTGACCTCAGCGGTGTTCAGGGTGCGCAGGGAACCCACGGCTGAGGCTTGGTTTGCAGCAATCCGCGAACGAAGCAGGTTCGGGATAGCGATCGCCGCGATAATCAGGATGATCGCCACAACAATCAGAAGTTCGATCAGGGAGAAGCCCTTGGAGCTCTTTTTCATTCAATCCTCCTCTAGTAATCAAAGTTACCACTTGGAAATTTCCAGGTAATACTCGCCTGTGGATAGGGCAACTTACGTTCCAATTTGGCACTCCGCCCTTCCGAAAGCTGTTATAATTTTGCCTTATTTTCAATGAGTTAGAGAGAGCGCCGGCGGCGATGGGCCATTGGCACTCCTTGCCGGGCGAAGGGTTGCCCTTTTTTGTCGGTCTGGGGCGACAAATCGCGTCGTTTTCGCTCCGTGGAGGAGCATTTGAGGAGGCTTCCGCAGAGGCAGAAACCCTCCTCCTCCCGCTCTTTCTCTTGCTTGGAAATTTTGGAATTTCTCGTTGGCGACATCTCACGTTGGGAAAATCAATGGGCGGATGAACTTCGGGGAGCAGGGTTCGAGTCCGGCGAAGTTCCCTGCTGTCCTGCCGCCTGCGCCGATTCAATCTGCTCGGCTTGTTGGCGGGCAGAAGTGTTATTAGGGTCCACATCCATTTCTTGGTGAAACTCTGAAAGCGCTCGGGGGAGATCTCCCTGCAACTTGAAGATAACGCCCAAGGCAAAATGGTAGTGATCCGTATCGGGCCGGATGGAAATCGCGCGCTCAACATTGGCGGCGGCAGAGTTTATGTCACCCATTTTCAACTTCGTCAAGCCCAGGTAGAAAAAGGCATCCGGGCGATTGGCATCAATCTCCACAGCGCGGCTCAGGTAGTGGTCGGCTTCGGGGAGCTTGCCGGTAAAATAACAGGCATACCCAAGATTGTAGTTGACAGTCCAACTATCCGGATGGTCCGTCCAGACCTCGCGGTAAATCCTGAGGGCTTCATCCAGTCGCCCCTGCTCCCCGAGCATCCCCGCCAAATCCACCTTTGCCCCCGCGCCGCCTCCTGACATGGAGCTAGCGCGGGTGTAAAAAGTGTTCGTGTTGGCGAAATAAGCCGTTTGTTCAGTAATACTTGCGCCTAGCGCCGGGGCCAGCACGGCCGCGAGGGCAACTTGGACAGCGGGTTGCCCCAAGAGCTGGCCCTGCCCGAGCTTTAAATGACGCATACCCAGCGCCACCAGCATGGCGAAACCAAACGAGGGCAAGTACAAATAACGGTCCTGGACAAGGCGCCCTTCCATGAATGCCCGCAGGTTTAAGACGGGCAAAATGGGTACGACCAGCCAGATCGTGGCTACAGCCGCCTTGGGAGATCGTTTGCCCCAAAATGTCAGGCCCGCGCCCGCAATTAAGACGGGAATGGCGGGCAGCAGAACGTTCCGAACATCCAAGCGATTGCAAAAATCCAGGGGATAAAGAGGACTGAGGCGTGCGGGCCATATCAGATGTTGAATGTAGAACCAGAGGACTGATGGCCACGTCAGGAACATGCTAAGAAAGGAGTGGGGATCCTTTGTGTGCTGAAAACCTCGCAAAGCAAGGACCCGTATAACCAGGTAAATCGCGAATAGCGCCAAGTAAGGGGCAACAAACATAAAGGCTCCCCGCGCGCGCTGGATCCAGGCGCGCCACCAGACAGGGGCTGCCCGCTCGCTCCAGAGAAACTCACAGGCAAAAATGATAAAAGGAAGGATGACCGCCGTTTCTTTTGAAAGGCAGGCCAGCACATACAGCGCTAGCGAGGCCACCCGATAGGTTCGCGCGCGCGCGGGGGCGGATCGCCTTTTGAGGTAACAGAGGTAGGACGCGAATAGGAATATCGCGAACAGGGGTTCGGCGACCCCTGAGACCCAGGCTACGGCCTCCGCTTTAGCGGGATGCAAACCGAAAATCAGTGTGGCGAAAAGCGCGGCGAGGCGGTCCTCCAGCAACCGTGCCGCCGTGAAGTAGACCAGCAGCGTCACCCCCACATGACAAAGGACCGTGCAGAGGTGCCACCCCCAAGGGTCCAGTCCGAAAGCTAGATATTGCAGTCGGAACCAAAGCAGAAAAAGCGGCCGGTAGAACGTCCCGCGAATGACCGGATGCTCGAATGCCCAAACGTCCGCAGTGAAATAGCGAGGCAAATACTTCCAGGATCGCAGCCAAGTGTTTCCCAGAATCTGAAAGCGATCGTCGTGAACGAACTGGAACCACAGAGTGTCAAGATAAGCAAGAAAAACCCCCGCCAGGATTAACGCCAGCGCCAGGGTTACTGCCCGCCCGCTCAACGGAGCGCCGGGAAATTCAGTGGCCAGCAACGGGCTTCCACCATTCAAGCTATCTCGTTTCGATGCCAACCGTGGCCTCTCTTCAGCCCAATCGATCTCACTCTCGGGGCATGTTTTACGTCATATCCGGAAAGAAGGCAAGAGAATGTTCGGTAGTGTCCGAAGCTGTCAGAGGCAACTGGCTGGGGGGCATTGGATACACTCGGCAAAGGTCGCAACCTGCGTAGGGAAGGTTCGCGAACCGCCCTTATTTCGGCTCACACCGTGGGAGCGGGCTGGCGCACGCCCGTGCACGTCTAGCGGCTGCACCAGGCGGCCCGATGGCCGAGGCCGTAGCATCTTGTTTCGAGGATGTCAACGCGGCTGCACTGGGACTGCCGTCATGTGAGAATCCTCGTCGTTGTAAGGTCCGGGAGCACACTTTGAAGCCAACATTCTCACGCCGTGCCCTGACGCTGGCCGCGGTCATGGGTCTCCTGGCCCTCATGGAGACGGCGATGCTGCTCTCGGTACGCCAGGAGTCGCAAACCGCCGACGAGGCTTACAGCTTGTTTGCAGGCTACCGCCACTTGACAGCGCACGACTTTTTCGTCTGGTTCGCATATCCCCCCTTGGCCCCGGATGTGGGGGCATTACCCCTCCTTGCCCTCCAGCCGCGTGTCCCGCCGATGACGGCGGCCGAAGCCTCCGGCTCTCAAGGGGGCCGCATCTTTCTCTATGCGAATCGCGCCGGCCCGATGCTTTTCGCTGCGCGGGCCGCCATGACGCTGTTTCCCCTGCTGCTGGCCTTCATCGTCTTTCTGGCAACACGCGAAATGTTCGGTACCGCTGCGGCGTTTATCGCCCTGGCGTTGATCGTATTCGAACCCAATATACTAGCCCACGGCCCCTTGATCACCAATGATGTGGCGCTCACCTGTTGCCTGTTCGCAGCAGCGTATGCCTTCTGGCGTTACGTCGTGAACCCCCGCGCATGGCGTTTGGCCGTCGGCGGGATCGCGGGTGGCTTGACCCTGGCGGCCAAGCACTCCGGCCTCATGCTCTTCCCGATTTTATTCCTGCTGGCGCTGGTGGAATTGCTGATCCCGCCCCGGGACAGCCAAGGGGGTGCTCCCCCCGAAGATAAACCGCCGCGCAGCCGCCGCCAGCTCGCGCTACGCCAGATCCTGGCGCTCGTCGTGGTGGCGGCCTTTTCCGTCGCTGTGCTCTGGAGCTTTTACAACTTCCGGTATCTGTCCGTGGCGGGCGGCCCGACGCCCTCCTTGGCTCCCCTATTGGGCGCGGTGCGGAGCCGAGGCACGGCCGCTACCATCGCGGTGGCGGCCCGAGCTCATCTGCTGCCGGAAGCCTATCTGGCGGGATTGGCACATTTCTATGGCACCAACTCCCGCCCTACTTATCTTCTCGGCATGCGCTATTTGCACGGCGTGTGGTTCTATTTTCCCACGGTGTTGGTGATCAAATCCACCCTGGGGTTTCTCCTCCTGCTCGCTCTTGCGCCCTTTTCGCTGCCGCGCATGCGCGAGAGACGCCGCGAGATATTATGGATGCTGATTCCATCTACCGGCTTTCTCGCGGCGAGCATGGCCTCAAATCTCAATATCGGGGTGCGCCATATTCTTCCGCTATATCCTTTTCTAGCAGTACTGGCGGCCGCAGGCGCGTCGAACCTGGCACAAAAACGCCGGGCATGGGGAGTCGTTGTGATTGGCTTGGTGCTAATCCACGCCGCCTCCTCGTTGCGGGCATTTCCCAACTACCTTTCCTATTCAAACGAACTGTGGGGTGGTCCTTCAAAAACCTATCGCGTGCTCACGGATTCGAACGTGGATTGGGGCCAGGGTCTCCCGGCCGTGAAGCGCTACCTTGAAACCCATGCCGCCACCCCATGCTGGTTGGCCTATTTCGGTTCCGTGGATCCCGCTCAATATGAACTTCCCTGCACGCTCCTCACGGTTTCATCGGCAAATATCTGGGATCGCCCGCTCGACGAAATCCCCCCGATAATACAGGGAACCGTGCTGGTCAGCGCCACGGAGATGTCCGGCCAACTCTGGGGGCCCGGGGAGCTAAATCCCTACGAACAGTTTCGCACCGCGCGCCCGGCGGCTTGCCTGGCGGGATCGATCCTGGTTTACCAGGGCAGTTTTCAGGTTCCACTTGCTTCCGCGCTCAGCCGGCTTTGGAAAGTGGTGGCGCTGGCGAACCGCGGCGAGTTTGACGCAGCCCTCACCGAGGCGCGTAGGGCAGAGTCGCTGGCTCCGCACTCCGTAGACGTGCAAGTCGTCCTGGGGCGCGTGCTCAAGGCGGCGGGGCACAGCGAAGAATCGCGCCAAGCCTACGCGAATGCCCTGCGCCTCGCCCAGACCGTCCACCCTGAATCGCAGGCCTTCTGGATTCCGGTTATTGCGGAGGAGATGGGCCAACGATAGGGGTCGCGGATCGTGCCATCTCCGGAAGGAATGCAAGAAAATGTTCGAGAGTGTCCGAAGCTGGGATTTAGCGCCGGACTTCGCACCCGCCCGGGCCAACCTAACCCCAACACGGTTCAAACAAGGGGTTCGTAACCTCGCAATTCATTCCTGGGTTCCCCCCTCACCCCCGGCCACAGCGGCGCCCGAGGGTGGAATGCAACCCTCGTTTTTTCCGGCCGGGGCGGGCAGGATGAGGGGCTTGCCCAGAAGCAAATGGCGATGACTGTCCTGAAACCCATAAAGTAAACAGGATTGCCATTAGATACCATGTTTTTTCGCGTAATGGCGGAACGATCGGTAGGACATTTTCAGGAGGTCAGCGGCTTGACTGCGCACTCCTCCGGCGGCGTGCAGGGCAGCTTGCAGGTACTCTTTTTCCATCTGTGAAATACGGCTTTCAAAGTCGATGCCTTCGGCGGGAAACTGAATCGTCTCGTGGCCGCTGGCGGCAACTCCGGTTACGGACTCGGGAAGATTGGCCAACTTGACATGCCCGTCGCGTCCATCGCTGACAGCCACGGCGTGCTCGACGGCATTTTCGAGCTCGCGGACGTTCCCCGGCCAATTCCATCGGCGCACGGCGCCCAAGGCCTCCGCGTCAAAATCGCTCAGGGGCTTCCCCATCTGCAGGGCGAACTTGCGCAGGAAGTGCCGCGCCAAAGGTTCGATATCGCTGGTGCGTTCCCGCAAGGGGGGAACGTGAATGGGAATGACGCTGACGCGGTAAAAGAAATCCTCGCGGAACTCGCCACTGGCGACCATCTTCTTCAGGTCGCGGTTGGTGGAAGCAATCAAGCGCACATCCACGGACACGTCCATGG
>Ga0074044_10004862_pt1 | contig 11061 bp, 6 predicted proteins | sample BogForMeECP23OM1_FD_94443 | JGI IMG/M metagenome (GOLD analysis project Ga0074044, IMG submission 94443) | Bog forest soil microbial communities from Calvert Island, British Columbia, Canada - Bog Forest MetaG ECP23OM1 | ecosystem: Environmental > Terrestrial > Soil > Wetlands ...
CCCAAACGCTGTCATTGCGCGGCATGGGTCCCGCCGACCAATAGCGCTTGCTGTTGAACGTCTTCATGTAAAAGTCCGGTTTGATCCCCGCCGCCTCACAGCTCTTTGCCACGTCCAGCGAGTGCCCCGCGATTCCGGCGATTAGGCCCCGCGCCTGGATTACCTGCACCGCCTCGCCCAACAGTGCCACTTTTCCTTGCCGCACATATTCGTCACCGACATTGCCATGGGTGAAGGCCCCGATAGCACCGTTGTCAGCAGCCTGCTTGACTGCGGTTTCCGTGTCCTTTTCCCGAATGTCAATTTGGGCAAGCCACTGAATCTTGCCGCCTCGCTCCTTCCAGTAAGCGCGCAAGATACGCGGCGTGTTGTCATCCAGCCGCAGGATGGCTGTGTTGATGCCCTCGGTCTCGCATAGTGCGAATGTTCTGAATACCTTCTCGTCCGTGAAATACTCTTTGAGCCAGCGGGATACATAGATCAGGTCCCGGCTGTGCGCGAAACCGGAAATGAGATTGCCCCCGCAGATCAGACGGCTGATGATCACTGAACCAATCTTCGATTGCGGGAGATCTTTGGGGTTGGCCACGGGAAGCGCGGGCGTCTCCACAGAGGGCTGGTCATTGGCTAGCAACGCCTTTTCCTCAAACCTGAATGCCGCAGCCGTGGTCGCCGCTACTACGGACCGTTTCAGAAACCTACGACGGCTAAAGTGCGTGTTCATGGCTGCAGGTTCGACTATACAGGCGGCGCTCTCGCGAAGGCAAGGACTTCCGGTAATTGTCTTTCATTCTCCTGCCCCTTCGGCGTCAGCATGCAGCAGCCGCTGCAAGCCCCGACTCTAGAGATCCGCTCGATCCGCTTGGCCAGGGAGGACCCCGGCTCCGACATCCTGGACAAGAAACCGGTAGTGGACGAATTCGGCCAGTGGCTTCCGGTGGACTGGCCGGGCAAGGTGAAGAGCCTTGAGCAACTCAAGCGAGATTGGGCTGCCGAGGAAGCTTCACTGGGCACGGAGAATTTCGACTGGTGGGAGTACGGCGGCTATCCTGAGAATTGAATCGGTCCGACAACGCGATCGGCACGGCCGGAGCTTGGGTTCCTGGCGGTTCGGCGGCACTGGGCTGATGCGCCCGCGGGGCTATTGCCCAGCACAGAGCGGTGGCCGAACAGGCCGGGCTAAGGTTATAGTTGGGCTGGTCCTCGCCCGGTATGGCCGGCCAGGGTACCGCGGGTGTACCTGGTAGTAGCACGGCGATGGCACAATACCTGTCGCTAGGCTTTCGCTGTGGTTTCGCTCGGGTTTCGCTATGGTTTATGGGGTTTTTGCGTCATCCGACCCTTGATTTGCACTGCTTAATAGCCGCCGCTACTGTGGGCTGGAATCCCGTGAACGGCGGCACTGTGCAGATGCGCCCGTCCACGACCCTAGGTTCCATCCAACGCCGTCTCGACCTTGGAACCCTTGGCGCGCAGGACATCTGAAAACGTAAAGACCTGTCCGGGGTCATCTTCGACAAGGAGAATGGTCGCGTTCATGGGTGCTCGCTCCCCGCACAAACTGGTGACCCGCACTTGGTTTCGATCGAGGTGCCAAGCGTTTCCTGCGAGCTTCGGGTCGAATGGGCATCTTGACTTTCTCGAACCTTTCCTTTAAGGCGGGTCAATCATGGTGAAAGCGTTTCGAGTGATTGGCTATATGGCGGCCCTTTTTGTTCTTGGTCCTATTCCTCAGTTGGAGGCGGCGTTCGAGCCATGGGCGTCCAACACCGACCCAACCGACGTTCCGAGAACCCACGTTCAGGACATCACTACCTCCCCTTTCGCTTACAGCATCACGCTGGGCGGCACGATGGACGGGAAGATGTGCACCACCCTTCCCGGTGTATGGGAGCCGTACGAGCAGACGTGGGAATCCAGCCGTTCAGTACGCATGGAGAACCTCGGCGCGACAAAGGTGATAAACCCGTGGCTGAAAACAGGCCCCATTGACTTCTTCTCGCAGGCGACAATTGCGAACTCGGTTGTGGCGGGGCTTTCGACCGACAGGGAAAAGGCGCGCGCGATATTCTACTTCTACATCACCCATCGCTACCACAAAGGCAATGGTGACAACGGAGCGCAGGGCGACGTTTCGCAGGCGATAAATGTGTTTGGTTTCAATACCTGTGGGAACAGCACGCTGTGCGTCGCGGACCTGCTGAGCAAAGCCGGCATGGGTGATTGCATATTCAGCCATTGTCCCGGGCATTGCGTCCCGCAGGTGTTCTTTGAGGGCAAGTACAACACGCTGGACGGGGACATGGCCACCATGATGCTCCTGCGGGACAATCACACCCTGGCAAGCGAGCGAGATTTGATACGGGACCACGACCTGATCAAACGCGTGCATCAGTATGGGATCATGAGTCCCTTTGATCCGCTCAAGAATAATGAGGACTACTCGCAATATTATACGTGGGAGGGGGAGACGACACAGAAGCTCAAGGGGTGGAATTGGTGGACCATGGGCATGGTCCTGCGTCCGCACGAAGCCATTGAGTGGAGGTGGGGGCATGAAACCCCGGTGAAATATCACGGCGATATGTCGGGAAATCCGCCGATGGCTCCGGACACGATCTACAACGGCACCTGGGAATACGTTCCGGATTTCAAGAACGACGCGCAGTGGCGGGCAGGCGCGACCATCACCAACATCACCAACCAGGACGGAGTCCTGAGGGCGGCGGACGGAAGCACGGGCGTCATCGTTTGGCAGATGAAAGTGCCGTATCAATTTGTCGGAGGCACCCTGACGGCCTCCGGCGACGGGTATGCTTTCGAGATTGGCTGGCCCGATCCGAAAGATGGGCGGCCCGTTTACGCACCGCTGACCAAACTGGCCGAGTTTGACGGCAGGTTCCAGGGGCGCACCACGATGGCAAACGAGTACTGGATTAAATGCACGCTGGCAGGCAAAGCTTCGCTCGGCGAGTTTAAGATCACAAACGACATCCAAATGGCGCCATTAGCCATGCCGTCCATGACGGTGGGAAACAACCTTTTCACCTACCTGGAACACACGGACGACGGAAGCGGAGCAAACGTCGCCAGGCATGTAAGGATCACACACAAATGGGTCGAAAGGTCGAAGACGCGACCTCCCCAAGCACCTGCGGGCCCCGTTTATCCGGCCAACGGCGGCAAGAGCGACGGCACGGATGCGGTCTTCGAGTGGAACGCCGCCACGGACCCGGACGGCGACGCCATCACGGATTATCATTTCCAGCTTTCCGACCGTTCCGACATGAGATGGCCGATGTCTCCCAATTTCGACAAGTATATCTCGAGAACGCCCGACAAAGGCCAGACCCGCTACACCCTTGCCCGTCCCGGCCTGTTGACGCACGACGTGACCTATTACTGGCACGTGAAAGCGAAAGACTCGAACGGTGTCTGGGGGCCGTGGAGCGACACCTGGAGTTTCACGGCCCAGGGGCCAGCATATCCCATCGAGTTAGCGATCAAATACGACGCCGACGCCGGCATCGGCACATTGACATGGAGTGCCAATCCGGTGGGGAGTGCGCCCGCCAAGTACAGAGTATACGGCAGCGATGAGAAGGGCTTCACCGTCCATGACACTCCCTACGAGGTCAAGCTGGGCGACACGAAAGAGTTCGCGAACCGTTTCGCAGCCAATTTCGTGGCCGAGGTCGCCGGCACTTCACTGGAGGTTTTGGGCGTGGGCAACGCCCTTCCGAACGCCAACAAGGCTTATTACCGTGTCGTGGCGGTGGACACCAATGGCAAGAGAAGCGGAGATTCCGATTACGTCGAAGCCCTCAGGCCGTTCATCTACAGCACGCCGGTTACCAGCGCACCCGCGGGCCAGCCTTATCGCTACCAGGTGAAGGCCATCTGTTCCATAGGGGATCTCACGAGAAGGGACGGCGCCAGGCCCAAGCCCGGGACCAAATTCTGGAAGATCGAGCCGCTCAAGTTCTCACTCACACAAAAACCGAGCTGGATGAGCATCAACCCCGACACCGGGCTGATAAGCGGCACGTCGGACGGGACGGGCGGGACGGTGACCGTGAGCGTGACGCTCACGAAAGAGCACCGGTTGGTGCATGACGAAAATGCCATCGTGTGGGGAAACGAATATGAAAAGAGCACGACGTATGAGATTGTGGGACCGGTGATACAGCAGTTTGTCGTGAACGCCATGAGCGATAAATGAAGTCTTACCCATCCCTCCCGCACGCTCCGGGCGCTACCGCCCCCGGACACCGGAAGTCGCGGGCCCTGGATGCCTGGGAGGACCGCCCAATGTAGCAGGAATATGCGAAGAATTACATCATTGCCAAGGACAAGCGCGGCACACCGGACCTGTGGCGAAAGCATCGGCCATCCGCACAGACCCGACCCACGCTGAACCCCACCACCCATAAAGGTCTGCGCCTGCAGTTTTCTTGATCGTCGGCGGCCGGAGTTGCGTGCCAGGCTGAGCGCCATGCGTATGACAGGATCCACTGGGTCGGGTTTGATGCTGGCACTCGCCCTAACTGTGGGGGCGGCAGAACGCGATCTCGGCTTGGTTTAAGCGCTGGTCATGAATGCCTCTCTCCTGGGAGAGGTTATCGCTGGCTGGTTCAAGGCCTTGCCGCATTGCTTTCCGGCGGCCGATGCCTCGGGACCATGGCCCGGAAGTCGCCGAGGTTGTACGGGCCGACGTAGGGCCGGCTCAAATCAACTTCGGCGACGGCGACGGTGCCCCAAGTGGAGGCTTGCACGATGGGTTTGCCGGTCTGATCGAAGACCGCTGAAATCATCCACTTGTCTTGTGGTTGCATGAAGGCGCTGCTGACGATATAGACGTGGTTCTCGCAGGCGCGAGCCTGAGCCAACAGGGGATTGCAGCCATACACCGGCCAGGCGATGATCTCCGCCCCGCGGTTTGACAATGCGCGGGCGACCTCGGGGAAGAAACCGTCGTAGCAGACCATCAAACCGACCTTGCCGAGCTTCGTGTCGAATACCGGGTAGTCGCTGCCCGGTGCGACGCCGGCTGCGACCTCGGACGGCGGGAGGCAGACCTTATGGTACTTCCCGATGAGCGTGCCATCCGGACCGAGGAGAACGGCTGTATTATAGACCAGGTTTCCGAGCCGTTCATGGAGACTCAATACGATGTGCAGACCGTTCTCCCGGGCGAGTTCGCCAAAATAATCGGTGGTGGGGCCGGGGACAGGCTCGGCCAACTCGGCCAATTTCCCCTTCACGCCCACCGACGGCACGGTTTCCCCTAGCACGACAAGATCGGCTCTTTGGGCGGCGGCTTCCGCAAGGAGTGGCGCGTATTCCTCGCAATTCTGCCGCGGTGATTTGCCCGTGGGCTTGTAGTGAATAGTGGCAAGCCGCACCTTCCGGGGCGGCGGCGGCGAGGTCTCGGCGAACTCGACTTCGCTCCACTCGATGCGCCCCTTGGGCGCCCATTGCAGGTGCAGCTCGACCACGGCGCGTGTGGCCTTTGCGGGCGCGCGATAAACGCCTGAGACAGTGGTCCAGCCGCGCGCGTCGGTCGCACCGTCCACGGGGTATTCGGGTTCGGCGCTGGGCACGTGGCCAAGTTCCTTGACTTGGTCTTCCGGCACATCAGCCGATACCATCCCGCCTGCGGCATCGCTCCAGAGGACACGCACCACCGCGCTGCGGCGCGGCACACTCACACCACGCGTCTTGCGAACCGCTTGAAAGCGGTAGAACTCGCCGCCATTGACCGCGAACCATTTCTGGAACCAACCGTCCAGTCCCTCGCGTGAATCGTGCGTGATCACGAAGCTTCCGTCGTGGTTTGGTCCACCGTTTGGCTCGAACGAAAACGCCGGGCTAATCTCGTCCCGCGGCGCGGCTGTCTGCCAGCCCCCCGGCGGCGGTGCGGCGCCACAGGCGAGGGCGAAGAGGGTGAGGATGGCGAAGGTGGGGGAGACGAGTCGGTTCATGGGAGACGTCGGGCTCTTGAGCACGAGTGGGGTTAATAGGATTACTGGGCCGCGGCGTGCACCAATGGAACGGCGGTGGTGACCCTGGCTGAGGGTGTCGCGTGACATCGCTGGGCGCCCGGCCGCATCCGGCACCTGAATGGCTAAAGAGCATGCCATCGGCCGGGAGCGTGGCGCGGCGCGCCATCGGTGTCGAGGCTAGATTCTGGCGCGCCCAGGACCTGTGGGTGGCAAAAATGGGCTAGTGGGCAAACCACCGTGGCACGTGTAGGGATGGTCACAAGATTCGGTCCTGGACAGACGACCGGACAAAAAGCTCCACTGAGCCGCTCGACTTACATAGCCGCCGCCGATCGACCAGGAGACCCGGGAGTTTACCCCCTGTGAGTCATCGCCCCGAACAACGAAGAACACGGGACACAGTGACCCCAGGTACACGCAGGAGCCGACCAAACGGACTCGATATGCCAGCTGAAGGAGGGAGGTCCTCATGGGTCTCCGAAACCTCAAGCTCTAGCGTTGCGGGCGGACGGACAGCTCCCCTTTCGTAAATGCGTAGAGGATTGCGTGCTTCGGCCCAAGATGGACGGACAGCACAACTAGGTTGGTCGGGTCGAGATAGTTGAAGGGCACAAACTCGGTTCTGGAGGCTTGGACCCAGTCGCAGCATTTGGCCGCGAGCGCGCATTTGTCCGTGAAGTCGGACTTGGAGACGAAGCTGTATTGCGGATGGGCTGCGCAGTAGCCACGTGTTTCTCTGAGTAGCATTTCGGCGATCTCCGGCGCATCCCACTCCTCTTCCAAGCCCTTCACCCGCCTGTAGGCGCCAAATACGGCCGGTAAAAGCAGGGACGCGAGGATGGCGATGATGGCCATCACGCACAGCAGCTCGATGAGGGTGACACCGGTGTTCATGCGGCGCTGCTGCCCGAGCGAGAAACAACGCGCAGATCCTCGGCCACCCGCACAACCGGTGGCCGGGCGTGCATGCCGGCTCCTTCCATTCGGGGTTGATTGTTCCGATTGCATTCCAATTTGACCGAGCCCCGGCAGGTTCCTCACGGAGTCGCATAGAGTAGTCGAACAAAACCATCCCGTTGGCATTCGAGTCCTTCGAAGCGCCGCCAGCGGCGCTCTCAAGCAAGTGAAAAACGACCGAGACTCTCCTTCCGGGCCTAAACGATCTATTGCAAGATAGGCCGCATCCATACCGGTGTTTTCGGCACGAGCGATTTCACATTCGTCTTCGTATCCAGACGCTTCTTCAAGTGCGCCACATGGCGAGAAAGGTTCGGGTCGGTCTGCAAATGGCAAAGCGCTTGAACAACCTATCCTGCTGGCCGACCGCCGCCTGCCAGATTGCGCAGTGCGGTGCGGCGAAACACGAGCATCAACTTTCCTAGCGATACCCGGCGCGGCGCGGCATTTGTCACAATTATAGCCGATTGCCGAGTCATTGGCACATCATGCGCAGGTGGACGCGAAAACCCAACCTCGCGCTCTGCGCGGAAGGTGGACGGTGTCAAAGTGGTTCGCATCAACTCATCCAGATATTTGAATTTACGATATACGCACCCCTAAAAATATAAGTGGACAAGATTAGGTGCATGTAGTAGTCTTGCGGCAAGTTCGATGAACACCTGTATGAACATTTTGGCAGCGATACGGCCGGCGAGGCCGCTCGCGAGAGCGACACGTCGTGAACGGCCAGTCGTCGGCTGGATGTTCAGCCGGAGTCTATTGTCAGGCCTGAAACAACATCGGGCCGGGTCTAGCAACCCCGATAGACTTTTGGTAGGCAGGTGATGCGATCATAGGATCCATAGGATTTTCAACCCTGCTTACCGCGACGGAAGCAGGGTTTTTCTTTTATCTACAATCTAAGGGCTTCGCAGGAGGTGTGCCCCAAAACACCGAAAGAACCACCGTGAAACCGTGGGTTGGTATCTGAGACCAGATAGCAAGAGGTGTTTGTTCTTTGTTGAAATGGCGCGGGCCGGGAGCGATTCAAGTGCAGAATGCAAAGTGCATAATGCAGAATCCTCCCGGCCCACATTTTTCCAAGAGTGAAGGACCGCTATTCTTTGGTTCCTGCGTTCCGCTTCGCGGTATTGATCGAGGAGATGGCAATGGCGACGAGTTCGTTGGCCTCCGCGAGCAGCGGCGCCGCCTCTTGTTGATCGACTTTCCCCGAATCCACCAGCAGTTCGACCCAGTATCCCGACTCGTCCGCTTCCTCGAGAACATCGCCCATCTTCGAAATGAAGGCGGGTTTCGATTTTGCACGGCAAGCTGCGCGGTAATTCGCGCCGACTGATGTTCCTGACCGAAGCAGTTGCCGGGCAAGAATCCGACTGGTCTCGTCTTTGGGAAGCGCCTCGCAGAATTTGATTACTTCCAGTGCGAATTGCTTTGTGCGGATTTGAAGGTTCTGATGCTTCATAGCTCGGAGCATTCTGCACTCTGCACTCTGCGTTTTCCACTCAAATAGGCCGCGCACCAGCCTGTGCAGCAGAGTCTCCAAAACTCAGCTTGCCTGGGGCAGCACCAGGGCGGCCTGCTCGAAGGCAGAGTTTAGAGCGCAGAGTGCAGAACGATGAGATGGCCGCCCAATAGGTGCGCCGGCATTCTGCACTCTTCACTTTGCATTCTTCATTTGAATGGGGTCGTGGCAGACAAGAAATGCACTTGCCCTGCAAGCAAGCTCATGCGGGACCTTTACCCGCCGACTCCACCAATTTCAACTGCGGGGAGAATGAGATTCAGGTGAGCCTCATAAGCTCGACCTCCGTGGGTGCGACTCCCACCCCCGCGACCAATTTGGGGAGGTGTTCCGGCTGCCGGTCTGTAAAACCGGTGTCTTGAAACAACTGTCGGAAGTGACGACTGGAGCATTACCAGCACCTCCCACCATTTCGGATCCGTAGCTCAATTAGCGGAGCAACCCGTTGTCTGCGGGAAGGCTGAGGGTGCGAGTCCTTTCGGATCCGCCATTTTCCAGCGCGTAGCGTAGCAGCCAACGCACTCGGCCTGGGACCGAGGGATCGGAGGTGCAAGTCCTGCCGCACTGACCAATTTCATGCTGCTGCCGTGGTCGAACACATCAGGCATCCGCCTTCTAAGCGGCACAATGCGGGTGGGAATCCCGCCGGCAGCTCCATTGCCAGGTGGTGTCAAAGTAGCATGGCGGTCTGTTACACCGTTCGGTGTTGGTGCGAGTCCAACCCTGGCAGCCATTTTGTGGAAGGCAGGCAGATATAAGCTGGCTGCACCTGTCTCGAAAACAGGACCGGCATCGCCGGGGCGAGAGCATTACTCGCGCCTTCCGCCATTGTTTTCTGAAGCGCGAAACCAGATCGCCCATCACTCCCAGCACTGGATGGTGTAGTCAGTCTGCACGCCGGTCTGAAAAGCCGGAGGTGTCGGCGCAATCCCGACTCCAGTGGCCAACTCTCAACTGAATCCCGCTTTGGCGGGCAAGAAAGGAAGCATGAATACTCTGATCGAGACCAATGTGCGCCTTTTCGCCTCGGCCCGAAGCTGGATCGAAGGCGAAGCGCTCCGCCAGCTCTATGCGGCGGCGAAACTTGAAGGGATGCGCCTGGCAGTCGGGTTTCCGGATTTGCACTCCGGCAAGGGCAGCCCGGTGGGCGCGGCCTTTGTAACCGAGGGATTCATCTACCCTCACCTGATCGGCGGGGACATCGGCTGCGGCATGGCTTTGTTCAAAACCGACCTGGTCCAGCGCGACCTCAAGCTCAACCGCTGGGCTGAGCTCCGCTTCGACCTGGAGCATCCGTGGGAAGGCGATGCGCGGGAGGTTCTCGCGGCATCGGAGCTCGAGTCCACGGAATTCGCCGAGGCGCTGGGCACGATTGGTGGCGGCAACCACTTCGCCGAACTGCAGGCGGTCGAGGAGGTGGTGAACGCCCGGGAATTCAGGCAGTTGGGCTTGGGCAAGCAGCAATTGGTTGTTCTGTGGAAGCCACGCCTGGTCGCTGGCTCACGGTGCCGGCCGCAAGTGGGCGCGGAGCGAGACCCGTCTGCGCATGCGCGAGCGCTTCGGCACGCACCAGTTGACCCAGACACCGCTGGGTGGCCGGGCTATCTGCGAACGGCGCGAATTGCTCTACGAAGAGGCTCCCGCCGCCTACAAGAACATCGAGGACGTGGTCCAGGATCTCGTGGATGCCCGACTGGTTTCGGTCATTGCGACGTTCCGCCCGCTCCTCACTTACAAGACGCGCGCCCTGCGGCGTTAGCGCGTCCATTACCGCCACGGAGGATCGGATTCCACGGGGTTAAGGCCTGCCCGCGAGCGGCTACCCCGTGGGCCCCCTCCTCGGCGCCAGGTTTCGTCCGTGAATGCAAAGCAGCTCGAGCAGCCGGCCTTTCAAGTCGGGCCTAATCGGTGCGAGTCCGATCACGGACACCAGAAATGAAGAATGCAGAATGTAGAATGAAAGACCCGCCCGGGAGCGCTTTCCGACATTCTTCATTCTCCATTCTTCATTCTGCCTTCTGCATTCCCTGCGATGGTGATCATGATGTAAGAGCAGCATCACGCCCCGTGAAGGCGTTTGTGCCGGTGCGAATCCGGTTGGTCACCCCAACTCTCAGCGGCGCCTCGGCGGGAGAATTGTCGAGAATGCCCCTTGCGCGACGGAGGGATTGAAGGTTCGATATAGGGCAGGGTTGCCGGGGCGATGGGGAATCGCCCGTCTATACTGACCGGGCAGCCGGCGACCCGAGAAACAGCTATGAAGGTACGCAGAGGCAAGTTATCCGGCGCCGTCGGCAACGAGGTGTACGTCAACACCAAGCATGGCCAGGTCGTGCGGAGCCGGCCCCGCCGTCCTCCGCGCGCCACCAACGACCGGTTGCGCGCCCGGCGCAATCTGGGCGGGGTTGCGAGCGCGTGGCGCACCCTCTCAGACCAGCGATTCGCCGCCTGGGCGGCGGCGGCCAAGAAGGAGGGGATGCTCCCCTACCGGTTCTTCTGCCAAATCAACGGCACCCTCGCCGCCTACGGACAACCGCGAACGCTGGACCCGCCCAAACGGGAGAGGCTCCGTCC
>Ga0074044_10004863_pt1 | contig 11061 bp, 15 predicted proteins | sample BogForMeECP23OM1_FD_94443 | JGI IMG/M metagenome (GOLD analysis project Ga0074044, IMG submission 94443) | Bog forest soil microbial communities from Calvert Island, British Columbia, Canada - Bog Forest MetaG ECP23OM1 | ecosystem: Environmental > Terrestrial > Soil > Wetlands ...
CTCAAGACATTGCTCATGCCGACTGAGCCTATAAGGGCTCCTGTCGGAGTCAATGTCCCGGGCCTTCCTATGGCCGGTTTTCAGCTGACCCTACATGGCCGGATTTGGGTGACCCCTGAGGCTCATAACCCGAAGGTCGTCAGTTCAAATCTGACCCCCGCAACCAATTTCTCCTGTTCCATCAATTACTTAGAGGCGACGGCTCCCGTCGCCTCTTTTTCTTTTTCGGTACAATCGGTACAACTCAGCACGAATCCCGTGCCGAGCTTCTCTGCCATTTCCATCCGGTAGGCTTCGTCATGCACGGAGCCGTCGTACAGATCGCTCATGTCCTCGGTTCGGGAATGTCCCAACCAATATTTGAGCAAACCTGCGGGGCAGCTTTGCGTGCGTAGGTAGCCGTCGCGATAGCGTCGGAAGGCGTGCTCGCCTGCCTTCTGCCCGGTGACTCCGGGCTTGCCGTCGCTGCCGAGCAGTATCGGATGCAGATACCGCTTGAGGATGTTCGTCGCGCAAAGAGCGTTGTGCTTCTTGTTTTCGAATACGAACCCGCTGGTGCGCTGGTCGATGTGAGAACGGAGTAGCTGTGCAGCCGTGGAGTGCAACTCGACGATGCGCTCTGCGTTGACGGTCTTGAGCCGATCTTCCTGCCGCCCCGCATAGTTCTTCTCGATGATGCGAAGGCGGTAGCAATCGTCCGTCACGTTCTCGATGCGCAAGCCAAGGAGTTCAGAGATTCTCAGACCCGATGCCGCCAACACTGCGAACAGCACCCGATACTGACCCTCCGCACGCTCGAAGATATGACTCACCTGCTTGTCGGTGAACGTCGGGCGGTTCTGCTTCTTCGCATTCACTCGGGGCATGAGGAGCACATCGCCGTCCCATGCGACCGGGTAAAGCGGCTTGCGTGTGGCTTTGTCCTTAGCGCTCGCGACGATCATCTTGATGACGCCGAAATAGTTCTTGATCGTCTTGGCTCCGTAGCTGTCCTTCACCAACTTTGTGATGAAGTCCGCGACGGGCTGCTGATCTTGCACCAAGGTACTGAGCGGGATGTCGCCGAGTTCTTCTTTCATGCGATCGACGATTCCTTTCCACGTATCGAGAGTCGATTGAGCGGTCGGCAAACCGTTCTTGCCCTGACGGCGAGGATTGCTCATCAACGCGAACCATACGTCGGCTTGCTCGCCGAACGTGATGCCCGTGTTGCTGAGAACAGTCCGCTCGAAATGCTCGACCGTATCTGCTCCGCTCTCCTGCACGATTTCCTTTGCTCTCCTTTCTCTGGCGGATGCGCCGAGGGAACCGGAACCGCTGACGGGGCAGATTCGCTCCCGCTTGTGTACCCGTTTTTCCTGACCAGCTACATCCATCCAGAACCGCACCACGTACCACCTACCTGATTTCTCGATATGACCGTTTTGACCACGACGACGGCTCATGGACTTCCTTGTCCGCTTAGCCGTGGCGTTGCTCGACCGCAGAGTGTCGTGTTCTAGCCCATAGGTCAAGCCTCTTCCGGTCGCGGTGACATCGGGCAGTGGGGCAGCGTCCGCGATTGCGGCAGCAATAGGTGGGATTTCTGGCGGCTTCGGCATTCATAAGCTCACCTGTCCTGTCAGGGGCTTGCCGAGAGCGCGGGTTTCAAACAGGGACAGCCGACTCGATGCCCTCGTGGCGCTTCGCAGTCGGCGTGCGACCTGTGGAGCGCTTCGAGGGCATAGTAGGTAATACGGTCTTTGGGTGAATTTTGATTATTGTGCCCCTACGCGCAGCGAAAGGGCGAGCGGCAAAAGGAAAACTCGATCAGAAAGTTCCCCTCTGAAAACCGCGTCCAGCGATTCCCCGCAACGATGCCTCACCGCTGTCACAGCGCAACGCGCTGCGCGACGCGAAACGTTTTCGTGCGGAGCCTCGGGATCGGGCCCGGCGTGGACGATGCACGCCCTGCGCCGCACCTTCGCCGTGACATATATAAGGATGGGGGGCGGGGTGTTCCACCTCCAGATGGCGCTCGGGCATACCAGCCTTGAGATGTCCCGGCGCTTCGCTTCGCTGGTGTCCGCCGACCTCGTGGCAGCGCACCGTCACCATTGACAACGACTTTTTGCCAGAACCCTGCATCTAACCTGTTGACGGGGGAAAATCCCGTCCACGAGCAAAAGGGCGCTTGCTCTGCCGGAAGCGAAAATTCCGTCAGGGGAGCCAAACCGAGACCCGGTCAGCAACAATCATGACCAAAGCTCCGTGACCCGAAAGGGTTGCGGAGCTTTTTTGTTTTTGCACGCGAAACGTTTCGCGACAAGGAGGCGAAACGACATGACGACGACCAAATTAGACCAGATCGGAGCCGAGGCGGCGCGGCTGCTCAAGACAGCGAAGCAGCAGAACACGGCGTCCCTGACCAAGGCGAACGATGTTCTGGCACAGCGTCACAAAAAGATCAAGCCCATGCTTGAACAAGTGTGGGCTGCGTTCGACGCTGGGCAGACCGTCAATGGATTCAAGACCAAGGGCGCGTGGGCGAAAGCCGTGGGCTACACGACGCGGGCGCTCCAGCACATCATCTACGGTCGCCCCGACAGGAAGGTTGCGAACCGTGGTTCGCATGTCGTCACGCTCAAGACGGGAATGCTGGTCAAGATCAGCGACGTCACGTACCGCATCCCCGAGGGCACGAACCATCCCGTCCACAGCATGAAGAAGAACAAGCAGCAGGGCACGTTCGACGTCACTCTGCGCGGGCTGGTGATGGTGGACAACGGCAGCCCCAAGGAAGAGAAGAAGCCCGCGCCGAAGGACTCCGGCGCTCCCAACTCCGAAGAACCGGTCACCAAGACAGGGAGACGGCGCAAAGCAATGTACCTGAAAAATTTCCGCAACGTAAAGCGGATCGCGAAATTTTTCAACGAAATGGCTCTGGAGTTGAAGGACGGCATGGACGGCGACTACGCCAAGCTGCGGGAAATATATCCAGCGGACGGCGGCGACGGGCAGTACCCGTGGGCGGTGCCCATGGAAGGGTATGTCCTGCCCGACACCGAGGAAGAGTTCGAACAGCAGGATGCGCAGGCGTTCAGACATTTCCAAAGTGTCGCGGCAGAAGGTATCGACAAAGGCTGGATGGTCAAGAAGGATATCACTCCGATTGAAGAATCAAAGCCCGCAAAGAAGAACAAAGGGACCCAGCCGACTACGAACGTAAAGCTACAACGAATCAAACTGACAAAAGCACAGAAAGAAGAGGTTGAGCATCTTCTTTCTGGCTCCTTCATTGAAGACGACGATGGCGTGCGCGAGCGTCTCGAAGAATTTCGCAACGGGATGGACGACGCCGCATTTGATCAGTGGATTCAGGAAAACTACATTGATGCCATCAGCCTCAACGGAAACTCGCTCGTTCTTGAACCCCTGTCCCCCTGCTACAAAGTCATCATCGAGCATCTCAAAAACGAATTTGACTGGGTAGGAGAAGAGCACTACCAGACCGCGTACCTACTCAGTTCAAACAAAGAAGAGAAAGCGCAAGCCCGTGGAGGATTCAAGACGGCGCAGAACCTCAGTCAAAAGCTCAAGGCGGCGCAATGAGCGACGCGAAACGTTGCGGGAAATTGACGCATGGCGTGAACTGCGCCGAGCCTGTGATCGAGACGCTGAAAGTGCCGACGCCACGGACTGGGATGTTCAACCGCGAGGATGGCACGCCCTATGACGCTTCCACGCTGCCTCCGTTCGCGGAGGCGCAGGGATGGTCGCAATGACGAGACACAATGCGAAATGCGAAGCCTACGGAGCGCCGTGCAGCAACACGGCGAAGAGACTTGTCGAGGTGAAGGACGGCAAAGGCGGATGGCGCACGATGATCTTCTGCAACTGCTGCTGCGAGAACCTGATACGCGACTGTGCGGAGGAAATCGCCTCGGGGGAAATCAAGGTGAGGTTCTGATGTTGACTGGAGCCGGGCCGGGAATGAGCGTGACCGGATGGACACGCGAAGAGTGCTACGAGTACCTGCGTACCACTGACGAGCGCTAAGTCCGAAACGCCGTTGTCAAGCGGCGTAGCACCGTAATGCGGTGCCCGACGAGGACAAGAGGTTCAGGCGCAAGACCCGACCGCAAGGCGGGCAGCCCGAGGAGAAACCAGATGACGCGCTACAGGATTCCGCTGTCCGACTTTGAGTGGAGGGTTGCCCATGACGCGCTCAGCAGCTTCGGCGGGAGCGACCCGTTCGTCTCTGACGGGGACACGATGATCAGCGACTCCGACCACCGCGAGGGTCTGGAGAGCTTCTGCCTCTCCCTTGGAGAGATGTCGCGGCACACCAAGCACGACCTTGAGAGTAAGGAAGACTTGCGACACGGCGTTGAGGACGGCGACTACACGCAGGAGGAAGCCGACCGCTACGCCGACACTCTCGCCCACATCGCGGGGAAGATCAGGGCTGCCGTTGGCGAAGCCGACGAGGCAGCCGAGAAGGAAGCGAAGGAAGAGGAGTTTCAGGAGTGGTACGAAGCTGAGCTTGAGCGCGAAGCCGAACTGTGAGAGCAGGCTGGCGGTGCTCGGACACGGTCAACTGTTATGAAGAGCAACATCCCGAGCACCAAGGAAATCCTCGCGAGGTTCCAAGCCGTCGCGGGAATGGTCACAAGCAAAGCCGAAGGCGCGGTGCGACACCGACTTTTTCCTGCGCGGACTTTCTGAGATGGCACTCGCCGTCAAGGACAAGTAGCAGAGTGGACGGGCGCACAGCCCGTTTAATGCGGAGGTCGGGTCACAACCCCCGACAGCAGAGTGGAAAGGAAAGCTCTATGAGCAACAAGGCACCAAGGAAGGCAAGGAACAAGCCGCTGTGGTTGAGAGCGGGGGATCGCGTCGTCCTCAAGCAGGCGGAGAAACCCCTGTCGCACGAGATCAGCGTGTCGGGGGCGGAGACGCTGGTTCAGGGAGCGGGCTTGGCGCTGATGTTCGCGATCAAGCGCGGCAAGAAGCGCCCGCTGATCGGTCAGATCAGGAGGGTGCGGCAGGCGACCGGATGGGACAAGGAGGCAGCCCGCAAGTTCGTGGACATGGCTAACTCGTTCGAGGTCGACGGCGTCTGGCGCAGGTAAGCAGAGCGGGGAGCGCAAGCCACTTAATACTGGAGGCGCGGTCGCAACCCAGCGCGACCGAGCACTAAGTCTGGAACGCACGGCTAAGCGTGCGTCGCGGCGTCAAGCGGTCGCCGATGAGGACAGCACCGGTAGAGAGCGGTAGCGCCTAAGAAGGACAGGCAGTATGAGTAGGAAGCAGAGCGGATCGTCCTACTCTTCCTCGACCTCCGGCGCTCTCATCCACTCGTCAAACTCGGCGTCGCACTGCGGACACGGCTGGTAGTCCGTCATGTTTCCGTGTTCGCAAATCGCGACGCCCCGAACTTCCTGAAACAGCGCCAGCAACACAGCTTTGTAGTCGCCTGTCTTGATCTCGCGGAAAAGCCGCTCGTCCTTTTCCTGTTCTTTGTACCTTTTGTTCCAATCGATTTTCATTTCATCGCTCCCTGGTCGGGGTCGATCCGTTTACGACCCTCTGAACAGGAAAGCCGTAGCGGCAACTTTTGCAACATTGGCGATCCGCCAGTATTGGGATTTTGCAACTTTCTACTTCTAGGAGAGGACACATGAAAACAGGAAGACCGAGGCTGGTGATCGTGCGCGAGAAGTTCGCGGAGCTTATGACTATGGGCTGGACTGTGGCGTCGGCTGCCAAGGCGTTGCGGGTGAACCGCACGACGGCGAGCCGCTGGCGCGACCAGATGGGATTCAGCAAGCGGTTCTACAAGAAGGAAAAGAAGTGACTACCAATTTCGTAGATGCGGGTGCCCAAGGGTACCGGAGGAGCCGACTTTCCACCCGGCTCCTCCAAATTCAATCCCGCGACGGTGGAGACAGGCTCGCAACCTGAGTGGTGACAAACAATAGGTGGAACATGGATCAATCCAAACCAAGAACGTTCAAATGCCCCGCGTGCGGTAACGACTGCACGAAACTCTTGTCGTGGAGCAAAGACGGCAGGAAGGTGTGCTATCCCTGTCAGCAGAAGGAATCCAAGCTGACCGAAGCCCAGCGCCGAGCTTTCAGGGAAGAAGGCGAACGCGCCATCGCAACCGAGCGCGATACCAAGAAGGCGGAGGCGCTCAAGCAGCAGGCCGGCAGGATCGAGCTTGGTCACTGGGTAGAGAGCATCGAAGGCATCCAGTTCATGACGCGGATCAGCTCGGTCAACGCGGCGACAGTCAAGCCGGAGAAACAGCGATGGCTGTGGCACAGCCGCGTGCCTGCGGGCGCAATTACTTGGGGCGTCGGCAAGCCGGGCAACGCAAAATCCCTTTGGGCTACCGACCTCGCCGCACGCGTGTCCTCGGGCGCAGATTTCCCTGACGGCGCGAAGAACGAAAACGGTCCCAAGAAAGTTTTGATGTACTGCGGTGAAGATGACATCAAGCGCACCGTCATCCCGCGCCTGATGGCTGCGGGCGCTTACCTCGCCAACATCGAGCTATTGGACAACCAATCGTTCGAGGTGTTCGATAAAGAATACAACCGCATCGATCGCCGTGAAATTAATTTGAGCCAAGACTGCGGGATCATCTCCCATCTCATAGCGAAGCATCCAGACATCGTGCTGCTCATTATTGATCCCACCACGGGCGTGTACGGCGGTAAGAACACGAACCATGACAAAGATATGAGACCAGTGATGAATGATCTTCGCGATCTGTGCGAGAAGCGAGGCTTAACTTTGGTGGGCATCACACATACGAACAAGCGCGGTGACGCGGCGGCGATTGATCAGATTCAAGGCGCGTCGAGCATTGCTGGGGCGGCTAGGGCGGCGTGGCTGTTCACCCGAGACTCGGACTCAGACGACGAGCACGCGCACATGATGACTTGCATCAAGAGCAATCTCACCGACAAGCACGACGGACTGAAGCTGCTGACTGTGGCGATCGAAGTGAGCGCCGAGATCGGTAGCCATCCGATGATCGTGTGGGGCGAAGGCACCAAGATGCAGGCAGACGAAGCGAACCAAGCGTTGAGGGAGAAGCGTGAGTCCAAGAATGGCAGGAAGGATGCGATCAAGTTGGCGATCCTTGCGATGCTCGGCGAGGGCGCTAGGCTTTCGGCGGATGTGTACAAGGCGCTGGAAAAGCAGGGGCACTCGGGAGAGTACGCGAAGAAAGCTGCCGGGGAACTGACCGACGACAAGGAAATCCTGCGCAAGCAGAAGGGACAGCGGTGGTACATGCTGCTGCCGGAACACCTGTACGAGTTCGAGCAAGAGCCAGAGGCGCAGACGGAGAAGGTTATGGAGCTTTCGGCGGCGGAGGCCCTGTGAGGTTCAGAAAATCAAAAGTCAACCGCTGTGTGTTGTCCTTCTGTCTGTCTGACCTTCTGATTACAATTTTATATCCATATATATATACATAAAGGGGTTACGGTCAGAAGGACAAACTTGCTCGGAGCCAGAAAGACAGAAGGTCAGAGAGACTCGGTGACGGAGATGACCATCTGATGCTTGGGGCGTCGCCGCCCAGTCAATCGGAGCGGTAGCACATCGAGCACACCGCGCTGTGCGGGGAGTGGAAAGACACTGCGGCACGGCGTTTCCCGCAAGTCCGACAGCGCCTCGCCTGATCGTTTACTTCCCCGCGACTGCGTAGCTCCGCGTCGGGATTCCCGCATTGGTCGCTTGCCTCGGCACCGCTGAATCCAGCCGGGCAATCACCTGTCACGATGTTCATCGCCCCGTCCTCTCAGGTCCTTTGCGACACCACTCAGCGCCAGTTCCGCGACTTTCAAATCCATTTCGTGAAGTAGCATTTTGGCAGTGCGGGCAGGGCGATTAATTTCTCCCGGCACGCGAAATTGCCATTTTTTCTGTAAAAACTGGCTCCCGAATCTTGTCACGAAGAGTGCAGAACGGGAGTTTTATCGGAGGGAAATCGAATTGCACGCACGACCGCAAATCCGCGAGCACTTGCTCGCAAGGAAGATGAAACGCTGGGCGCTGATCGGGCGATACCCGACCGCGTACCCGAACACCTCGCCTGCGAGGGCGCGGAGGAATTTTTCCCGGCTACTTACCAAGTACCCGGAACTTGCTGCACGTCTGAGCTTGGACGTCCTCTCGCCATACCCACCTTTGTAAGCGATGAAATCGCGGAGTTCCAACCATTTGAGGCTACCCATGAACAACACAGATAACACAGAAGTGCTCGCGGTCGTGGCGCTGCCATCGGCTGCGGAGCGCAGGCGCAGGGAGATTATGCTGGCGCGAGTGATGCTCGTTGCCATCGACCTCGTCCTCTCAGGCGAGGGGATGGGGCTGGAGACCGCACGCGATCTCGGAAGAGAGCTTCGGCATACGTACCCGGAGCTTGTGGACGAGTACTTGTGACGCGGGCTGTGATGTTACAAGCTATGTCGAAAAAACCTAAAATCCTGCTCGCGGAAGACGAGCCTTCTATGAGGCCCTACGTCAAAACGTTGATGAGTCAATGGGGCTGCGACCTCGCAATTGAACCAACGGCAAAACGTGCGATTCAACGAGCGGCTACGTTTAAGCCGGATGTCGCTTTGCTCGGGCTGACGCCCGGCATGGAAAGGGCACAAGCTGGAATCGAGTTGTTGAAGGTCTCGCCGGGAACTCAGATCGTGTTGTGGAACGAACCTGTGCCGCCTGAAGTATTAGACGATCTAAGAGCGCAGGGATACGACTTTCGGACGCTTGCCGCGCCGTTCGATGGAGAGGAATTACGAGCCGTGTGCTTCCCATGGCGAGAAAAACGAGCCACTGATTGAGAGTGGCTCGCGAACCGTTGAGGTTGAGAGAGTAGAATCGGCTGATCAGCATGGACAAATTTCCAGTCAATGATCCGTGTCCTTGCGGAGCGGGAGTGAAATACAAGAAGTGTCACGGGCATCCTGTTGTAGAAAAGAGACCGAGCACGCCTTTGCTTGTATTCGAACCGATCCAGCTTGTGCGTCAGGAGCATGCTGACGGGTGCTCGATAGCGACAGCGGCAATGGTTGCGGGCACGTCTTACCGAGAGACCTTGGCAGCGATAGGCATCATGTCCACATCGGAAGAATCGGCTGCCATCTACATGCCTCGTGAAGGAAAGTTCCTGAACGACCGGGGCTGGTGGGTTTCTGCCCAGCTTGTTCTCAAGACGGTAGTTGACTTGGACACACTCGATGCCCTCATTGAGAGAGATGCCAAAATATCAAAAGCAGTCAAGAACTCGCATCGGCTCCGGATTTTCTTAGCTTTCCGGGACGGCAAGAAGCCTGATCACTCGGTGATCTGGGACAAGGACAACAAAGACGTGCTTTACGATCCCGTTCTTGGGGTTGTTCCCATTTCGCAATTACTCAAGCTCTCTGGAGAGCAAAGCTATGCAGGTGCGTTGGGCTTCATGTCGTTCACTTTCAGCCCCGGAAAACCAATTCAGCCTTTGATTTCACAAGAAATGACTGGATAGATTTCATGTGCGGTCATTACCGATTGTCCCGGTCGGAAGCAGATGATCGAGGAACATTTCGAGACCGCCGATTGGCAGGACGAATGGCCTCGATACGACGCCGCCCCAACACGGCCATTCCGGTGATCCGGCAGCATTCGAAACTGCCGTGCGCCAGCCTTAGCTGATGCGCTGGGGTCTCATTCATGCGAATCAATCAGGTAGCGAATGATGACCCATAGTGCGCTCGACGTGCCGAGATCGCGCAGAGCCGACTCTTCGCGTAACCTGCTTTCATGCTTGTCGCGGGAGTAGATGGATGTCGCGCCGGATGGGTTGTTTTCAAGCGCGGGGTCTCCTCGTTTACCACTTCAGTCGAAGTGGTCCATCTCCCGGCATGGCTGCGAGAACGCCCGCGTGATCTCGCCTGCGTCGGCGTAGACATCCCCATTGGGTTGCTTAACGGTTCAAGAGCTTGTGACAAGGCAGCGCGAAAGCTCTTGGGACAACCACGTGGCACAAGCGTTTTTGCCGCTCCCTGCCGGGCAGCCGTGCATGCGGCGACTTACGAAGAGGCGAGCGCCGTCAATCGGCAGAAGACGGGATGGGGTCTGAGCCAGCAGGCTTGGGGCATCGTCCCAAAAATCAAGCAAGTGGACGACGCAATCACGCCGGACAGCCAGCGGTGGGCATTTGAGGTTCATCCAGAGGTCTGCTTCTGGAGACTCAACCAGCGCCGCCCGATGACGCATAATAAGAAGACCAAAGAGGGAGCGGCGGAAAGGATCGCTTTGCTACAACCTGTCTTCTCAGAAATTGAACGGCACCTCGCCAACCGACCGCCTCATGTCGGAGCGGACGATCTGCTGGACGCAACCGTTGCGGCTTGGACGGCTCTGCGTTGGAATCGCGGCGAAGCGGAATGCGTCTGCACGCCGGAACACGATGGGAAGGGGCTAGCGGTTGCCATTTACTATTAAGCCCAGCTTTCCGGTAAGTGGCCGATTGGTACGGATTAGCGCCTTGGTCGGACCGAATCGCTCCGCGATGTGTCACTATTTCTTAAATGAGAAACGTCGCGAAATTGAGCGTGAATCTCCTGATCGCCTCGTCTCTGCTGTTTTGCGCACAAGCGCGAGGCCAGACACTGATCTACACGCTTTCCTATTCGGACACCCCCGCCAGCCGCCGACTCTGGTTTGCGAACCTTCCGCCGCCCGGCCAGCGATCGGAACAGGAGGACATTGAGACACTGCGGTACACCAAGAAAAACGAAATCTATTCGATCTTGATTTCCGATGGAAAACGCTCTCTGTTGTTTTCAGACGAGGGGATGAATCTGGAGATCATGCCGACAGGCGCGACTGTCGGGGCCGACAAAGCCTATACGACAGGGATCGTGCGCGGGTCGCGCACCACGCCAACCCCAAGGGTCTCTTCTGAGCTTCCCACGATTTACGAACTCAGCCTCGACGGTTCAAATCGGTTTCGCAGACTCGGTGAAATCCAGAAATATCAGTCACCTGCTCTTCTGAATCCGCAAAGAAACAAGA
>Ga0074044_10004864_pt1 | contig 11060 bp, 6 predicted proteins | sample BogForMeECP23OM1_FD_94443 | JGI IMG/M metagenome (GOLD analysis project Ga0074044, IMG submission 94443) | Bog forest soil microbial communities from Calvert Island, British Columbia, Canada - Bog Forest MetaG ECP23OM1 | ecosystem: Environmental > Terrestrial > Soil > Wetlands ...
CGCCAGTGCTCCCGTCCATAGCAGAGCCCATGAACCTCCCCGACTGCTCTAAGGCCTGTAGTACATGGTCTGGTAGCGCACTGCGGGATCCCGAAGCCAACGGAAAGTGGTTTCGCTGCACTTGGAAGCAGTCCTGTGGCCCATGCCCGCCACAGAGCACGACGGTATCCAGAGTCGCGCCGCTAACTACTCTGAATGCATCATGTTAGAGAGGAGCATCTCGGGGGTCGGATGGCGCGCGTTCCAGCGCGGGCCGGTTTTTCCCAGAATGGGATTACGACAGCCGCCCGGCAGCCCAGCCACCGACCGCTACGATTCTTTAACCTCATCGGCCTGGCGCCAAACACTCAGTTCGCGCCGCAAGAACAGATACTGGCCAAAAAGTTCACTGGTCTGCACTGGATACGGGACGATGCGTTCACGTCGACTGTTCGTCTCTTCCGACCGATTACGCAGGAGCCGATGCGCGGGATCGACGTCCGCCGTTTAGAGATTACAGACTTCCTCACCACGGAACGCCGCGTCGTAGGACATCCCAGGTGCATAACGAGAAGTGTGCGGCTATCGTTCAAACTGGAAACAGGGAGGAGTGCCGAGGTGGCCGTTGGCATGGCGCATGGACATGACGGCGACTAATCAAGTCTCGTATTGGGTAGACGTAAGACCAGAAGTGCAGTCCATCTCTGTGATGAGCAGCCTGACACATAGTCGATCCATATGGTGGTATCAATGATCACCATTGGTCGCTACTCCACAAATCGTCCGAGACGAAACCTGTGAAGGTCTCCGTCCCAATGCATTTTGCCTCGAAGCCGCCGAATGGTGGTCTGCGCCCGAGTCTGAATCAACAGGCGCAATCCTTCCTCGACCACAGCCCGTTTTGTCCGTGATCGGCTGCTCCTCATTGCCTGCCGCATCAGGCGGTTATCGATATCGATGTTGGTACGCATCCTTTCCCCCTTCCTATCTGTAAGGATATAACAATCTTGTGTATCACTCGCTCCTGGTTCTTGGTTCGGTCTTCCGAGGTAAGGAAAAGCCTTCCAACCTGTCCTTCGCCAAATCTCTTTCCGCCTTTGAAATCAATAACTTAGAGCCTTGTCCTCCACAGGTGATCTGCGATACTACGCAGCGATGTTGCACATGATCGGCCGCCTCTTAGCCTCGATTGTTCGCCTTTTCGACACACGTCAGGGCCTCTGGCTCGAAAATCTTGCTCTTCGGCAGCAACTCGCGATTCTGAAGCGCAAGCACCCCCGGCCGCGCCTCAGCTGGTTCGACAAGCTCTTCTGGGTTATTGCGCGAAAGTACTGGCCCCGATGGAAGCAAGCCCTGATCGTGGTGAGCCCGGAGACCGTTGTCCGATGGCATCGTGCAGGCTTTCGACTCTACTGGGCTTGGCTTTCGCGTCACCAGATTCCCTTCGGAAGGAGGCAAATCAGTAGGGAGTTGCGCGAACTCATCTTTCGCATGGTGGCTGAGAACCCTACGTGGGGAGCGCCGCGCATTCATGGAGAACTGCAAATGCTTGGTTTCGATGTCTCGGAGCGCACCGTTTCTCGCTGGGTCCAACGGGCGCCGAGGAGCCCCGACAAGGTAGAGCGGTGGAAGGCATTTCTAAGGAACCACCGTGAAATCATCGCCGCAATGGACTTCTTCACGGTTCACACGGTCACCTTCGGGATCCTTTACTGCTTCTTCGTCATTGCACACGACCGGCGACGTATCCTTCATTTCAATGTGACTCGCAATCTGGTAAGCCTTTCGGTCGTGCACCAGTTGCGCGAGGCATTTCCGTTCGAGGCCCGTCACAAGTACATGATTCTTGACCGCGATCGGAAGTTTGGGCTGGATGTGATAGATGCGATCAAAGCAATGGGAAGCAGACCTAAGAGGACTTCGTTTCGAAGCCCCTGGCAGAACGGAGTTGCCGAGCGATGGATCGAAAGTTGCCGCCGCGATCTGCTGAACCATCTGATCGTGCTCAATGAGTGGCACCTGAAACGGCTCCTCAGCGAATACGTCTGCCACTACCACGAGGATCGCACGCACTTGGGGTTGAGCAAGGAAGCTCCGGGCGGCCGAGTCCGCTCAGAGCATCGTGGTCGGGTCATCGCGCAAGTAAGACTGGGCGGTTTGCACCCCCGTTACGACCGAGCTGCGTAGAAGACATCATGACATTCGACTCCCTCGAAGGGAGTTCCTCGTCTAGATTAGCAAAATGCGAGCCATCTCAAGGACATGCTCACCATTCTTACTCGTTGAGGACCGGAAAAATGCAAACGAACTCGTGAAATCTAGGCCGTTTTGAATTATGGCGAGGGACAGGATGGCAAGTAATTGCGTTTTTTGCCCGAACTGTGGGTTTTGCTTGAGGGTAGTGGTATAATATATGCGCAGCGATATATGCACGTCCCGATAGAGCGCTTCGTACAAGCAGTCCTAAGTTCTGAGATTGGACAGTCGATGGGCAAGCTGGATTGCTTCATCCGATTCGATGAGGTCCCATCACGGTCGAGCCTTTGACCCGCGCTGGGGAGCCGTTGCCCGGCCTATTGCAACTTCTCACCCGCGATACAAGGGCCGGCAGTGCGACACCACTGAAGCGACAGAAACGAGGAAAGAGCATGAGCCGCCGACGTGGGCAGACAGGCAGTATTAGCATCAACGGTAAATGGTGGGCAGTGCGATTCCGGATGGATAGACCGGGCCAGGAGGACAGAATCTACATGCGCGAAAAAATCTGTCCTACATCCGGCCCGGGGCTTCTAACAGCATCCGCACGTGGTCGCAAGGCTAAGGAAATCATCGCTGCGAGCGGTACGGACAAAAAAGAGACGCTCAAGGAAGTTGTGGCGTCCCCCCTCGGAACCACATTCGGCCAGCAGGCTGAGACTTGGTTGAGCATCGTGAGAAAGCGTAAAGCGGCACCTTCCACGCTCTATAACTGGAAGAACTGCCTCGATACGTGGATCCTGCCCATCGACATCAACGGGACCCTTCTCCAAGACCTCCCGCTTGCATCCATCAAGAAGACGGTCGCTCAGGAACTTATCGACCAGATGGTCTCGGGTGAATTGTCACCGAAGTCCATCCAGAATTACTTCCAAGTCGTGAAGATCGTCTTGTCATCCTGCGTCAATGAGGACGGTGAGGAGATTTACCCGCGGAATTGGAACAAGATGGGCTTGGTCATCCCGAAGGTCGTCAAGAAGAAGCAACGCCGTCCGTGCTACACGGCTGGAGTGATGAACCACCTTGCCACCTCGCTGACCATCAAGCCGCAGATGCGTATGCTTTTCATTCTCTGTGGCACGAGCGGTCTCCGCATTGGTGAGGCGTTAGGCGTCCGCATCGAGAAGATTCTCGACGGTGGCACCCGGATCATCATTGATGAAAAGGCCTGGCACGGCGAAATTCACGATTACCTGAAGACGGAGAACGGGGAGCGCGAAATAGACCTCCCTGAAAACGTGGCGAAGCTATTGGTTGGGTTCATCGGCGGGCGCAAATCGGGACTTTTGTTTTGTACCCGAAACGGTAAGCAGTTGAGCCAATCCAACATTCTCCGCCGCCATCTCCACCCGGCTCTTGCGAAAGTCGGTTTCGAGAAGGCCGGGAACCATGCGTTTCGGCGTTTCCGTGACACGTTCCTTAGAAACCATACAAGCTGCCCAGAGGGCGTTCTTCAGTTCTGGCTTGGTTGGGGCAGCGAGGGCATGTCGGGACACTATGACCAAATTAAGAACGACCTGGCATTCCGCAAGGACGTGGTGAACCTCTGTGGCGTGGGCTTCGATGTTCCAGATTCATTGGTTTCAATTGAACCTAATGAACCTAACGCACCTAAATCCGCGGCTCTGCTGGAACAGAACGTTGCTGTAACTGTTTGAGCGGATTGAAGAAAAGTGGTCGGGGCGAGTGGATTTGAACCACCGACCTCCTGGTCCCGAACCAGGCGCTCTAACCAGGCTGAGCCACGCCCCGACTGAAGCCGCTCGAACGCCTCCGGGAGTGAGCGGCGAGACCTTCAGAATAGCACAGCTCTTTCGCGCGGGGCCAGCGCCCTACTCCCTTTCGCTGCCGGATTGGGCAGTCCACTCACCCAGCCCGCACCTTCCCGCGATAGCAATCCGCGCACTCACGGCCCCAGAACCAGCACCTCGACCCCAGACGCCGCATCTTTGCGATGAAACACTTGTTCGGTGGCCTTCCGGAAATCCTCCGGCTTGGCGTCGGGGATATCCACGAATGTCTGCGGATTGCGGTCCACCAGCGGGAACCAGGAACTCTGGATCTGCACCATGATGCGATGCCCGCGGCGGAAGGTGTGATTCAAGTCGGGCATGCTGAAATCCACCTCTGCGAGTTGTCCGGGCGTGAGCGGCTCCGGCTTTTCCCAGCCCTTGCGGAATTTGGCGCGCATGGGCTCACCGCGCAGGAGTTGCTGGTAACCTCCCATGCGCACAACGGGCGAACCGAGGATCCTTCTGGTTGGATCTGCGATTTCGTTGTCCGGGTAGTCGTCCGGGTACACGTCAATCAGCTTCACCACGAAATCCGAATCCGTCCCCGACGACGCCACCTTCAGCTTGGGAGACACCGGCCCGGCGATGGTCACATCCTCATCCAGCGGATCGCTTTCGTATACCAGCACGTCCGGGCGCCGCGCGGCAAAGCGTTGGTCGTCCGTCATGTAGCGCTGCGGGACGGCGACGGCCATGTAATCGATGAACGGCACGGGATGCGCTGGATCGCTCACGTACTCGTCTGAGCCCTCCATTTCGGACGGCGGCTCGAACGACAGTTTGCCTCCCGCGCGCAAATAAAGAGTTTTGGCATGCGCCGCGGCGGGCGGCCATGAGTCGTACTTCCTCCACACGTTTGTGCCCGTCTCGAACGCCCAGGCCTTTGGCATCCCTGCGCCTTTCCCCTTCAGGTAGTACTCGAAAAAAGGAAACTGGATGTTGGCGCGGAAATATTGCGCCGTCTTCGCGGCGAACTGCGTGTCACCCAGATGATCCCCGTCGCCCCGCGCCCACCCGCCGTGCACCCACGGGCCCTCCACCAGATAGTTCGGGGTTCCGGGGTTGTTCTGCTCGACGGCGTGGAATGTCTTAAACGGGCCGGAAAGGTCCTCCGCGTCAAACCACCCGCCTACGGTCATCACGGCGCAGCGGATGTTCTTCATGTGGCGCGAGAGGTCGCGCGCCTTCCAGTAATCGTCGTACGTATCGTGTGCGATCTGATCGTTCAAGAGCCAGTTCCCTTCCTTCAGATACCGCCGGTTCAAGTCGCGCAGGCTTCCCGCGCGCAGAAAGAACTCGTAACCGTCCGGGGTCCCGAAATCGAACGGCACGGAGGCCTTCGGGGGCGGCGCTGGCTCCGTAGCCGGCTTGAACGACACATAGAATCCGAAGTTTGCCGCGAGCATGAATGCTCCGCCGTGGTAGGCGTCGTCGGACATGAACAGGTCCGTCATGGGAGCCTGCGGCGACGCGGCCTTCAGGGCGGGATGCGAATCGATCATGCTCGCCGAAGTGTAAAACCCGGGATATGAAATCCCCCAGATCCCCACCTTGCCGTTGTTGTTCGGCACGTGCTTCAGCAGGAACTCGATGGTGTCGTAGGTGTCGCTGCTTTCGTCCACATCTTTGACCGACTTTTTCACGTCAATGTGCGGGTTCATTTCCAGGAAGTCACCCTCGGAGAGATACCGGCCGCGCACATCCTGGTAAACGAAGATGTAGCCCGCCTTCTCGAATTCATCGGACGGCCCGAGGTTCTTCTTGTACTGGTCTTCTCCGTAGGGCGCGACGCTGTAGGGCGTGCGGTCCATGAGGAATGGATACGGCTGCGAGGCCTCCTTCGGCACGTAAACCGACGTGAAAAGCTTCTTCCCGTCGCGCATGGGGACGCGGTACTCGAACTTGGTGTAGTGCGTTTTGACGTAATCTTCCGTTGGTTCTTTGGGCGGATCCTGAGCCCGCGCCGCTCCGATCCAGGCCAGAGCGCTCCCACTCAGCGCCACCAGCAGGCCGAATCGCCACAGCCCCGATTGAGTGCTCATCCTCGTTCTCCTCCCCCCGGCACGGCCGGGACCGCTTCCAGGAATTCATCCGCAGACAGGACTGTGGCACGGTGCGGGTAAAACTTGTCCACCAGACAGGCGTGGAGTTCCGGATCTCGATCCGCGCAGCAGTCTTTGATCACCGCCAGCCGGTAATCCGCGTCGAAGGCGTCGAGTAGGGTGGAAAGAACCACGCCGCTGGTAGCAATGCCCCACAAAACAAGCGTTTCGATCCCGTTCGCTCGCAGGATCATCTCCAGATCCGTGCCCGTGAATGCGCTCACCCGGTGCTTGACCACAACCACGTCGTCCCCATGCGGCCCGACGGCGGGATGAATCTCGCCCTCCGGGCCCTCGAAGATCTGCCGGTGCTGGGGCGAATTCTTGACGGAAGCAAACAGCACATTCCGTTCCCCAATTTCCGGAAGGCTGGGCCGAAATCCTACACGCACGTGGATGACGCGCATCTTCCGCCGGCGCGCGCAGTCGAGTACACGCGCCACGCGCCTCAGAAAAGCCTCTGGCTCCCTCGCATAGAGCGACACAATCGCTTTCTGCAGATCCATGCTAAGCACGGCGGAGCGTGCTGGGTCGAGTGAGAAATTCAGCGGCATCGTTGGCTCCAATTCCGAACTGGTGGACAAGTCTCCGCCATCTGGGATTCCGCGCCGGCCGGCGGCCAGGTCCGGCTTAAGAGGGCTTCGTTGTGTTCTGCACACTCCAGATCTGGGTGAGTACGCGCTGGAAATTTCCTCCCAAAACTTGCTGGATGTTGGCGTCCGAGTATCCGCGCCGGATCAGGCCTTCCGTCAGGTCAAAGGTGCGCTTCGGGTGGTCGAGTCCCTCGATGTCGTCCTTTTCGCGGAAGGCATAGCTGGACTTGTAGCTGCCGTGGAGCTTCTTGCGGATGGGCTCGGGCAGCGCGTCGTAACCGTCGAGCCCGATGTCGCTCCCGACGCCCAAATGCTCCACGCCCACCAGGTGAGCCACATGGTCGTAATGGTCCAGCACGTTTTCGATGGTAGTGGGTTCTGATTTGCTCACGAACATGCGCACGCCAGTGATTCCCATCACGCCTCCGGTGGCGGCAATCTTGCGGATCGCATCATCCGTCTTGCACCGCGGGTGCGGGTTGAGTGCGCGGCAGTTGGCGTGGGTAATCAGCACGGGCTGCTTCGAGACGGCGCAGGCGTCCAGCGTGGTCGCGTCGCCGCAGTGCGACACGTCCACCGCCATCCCCACTTTGTTCATGCGCCCCACTACGCTCACGCCGTAATCGCTCAGGCCGCTGTCGTTGCGTTCGGTGGAGCCGCTGCCGATCAGGTTCCTCGAATTGTAGGTGAGCTGCGAGACGCGCTGGCCCAGCCCGTGGAAAAAATCCACGTCGTCCACGGTGCGGAAGTGGCCGGAATTTTGGATGCCGAGGATGATGCCGATCTTGCCGGCGCGCTTCGCCTCGGCCAGCCGTGCGGACGAGTCCACACGCAGGAAGCCGTCGCTGTTGTGGGCGATAAATCCATCCCACTGGGCGATGAACCGCAGCGTTTCGTCGTACTCCGCGGTCCCAACCGCGATGTGCAGAATGTTGAAACCGGACTCACGCGCGCGCTGCATGTCCGCGGCGGTGAACAGCGCCGGATTGTCGAGCCAGGTGGGCGTCGGATCGCCCGCCAGCCGCGCCAGCACCATCTGGAGATTGAACGGATTCAACATGTCAATCACATTCGACTGCCCGACCAGCTCGACGCACCGCGCCGAATAGCGCTCCGCACTCCCGGCAAACAGGCGAAAGGCTCTGCGGTGCATCGCGCACAGCGGCACCGCGGCGAGCGACGCGGCTCCAGCCTGCAACGTCATCTTCAGTACGGTTCTACGGCGCATCACCCCTCCGATCGGTCTCCCCCACGATTTCTGTCGGCAGCCTCTACTCGATCTGTGGCGTCAGATGCTCATGGCGCGGGAGCCGCGGGCTTCGCCACCGCTGCGGGCGCGGCCACGGGCTTCGAAAGGCCCTGCGATTCGTAAATGGCGTTGAAGAAGAACTTGTAGGTGCCGTGCGACTGCCCGCGCCACTGCGGGCGGAAGCCCAGCAGGTAGATGCGTCCCTTGCCGTACTGGAGTTCGAGTGCCGCGGCTTTCCCCTGGATTTTTTCGGGGTGCAGAAGATATCCGCTCATGAGCGGGCTTTGTTCCTTCGGGTAGGACGCCAGCACGCGGCCGCGAAACCCTTCCTTGGTCTCAAAGGCCGGCCCGCGTTCGAACATCACAATGGGATCGTGCGGCAATCCCCAAACAGCGGAGTCGTTCATGTCCTGGAGCTCGACGCGCAGGAGCGCACCGGAGCAGAAAAAGTCCTCGTCCTTCACTCCCGCGAGTACGTTCTTCACCGGCAATCCGAGATCCTCGACGGCAAAAATGGAAGCGTTGTTGAAGGCGATAAGAACCCCGCCCACCTGCACAAACTCACGCAGTGCCGCAACGCCCGGCGCGCCGATCCCGCCGGTAAACTCTCCACGGATGGTCCCGGGGCCAAAACCATCGCGCAGCGTTTCCGGCCGTGCGTCGGGAAGAATGATGGCGTCGAAGCGGTCGCGCAGGTTTCCGGCCTGGATGTCTCCGTTGCGGAGTGTCACTGGCGCGAACTCGTAATTCTCCAGGATCCAGCGCGTCCATCCTTCGTCAATCAGCGGCGACCAGCCGCGATACAGCCCGAGGCGCGGCTTCTTGACCGCTACGGCGTCCTTGGGCGCTGCCGCGATGGCTTTCACCGCCAGCGAATTCTCGCGCGCCAGCTTCTCCATCCGCCCGGCGTCCATCCCCGTGACCACGATCGCGCCGGTCTCCGCTCCCTCCGCCGTCTCAACTTCCGTGGCGGCAAATGCCACATGGCCTCCGGCTGCGAAAACCTGGTTGATGGCCTTGAAACTGGCGTTGGGCTTGTGGCTCAGCAGAAAGACGGGGCCGGTTCCCTCGACAGTGCCCGCCGGGGCCGCGAACCGGTCAATTTTTGTGAGCGCGGCCCGCTGCTCCGCAACTACGGGCACCAGCACGGCAGCAACCTGCACTCCCATCTGCATAGGCAGCGTCCATCCGGTGACGTCGTAGGGCCGCTTCGGGGCACTCGTGGGCGTTTCGCGCAATTCCGGGTATTCCTGCGCCTCGAACAGCTCCTTCACCAGGGGCGCGAACGGCTGGTCCATCAGCACCACCCATGTGCCGGGCGCGTAGTCGCGTCCATTCGCGCGGAACGGCTTGGCGGCCTGCTGCACTTCAATCCCATTGATCATCAACTTCTCGACCAGCGCCGCCGCTTCCGGCAGGTCGCGCTGTTCGCGCGGGATGACGTAAGCGAAGGGCGGCTCCTTGCGGAATCGCTCCACGTTGTCGCGTGCCGCCTGGTAGCGGTTGTACAGCAATTCCTCATGGAACTTCGCCGCCGCGTCCAGCACGGCCATGGACGCGCCTTCCATGTAGTTCACCGCGTCGCGCAGCCGCCACCACCCGCCTTTCCACGGGCTGCTGTAGAACACTTCGGAGCGCAGCGCGCGCTGCTCCCTGGGAAATTCGTCGATGGTGTAGAAGCGGGGCGTGGCGTAACGGTAGAGCGCCGTTTCGGTGAAAAACGAAATGCTGTTGCGGAAGATGTGCGTGTAGTCGAGAAATCCCGGATACCAATTGTCAAAGCCCACGCGGTTCACCGCGCCGGGCATCCCGTGCGCGTCCAGGTAAGCGGCAATTTCCGTGCCGATCACGCTCAGCCAGCGGCCCATCAGCGGATGCATGTTCGAGGAAATGGGCTCGACGAACGGCGGGATGAAAATGCGCGTGGGAAACGGCGCCGTCTGGTGATGGCAGTAGAAGATGACCGGGTCCCATTCGAGCTCGGTGCGCGTCACATCCCGGGACTCGAGCATGTTGTTCATGTAGCCGTCGCGATTGTTGTCGTGCCCCACGTATTCCTGGTAGAGGTCCGGGAGCGGGCTGACTTCGAACGACGTTCCCACGTTTTGCCGGTACCAGCCCACCACTTCGTTCTGCCCGTCGGGATTGAGTGTGGGCCAGAGCATCAGGATCACATTGTTCAAAATGGCGTCCACTTCGGGGTCACCCTGCGAGGACACCAGCTTGTAGGCCAGATTCACGGATTGCTGCGCGCCCGCAACCTCGGTTGAGTGCAGCCCGCCGTCCAGGTGCACGATGGCCCGGCCCTCGCGCGCCAGCGCCCGCGCGGCCTCGTCTGTGAGGCCGCGTCCGTCCGCCAGCTTCCGCGAGATTTCTTTGTAGCGGTCGAGATTCGCAAGGTTCTCCGGGGAGGAGATGATGGCAATCTCCCAATCGAGGCCCCGCGTGGTCTTCCCCACGCTGATCAGTTTGATCCGATTGGAGCTGGCCGCCAGTTTGCGGAAGTAGTCGCGGGACTCGTCGTAGTTCACCAGGTAGAAGTCGTCCCCCGGCCGGTGGCCCAGCACGGATTCCGGAGTCGGCACGTTGGGCGCGGGATTCGTGGTGAAGGCGACCTGGGCAGACGTGTGGGTTGCCGTGCCGAAAAAGATCAGGGCGGCCAAGGCCAGCGCGATTCTCAGTTTTCTTTCCATGAGAGCGACCCCCCATCGCCGGACGTAAGAGAACAGCTCACTGCCGCAAATTGCGGCGCGCGATATCCTAACGGATTTCGGCGCTGGGAGCAGAGAGAAAGTTAGCGGAGAGCGATAGGGAGCCAGCCCAAGCAACACCGCCGAGGCAAACTACGCTTTATTCCACGATCGGCAATTCAATGTGCGACGGCATCGAAGCAGAACAATACACGCGTTGAGTCGCCGGAACATAATCGGAGGCAATCGCCTTGTAGATGCTGGGCACGAATCGCTGGGGATTGCGGTCGATCAACGGGAACCAGGTGGACTGGATTTGAACCATGATCCGGTGGCCCTTCAAGAAAACGTGGTCGTGATCGCGGAGCGGAACCTCCCACTCGAGGGGCTTGTTCGGC
>Ga0074044_10004868_pt1 | contig 11057 bp, 10 predicted proteins | sample BogForMeECP23OM1_FD_94443 | JGI IMG/M metagenome (GOLD analysis project Ga0074044, IMG submission 94443) | Bog forest soil microbial communities from Calvert Island, British Columbia, Canada - Bog Forest MetaG ECP23OM1 | ecosystem: Environmental > Terrestrial > Soil > Wetlands ...
CGAAGGGAAAACATCGCGAACCAATCACCGCCATTTCTTAAACGTGGTCTAGCACGCGGCATCGAGCATGCCTGCGTATGGTTGCGCGCGTGCCTGTTTGGTGCGCGGCGCCGGGAGATCCTCATGAAGGTCAAAGAGAGCAGTGAAGCAAAGGGAAAAAGGACCGGCGGCAACCCTCCTTCCACAATCGGGCCTCTACCCGCATCGCGAAAGATCTTTGTCGAGGGCAACCATCCGTACGTTCAAGTGCCAATGCGCGAGATCACCTTGACTAGTCATCCGAACGGCGCTGGTACGCGCGAGACGGTCGTTGTTTATGACACGTCGGGTCCGTACACGGATCGCGATGCGCGCATCGATATCAACCGCGGACTCCAGCCGCTGCGCCTGGGGTGGATCCACGCGCGTGGTGACACCGAAGTGTTGAGCGACGTCTCATCCGAGTACGGCAGGATGCGCGCGACCGATCCATCTTTGAGCGATATCCGGTATGCGAGCGTTCGAAGGCCGCGGCGCGCCAGGTCCGGCCGGAGCGCGACTCAAATGCACTATGCGCGGAATGGCAAGGTCACCCCGGAGATGGAGTTTGTCGCGATCCGGGAGAACGGCGCCTGCCAAGGGCCGTTGGCCAACGACCGCGCCAGCGGCGAGATCTGGGCGCAACACGCGGGTATGTCGTGGGGCGCGCAGATCCAAAAGCGGATCACTCCTGAGTTCGTCCGAGACGAGGTTGCGCGTGGCCGCGCCATCATTCCGGCAAACATAAATCATCCAGAGCTCGAGCCGATGATCATCGGCCGCAATTTTCTGGTGAAGATAAATGCCAACATCGGTAACTCGGCGATCGCCTCTTCTATGACCGAAGAGGTCGACAAGATGATCTGGGCGACGCGGTGGGGAGCCGATACGGTGATGGACCTGTCGACCGGCAAGAACATCCATGAAACTCGGGAATGGATTATCCGGAACTCCTCAGTCCCGATCGGCACCGTTCCCGTCTATCAGGTGCTCGAGAAAGTGGCTGGCAAGGCTGAAGACCTCACCTGGGAGCTGTTCCGCGACACGCTGGTCGAACAGGCCGAGCAGGGTGTGGATTACTTCACCATCCATCCCGGCGTATTGCTCCGGTACATCCCGCTGACGGCTCACCGTGTCACGGGAATAGTGTCGCGAGGAGGCTCGATTATGGCCAAGTGGTGCCTCGCGCACCATCAGGAAAACTTCCTCTATACCCACTTCGCGGAAATCTGCGAGATCATGAGAGCTTACGACGTCTCCTTCAGCCTCGGCGACGGTCTACGGCCGGGCTCCATCGCCGACGCGAACGACGACGCGCAATTCGCTGAACTCAAGACGTTGGGCGAGTTAACGAAAGTCGCGTGGATGCACGATGTACAGACCATGATAGAGGGACCGGGCCACGTCCCCATGCACATGATTGAGGTCAACATGAAACGGCAGTTGGAGGAATGCCGCGAGGCGCCGTTTTACACGCTGGGCCCACTCACCACCGATATCGCGCCAGGCTACGATCACATCACTTCGGCGATCGGCGCGGCGATGATCGGATGGTACGGATGCGCAATGCTCTGCTACGTGACACCGAAGGAGCATCTGGGGCTTCCAGATCGCGATGACGTCAAGGCGGGCGTGATCGCCTACAAGATCGCGGCGCACGCGGCCAATCTGGCCAAAGGACATCCCGGCGCGCAGATGCGCGACAACGCGTTGTCCAAAGCTCGATTCGACTTTCGCTGGGAAGACCAGTTCAATCTTTCGCTCGATCCCGAGACAGCGCGCAAGTTCCACGACGAGACCTTGCCGGCTGAAGGCGCCAAAGTAGCCCATTTCTGCTCGATGTGCGGCCCGCATTTCTGCTCAATGAAGATAACCCAGGAAGTGCGCGACTATGCTGTAGCCAAGGGAGTTAGTGAAAGCCAAGCCCTGGAAGCCGGTATGAAGCAAAAGGCCGAAGAGTTTCGCAAGAGCGGCTCGCCGCGCGTTGTATGAGGCGTGGACCGAGGAAGACTCAGGGAGCGGCCTTAAGGCAAGAGGCCTTTGTCCAGGTCCCGGGAGGGCGCGTCTGGTGTCGCATTTTCGGACGAGACCAAGGCGTGCCGTTGCTTGTCATCCATGGCGGCCCGGGACTGACACACGACTACCTGGAACCACTGAATCAACCAGGGAATGAACGGCCCGTTGTGTTTTATGACCAACTCGGAGCCGGTAAGTCGGATCGGCCCACGGATGTCGAGCTTTGGAGGTTACAACGGTTTGTCGAAGAGGTTGGTACGGTTCGCTCTGAATTCTGCTCCGGCGAGTTTCATTTGCTTGGTCATTCCTGGGGTTCGATGGTGGCTATAGAGTACGCACTAACCAATCCATGGGGACTTGTCAGTTTGATTCTTAGCAGCCCGTGTCTATCCATAGAGCGATACGTCGCGGACAGCATTCGGCTGCGAGACGCTCTGCCTCCGGAAACAGCCCGAGTTCTCCAACATTACGATCGATCGGAGCTAAAGAAGGCTCATCCCGATTACATCCGTGCCTTGAGCGTCTACAACCAATTTCACGGATGCCGCCTCGATGAAGTCCCAGAACCGATCCAGCGAAGCGCCGATGGTCGCAACACTCGAGTCACAGAGACCATGTGGGGTCCGCCGTCCCTGACTCCCACTGGATCGCTCAAGAACTACGACAGCACTGAGCGCCTCGCTCAAATAGACATTCCCGTCCTATTGACGTGCGGGCGATACGATCCAGCGACCCCCGAAACGACCGCTTGGTATGCAAGCCTTTTCAGTCGCGGTGAACTGCTCGTCCTCGAAGAGAGTTCACACATGGCGCATCTGAAGCAAACTGAAGACTATCTTTCAGCGGTTCGAAAGTTCCTCGCGCAGTCCGAAGCGCAATCGCGACGCGCTTGAAACGGCAGCCTTTGATACAGCGGCTACATGAATCTACAAGTCAGCCTGCTCGATTCGACGGTTGACCAGTCGCTTGAAATCCGCGCGAGCGGCCTGGCGCCCGAAGAGCGAGTCACGCTGCGTCTTTCGTTGCTCAAGCCGCATCTGCCATGGCAATCGGAAGCCAAATTTGTCGCCAACGACGCCGGCATGATCGATCTGGCGCACGACGCACCGGCTCGCGGTTCCTATGAAGATGCGGACCCTATGGGTTTGATCTGGTCGATGAGGCTTCCGCTTCCGATCCACGAGAAACTTTTGAAAGGTGAGATCGCGCCGGACCCGCGTTGGGGCGTCGAGCGCGACTAGTCACAAGCGGCAAAATCGAGCTGCGCAACCTGTTTGAAATACTTGCGGCGGCCCTTCAGTGCGCAGGATTAGCGGCCGAGGGTGGCGTGGAGTTGGCGATTGCCTGGCTCCAGTCACCCACGCGCATTTCGACCTTCAGAGTATCGTGGCGCCACGCCTTTACCGGACGAATGATGGTCAGATACATCGTGTCGCCCGGCTTGAGGCGCGCTATCTCGTCATCCAGATCGGCCTGAGTGCGCACGCGCTGGTCATTGACCGCGACGATCAGATCTCCGTCGCCTTCAGGTGGCGCCGCCCACGAGCGGAAGCTTTGCCAGGCTAGTTGCAGTTGGCCCTGCAGCGTTCCACGGTTTGAGGTGTCCCCGAAACTAACGCCGCGTAAGCCCGCGTCCGCCGCAGGGCTGTGAGGATCGACGGTAAGAATTTCCAACCCATGTTCTTCACCGCCCAGGTAACAACGGGCCGTATAGTGCACGGCAATTCCAAGGTAAGGCCGGTGGTGTGCCGCGTCCTCACTCGGGTGGAAATTCACACCATCGGGAATCTCCTGAACTCCCGTCTTCGGGACTTGGGCGCCAGGCTGCGGGGAAACCTCGAGCGTGGAGTCATCTTCCTGGTCTTCCTGATCGTGGGAAACCGCACCCGCCCGGCCCGAAGGCTCGTGTTGCCCCTGTACTTGGACCGCTGAAGAACCGGCGCTTTGGGCGAGCGCGTGAAGAGGAATCGCAGTCAGTGCAACCGCAAAGGCGTATGCGAGGAGAATACGATGAGCCTTCACGCAGATGATCCCCCCATCAGCCGATGAAGATCGCGCGCCAGGGGCGAGCGATTAGGGCGCGGAGTCGGTCGAGGGCGGTGCGGCATTGGCGACCGGTTGGCCCCACTCTCCGACCTTCACCGCAATCTTCATGGTCTTGTGCTGCCCGCCCGCCATCGGGCGAATTACGGTCAGATACATCGTGTCGCCGGGCTTGAGCTGGGCGATCTCGTTCTCCAGATCGTCCTGATTACGTACGCGCTTGTCATCGACCGCGACGATCAGATCGCCGCCGATGCCGAGCGAACCGGCCTTGTTCAGCAGGCCGTTGACGACGACATCGAGCGGGCCCAGCAGCGTGCCCGCGGTAACCCCGGCGGCGCCGAGCGCGGTCATACCGGTTTGTGCGTGCAATCCTGCCGCCCACGCTGGGCTGTTGGGATCGATCTTCAGAACTTCGAGACCGTGCTCCTCCATACCGAGGTAGCACTGGGTCGTGTATTGAACCTGAATTCCGAGGTACGGCTTGCCATGTGACGATCGCGAGGAATCGCCGTTTTCGGTGTCAGGCTGGAAGTTGGGATTGATCGATGCGCTATCGCTGTCTGGACGGAAACTGCGGCCGCCAGGAACCTCATCGACCTTGGGCTTGGGAAGCGTTAGCCCCGGTTGGGGCGCCACCTCAAGTGTCGAGTCGTTCTCGCCGCCCTGCGGCGCCATTGCCGGTGGACTTGAAGGCGCGCTCTGCCCCTGCGATTGAAGCTGGCTACCCGAAGAATCTTCGCCGCTCTGCGCTAACGCGCTGGACGTCGCGGTCATCAAGACCGCCGAAAGCGCGCACGCCGCGAGAATGTCACGCTTCTTCATTGGAATAGCCACTGCCATCAGCCGCTCTGAAATCATAGGCTGGCAGGCGGGCGCGCTCAATGCCCGCCTTTGCGCTTGAAGACCGCGCGGCTGGCGTGCGACATTGCCGTCATACCACCATGAAGGTCATATCAACGGTCGCGCTGGAACCTGCCCTTCGTGAAGCGCTGGCACAAGCGGCGCCGGGAGCCGAGATCATCGGACGCCAGTGCCGATCGAACGACGAGGTTCTCTCGCTGGCGGCCGCGGGCTGCGACGTGATGCTCGGGTTCCGCATCCCCGACAACCTGTTGGAGCACGCGCCCGGGCTCAAATGGATACAACTCCTCAGCGCGGGAGCCGACCACGCGCTGACGGGATCGTTCAAGAACCCGAAGATTCCTATCACCACGTCGAGCGGGATCCATGCCACGCCGATTGCGGAGTACACCATCGGCTCGATGCTCGCGTATGCTCATCGGCTCCACATCGCGATTCGCGCGCAACAGCGCCATCAATGGAATGTTCGCGGCGGCTTCATGAGCAGCGTCGATGAACTCCGCGGAAAAACGCTGGGCGTGATCGGTTACGGATCGATCGGCCGCGAGACCGCGCGGCTGGCCGATGCGCTCGGCATGCCGGTGATCGCGCTCAAACGAAACCCGGCGGATCGGCCCGACCCCGGATGGTGCCCCGCGGGGCTCGGGGATCCCGAGGGTAAAATTCCGCGCAAATACTTCGGACCCGATGATTGCGAGGCGGTTTTGCGCGAGAGCGACTACATTACAGTGACACTTCCGCTGACGGCGGCGACGCGCAAGTTCATCGGCGCCAACGAGATCGCCGCGATGAAGCCCGAGGCATATATCGTGAACATCGGGCGTGGCGAAGTTATCGACGAGCGAGCGTTAATCGATGCACTCAAGGCCGGAAAGATCGGCGGTGCGGGGCTCGATGTATTCGAGCATGAACCGCTGGAGGCCGACAGCCCGCTCTGGGATTTGGAGAACGTGATCCTGACGCCACACATCTCCGGCGCCAACCGCGGCTACATGGTCAAGGCTTGCGAGCTGTTCGCCGAAAACCTGCGCCGATTCGCGGCAAATCAGCCGTTGTTGAACGTGGTCGATCCCGTGCTGGGCTATTAGCGGGGAATCGACACTCCGAGATTTTCAATCGCACTCGGAATGGCACCATTCAAAAATCGGGTTGTTACGGAAACCGCGCTCGTCGGCGCCATCGCGATTCTGGCCGCTGTGGTGATGGGCGTCCTGACGATGCCCGGCGCGGCGCAGTGCGCCCGAGCGCCCTACTTCCTGGTCGCGAAACCCGAACTGCCTGATCCTCGCTTCCAGGAGACAGTAATCCTGATGTTGCCGCCGCCGGTCATTCCTCTCGTCGAGGGCGTCATCATCAACAAGCCGACGACCCTCCCGGTCAGCCGGGTTTTTCCAAAAGCCGTAGCGCTAACCGCTCCGGCTGACATGGTTTACTCCGGCGGACCGGTGGATGAGAACCAGCCATTGCTGGTCAGGCTGAGCTCCGCCCCTCCCGACAAAGAGCTACATGTATTCGGTGATTTGTACGTAAGTCTCGATCCGCGAGCTATCGCCGAAACGCTGAAAGATCCGCACCTGGACAAACGCAACGTGCGACTGTTCTTCGGCTATGCGCAATGGAGCGATTACCAGCTTCAAGCCGAGAAGATGGAGAATTCGTGGTACGAAGTGCCGGCCCGCGCCGACCAGGTCTTCGGAGACCCCAAGGAACTTTGGCGCCAGCTGGTCGATCACGCGCAATTGCAGGAAGTGGATGAGTCGCCCTCAGACGGAGTCTTCGGAATGCTACACTGCGCGGTGCAGCTGCCGGCTCTGTCAAATCTGAATCGATCTGATCGGTAGTATTCTCAGAGTCCTTCTCCCACCGGGACGCCGTCAATTTTTTCAGCGTGCGTAACGTCGAAAGATGGTTTTGCACGCGTTACCGATTAGGCAATCTTGGGGGAAGGAGATCTGACGGGAAATCGCTCCCGGCATCGGTGGCCGCGCGCCGCGGACGGCGCACGATCCCTCCACTTCGGTCGGGATGACGGAATGATGCGCGGGGCCTTTGTGTCATCCCGACCGGAGGCTGCCGGAGTGGAGGGATCGCGGCGCGTCCGCGCGCCGCAACCACAGCTCTCTCAGATGGCACCGCGTTTTCCTGCGCACGGCGCGATATAATTCTCGCTGTCGATGCCGTTTCTACGGAGTTACGCGAAGGTCTCAGCCGAGAAAGGGCCTTCCAACTGACATGTCTTCTACGCGCGATCGCGCAACGCGGCCAGGAAGCGATCCTTCAGCCGATCGAATGGACCGTTGGACATGAAGATCGCCACGTCGCCCGCGATCGCGTCGGCGACCATGCGCTGCAAAATTTCATCGTTCGAAGCACACGCGAAGGTAGCCGCACCATGGGAGGTGATCGCATCCACCAGGGCGCCGGTGTCGAGCCGCTCGCCCGGCGGAATCGGATCGCTGTTCTTGAAATACACCGGACCAAGGTAAACGCGTGAGGCGCCCGCGAAGGCGCCGCCGAACTCATCCTGAAACACATTGCGGCGGGCTGTATTCGATCGCGGCTCGAACGCGGCGAGAAGCCTGCGCCCGGGATAGCGCTCCGCGATCGCCTGCAGCGTGACGCGAATCGCGGTGGGATGATGCGCGAAGTCGTCGATCACCGTGACGCCCGCCGCTTCGCCGACCACTTCCTGGCGGCGTGCCACGCTCTTGAACGACTTGAGGCCGCGCGCGATTTCTTCGGCCGACAATCCGAATTCCCGCAGCAGCACGAACACGCCGAGCGCATTTGCGACATTCATCCTGCCGCCGATCGGAAGGTGAATCTCATCCGAGACGGCGGCTCCCTCACGTTCGATCCCAAACCGCGCGCCATCGGGGCCAACCCGAATCCGGGTGGCGCGGAATTGCCCCGCGTTGAGGCCAAACGTAAGCACGTGCGCCCGCGAATCTTTCACCACCTCGATCGCCTGAGGGAAATCCGCGGCGGCCACAATGGTGCGATTCTCATCCAATTGCGCGGCGAGCGCGCGAAAGCTCGACTTCACATGCTCGAGGTCGCGATAGATGTCGGCATGATCGAACTCGACCGCAGTGATAATCGCCCCTTGCGCGCGATAGTGGAGGAACTTCGGACCCTTGTCGAAAAAGGCGGTGTCGTATTCGTCGCCCTCGATCACGAAATGCTCGCCGGCTCCCAGCCGGTAGTTGGAGCCGAAGTCGCGCGCGACCCCGCCTACCAGCATCGAAGGATCGCGCCCCGCCGAGGCGAGCACATGCGCCATCATCGCCGTTGAGGTCGTCTTGCCGTGGGTACCCGCGACCATCAGCACGCGCCGGTCTTTCAGAAAGAAGTGCCAGAGCGCTTCCGGCATCGAGACAAAAGGAATTTGCGAGGCGAGCAGCGCCTGCGCTTCGGGGTTCACACGCTGAATCACGTTCCCGACGACGACCAGATCCGGTGCCGGCGAGAGATTCTCCGCGCCGAACCCCGTCTTCAACTCGACGCGCGAGCCGCTCAGCAGCGATGCGGTCGGCTCGTAGAACTGGTTGTCGGAGCCGCTGACCCGAAAGCCGCGCTCCACCAGCATCCCGGCGAGCGCGGCCATCGCAGTTCCCGCGACTCCAATGAGATGCACATGGCGCACGGCGGCCGGAATCTGCGCCAAACGGGCGGAGCTTTCGGAATCAGGCACCGTCGATCGCTTCCATAATCAGGTCGTGAATGCGCGGCCGAAACTCGCGAATCGCATGATTGTCGCGACGCGGATGGACCCGGTTGGTCATCAGCGACACGGCTATCTCTCGCGCGGGCTCGATCCAGATAGAAGTACCGGTGAAGCCGAGATGGCCGACCGCCGCGGGAGAAAAATGATGGCCTGAACTCGATGCCTCCGGCGATGGTGTGTCCCATCCGAGCGCCCAGGTCGAACCCGCCACCGTCAGGTCGCGGGTCCAGAATTCGCGCACGACTCTTTGCGGAATAAAATCGGAACGACCAGCCCAGCACGCGATCAACTCGCCGGCGATTCGATCGACCTCGCGCACTGGAGCGAACAACCCCGCATGGCCCGCCACCCCGCCCATCGCGTAGGCATTTTCGTCGTCGACTTCGCCCACCAGCAGACGCCCGCGCGAGGGACAGATTTCGGTGGGAGCGAACATGTCCGGCACCGGTTCCAGCCGGCGCGACCGCACCTGCGCGATATCGATGAAGTCCGTTGCGCGCAGTCCCAGCGGGCGAAAGATCTTGTCGCGGCAATATCGATTCAGCGGCAGCGTCGTGATTTTTTCGATGGTCTCGCCGAGCAGGATGAAGTTGAGGTCCGAATAGATCGTTTTGGTGGCGGGCGGCGCTTCGGGACGTTCGCGATGGATTTCCTCGTAGGTGAACTCCTTGGCGCCGTGGCTGGCCATGAAGTTGACCTTGCCCCCCTTCTCGATCTCGGCAATCCGCTCGTGAAAAGGCCGCCACGCCGCCAGCCCGGAGCAATGCGCCAGCAGCTGCCGGAACGTCACCCCGGTTTTGCCGTGCACGCCGAAGTTGTGAAAGAAGCGCGTTACGCGATCACCCAGGCGGAACTTTTCGTCCCGCGTCAGGATCATCGCCGCAACCGTGGTCGCCAGCGCCTTGGTCAGGGAAGAGAGGTCGAAGACCGTCTCGATTTTCATCGGCGTGCGGTTCGGAACGATCGAGCGAAAGCCGAAGGCGCCTTCGAAGGCGACGTCCTTGCCGACCCGCACCACCACCGTCGCACCCGGAATTGCGCCGCGTTCGACCGCATCGTTGAACGCCCGCTCTACTTCACGCCATCCCAAAACGCACCCGCTTTCCGCCACTCGTTCATCGCATGCCTGTGACTTCATTTATGCGGCGCGCCGCCTGTCGGTGCAACCAGCGCGGCGCGATTTTTGAGACGGCGCCCTCCGCGACCGTCAATCCGCGCTATCCACATTCCCCGCCGCGCTCCAGTGTGAAGTCTTCGCTCGAAAGCGGGCTTGCATTACTTTGCACTGCAAAGTACTCTGCATCAAGGAGGGCGAAACATGAACGACGAAAAAACGCGGGCGCTCCAGGAGCTGCGGCTGATCCGCCGGATGATGGAGAAATCCTTCCGCGAGGCAACCGACGATAGCTGGCCGGTAATCGTTACCTGGGGAATCGGCAACTCGGTGGCTGCGCTATTAAGCCAATGGCTTCTGGAGCACGGGCTTTTTGGAGGAATTCGCAATCCCTGGCTGCTGACCGTGCCGATCTGCCTGGCCGTTACTTATCGGCTGAGGTGTGGAAACTGGCCGCTGACACCGATGCATGGGCTGACGTTGGCGGGAGGGGTTCTCGCAACCGGCACTTTGGCGGTGCTCTTTACGGTTGCGCTGCTGATGCTGGCGTCGTGGATGTCGCTGATGCCCGCAACCTTGGTCGCTGGCCTCACTCTGATGCTGGTAGGCACGATGTTTTTCGTAATGACCTCGGTCACTGGCGCACCGTTTATAGTGGCCGCGCTCGCGTGGTGGACCGGCGGCATTGCTGCGATGAAGTGGCCCGGCGAGATCTTCCTGATCCTGTCGGCGCTCTTTCTCGTCGGTTACCTGGTCCCCGGCTATCTAATGAAATTGCAGGTCGATTCGCGGGGCGCCGCCGATGTCGCAGCAGTTTGACTTTCGCAAGCTGGACCCCCTGATCCACGTTCCTGCCCGGCTGGCGATCATGTCGGTCCTGGCGGTGCAAAAGGAGACGGAGTTTACCGCGCTCAGCCAGCGTCTCGATCTCACCGACGGCAACCTCAGCTCGCACCTTCGCACCCTGGAAGAAGCTGAATACATCCGCTGCACGAAATTTTTCGTCGGGCGCCGGCCACGTACGACGTATCGCATTCTTCAGAAGGGGCGCGCAGCTTTCGAGCGCTATATCGATGAACTGGAGAAAATCGCGGTCGGAAACGGGGCGAAATGAACCGACGGCTCGAGTCCATCGCATCTGCGCGAGCGATAGGCCGTCATCTAGTGTGATCTCACATGAATAACCTGACTAACTTGTCCGTCATCCTGAACGCAGTCTGCGGAGTGAAGGATCTCGCGCGGCATTCCTTCGCCGCGTGACTTCCTTCCCGGTCG
>Ga0074044_10004869_pt1 | contig 11055 bp, 8 predicted proteins | sample BogForMeECP23OM1_FD_94443 | JGI IMG/M metagenome (GOLD analysis project Ga0074044, IMG submission 94443) | Bog forest soil microbial communities from Calvert Island, British Columbia, Canada - Bog Forest MetaG ECP23OM1 | ecosystem: Environmental > Terrestrial > Soil > Wetlands ...
CCACCTGCATCCCATCATTTATAATCGAATCTCGTAGAATCGAAAGAGAGTGAATGGAACGAGAGTCGGGGCGTAGCGCAGCCTGGTAGCGCACCTGCCTTGGGCGCAGAATGATTCATTCCAACGGTGCCATTTCCTACTTTGGTTTCTATTATTTTCAACAATTTGGGGAATCTGCTTTTCGTTCAAAGTTAACCCAAATGGCCTGAATCTCGCTCATAAGTGCACGGTTTGTGCACGCTAGTGCACCTGCTGAAGTTGTGTCGACGTGCGAAGCGTCAGACTCGCGCTGGAGTGCGGGCTGGACCAGAGCACAAGCAGTTCCGGCACTGTTGTGATTACCGAAAACCTTGTCTGCATGGCGACACCCCCCCTCGAGTGACTGATCGAGGCTACATTGAGCAGCGGAAGCGCGAGGATCTCCGCCTGCAGGGCGGCGCGGGTTCGAAAACTGGAGGCGACCAAAGCGAAAAGGGCGACGAAAAGAGAGCTCATAGGTGAGGAGGAACGTCAGATGTCTTGGGTCTGTTGGCATCGCCACAAAGTTACGCGCCCCCCCAGTCCCTGACTGACTCTCGCCGCCGGCTCACAATACGAGCGAACTCGCTGCGCGGCTGGCTGGTTCTCGACCTTGCCTTTGTCCTTAGCGCGGGTGTGGGCTTTCACGGGCCGACACCTGTTCTTACACCTACACTTGCGGCAGCAGTTCGCAGTGCGCAGCGGCGATGGGGGGAGCGAGCGGAATCCGCAGTGAGCCCAATTCCACTAAGGCCGCATGCGAAAGCGCTCGGAACCAGACCATCCCCGGCGGCTCCACGCCCTGTACATGTGCCCCGGACGGTTCTTCCTGAACCGCTGCCGGCACGCGGCGCACAACATTAAGGACTGGGCCGCGTTAGTAACCTTGACATGACTGCCGACTCGACTGATCCTTTGTATGCGGAATCCACATATCTGACAGCAAAATTTGCGGTACTGGACGGGGCCGTACGTCATGTTTGCAGCGATTCGTTTCCGTATCAGTGCCATGCCTGTCGTCACGATGGGCATTGCTGAGAATTCCATACGCTCACTCATCCTAGCCGTGTGCCTCGTATGGATTGCTTTGGTTGGATGTTCTCCCTCCGTTTTCGCACAAATTCCAACTCCCCAAGGCATCACCATTTGTGACGAACCGTCGATGCGCGGGACAGCCATTTACAACCATTACTGTACAGCTCCAGCGACTCCAGCCGCCCCCGCCGGGCCAACTCCTCAACAACAACTTGGTTTAGCGCTCGGACGAGCCGCCATGCCCTATTTGCAACAAGGCATTCACAATTTGCTCTACGGTACGCCCGCAACGCCCGCAGCACCGCTGGACCCGGCACAACAGCAACAGGCTCTTGCCGCCCAACAGCTCAACAATAGTGGTATTTACCTGTTAAAACAAAGAAACTATGCTGGCGCGATCATTGAGTTTCAGCAGGCTCTCGCCATTACCCCAAACGACTCAAACATCCTTCACAATCTGGAACTGGCAAAACAAGGGCAGAAGAATACCGCCGTGGCCGGACAAACCAGTGGCGCGTTAGGCCAGTTATTGGGAACCGCTCCAGCCGGCATGGGGAATTTCGATACTGCCCTGAATCTGGTGAACGTTGATTCCGACCCGAACGTGGTGGACTTGACAGGCACGACAAGAACATCCCCGGAATCGCTTAAAGGGGAGCTCGACGGGGTTTTTGCGAGTAATACACAGACTTCCGCGCCATCGGACGCGCAGGCCGTCCAGCAGCAAGCTCAGGCTCAGGATGTAGATCATCTCTTTCAGCCGTCGCCATCTAATCCGTCTCAACCGGCACCGTCTCCATCGCAGACCGATGCGGAACAAAAACAAGTGGAACAAAAGCAGGTGGAAGACACTTTTAAGGATCCCGGCGGCACGACGGATTCGGCTGCACTCGCGCAACAGGCCAAACTCGGTCAAGTCGCTACCGCTGCTAAATCAGACGACGACGCTTCGGGTCTGGCAAGGCAGGGATTCGATACAGCGGCCCCAAACGTCGTGGTTACGCGAACCATAGCAGCTCAGGCGCCGGCCACCGCGGCTCCCGCGTCGGTACCCTCCATGGCCGTAGATCTAAGTCAACCGAAGCAGCCCTTGGTACCTGCGAATCTTAAGACGCCGCAGATCGCGGTTAACGCTGCTCCGGACCCTGCCCAGTTTCCCATCACTGTCATCAGGTCCGGCGGATCGGGCAGCTTTGCCGCGCCAGGCGCTCCCATTTTCGATTGCGCAGGCGACCGTGCTTTAGTCATCCGCCTTGCGGCTGGCCTGCCAGCCCAGGAAGAGGCAATTCAGCGCACCGAAGCGGCCATGGCGGCCGCAACAAAAGACGCCGAGGATGCCCGTCCGGAGGCAATGTGGGCAGCATTTAAGACCTTGAATACCGCCGCGATCTCCATCTCAGAACTGTCGAAAAGTGCGCTTGCTAAGGTAGAGGGGCTTAAATCACACGGCATTACTGTCGATGCGTCCGCGCGATTCCGATTATGGCAGGACATTAAGGATCTGGGTGACCTTGGCGACCAACTGGCCCAAGCGACGGAGGTGAAAGGAAAGACAGTCGACTCCTTTAAGGCCGGCGAAGCCTTTGGCAACACGGTGTTCGTCCAGAAGACGGCAAGGAGTACGGCAGACAAGATCAAAGCAATTCAGAAACTTCTCGTCGATAGTGGGATCCGAGATGATGGGTTGGAAGAGATCGCCGGTCATCTTGCATTGTATGGTTTGGGACCTATAGGTGGACCGATCGGTGACGCGCTGGTTCACACTCTAGCCAATGGTGCTGAGTTAGTGGAGAAGGCGGGAGAATATTGGAACAGCGCCGGAGAAGCCGAAGAAGCTGAGCGGAACTTGACCGTGATGCGCTATCAGCAGATGCAGGTTCGGGACAGAATCTATGAACTCCAGCAGGAAGTTGCAGTGGGATGCCCGAATTAGAGAACAGACACTAGATAAGCTGCGAAAGTTCTGCATCGCCGCAAATCTGACAAGGGATTGATGAAAGTCGATGAAAGAACTGGCAAAAGCATTCATTTTCGGATCTGTGCTTACTCTGATTTTGTTGCCGCCCCTCCGCGCTCAAACGGCCACCAGCACGCGTGCCGATGGCCACGCAGCGGCCAATCCCGCGCCAAGCGGCCAGGCACCAGATGAGATGACCAGGAAAATCACCGAACTGGTCCATGCGGGGAAATACACGGAAGCGCAACAGTTGACGACAGGTCTGCTGGTGGCCTATCCCAGCGATCAGCGGCTCATCAAGGCCAAGGCATTGATAGAGAAATTATCTGTGCCTGCCGGCCCTACAAGCGCAACTCTGGGCAGCAGACAGACTGCGGAGAACACGAATGCCGAGACACTCACAGGCATGGACAAGGTGGAGTACAACGTCCTGATTGAGCTAACGCGGCAGGCGCAACGGAATACTGATTTGGAACAACAGAAAGTGTCGCTAAGGCGGTTCATGGACGAGAGCGGTGCTTTTCTGCGGAAGTATCCGGACCAGATGTTGCTCTGGCAAATTCGAGCCGCGTCGGCATTAAGTTTGGATGATGCAAACGCGGGTTACGACGCCGGGCAAAAACTTTTAGCCGCAAAGGCCGCGGACAGCAACGACCCGAAACTGCAACAATTGATTTCACAACTCAAAATAAAGGGCTGGCTGGATAAGCAACAAGTCCAAGACTACAACAATAATAAATGGTTTCTAGGAACTTGGAGCTCATCTCGAGGTAAGGTCGTGTTTTCCAAGTCTGAACCGGAACATATTGAATCGTATGGATTTCAACCCGACGGCACATATGGTCGAAATGTTTTTCGAGGGACAATCCTGAGCCCAGGAGAAATACAATGGGAGGTGTATCTAGATCCCGCGTTAGGGTGTTGCCCGTCGGGATGGCAGCCAGTTATTTCATGTGAACTTAGCGACAACAAGAGGACAATGAAACTGTTAGTTCCATCACAGTGGGCCACAGAAAATGATAGCCGCAGGGGCTCACGAACGAAGCCGGACACTTATGTTTTAATAAAAGTTAGCGATTCGCAGAGTCAATGATCCTAACCAGGATAATTACGTTCTAAATCACGCCATGTTAAGATTTCTGAGACCATTCACCTTGAGTAGCCTTATTGTTGTGGCAACAACATTGTCGGCGCTCGATCAAGTTCATAACACGCTCGCCACAGACGCCAATACAAAGGCGGACAGTCCAGCACGCTCCGGCCAGGCGCCCGACGACGTGACCAACAAAATCACTGTCCTAGTTCACGCCGGGAAATACACCGAAGCACAACAGTTGACGACAGGTCTGCTGGCGGCCTATCCCAACGATCAGCGCCTCATCAAGGCCAAGGCGTTGATAGAGAAATTGCTTGCGCCCACCGGTTCAGCAAACGCCCCGAGCAGCAATCAGCCCGCAAACAATCTGGCACCTGCTCAAGCTGCGACGAACACCAAAGCCGAACCGCTTGTGGGAATGGAGAAGGTGGACTACAACGCCCTCATCGTACTGGCGCGGCAGGCGCAGCAAACGACGGACCTAGATGAGCAGAAAAAGCTCCTGCAGCAGTTCATGGACCAGAGCAGTGCATTCTTGCAGAAGCATCCTGACCAGATGCTGCTCTGGCAGTTTCGCGTGGTGTCGGCTATCGGCCTGAATGAGCCGATGGAAGGGTATGAAGCGGGGCAGAAGCTTTTAGCGATGGGCGCAGCCGATAGCAACGACCCGGCTTTGCAGGGGTTGCTGGCACAACTCAAGAACAAAGGCTGGCTGGACAAGCTGACAGCGGAGCAGGCGGAGGAGGCCGCAAAGCTCTGGACCGACCCGGCAACGGGGCTGATCTGGGCGAAGAAAGATAATGGCAGGGATGTGGCATGGCAGCAGGCGATGGATTATTGCCGGAATCTGCAGCTGTCCGGGCACTCTGACTGGCGCTTGCCGGCGATCAACGAGCTGCAGGGCATCTATGACCAAAACATCTCGACTCCGAATCAGTGCTGCGATGGAACCCAGTTACCGTGGCAGGTGAAGGGGAACCTGCAATTGTCGGGTTGGCACTGGAGCAGCTCGCAGGGAAATGGTTCTGGGGAGGCGTGGACCTTCTACTTCCACGATGGGGGGCGTGACTCAGCCCATCTCGGCTTCAGCCACCGGGTTCGTGCGCTGTGTGTGCGATGAAGTTCTTAAGAAGACTTTCAGTAACTTTGATCCTCGACTTGCTTCTTGCCCTGCTTACGCTCCCGCTGCTCCATGTGCAAACCGCGGCCAGCGCGCCCGCTGATGCCACTGTAACTGCCAATCCCGCGCCGTCGGAACAAGCTCCGGACGCGATGACCAACAAAATTACCGCCTTGGTTCACGTCGGAAAATATGCGGAAGCGCAACAGTTGACGACCGGCCTGCTGGTGGCCTATCCCAACGATCAGCGGCTCATCAAGGCCAAAGCACTGATAGAGAAATTGCTCGCGCCCGCCGGTTCAACAAGTGCCGCTCCCGCTAACAGGCAGCCTGCGGCGAACGCGAATGTTGAGCAACTTACCGGCATGGACAAGGTTGACTACAACGCCTTGATCGTACTGGCGCGGCAGGCACAGCAAACCACTGACTTAGACCAGCAAAAAGCCTCGCTGAAACAGTTCATGGACCAGAGCAGCCCGTTCCTGCAGAAGCATCCCGAACAGATGCTGCTCTGGCAACTTCGGGCAGCATCTGCCTTAAGTCTCGATGATCTGATGGCAGGATATGAAGCGGGACAAGCGCTTCTAGCGGCAGGCGCAGCGGATAGCGACGACCCAAACCTGCAACACTTGTTAGCGCAACTCAAGAACCAGGGTTGGCTGGGCAAGGAAGCGGGCGAAAAGGTCAGGAAACTTGCGGAGATAAAACAACGATACGGCTGGATGTTGGGAACCTGGAGTGCGTCTTGGACGAGCACTTTCAAGAAGAAAACGACCACTGGTGACGGGGAATATGGTTTGTACGGTCGCGACGTGGAATTTGATTTGTCTGACTCTGCCCCGGTCATCGAAGTCCGCGGTGTTGACGATTGGAATCTGCGCATGACACTCACCATCCTTGACTCGGGCGATCTGCATTGCATACCGAGTTGCGAAATCGACGAACAGAAAAGGACGATAACGAAGACTTCCGGTAATGCGGTCACCGTTTTCACAAAAATTCATGGCACACATTGACTGCTGCATTTCCGAGTGGTCGGGCAAACAAGAAGTTGGCACTCAGGTCCCAAATGCTGTTCAGCGCCCAACAACTGGCTGACCCGTCAGCATTTCGCACCTTCTCGTGCCTGTCTAGTGTGGTGGGTAGGCGCTCCATGGAGCCAAGACTTCCGCCTCCCAGCGCATGTTCCGCTGGTCCCAGCGAATCTCCCGCCTGGCAATCCTGAGCGTTAGCTTGTTCCACAGGACGGCATAAACTTCTCTGTCACCAGTCCGCTCAACAACAGCTATGTCCTGACCAAGCACCGCCACGCGGTCTCGCTTCATAAGGGTTCTGTCCCGCTGGCGTCGGTCGTAATACTGCTTGCTCATCCCGATCAGGTAATCGATCCCGGCAGCGTCGTAGCCCGAGCCCTTCCGGCAGAGCGGAATGGTTCGCCCGCAGCCGACGATGGAAACGTCCAAGTCGTAAGCGGCAAGTGCCCCCAAGCGGGATTCAATTTGCTTGGTGTCGGACGGAACCAGGTCGGGCGGCAGGGACAGCGTCTTGGGATAGGCGAACTGCGCACGCCAACGTACGTTCTACGCCCAAGGCAGTGAAAGAATATCTATCTTGTTGACCCGTCTAGCTTTTCTCTATGTCGTAGTACACGGTTTTAGACCTAATTTGGCAGCATTTGGACTCAAGTTGGACCCAAGTTCAGAGGCAGGGTTTGTCCGAAAAAACAGGAGGCATGAAATCGAAGAACACCATCGGCAAGTACCGATTGACGGCCCGAAGGAACACCCCGTGAGGCGTATCCCTCTGACCGTGCCGACCCGGCCTAGTCTAGTCAATGTGTTCCAATTTGCCGAGGAGTTCTGCCCTCCTCTGCGTGAAGGCCTTTCAAGCGATCCTGATGCCAAGGTAGCTCAACCAAGCATCTTCAGCACTGCGCGGATCAGCTCATCCGCCGGGGTGGCATAAAGAACGACCGGAACCATGGGCAGTGCGGCTGCTAGGGCCAAAGTTATAAGAGTTGGTTTATCGATCGGCACAATTCCCATTTCTCTTATGACGGCGAAGCTGTTCCCGAGATCGCACAAGGAGGACGCATCGGGGTTTCCCAAGATCACTTCGCCCGGTGGTCCTTTTTTCTGAATCCACTTCTGATCAAATAGCTGGTCATGAATGGTCACCAGAGCTCCGTATTCGCGCAGCGCTTTCCTTTTGATTTTGAGCAAGACGGGCGCGACAACCAGAAGAGGAGCGACCAGGGCGAGAATCGCGATGACAGCATAGCCAATCATTGGAACTTTTTGTGAGGAGAGGGTTGCTCCTTGATAGGCGATGGTATTTGCTACCTGAGCAGCAATCACGGCTCCCATGGCGAAGACGATTGGGCTGAACGCCTTCTGCCCCTCGGACAGAAAGCCGAGGCCGGCGGCCCGGTCGGTGTGTGTGGCAACCAGATATAGATTCAATCTTGAGACGCGCCGCAGGAAAGAAGTCCAGAGAAACAATCTCCATAGCCACCTGAAACAGAGAAGACGGAAGACTGGAGTGCTAACGAGGTTGAACCACCAACCGGCCGAGCTTACTTCGCCTGACCCCACACCTGCGGTGTGCCAATTAGAAACACCACTCATCAGCAATTCGGTCCTTAAGAAGATGGCCGGAAGAACTGCGGCCACCATCAACAAGACTTCGGGCAGAACACGATCTCTCAAACGCGCGGTTTTTTCGATCACCACCTCGAAAGAAGGGAGCTCTTTTGCAGTCACCAATCCAGATCTGAGAAATTCAAGAGCCAGGGTGTGCCATCTCTTGTCAATGCCCGATTCGGCTAAGATCAGAATCGGAACAGCGATCAGAAATCGCACGTTCACTGCGAGGTCACGAAGGAACGGAATTTTGATGTGCGGGTCGTAAGCCTCTCCTTGCACGAGAGACAAAACAAGCAAGGGAAGCCACGTAATAAGGACGGCGGCCAAAGCTCTGCGGACAACCCGCTGACGCTCATCCCCGGCATGACCTAGACGAAGTAGAAGCCAATGTAGCGGGCCGCCACGAGTGATGGAGAAACCTTCGGCGACGGAGGACTTTATCTCCTTCATTATTGGGGCACCTCATGGGCCCGTTTCGTGGTGTCGCGATCGAACTACCTATCGCTCTAACTCCCATGGTCCGACTGAACGGTGGCTTTTGTTTCTCCCCGTTTGATGGACGCCAGTAGTTTGGCGTGGTCCGCTTCCGTCTGATCTCCGTAGCTCTCGGCCCAATCGGCCAGAGCTTCATCCAGAGCCGAGGATTTGCCGCAGTAGCCAGCAATGCGCGCCGGGTCTCCTGTCCGCGCATGGGCTCGGGCGAGGATTGCGCCGCACACCCATACGTAGAAGTTGAACGGTGCGCCCGAAAGGAACTCGACCGGAACCGAGGCTTTCAGGTTCTTCATCTGCCGTACCATATAATCCCGTCCGTCTATCTCGGTATAGCCCAGCATAGGGTCGGAAGAGGCTTGCAGTGCTCGTTGTCCCATGACCACCCTCTTCCCGTTGTGACGAATCTCCTCCGGGAGCGGCGGAAGGTAGGGAGCATGGGCAGCCTGGACAGACTCCTTTACCTGCAGAAACAGGGAATCGCTATCTCCGTTGCCGAACAGGAGCGCCAGGTAGGCGCGGGTGCCCACCGAACCGACACCCACCACCCGGTGGGCGACATCGACAAGTTGATAGCGGCGAAGCATGAAGCGCCGCTCGGGCGAAATACTCTTTGTGTATGTATTCAAGCCCTCAAGTACCTTGGCCTTGGTGGAAGCGTCAACCCGTGTCAATACGGGTGGATCGTCACGAAACTTCCACGACCCACTCCTGCCACGCTCAGCAACCTTCGGCAGCAGCGTCCGGTTATCCGTTTTCAACGCTTTGGCCATGGTCTTGATGAAAACCGCCCTCGACTTCGGGTCAACCTTTCCGAAGGGGTTATCGCTTCTGGCATATGCGTGCAGGTACCACACGTCCAGCACGCCCATGCTCTGCAGGCGATTCATATTGAGTCGATAACCGCTCACGCCACGCATTACTGCCGCAGCCCGCTCGTGGCGATTCAGGCCATTCTGGCGGCCCGCAACGTTGATGCTTGCCACCAACCGCTTCAGGTCCCATTCCCACGGACCGATGGTGGCCTCATCGAAATCGTTCAGGTCGAAAACCACTTCCCGCTGCGGCGTACCGTACATTCCGAAGTTATTGATATGGGCGTCGCCATCCAAAGCCGCGGGAATTCCACTGATCGGTGACGTGGAGAGATCGTCGGCCATCACGCACGCTGCGCCCCGCAGAAATGCGAAGGGCGAGGCAGCCATACGTCCCATGCGCAGTGGAACGAAATCCTTCTGTCGGCCCTTGTTGCTCTCCGCCAGCAGTTTCAAGGGGTCCGGCCGGTGGCTGCTCGGCTTCCACTCGGCATGCGACTCGCGCGGGACGGCCCGCCGCAATTCCTTGCCTTCGGCGTGCCGCTGTTTCCACGAGTCCAACTTTTCGCCAAAATCAAACCTCGGAAATGATTTCATCTTTGCTATTGCCATGTTGCCTCCCAAAAAACAATCTGCGCCGTTGCCCCTCCGGGCTGTACGAATGACGCACGTCAGACCTACTCAGAGCGGAACCGCGAAAAGCGAACGCACTTTAATTCAGATCATCATCTTTGTAGTACTTGGTGCTACTAGCGCCTGCTCCGAAGGCATGCGACGCACCAGGTCGCCATCACCGCGTGAAGCAGGGCAGCCGGCCAAAGCAATCGGGTGAAAAGCCCCAAGCCGATCCTGGCGTAGAAAATGAGCGCGACGGCTGCTGCGTTATACAGCAACATCGCGCCGACCAAGGCATTCCCTGTGCGGCTCTCTTCCTCGCTGCGCCCCAGCCAACAGGCAACACCAAGAGTGAGTAGCGCTACTCCGGCGAGACGACCCACGACCAGCGCCGCTGGCGTACCCAGCGGAGAACCGAACAGCAGCCAGGCCGTCTGCGATGGCAACAGGAGTAGCGCCAAGCCTGCTGCCACCTCAATCAAGGCAGTCACAATAAGTAACGGGTTCATCGGTAATTACCTTTCCGGACCACACGCGTCGCTGCGACAGGCGCGGTCCGGTAGATTGACTTAACGCGTTGTGCTCAGCGCGGTCTCAGTTGTCGCCTTGATTGCTCGCCTAGTTGTCCACACTCCTCTTCATTTCATCCACGGCCTTCTGATCCGCCGGCATCATCTGCGACGGGCCGAGCTTGACTGTCAGCTTGTCAATCGTGCCGGTGAACTTGAACGGCAGCTCGTAGCTGTTGTCCACACCCGAGGCGGTGTCCATGCCGATGTCGAAAGTCTCATCAAGGGGCATGGTCAGCGGAATCGTGTGCTCGAGCGTCTTGCGATCTGATTCCTTCCCGTCCACCGAGAGCACGCCGGTGCCGCCTTTGGCGGGGCCGGGGCCGTCATATTTGAAATCGAACACGATGGTGTGCTTGCCTGCGCTGAGCGCACTGCCTTCCCACTTGAAACGCCGCAGATCCAACATGTTGTAAAGGAACACTGGCTTGCCTCGGCCAACACTTATCACGCCGGTAACAAACACCCCAAACACCAGCACCGAAGCAAATATCAACGTCGCATAGCCGACCAGCAACCTCCACTTCCAACGCCTTCTCCTGGCAAGCCAAATAAGAAGCAATCCCACGACGATCAATCCCACAGATACCCATTTGAACAACCGCTCCATGCCCCACCAATGGAAGCTATTGCTCAGGTAGAGGCCGTAGCCGCCGAAACGCCCGCCGTCGGTTACGAGCATCCCTTCTGCGC
>Ga0074044_10004870_pt1 | contig 11050 bp, 6 predicted proteins | sample BogForMeECP23OM1_FD_94443 | JGI IMG/M metagenome (GOLD analysis project Ga0074044, IMG submission 94443) | Bog forest soil microbial communities from Calvert Island, British Columbia, Canada - Bog Forest MetaG ECP23OM1 | ecosystem: Environmental > Terrestrial > Soil > Wetlands ...
ATGCCGTTGATCGGTCGATCCGGAACTCTTGGCTTTGCCGAGTGTGGAGGTGGCAAGATCTGGTCCGCATTGATCATCGATGACGACTCTGGTGTAAGGCAGTCGATACGGCTCTGCCTGGAGGCCGACGGCGGTCGGGCGATGGGGGTGGGAACGTCGGCCGGCGCCCTCGAGGCCATCGAGCGGGGCCGGTTCGATGTGGTCTTCCTGGACCTCTGGCTGGGCAAGGAGGCGGGACTCTCGCTGCTGCCCGAGATTCTCCGCCGCCAGCCCGAAATCGGCGTCATCGTCATCACGGCCTTCGCCTCGTTAGAGTCGGCCGTCGAGGCGATGAAGCTGGGCGCAGTTGACTACCTGCCGAAGCCCTTCACGCCGGCCCAGGTCCGGCACGCCGCTCGCCGCGTGGTCACCGAGTCGGAGCTCAAGCGGAAGATCGGAGAACTGCAGGAGCGGATCGAGGAGACAGAGGGCGAGACCATCTTCGAGACCAATAGCCCGGTCTTCCGGGGATTCCTCCAGACGGTACGCCGCGCCGCGGCCGCCGACACGGTCGTCATGCTTCGTGGCGAGAGCGGCACCGGCAAGAACGTCCTGGCCCGCTGGATTCAGGCCCAGAGCAAGCTCGCGGACCGGCCGTTCGTGACTGTTCACTGTCCGATGCTCTCCGGCGACCTGATGACAAGCGCCTTGTTCGGTCACTGCAAGGGCTCCTTTACCGGCGCCGTGGCAGACACTATCGGCAAGGTGGAACAGGCCGAAGGTGGGACACTCTTCCTCGACGAGGTCGGCGACCTCACCGCGGATGCTCAGGCCCGGCTGCTCCGATTCCTTAACGACCAGACCTACGAACGGCTCGGCGAGTCGAAAGAACGCCGGGCCAATGTCCGGATCGTGGGCGCGACCAATCGATCGCTGGAAGTCGCGGTCAAGGAGGGCCGATTCCGCGAAGACCTCTTCTACCGGCTCAACGTCATTCCGCTGGTCATTCCCCCACTCCGCGACCGCGCCGAGGACATCCTCATCCTGGCGCGACATTTCCTCCGTTTCCTGGGGCGCAAGCAGGGCCGGCCCGACCTCATCTTCTCCCTCACTGCCGAGCAAGCGATGGAGGCCTATGCGTGGCCTGGCAACCTTCGAGAACTACGCAATGCCGTCGAGCGGGCTGTCATCCTGGTCCCATCGAAGGTTCTCCAAGCGGCCGACCTGGGCATTGCTCCGGTCACAGAGACGTCCCACGTTTCCACCTCGTCGCTCCTGGGCAGTGACGTTTCGCTCGAAGTGCTCGAACGCGAGCATATCGCCCGGGTCGTGGCCCGTGCTTCTTCGCTCGAAGCCGCGGCGAAGATCCTGGGCATCGATGCGACGACCCTCCAGCGGAAGCGAAAGCGGTACGGGCTATCCTGATCGAAGTTGCCCTTGGCGATCATTCTCGCTCGTCCCTGCAAAATGCAGGGCCGCTTGCGGCGAGATCCGGCGATTCGCCGTGACGACGGCTATCCGGGAACACAGGATGTCCGTGTTTTCCCCGCGTATTGCCTGGGAATCCTCATTTCCCATGCTCTCACAGCATCTGGCACGTCGATTGCACTGAAGAAGGGGAACGAGTCTCCGTACCGCTTGGCTTCCATTGAGTCACGAGGCCGTCATGCAAGCCGACGATCCCCATTTATGTCGCGTAACACTTTCTCCGACGACGAGGTCGTGACCGGCTCGTGACCCGGATGCGGAAGCGGTTCCCGCCTTCCCCCCGCCGAGCCGGCCTGGCCACGGCGGGGGCCTTCCTATCCCCCTTGCTTCTAACCAGCCCGGTCAACGTTTGACCAAGGACAGCATTCCGCCCTGCCGGTTCTGCCGATGGGGTGGGCGTTCAGCCGGAAGATACCGGCAGTGAAGGCCGTGATCCTCGGGCCTTTACCATTTCATCTCCACGAAACGAAGATCGGAGGGGCCAATGATTGACAGGAGGACGAGGTCAGGCGTTCTTGCGTCCCGGGCGTCGGTCCGCGGTGGCTGGGTGAAGGACCAGCGTGATCATCGCCGACCCGCTCACAATCGCCGCCCGGGACGCAATCTGCAGTTCAAGACTGGAAAAGACGGCGTGATCATCGCGCCACGCGGACATCCTGCTTTCAGGAAGTGAGCTACCCGAAACTCTCGACGCTCGAGAGCTGTCTCTGGCCGATGCTGATCCCGCTGGAAATTCCGGAGGTCGTGCCGGTGGCCGCGTCGCCGCCTGGCACCACCCATGGTTCCGGTGGAAACGCGATGAGCGACGCTCCGGCCGAGTCCGGGGCAGGCGTCCGTGTGACTTGCGACGTCGCCAGCGGGGTTGTCGAGGTGCACGACCCTCGGCTGCTCCGTTACGGCCGGGAGACATTTTGCCTCGCCCTGGTCGAGCATGCCGTTGCGACCTCTGGGGCCTGTCGCGCGGCGATATGTCTGAGGTCATCGGTTTGCCGGTTCGAGTTCACGCCGGGTTCGCGCGACCCTGTTGAGCTTGCGGAGCGGGCCGCGTCGGCCATCCGGGCAGCGACCCGGAATGCAAGCGCTCCGATCGTCGCGGACCGAAAGCAACCTGCTGCCTGGGTATCCATAACCGCCTTTGCGGCTGGCGCAAGGGTTTCGCTTTGGGAAACCCTGATCGAGGAGCCCGGCCGCGTCTGGCTCTCGCACGCTGCTCTGCGCGAAGCACCCTGGCTCGCGGTGCGAGTGGCCCGGGTGCTTAGGGGTCTGCCCGGAGTCAAGGCCTGTCGAGCTAACCCCTGGTTCGGACGGGTGGAGATTGACATCGATTCCGTCTTGATCACCGTGGCAGACCTGGTAACCGCGGCCGAGGCGGCGTTTTGTCGAGAGTCGGGAGCGGTCGATGCAGCCGCCACCGCGCCACCGGGGGGCCCGGCAGATTCCAAGGAAAGGACTCCTGCTGAGACCCGGCCTGGACGCCGGCTGGTCGATCTGCTGCTGGTCGGAGGAACGTTCACGATGGCGGTCGCCGGGGTGATCGTGCCGGGAGTTCCTACTGCGCCATTTCTCCTGCTGTCGCACCATTACCTGCACCGCGCGGCACCGGTAACGCTTGGACACCTGTGTCATCTACCGGGCGTCGGCTGGATGATCCGCAAGGCTGATAGGGCGGAGCGTTCCTGGAAAGACGGCAGAGCCCTGTGGAAGTCGCTCGCCTGGTCCGCCCTGTCCGCCGCCGTGTTCCTGGTCGTGCATCCGCCTCTGCCCGTTGCCCTTGCAATCGAGTTCGGCCTGGCCGCCTTCTCAGGGTCGAACGCCTGAGTTCGCCGGCCGGGTGATCATGTCCTTCGATCAACGAGCGTGGAGGAATCAATGAGTCTGTCCCGGATTATTTCAGGAGGGTTCGGAGGGGCGGTGTACCGGACGCTCGATCGCCTGCGCCGCCCGAGCGGGGCCGGAGGGTTCGGAGGCCAATCTTCGCGCCAGGTAAGGGACCTCCATGCCGCGGCCCAAGGCAGAGTCTCGACGCTTCTCAAGTCTCTGGGCACCTCCCTGGACGGCCTGTCCTCGGACGAGGTCCGTCGCCGGCAGCGCAAGTTCGGGCTCAACGAAGTTGTCCATGAGCGGCTCCCAAGTTGGCATGTCCAGATCCTCAGGGCGTTCCAGAACCCGTTCATCGTTCTGCTTGGCGTGCTCGGCGCGTTTGCCTTCCTGACGCACGAGTTGAAGACCGCTGCGATCATCGCGGCCATGGTGCTATTCAGCGTCCTGCTTCGGTTCGTCCAGGAGTACCGCTCGGCGCACGCAGCGGAACGACTCAAGGCAAAGGTGCGGAACACCGCAACGGTCACGCGAAGTGAGGTTCGCAGGCCAGGCTACGGGCCCAGAACGTGGGAGGCGGTCAGGCTGCTGGCGCGGCACGGCAAGCGAGAGGTCCCGCGGCGCGAGCTCGTCCCGGGCGACATCGTCCACCTCTCGGCCGGCGACATTGTCCCTGCCGACGTGAGGCTGGTACTCTCCAGGGACCTTTTCGTTAACCAGGCGATGCTGACCGGTGAGTCGATGCCGGTGGAGAAGTCGGAGCTGCTGGTTCAGGACGTGGGGGCGAACGGGCGAAGGCCGGAGCTGGACCACACCGATCCCCTGGAAGTGAGCAACCTCTGCTTCATGGGGACCAATGTCATCAGCGGTACGGCCACGGCGGTCGTCCTGGCTACGGGAGGCCGCACGTATTACGGTTCGCGGCCTGCCTCTGAGGAGATCCGGGGGGAGAGCGATGGCCCTGAGAAACCTGCGCACCCGGTTTCTGCTATCGAGCGGCCTGCTGGTCCTGATGACGGCGGCCAGCGGCGCCTGGGGCGTCTTTGCCCTGACGCGGCTGGGTGAGGCAGTTGACGCGACGCTCGACGAAAGCGAGGAAACGATTGTCCTGGCCGCCGGCCTGGCCACGGCAATCGAGCGTGAGGATGACGCGCTCCTGCGAATTGCGACCGGAAAGGCAGACCGCGGCGAAGGCGGGCTCGCGGCGGAGCGGGAGCGGTTCGAGGAAGCTTTCGCGCGGCTGGCACCGTTCCTCAAGGAACCCGAGGAGCGCATCACCCTCGACTCGATCCGGCGGAACGTCGAGATCTATCGGGCAGCAGGCGATCGGATGCTGGCCACGCCCGTTCGACAGGATGCCTGGGAAGTCTATCACGTCCAAGTCAACCCGGCTCTCCGCGGTGTGGTCGCCGACTGTGAGCGAGTTCGCGAGCTCCATTTTCGCAGCATGAGGCAGACCGGGATCCAGGCCCGCGACCGCGCGCGACGGGCCGCGGCCGTGGTCGGGGGAATTCTCTCGGCCGCCGTGGTGACGTCCATCCTTGTGGCGTCGCGCCTGGCCCGCGCCGTCGTGCCGCCGGTGCTCGACTTGACCCGTAGCGTGGAGGCGTTGAGCCGCGGCGACTTCGATCGCCGCGTCTCCGTGACCTCAGCAGACGAACTGGGCCGGCTTGCCGCCGGCTTTAACCAGATGGCCGAGACCCTGGCAGAGTTTCGTCGGTTGAACATGGACGAGGTTATCCGCGCCAAGGAGACCCTGGAGTCAACCCTCGCCGCATTGCCCGACGCCGTCATCGTCGTCGATCCATTTGGAGATATCGTTGCGGCGAACCCCACGGCCTCAAGTGTGTTCCGGGCCTTGGGGCTCGGCCAGGTTCGGCGGGTGGAGCAACTCCCCCTGCCGACCGACAGCCTGGACGCCGTGCGCGGGCAATTGCGCGGGGATGGAACCGGAGTGACGCGGCCCGACTTGAATCGGTTGCTCGCGGTCGCTCTCAACGGCCATCAGGCCAAGCTCTTACCGACAGTCATGCCGATCCCGGAGTTTTCCGGGGGCCGCCCTGGCGCCGTCGTCGTTCTTTACGACGTGACCGAGTTCGCCCGACTGGACGAGCTGCGGGCCGAGATGATCGCTGTCGCTTCCCACGAACTGAAGACGCCGCTTACCACGCTGCGGATGAATCTCATGTTGATGCGGGAACGGGTCGAGGAGCTGTCGCCTTTACTCCGCGAAATGGTCGCAACCGCGGCACTCGGCTGCGAGGAGCTCGCCGCCACGATCGACGAGCTACTCGACCTCACGCGAATCGAGGCGGGCCAGCTCCGGCTCAACCTCGACCGGGTCGATCTCCTGGGCCTGGCGGGGCACCTCGCCGACAAGTTTCTGCCGCGGTTCGCGGAGCAGGATGTTCGCCTTGATTTTGTTCGAGGATGCGACGAGGCAGTCGTCCAGGGAGACGCCGCGCGGCTCGGCGTCGTTCTTTCCAACGTGCTCACTAACGCGCTCAAGTACACCCCGGACGGCGGCCGTGTGGAGATTGCCGTGACCGCGGCGGTCACCGGCCTTGAGCCCCATCTCTTGGAGGTCGCCGTGACGGACACCGGGCCCGGTGTCCCTCCAGAATTCCGCGAGCGGGTCTTCGAGAAATTCTTCCGTCTGGAGCACCTCCAACCGCACAGCGACGGAGGCGTGCAGGGAGTGGGAATCGGCCTTTATCTCTGCCGCCAGATCGTCGCTCTTCACGGCGGCAAGATGCGATGCGAAGCCGTGACAGGCGGTCCCGGGGCACGTTTCGTAGTCGAACTACCTGCCGCGAGTGCGGAGTCGTAATCGGAACTCAACCCCCTTCCAGCGGCGCGGCCTTGTGCACGCGCGAGCAGTTCGAGCTGCTGGCCGGGCGGGGGATGGATTGCCCGGTGTTCTCGGACGGGGTGCTCGACAACGAGCGCGAAACGCCGCTCGACGAGGTGATGCCGCTCTGGAGCTTGCCGCCCGGCGGGCAGATTATGTATCACGACAGAAAAGGCGTCACCGTTATGTGGCTTCTCTTGAGCCGCCCGTGGGGCGAAGCGTCATTTCCCGGCGGCTGAAGAAACGGTTCCTGACACTTTTGTGACACGCCGAGTTGGTTACCCATGCCCTGCGGCGGGGCCTGGCTGAGGGCCCCGCGGTCAACGACACTCAGCTTCCGCCCCGCCCCGTCCGTGTTCCCGCGCTTCTCAGGTCGTCTGAACCCGAGCATGTCGGCGCCATTCCTTCGTCTCGTGGATGGCGGTCAGTAAGCGCCGGTACCTCGCAGGACGGCCCCGACCGTCCGGGCGAGGATCTGGCAGTCGCGGCGGAGCGACCACCGGTCCAAGTAGTCAAGGTCGAGGGCGAGCATCTTGAGGCAGTCGACCTCGCTCCGCCCGCCGACCTGCCACGCACCGGTCAACCCTGGGAGGACGCTCAGACGCCGCTCGTGGCCGAGGGGGTCGGCCTGCTCGAGCCGCTCGCAGTCGCGGAGCTGCAGGGGACGGGGACCCACCAAGCTCATGTCCCCGCGGAGCACGTTGAAGAGTTGGGGCAGCTCGTCCAAGCTGGTGCGCCGGAGCAACCGGCCGAGGCGGGTCACGCGCGGGTCGCGGTGGATCTTGAACAGCACCCCGCAGCTCGTCTCGTTGAGCGCCTCGAGCTCGCCCACGCGGCTCTCGGCATCGGCGATCATCGTGCGGAACTTGGCGAACCAGAAGGGCCGGCCGCCGCGCCCTCGCCGGAGCTGCCAGAACAACGACGGACCCGGCGAGTCGAGGCGGACCAGCGCCGCGATCACCAGCATGGGCAGACCCAGGAGCACGAGGCCCGTCACCGAGCCGATCACGTCGATGGCTCGCTTGAGTTGCAGCCGGATGCGGTCCTCTGAGCGGGCCGCTTCGTGAGGGAAGGATGGGCCCCGGGCGACGGACATGTGCCCGGGGTCGACTCCGATCTCGAGTGAGTGGTTCGGCATCGACAGCGAAGAATTCATCGGTGATGCGTCTCCCGGTGACGAGTATGTCAAGCTCGGTCGAGCACGTGGGCGGAGAGCACTTCGGCGGAGCGATCTCACAAGAGAGGCCCCGGGGAAAGTTGCGCGTCGGGCGGCTCGTCGCCCGTCGTTGTTCGTTTGTCGACGGCGGCCCCGGCGGGATCCACGGGACGGGCCGATCGAACGTGTGCTCCAGATTGTCAGGGCCCCCGAAGAGTATTAATTAGCCGTGGGTATGTCAATAAGCCACCTACCAACATACACAGAAGTTTCACACCGGTTTACTTCCCCTGCGACGCACCAGTCCACTGAAGCCCCTCCGCGTGTCAGGTCTTGCGGAAAAAGCGGGGGGTCCCTGGCTCATGAAGATCGCCAGATAAAGCCAATTCATGTGTCCGGTCCAGCCTTCGTCCTCGGTCCGGCGCACGCGCGCGAGAGGGGCGCTCGATCGCGGAGTTGACGCCGAAAGAAGTCCATGCCGAACGTCAGCGTAGATTGCGCAGGGTTGAGGCATCGGTCCCACTCGCGTTTCGGCGATCACTGCAAGGACGGTAGCAACCGTGCGACCCGTTCGATCAACGTATTGTGAAGAATCTTTCTCTTCAAATATGCGAGGCGCACATCATTCCTTCGTGTTGTGCCGCTAGAGTGTGGTCACGTCCCGATGGGGCCACGACGACCGACGCAGCTCCCTCGACAGGATCCGCGATGTGTCTGGCAACACCGATGCAGCGAAAGTTAAGGGTTCGAAGTCACGAATCCTTATATACGAACTTCCTGAGGTCCAGCCAGACCGCAGGAATGCCGCGGCAGCCTCAGTCCAATCCTCGCCGCGGCCGTCCGGGCCGGTAACGGATCGACCCGGACTCTTCGAGAAGGGCACCAGGGAACAACATCCATGTTTACAAGTCTGAGATCGCACCGCACCCGCCAGAAGTCCAAGAAGCCCGACCGCCGCTTCAGCCCCGGGTTCCTCGGGACCGAGGGAGCGCTCGAGGAGCGCGTGCTGCTGTCGACCATCGCCTTGGGCAAACCGCTGAACAGCGGCTCGGTCGAGACCAACGAGGTCTACGACGTCAACAGCTACATGCCGGCCTTGGCCGCGACCCACGGCACGGGCTCCTACAGCTACCTCTCGTGGGGCCTCCTGGAGATTCCGACCACCGCCGCCACCGTCGGCGCGTCGGACCTTACCAGCCTCAGCCTGCAGCTTTACAACACCGCGACCAGCGGCAACTACAGCCCCTATTCCGGCAACTACGACATCTACGTGATCCCCAACGACAGCACCGCTTTCGGCAACTTCCGCTACCTCAACTCGGGATCGACCGGCATCGCCGTCGTGGGCAGCACCGCGGGCCAGCACACCGACCCGAGCGTCGGCATCACCGCTCCCGAAGCGAGTTGGGATCTCGGCACGCTCAACATCCCCGTCGGCACTGGCTCCAACGGCAGCGGTCAGACGTACAGCAGTCTGGGGATCGGCTACGACACCTTCACGGCCACCAGCGCCACGTGGGGGGCGAACGCCAAGGCCACCATTCTTTCCGACGTCAACAACGGCACGCCAATCCGTCTGGCCATCGTGCCGGACGACCTCAACGTGGCCGTGGACTGGGAAGGCAACTACTCGAGCAACTACCCGCTCATGAGCATCACCGTCGTCGACGCCCCGAAGATCAGCTTCAGCGCCCCCACGTACAACGTGACCCAGACGGCCGGCGCCGCGACGACCCCGGTGACGTTCCAGATCACGCGCAGCGCCCCTACGACTACGGCCACCACGATGAACTGGTCCGCCGTCGCTGACGCGGCCAATCCTCCGGTCGGCGGTTTCACGACCCAGAACGGCAGCGTCACCTTCCTCGCGGGGTCAACGAGCCAGAACGTCACCATCAACGTTGCGACCCCGACCGCATTCCAGTCGCAGCTCACGGGCACGATCGACCTCTCGCTGAGCGATCCCGGCGGCAACTCCCCCACGCCGGTTCTCGGCGCGACTCCCACGGCCAACGCGATCGTGACCTACGCCCAGGGCTCGGACCTCGGGTTGAGCAGCGGCTCCTACACGGTCAACGAGAGCGCCGGCACCGCGACCTTCACGATCCAGCGCACCGGCACTGTCTTCACGAACGCCGTGAGCGCCACGTTCACCACGGCCGACGGCACCCCCTACCTGCTCGATCCGCAGAACCCGCAAGACGCTCAGGCCGGTCGCGACTACACCACGACCACCCAGACCGTGAGCTTCGCCGCGAACGACTCGACGCCGAAGACCGTCACGGTCCCGATCATCAACGTCAAGACCTTCGCCGGCACCCGCTCGTTCACGGTCTCGCTCAGCAACCCGAGCTCCGGCGTGCTCCTTGGCCCCATCACCCAGGCCACGGAAACCATCACTGACAACGCCGTCACCGCTCCCGGCGGCGTCGCGACGCCGTTTGGCATCACCACCGACGGCCCCCTCGGAGCCGCCACCCAGCCCGGGTCCAGCGGCATCGAGACCGGCGGCCCCTACTACACCGACAGTTACACCTCCCTCGTGTCCACCCCGCACGGCTCGTGGGGCTACTCGACCTTCCCTGAATGGGAGTTCTGGCCGTCCTCGTCGGCCTATCCGACCGGCTACACCATCAGCAACGTCGACAGCATCGAGCTGAGCGTCTACAACACCGCCACGACGGGCGGCTACGGCGGAACGCCCGGCTCGTTCACCGTCTGGGACTTGACCAATGACAGCGTGGCCACCACCTCCCTCCGCTACGCCGGCGGCACCGGCAACTACGGCGATTCGGTCATCAGCGGGCAGGCCGGCGCCGTGAAGCTCGGCGTCGCGCAGTTCCCGAACAACCAGGTCGGCTACAACAACTTCGTGCTCGACAACATCCCGGCTTCGGTGACCGCCGCCATCAAGGCCGAGGTGGCCGCCAACTTGCCGATCCGCCTGGTCGCCGTTCCCAACGACCCCAACGTCGCCGCCGACTGGGAAGGCAACTACACGGAAAACCAGCCGATCCTGACGATGCTCATCGAGAAGGCCTCGGCCGCGACCCTGCCGGCCTGGCTGTCTCCGTCGAGCGACGCGACCTGGGTCGCCAGCACCCACACGCTGACCGTCAACGGCCCGGCCACGATCATCGCCGATCCGGGCACTGACTCGCCGAATATCGTCGAGAACGCCGCCGCGGACCAGCTCACGATCAGTCCGACCACCGTCGGCTTCGTCAACCTCGGCGGCGTCACCCTCACCAACGGCGCCGGCATCACCGTCCCCTCGGTCGGCTCAGGCCGCACCCACACCAACCACAACGTGATCGTGATCGACGCCGTCGGCTCGACCCCCGGCACGTTCTCGATCGACGCCACCAGCAAGTTCGACCTGGCCGACAACGACATGATCCTCCAAGACGGGGGTGCTGCCGGTGCGGCCGCAGTCCAGGCGCTGGCCACCACGGGCCGCGATTACCCCAATGACGACTGGACGGGCAAGGGCTTGACCAGCTCGACGGCGGCCACCGTGGACGGAAATCTCGGCTACGAGCAGAACCTGCTGGCGGTCGCCCTCAACAGCGCCCTGCCGCTCGGGCCTTACAGCCAATGGCAGGCCGGCACCAGCACCCTGACGTTGACCGCCAACGACGTGATCGTGAAGTACACCTACAACGGCGACTTCACGCTTGACGGCAAGGTCGATGCCAACGACTACACGGTCTTCGGCACGTTCTACGACGCCGGCGCCTCGACCGGCAACCCGTTCA
>Ga0074044_10004872_pt1 | contig 11045 bp, 12 predicted proteins | sample BogForMeECP23OM1_FD_94443 | JGI IMG/M metagenome (GOLD analysis project Ga0074044, IMG submission 94443) | Bog forest soil microbial communities from Calvert Island, British Columbia, Canada - Bog Forest MetaG ECP23OM1 | ecosystem: Environmental > Terrestrial > Soil > Wetlands ...
AGCGAAAAGCGGCTCGCGCGAGTTCTTCTGTTGATGGCGCACTTCGGCAAAGAAGGAGTCTCGGAAACGTCAGTTCCAAGACTAAGTCAGGAGACTCTGGCCGAGATGGTAGGGACGACGCGATCGCGAGTCAGCTTCTTCATGAACCGGTTTAGGAAGCTTGGCTTTATCCACTACGACATTGGGGACAACTTACGTGTTCACAGTTCACTTCTTAACGTTGTTCTTCATGATGATGACGACGACGGAATAAGCCCGACTGCTGGAGCTGGGAGCCCAACCGCCTATGCCAACGGAGGTAAAGAACCTCCTCCAACGCCTGGCCAACCCGCTGACAAAGATCGTGCCAAGAGACCGCCCCTCCCACGAACTTGCGCGACGTCATAATTGAATTGCTAGCCGAGATATCGCAAGGCCATTTTGGAGTTCTTAGGTAAGCTCTTGCTGACCTGAACAGGCCTGGCCCTCATCAGTCCCTTTCGCATCCGCACCCCGAGGCGTACGCTCCGTGGAATGTGGCAGTCTTGCCGCGCTTGCCTTCCGCCCCATCAAACACCGGCTGGCATTATAATTTCCGGACGCGAAAGGAAACCTGGCCGTGTTAGCGACGAGGAAATTTGGCATCACGTGCCCGATTTGCAAACGGTTCTGCTTCCTCGGCTACATTGAAATTGAAGATACGGCTTCGGTGGGGGAACTGCGCGCCAAACTTTTACATCAGGGATGGAAGGGCGAATGGGCCCGCTGTGATCATCTGAAGTGTGAAGGCGAAGTTTTCTGCTCTTTTAATCTTGCGGTCTTTCCTCGCTAGGCACAGTGCCAGGCCGGTCGCCAGATCTGGAGAAACGCTGCGATAGCGCGCGGAAGGTGAGCTAAAATGTCGCGCCTTGTACTTTGGCACGGAGGTGGGAGATGACAGATCCGGTAGCCGGCGAGGTTTCGGTCCGGTCGATCAACCAGGAGATTTTGGGGATGGACGGCCCCAATCACCTGATTTCGCAGATCCTGCCATCCATCGCGGTGATCAATCCCAGTTCTTATCGCCTGCACGCCCTGAACAACCGGCTGACGTTTTCCAGCGTGGGAACCAGCAGCGGACGGCTGGGAATATTTGCGGCGCAGAAGGGAAGCCAGCAGCGGGCGGTCATCCTGCTGCTGCCTCCCGCCGGCACACCGGACCGCCTGCTGATTTGCATCACCCAGGGCTTCGCGCAGGCCAGCCGGAATTTAGAGCCGCTCGGCTGGAGCAATCCCTTGTCGCCGGCTTTCATCAAGTTCGTCCTGCTGAAGCACGTCATCAACCGCTTCGGCGCCCAAACTTTGGCCGCCAGCGATGACACGGCGCTCCTGTACATCGTGCGCGCGCGGGGAAACGAGTTGGGACCTTTCGCCCACGACGGGCCGTTTGTGGAGGAGGCTTTGACCCAGTTGGTCGCGCTCACCGGGAATGCGTTTTCTTTCGATCACGTGGAGGCGTTCACTTTTAGCAGCGGCGTTTCGGACTTCAACGTGTTCATTCCTTCGGTCAGTTCAATTCTGAATATCGAGGCGGTGTATGGCATCGATCCCGCGCAGGCGGTTCCCATCGCGCGGCCCGGAGATGCCATCCGCAAACAGTATCTGAGCGGGCAGACGGGCGGGCCGGCAGCGGGCTTCGAGTATCTCGGCTTGGACAGTTGGATCAACGAATGGCGGTATCCCGACCGCACCACGTTTCCTGATCCCTGGCCTTTCAACTACCTTCACAATCACGTCATGCCCAGCTACATTCTGAATCTGGCACTCTCGACATAGCCTCGCCCTGGTCTGTCATGAACATGACGTCATGAAGATGCCGTCATGAAGATGCCGTCATGAAGAAGTCCTGGCGATTCGAGCGGCAGGGTGTGATGTAATGACGGAATGTCATGGCTGACCGTGCTCAACCGCGAAGTGGTGGCCTGCACCCGCTGCCCGCGCCTGGTCGCGTATCGCGAGGAAGTCGCGCGGGTGAAGCGGCGCGCTTATCTGAGCTGGGACTACTGGGGCAAGCCGGTGCCGGGCTTCGGCGATCCGCAGGCGCGTGTGCTCATCATGGGACTGGCTCCCGGCGCTCACGGCTCCAACCGCACTGGACGCCCGTTCACCGGGGACGCCTCCGGCAACTTCATGTATCCCGTGTTGTACGAGACCGGATTCGCCAGCCAGCCGACGGCGATCGACCGCAACGACGGCCTGCAGTTGAAGGATCTGTATATAACGGCAGCGGTGCGCTGCGCTCCTCCGGATAACAAGCCGCTGCCGCAGGAACTGGCCGAGTGCTCGCAGTTTCTCGATCGCGAACTGGCCGGATTAGAAAATCTGAAAGTCGTGGTGGCTCTGGGGAAGATTGGCTTCGACGCTTATGTGAACTACGTGAAGCGCCGCCTCGCCCACCCTAACGTCGCAAAAAGCGCGACGTTAGGATGGGGCACCCATTTCAGTAAGAAAGCGTATGTCTTCAAACACGGCGCCAGTTACCGGATGCCCGACGGTAAGGTGTTACTGGCGTCGTACCATCCGTCAAACCAGAACACGCAGACGGGGAAGCTGACACGGAAAATGTTTGTAGAAATCTTTCAAGAGGCGGCAAAATTTGCCGATAGATAAGTTGAGGCGCCGCTGCAGCCGGTTCGCTCGACCGTCCCTCTTTCGAGGGTATAGCCCAAAAGCTGGGTCGCGAACCGGGGCGGCGCCACTGAAGAAGGCAATTGCTGATTGTTGATTTTTGATTGTTGATTGAAAATCGAAGCCGATGAGCCCTTGAGTTCTTCAATCAGCAATCAGCAATTGCTCAGGAAGTTTTCCGCCCCGCACCTTCTACTTCAGCTTCGTTACTGTCACTTCCAGCTGAAATTGCCGCTTGGAGTTGGGATCGTCCACGCTGCCTACGATCATGGGCTTGCCCAGTTGCGCTATCGTGCTGGCTTTGATCTGGAGCTGGCGCAGCTCTGGGATGCTGCTGGTCCTTTCCTGATCAGGCCGGGCAAAGTTGCTGACTTCGGCCCGCACCGATAGCGGTATGCCTTCGGGGTGCTCCACGCCTTTCTCCCACGGCACGCTGCTCCCGATTCTGCACCAGATATTCGTGCCCACATCAACGTATTGAAACTCGTCCTTCTTTTGTTCGAAGGGGACCTTGGTGCCAATTTTGATTTCATTTTGGTCGTCGGCCTGCAGGTTCATCGAGTACTGCCGTGTGTTGATTTTCTTCCCGTCTTCCAGCTCATTTACGGAAAAATCGATCCGGTAAGCGCTTAAGGGCTTTGGCGTCGCCTTCAGTTCACCCGAGTCCTGCGCCAGCGCTTTCTGAGCGCCTCCGCCAACCGTGAATGCCAAGGTCAACGCCGCTGCTACAACCAGTTTCTTGAACATGAGTAACTCTCCTTTAGTGTGCCGCGTTAGTTATTGTTGCGAGCCGTTTGCGCTCCCGGCCTCACCGGTATTCATCTCCTCGGCTGCATCCCGGCGGAGTTCCTGGGCCCTGGCCCGCGCGATCAGGGCTGCGTGCTCCGGATAATTTGTGACGTAGTTTTCAAGAATCTTCTCCTGCTCGCTTAGCGGCCGCGGCGAGGGAAACTGATCGAGCTTAGGATTGCTTGCGACCACTTTGGGTTGAGGATGATAAGCGGCCGCTCTTCGCATGGCCACGCGCTCTTGGGGGCGAGCCTGATTTGCAGGGACCTGATTGCCACCGCCAGTCGTCACGATGGGTGTTGTTGAAACTTCCGGCGCGGTTGAAGATTGGTTCGCAACGGCTGGATGCGACGGCTTGCCCGCTCTCCAAGCTAGGGCTAACGCCACGACCACAAGCGCTGCCAACGCCCCGGCCACGGCCACAATCCCGCGCCACCACGCGCGGTTCGGAACCCGATCGCGCTCGGCTTGCAAGTTGGCCAGAACTCGTCCTTCGAGTCCTGCTCGCGGTTCGACGGTCGCGTACTTGGCCAGCGCCGCGTCCAGCATGCGGTCGAGTTCGTCCTGTTTGCTGTCTGCCATGGTTAACCTCTGCTTCGCGCCGATGTGGCCGCGAGCTTCTCGCGCAGAATCTGGCGCGCCCGAAACACTCGCGAGCGTACCGCCGCTTCGTTAATACCCAGGGTTGCGGCCACTTCTCTGGGAGCCATTTCTTCGATCGTCGACAAAATCAGCGGAGCGCGCAGTTTTCCCGGCAGCGCCGCGATCATCTTTTCCACCGCCGCGCTGACCTGGGCGCCGTGCACGGTCTGATCCGCCGGGGTCTCCGACGAAGCCAGTTCCGTGAGCGGCTTCTCGGGATCCTCCAGAGGAATCTCCCGCGTGCGTCCACGCTGCCGGCTGCGGTCGACGGCGACGCGCCAGGCGATGCGGGCCAGCCACGTCTTCAGATCTTCGACGGTCGCGAGTTTCGAACTGTAGCGCAGCACTCGCATAAAGGTTTCCTGGGTCGCGTCTTCGGCGTCGTGGTGGCGGCGCAACACGGCGTAGGCGATGCGGTAGACCAGCCGCGAATGCTCTCGCACCAGCGCTTCGAGCACAGCGTCTGCGCGTTCAACCCGGTTGCGCTCAACTCGACTGCGCTTGTTTTCAGTGCGCGCGTCTTTGCTCGGGTCAATCGTCGCCGCTCCGCTCAGGATCGCCTCTCCCGCCACCACTTGTCTGCCCTCACTCATTAAAGACCTGCCCAGGGTCCGTTTTGTTCAGGAATTTCTGGAAGGAGAACGGTCGGGGGCACACTGCTTGCGCAGATCACAAAACGTTGTCGTTCCGAGCGCCTTTGTTCTGGCGCGAGGAATCTGCTGTTCTGCAGGCCAGAGGAAGCAGGTTCCTCGCTTCACTCGGAATGACAGGTTAGTGAGACTTTTCGCGCCACTGACAACTGGCTACTGACCACTGCAGAACCCCACTATCACCGGCTCCGGCTCCAGGTGGACGCCCCAGATCTCTTCGACGCGATGCTGGATCTGGTCTTTCAAAGCGAGCACCTCGGCGGACGTGGCTCCGCCGCGATTGACGATGGCCAGCGCATGTTTGCTCGAGATGCCGACGTGGCCGAAGCCATATCCGCGGGCGAATCCCGACTTTTCGACCAGCCACGCTGCGGAAACTTTGCGGTTCTTCTCCAGTGCGGGATAACTGGGCACAGTGAATCCCTTGGCCGCGGCCCGCCTGTCCAGATCTTCATGCTGCTGTTCGGTGAGCACCGGATTCTTGAAAAACGATCCGGCGCTCTGGCAATCGGGATCGCCGGCGACGATGAGCATGCCCTTGCGTGCCCGAATGTGCCGGACGGCCTCGCGCGTTTCGGCGAGATTGGGGCGCGTCTCGCGGCCTTCGAAGTGGCGCTTCAAGTCGGCATATTCGAGGTGAGGCTCGCCGCCGGACTGGAGCGCGTAGGTGACGCGGAGAATGATGAAGCGTCCGCGCTCGCTGGTGTTGAAAATGCTGGAGCGGTAACTGAAGCCGCAGGCCTCCCGGCACAGCTCGCGCACCTGGCCGGCTTTCCGATCGAAGACTTCGACCGAGGCGATGGTCTCGGAAACTTCCTGTCCGTAGGCACCGACATTCTGTACCGGCGTGCCGCCCACGCTGCCGGGGATGCCGCTCAGGCATTCGACGCCCGCACATCGCGCCATGACGGCCTGGGAGACGAAGCGGTCCCAGGATTCTCCCGCGCCCACGTCGAAAACAACTTTGCCGCCGTCGTCGCCGGAGCGGCGCTCGATGCCGGGGATGGCAACCTTCAAGACCAGCCCGGGCCAGCCGGAGTCGGCTACGAGCAGATTGCTGCCGCCACCGAGAACAAAGAGCGGCAGGCTCTTCGACTGTGCGAAAGCGATGGCTTCCTGTACGTCGGCGGCTGAGCTCGCTTCCACAAAGAAACGGGCTGGCCCGCCTATGCGAAAGGTGGTCAGCGCGGCGAGTGAAACATTTTCCTGCAGCAGCATCGATGCTCTCAATATACACACGGCGGCTACTCTTGCCGCTTACTGACGTCTGTCATCCTGAGCGTAGAGACTGCTTCGCGGATGCGAAGCAGTCACGAAGTCGAAGGACCCCGCGTCCGTGAGCACAACGACGAACGGAGCAGGGAGTTCTTAAGGAAAGCGCCGCGGCGTCTCGGGGAAACTCGCGAAAAGCCGATATAGCCCTCCAGGAGCAAAGGGGTCTTTCGACTGCGTGGCCGTTCGCTTTGCGAACGGACACTTCGCTCAAGATGACACTAGGGATAACACGTTACAATGAACAGAGTATCCAACTGGGGGAATCAACGAAATGCCGATGTATCCCGAAATTATGGTCATCCCGATGCGCGAGGAATTGACGCGCCTGGGAATTGAAGAGCTGCGCACACCGGAAGAAGTCGACCAGGCCCTGAAGAATCCCGGCACCACGATGGTGGTGGTGAACTCGATCTGCGGGTGCGCTGCCGGACGCATGCGTCCGGCGGTCCGCATGGCGATGCAGAATTCCGTTCGGCCCGATCGCGCCTACTCCGTGTTCGCCGGGCAGGAAAAAGAAGCGACCGAGCACGCCCGCACTTATTTCACCGGATATCCGCCGTCCTCGCCGTCCATCGGGATTCTGCGCGATGGGCAGCTCGTCTACCTCATGCCGCGCAGCGATATCGAGCGGCGCGAAGCCCCGGCCATTGCGGCTGATCTGCAGGCAGCGTTTGACAAGTTTTGCGCGAAGCCTGCTGCGGTGTAACCTCCCTGCTTTTTGTCATTTCGAGGAGCGAAGCGACGAGGAAACTGCTGTTTTGCCGGCGCCGGCAAACCGCAGGTTCCTCGCTATGCTCGGAATGACAAAGTGCTCGGAGACTGGCGGCCATGACCTCTTACTGCTTCGTCTTCGTGCTCATCAGGAACGACTTCACCACAATCGCATTCGGCTGCATGCCGACCGGGATCAGGGTCAGGAGCGAATACTCCGAGGGTTCCAGTTTCCGCGGCGTGCGTTTCTGGATCACGGTCACATCGCCCGATTGCGTGTCGAGCACGAGAAGATAGTTCTGATCCGGGGTGAGCGCGAGGCCATCGGGACGGCTGCCCACGGTCAGCGTCCAGATGCGGCGGCCCATGTCAATGTCGTAGACCGCGACGCTATTCGAGCCGAAGTTCGTGACGTAGAGCCGTGAATTGTCGAGCGTGACCACGCCGCGGGACGGGTGCTGTCCAATCTCCTGGCTGCTGCCGACTTCGTCATTTCCGGTCTCGATGATGGAAATGCTGTCGGAGTCGAAATTGCAAACCATCAGTTCGCCGCCGTCGGGCTTGAGCGTGAGACTGACCGGGGTGTGGCCGACGTCAAGCAAGGCCAGGACGCGATCGTCCTGGTTGGCTTCTTTCTTGTCCTTGTCCCTGCCACTTTTGGTGGCATCGCTAGCGAGCGCAATGGAGGCGACTTGCGACGATCCGGAGCAGGCCACGAAAGCTTTGCTCGAGTCGGGCAGGATCGCGATCTCTTCCGGTTGCTGGCAGACGGGAAGGGTGGCGCGCACGCGCAGCAATTTCGCGTCGATTACGGACACGGTGTTGTCGCCGCGATTGCTGACCACGACGGCCGAGCCGTCGGGCGAAACCCGCGCCAGCCCAGGCGCGGCGCCCACGCGCACATTGCCGATCACCATGCGCTTCTCGAGATCGATCACACTGACGTTCGACGAGCCGGAGTTGGCCACGTAGGCGCGCTTGCCGTCTCCGGCCACGTCGATGAAATACGGACGGCCGTGCACGCCGATTGTGGCCACCACGGTGTTGCTCTCGGCGTCGATAACGCTGACGTTGTTCGATCCTGTATTGACCACGTAAATTTCATTCTTCTTGCTGTTGGCGGCGATCCCGGTGGGCTCGCTGCCCACACGAATGGTCTTGGCCAGCGCGAAGGTGCGCAGGTCAATCACGCTGACCGTGTTGCTCTTGCCGTTGGTGACGTAGGCGTACTCGCGGTAGAGCGGCCCGTAGTCGGGCAGGGCCTCCTCGCGGAAATACCACCAGCCGAGGCCGGCGAGAATGGGGAGCAGTACGGCGATGAAGAGGAGTTTTCGCAAGGTAAAGGCCGCACTGGCGGAAGAAGAAGATTACCAGAGCGGCGAAGCATCGACACTTCGAATGCGGGTGGAACTGGACGGGTTAGGCCGGCACGATTACCCTCAGCCCTGTTACGTTGGCAAAGTGGCGCTGATTAAATGTTGCGACCGCGCTCCCGTGTTCCAAAGCCGTTGCTGCCACAATCAGATCGTAATAGCCGATCATCTTGCCCGATGATTCCAGACGAGCCCAAACGCGGGCATGCTCTATGGCGGTCGCTTCGGTGTAGGGAAGAACGCGAACCGAACTCAATATCCGGCGAATGTATCCGTCTCGTTCAGCTTTGAATGCGCCCGTGGCGCGTTCCGCGCCGTGCCACAATTCAGCAACGGTGATTGCGGCAACCTCGAACTGCTCATCTGGCTGCGAGGCCACCCATCGTCTGAGGTCGAAGGCTTTTCTTTCGTCCCGAATAATGACGTCGGTATCGAGGACTATCGCCACCGGTCCACCGGAGGTTTCAACATCCTGCGGGCCCGCTGCAGGTCCTTCCGCCATGCCTTCGCATTCTCCGGCGATAACTCAATCTCTCGCAGAGCATCGGCCAATTCGCGGCCAGTGCAGCGTTTTTCGTCAGTGGGCACGAGCCGGGCCACTGGCGAGCCATTCTTGAGCAGGACGAAAGTCATATTCTGATAGCGGACGCGATTTACGCAATCGGCAAAATTGCGCGCGGCGTCGGTAACCGAGATGACTTGCTTTTTCATAGAATCAGATTATCAGATTATACACAATGATGAAATGTCAACGATTGAACTGTCGGCAAGAGCTCTCTGAACGCTATTCAAAAGGCCCTGCGTTGTCACTTCTAGTAGAGGTGGAAATTGACTTCGACGGCGATGCGCATGGCAACCGGCTGTCCATCCTTGGTGGCGGGTTCGAATTTCCATTTGCTGACGCATTCCAGCGCCTTCTTGTCCAGATCTTTGTCCAGGCTCTGGGTGACCTGAGGGTCGCGCACGGTGCCGTCGGCCGTGACGATCATGGAAAGGAAAACGTTGCCCTGAATCTTCTTCCGGCGCGGCCGATCGGCGTATTCCGGCGGGGGCTGGTACACAGGCTTGGGGTGGGTCATGCCTGGGCCCCGGCGCTCGTACACAACTTCGGAGGGACTCTGCGGCGCATCCTGGGCCGGTAGAGCAGTTCCGCCGCACAGAAATGCGAGGGTGGTGAGGAGCACCACCAGCTGAGTCAGGGGTAAACGAGTATTTGTCATACACGCTCCGGAATCGAGTGATTCAGCCCCAAGCTACTTGCTCACTGCGACCTGCTCCCGCACTCCGATGGCCGGGACCGTTCTTCCCACGACCGCCGCGATCTGGCGCACCTGTTCCATCAAGGTGTCGAACTGATCGGGGAACAGGGACTGCGGGCCGTCGGACATGGCCTGATCGGGCTGGTTGTGCACTTCGACCATCAATCCGTCGGCGCCGACGGCGACTGACGCGCGCGACAGCGGCGTGACTTTGTTGCGCTTGCCGGTGCCGTGGCTGGGATCGACCAGGATCGGCAGATGGCTGAGTCGCTGCACCGCGGGCACCAGGCTCAGGTCGAGCGTGTTGCGGGTGTGGTCGGCAAAGGTGCGCACGCCGCGTTCGCAGAGCGCGACGTTATAGTTGCCTTCGCTCAGGATGTATTCCGCCGCCATGAGGAATTCTTCCAGCGTGGCCGACATGCCGCGCTTCAGTAGAACGGGCTTGTGGGCTCTTCCTGCACGCTTCAGCAAAGAAAAATTCTGCATGTTGCGGGCGCCGATCTGGATGACGTCCGCATACTCTTCGACCAGGTCGAGCGACTCGTGGTCAATGGCCTCGGTGATGATCTTCATGCCAAACTGCTGGCGGATTTCCGCCATGATGCGCAGGCCTTCTTCGCCGAGTCCCTGGAAAGAGTAGGGCGAGGTGCGCGGCTTGTAGGCGCCGCCGCGGAAGAACTGGGCCCCGGCGCGATGCACGCGCTCGGCCACGGCAAAGGCCTGTTCGCGGCTTTCGATGGCGCACGGCCCGGCAACGATCGCGAGGCCGGGCCCGCCGATGGTAGCTGCAGTGCCGGGAAAAGTGATGACCGTGTTGTCTTCCTTGACGTCGCGGCTGACCAGTTTGTAGGGCTTGGAGACCTGGATGACTTCCTGCACGCCCGGCATTTCTTCCAGCGTGCCCTGTTCGACTTCGCCCTTGTTGCCGGTGATGCCGATAGCGGTGCGGGTTGCGCCCGGCATGGGATGCGCGCGGTAGCCGAGCTTCTCGATCTTCTGGCAAACGGCGCGCACCTGTTCTTCGGTGGCCTGCGCCTTCATGACGACGAGCATAAGGTTCACCCTGAAAAGTGCCTGTGTGGGGACGGGCGCCCTCGCCCGTCCGTCGAGCGCAGCTCGACTTTTTGCAGCGGCCGCAGGAGAGGCCGCGCTTCCCATCAAGTCTACCGTTGCGCGCGCCTGCACCGCAAATGAAGCACGCGGCACGCCGGCGCCGAGAGGGAGTTTGACCGGCGACGGCGAAAAGCCGGATATTCTAATCGACGCTTATGCCGAAGCATGATCCGGGAAAAAGAGTCGGAGCTCTGGGCAAATCCGCGGAGTCCCGCCTCAACGAATTGCTCCACTACGAGCAACTGAAGAAGGAACAATGGCTGATGCGGCTGTCCGTGGACGGCCGTCCACGCGGCTGGGAGCCTCTCACCAGCGATTCGGCAAGCAACGACGCGATGATCAAGGAGCGGATTGAAGCCAGTGAAAAGCCAGTCACCGAACTGGCGCTGGGGTTCGTGGGGATGGTGGTGTGGAGGGGTAATCGGCGGTTCATGGCGTACCTGCAGTACTTCGAGTCAGACTGCGAGCAGGGGCTTTTGTGCCTTCGCCATTTGAAAGAGGGATTGCCGGAGGGGACATTTGAGGCTTTCGGTGGTTTTCTGATTGCGGGCGCTTGCAAGAATATTTGGATTTGAGATAAGTTCCGG
>Ga0074044_10004873_pt1 | contig 11044 bp, 6 predicted proteins | sample BogForMeECP23OM1_FD_94443 | JGI IMG/M metagenome (GOLD analysis project Ga0074044, IMG submission 94443) | Bog forest soil microbial communities from Calvert Island, British Columbia, Canada - Bog Forest MetaG ECP23OM1 | ecosystem: Environmental > Terrestrial > Soil > Wetlands ...
CAGAGGGTCCGAAGAACCGTACCCGAAAGGCGACAGAGCCTTCGTAAGAGCGAAGAAACGGGGTAATGCCCGTCGAGCAAAGGAAGGCAGGAAGGTGGAAACGTGAAGGACAGAAGAAAGGATGCATTGCTTCGAGTCGATGAACTGCTCAAGCGGACATCACTGGGTGGTAGATGCGGACTTAAAGTCCTACTTTGACACCATACCGCAGGGAAGACTGATGGATCGCATCAGGGACAAAATTGCGGACGGAAGAGTGTTGTTCAAGAAGAGATATTGTCTCGAGATAGTCAGCCCCAGAATGAGCCCGACTCAGGGAAGATAATTTTGTTCCATGCCGGATCCTCTTTGGGAAAGCCTCGAGAAGCCGCAAGCGCTTCGCGTCACTCACAATCCGGGCTCGCTCACGCTCGAAGGCTGCAAAAAATGCTCTCGTCCCCGGGTTCGATGAATAGCTTCGGACTAACTAACTAACTATAAGGACGAAGAAGACGACATCACTCAAGAAATCTGTTCCGGTTAAAATGTCATTCGGACGCCCGCGGACACGCTGTTGGATTCGTAGTTGGTGCTGAGGAGTTGGCCATCGTAGTAGGCGTACACGGAAATGCGTTCGCTCAATAGAACAGCGGCGCCGGCGCCGATGAGCAGACTGTCGCGGCCAACCTGCGGGCTGTTGACCGTAAAGCTGTTGCCAGCGCCGTTCGCGAAGCTGGAAACGATCGAGTACGATTGATCGCCGAATTCGTGCTGCCAGGCGAGGCTGATTTCCGGTTTTATCGTTACGCGACCCACTTTCCAATCGTAGGACGCTTTCATACCAAATGCCGTACGCTCGGATTCGGCGTTTTGACTGGGGAATGTCAGTGGCGCAAGCGAGCCGCTTTCGGTAAAGCTACTAAAGCCGACGTAGGTATATTGGAAATTCGCCGTCGGACCAATGCTCAGACCGCCCTTCTGCCAGTCGTAGCCGGCGGCGATCAGAACGTTGAAGTTGCCGCCATCGGTGTTTCCGTTAGCGCTGCCGAGGAGCGCAGTCCGCCGCGAGTCGTATCCGCTCGGGCCCCCGGTAACGGCGGCGTCCGCGTAGAATCCGCTGCCAAATACCGTGGCGTAGAGGCCGAGTTGCCCGGCATTGACGTCAAGGCTGCCCCCATTGGGCAGATCGGCGTTAATATTAGCGTAGCCGGCGGTTAGACCAATCGCGAAATAGGAGGTAAAACGATAATCGACGCCTAAGGTTACGCCTCCGGATTGGATGTCATAACCGGCCGCATCGTTGGTGCTGTCAACGTTTGCAAACTCGCCGATGCCGGTGACCCAAACACCCCACCGGTTCTCTGGCGTCGGAGCCATCACCGGCGGGCCGCTCTTGCCCTCGGGTCCCGTTACGCCGGCAAAGCCACCGCTGAAGTTCGGTGCGCTGCCGTTCAACGCGAAGCCCGACGAGCTGAAGCCCGTGCCGCCCGCGCGAATGTCCTCCATACGCCGGTTCAGATTGGCGGTCTGCACGTTTGCGAGTGAGACGCCGGCGTTGAAGATCGATGCCAGCGCTTCGGGTGCGATTAGGGTGAAGTCGCCGCAGAGGTTGTTGAGCGGTTGGTCGTCAAGGAAGGCGATCAGCGTTGACGCCCGCGGGTTACCGACCGCGCTGTTCAGTGCTTGGGCTACCGCTACGGAGTTCGGATTGCAGGCGCCTTGCACGAAAGAGCCCTGAGTACCTTCGAGCACAACGGAGTTCGGCAGATCAACCACTTGCACCTTCACGAGGGTACCGGTGGCCAACTCATTTGGGACCGTCCCGAAAGACCCGCTTACGCCGCCATTCGCGGTGAGGAACGTAACCTGATCGCCGACATGGAGCGTGAAGCCGCCCAGACCGATAAGCTGGAGCGTTCCCGCGAGGCTTGCATGGCCATTCACTGCAAGCAGGTCGTGCTCGCTCGCGGTGAGGCCCGCGACTTCAATGCGCAACGTGCCGCCAGCGCTCTGGATGTAGTTCCCGACGACCGTAAGCGTTCCTGGAGAGTTGACCTGGCCGACGACTCCATTATTCACCAGATTACCGCCGATTGTACCGTGTCCACCGAGAAAGCCGCCGGAATTGACCACGGTCTCGGCGCTCGCAATGGAGCCGTTTACGATCAAGCTTCCGCTATTGACCGTTGTGGTGCCTGTGTAAGTATTTGTATTGGGCAGAGTGACGGCGCCGGCGCCGAGTTTTACAAGGCTACCCGTGCCGCTGATCACTCCGCTAAAAGTGACAGAGTCGCTTCGGTCGAAGGCCAGAACGCCATTATCGACGACAGCTCCGTCGATGCTTCCTGTCGTCCCACCATTACCGATTTGGAGTGTCCCTGCACTGATCGTTGTGCCGCCGGTGTAGGTATTGTTCCCAGTGAGGATCGTCGTCCCGGTCCCGACCTGAGTAATACTGCCGCTGCCGCTGATGTCCCCGGCGAAGGACAGCGCGTCACTGTGGTCGAAAGCCAGAACTCCGTTATTGGCGACATTTCCAGTAATGCTTCCGGTGGTTCCGCCGTTGCCGAGCTGGAGCGTTCCGGCACTGATCGTTGTGCCACCGGTGTAAGTATTAACGCCGGTTAAGGTCAAGGTACCCGGGCCGGTCTTGGTCCACGCGCCTGTGCCCGTGATCGCCCCGCTCAGCGTCGAAGCGGTACGGGCATCGGCCAAAAACGTGCCTCCTCCGGCATTGAGTGTGATCGCTTTGCTTGAAGTGATCCCACCCCCGGCCGCCAGGGCTTCAAGGGAGCCGCCGTTAAAGCTTAGCGCCCCAGTTCCCAAATTGCTATCGCTCGCAACCGCAAGGATCCCGGCGTTGAGATTTGTACCGCCGCTGTAGGTGTTGGTGGCCGTGGGTGTGATCGTGCCGGGACCGTTTTGGCTGACAGCACCTGCTCCGCTGATCACTCCGGCAAAGGTCACAGAGTCGCTCCGATCGAAGGCCAAGGTTCCGTCGTCCGTCACATTCCCAATGATGCTTCCGATCGTTCCACCGTTACCAAGCTGGAGGATCCCAGCACTGATCGTTGTACCGCCTGTGTAGGTGAGGGCCTCGTCGACTGTCCAGGTTCCTGTGCCTTGCTTCGTGAGGGTATTGAAGTTCGAAACAGTCCCTGTTACAGCCTGGCTGAGCAGCTGCGTACCGGACCCGACTAAAATCAGACTTGCGGCAGTCGGGCTACCCAGATTGAGATTTCCTACAATCTGGCTCCCTGTAAAGAGCGTGACCGTATTCGGGAAGTCGTCGAGCGTGACGTTACCATGAATAACGCCGGCGTTCGACAATGTCACGGTCCCGCCTGTAGCTTCAATCGCAGCAAAAGCTCCGCCTTTCCCGCCTGTCCCGATGATCGTTCCTGTGCTGGCATTTGTAATGGTTCCGTCCACGTCCGTGAACGAGATCGCTATGACACCGGAGATCACACCGGCATTCGTGACTGTAACCGGGTCTTCGGCAGCAGGGGTAGCCTCGATTGCAATCAACTCAGGACTGGTACTCGTCGCAATGATGGAACCTGTGACCTCGTTGGTGATCGTTCCATCGCCGGTGACCGTGATCAACGAAGTAAAATCGTCAGTGGCTAGAGGGTGTTGGAGCACACCTGCATTATCGAGCGTGGCGCCGGCTGACACCGAGAAGAAGTTAGCCTCCAAAGTTCCCGGACTGATCCGGAGCACGGACGTTGGCCCGGAAACGTCGACATCGCCGGTTCCAAGAGCCTTGGTCGCGGCCGCAACCACGGTACCACCTTCGACATCAGTCAGGCCGGAATAGGAATTGGCACCGGTCAAAGTCAATGTACCGCTCCCAAACTTTTCGATATTACCGGTACCGGAAACCTGGGCACTGAGCGTTGTGGTGTCAGTAAAATTAAAAGCGATAACGCCGTTGTTCACGATCGACGGTGCATTGAACGTACCAGAGAGATTGCCTGTACCGATTTCAAGCGTCCCGGATGCTATCGTCACGGTTCCCGCACCACGAAAAGAGGCGCCGTCGCTGACGGTAACCGTCGATTCATTTGCCAACCCGATCACTAGCGTGCCGTTTTCAATCCAGGTCGACCCGGACCCCATGACGTTAACGGTGGCTGGCGTTTCGGCATCAGCAAACCGGCCAACCCCGGATCCGGAACTGGTCAGCGTCGCGCCGTTCTCGACTAGAAGAGAACCGCTGACAACATCTAGCGAAACCTGCCCAACCGGGAGGGCCGTTCCAAAGAGCGTAAGCGAAGCGGTCCCTCCGCTGACGATCACTTGGCCGGTGCCGGAGGGCACGACAGGGTCACTAGTGACAGCGGCGGTGGTGCCGGCCGTCACGCCGCTAACGATGGCCCCTCCGATCAGCAGCTCGTTTGCCACTGCGCCGGGAGCCGTAATATTGGCCGACGGGGCATTGCCAACACTCGCACTTTGCGCGGCCGTTGGTGGTCCCGGGGTCCCTTGAACAATTTGAGGCGGAGGATTCGAGCTCCAATTATCGGGAGTAAACCAATTCCCGTCATTCGCTGGAACCCCAGATTCAGGTAGTGTCCAAAAGAGATCTTGACCGTAGGTAGGTGAAATTCCAAAGCCGAGCCAGTAAAATGCGACTACCACAAATAATCCTGGCACATCGCGCGTCAGGCGCAGTCGGGAGTTGGTGCGCATGACCGTTTACATTACCAAGTTCGCTCAGCTTCTGGAACAGAATTTTGTAAATATTTTCGGAAGTGGAGCGTTCTCTCATGGGTCTATGGTTTTCTCGCCAGAACCAAGTATTGACCACCGAGCAGGCTTAGACTCAACCAGGGCTCGAGCGGACGTAGGAAAGCTAATAACCTTAGGAAGAAAAAACGAGACAGCACCGTTTCGATGCGAAAACCCGCTGTTATTAACATCTTCGTAGCTTGGCTGGGCAAAATTGGCATGGCGTCTCTGTCAAAAGGGCACTTTGCCATGACGAGGCGTGTGCCAGGGTTAATAGGATTGTTCTCCCACAGAGCGAAATAACCCGCAGACCGTAACGAGTCGAAAATACGTTGGAAGGCCTCAGCGCGTTGCTCAGGTTTAATGTGGTGAAAGACACCGTTGCAGTATACCAAATCGATTTCGCCGTCCCGGGGTGTCTGTTCAACAGACTGGAGACGGACGCGGGGCAAGTCGACGCGCGCGCGAGCCTCAGCCAGAATTTCTTCAGAAACATCAACTCCAACGATCTCCATCGGTGAGAAAGCCTTGGCTAAGAATGGAATAGACGTTCCGATACCGCATCCAAAGTCCAAGATCCTTTCTGTTGGAACCCTTTTCGGCTTAATGAGGAGATTCGTTACGACTACTCGTTTCTCTGCATAAAAGGCAGGACCTTCCCCGGTTAACGATAGACCCTCGGAAAGGGCTTCATCGTAGTTCTTGGCGAATGCATCGAACTGTGCGCAATTTGTGCGCAATTATTCACGAAGAACGTCGTTGCAGGTTAAACCATATGGTGCCGGTGAACACGGTCCCGGGGAAAAAGATTAGAATTCCGGTCACGCCGAAAACCATCAGAACGATTGAACGAAAAAAGCCGCTTCGCGCCGTAGAGGAGGAGAAAGCAAAGAGTTCGCCAGCCATCGCGAAATGTCCGCATGTGAGGTTTGCGATTCGCACGACCGTCGGGACGCAGCGTGATCGGCACTTCACCGATGCGGGCCTTTATGAGTGAGGCTTTGATGATCATTTCTACGGCAAACTCCATCCCGGTGCAGCGCATGTTGAGCTGCCCGTAAAATTTTCGACTAAATCCGCGAAGTCCGCAGTAAACATCATGGCTCGGGACGCCAAACCAACGGTGCGCCAGAAAGAAAAAAAGCGGATTGCCTAGCCAGCGGTGAAGAAAAGGCATAGCGCCTGGCATCACCCGGCCGCCGCCGGCCGGCAACCGGCATCCCTGGACGAGTTCGCAACTGTTCGATAAAACCGTCGAGGCGCTAAAAATCATAGCTATCGTCCGCGTCGCCCCTACGATTTATTCAGGCCTTCACTTTACCGACGAAATTATAACTGCAGCACACGGCGTTCTGCATCCACGTTCACGAGTGGTTGCGAGAAAACATTTCCCTTCTTGGCTGGGAAGCAAAAACGTCGACGACTTGGGAGCTATCTGGTATTGGATCGAATTTGGTATATTCTAAACCTGAGACGAAGCTTTCCCAAGAAAAGTATGAGCCTCCATTCTCCGAGCAAAAGCAAAAATCGGCCGCGAATGAAATCTATCAAGACCGAACAATCTCCATCCGATTTTATTGGGCGTCCTCCCGAAGGATTTTCTTTGGACACCTTGATGAAACGCATGGGGCCGATTTTTGGAGAGGCTTTAAAATTAAAGAATTTTCCGTTCGTCGTTCTCCTGGTGTTGTCGGCCGCCTCTTTAATCTCCCGAATATGGCTGATGATGCATTGAAAGCGAAGCCGGTCCCGGTTTTTTATTTAGAGGGCGGCCTCAAAGCGCTGATTTTCAGTATCCTTGCCTACTGGGGGGTCTACGCACTAATAGCACCGGTCACAAATTCGGACTCGCAGGTCTATAACCTCGCTCGCTTGAGTGTCGCCGAACGCGCTGGCTTCTGGCAGGCGACCGCGTGGAATTCTGTCCGTCAAGTCATCTTTCCTTGGACATTCGACGCGGTCCATTATCCCTTCCTGAAAATAGGATGGGGATCCGCACTTCCCAGTTTTGTCGCCTTCCTCGGCCTGCTGATTATTGTCTTCGAGCTCGTCGTTCCGAGGTTCGGATCGAAGGTCGGACTCTGGTCCATCTTGACACTCCTGGCCATGCCAACTCTGATGCTTCAGGCGACAACTACAAAGAACGATCTCGTCATCGCATTTGGCGCTGGCTGCTGGCTCTATTCACTCGTACGGTTCCGGCGAAACCAAAATACATTTTTTCTTTTTACCGCAGCTTTGAGTTTGGCATTCACGATTGGCTGCAAGACATCAGCGCTTCCAATTTGCGCGATTCTCATTCTCGCGACCGGTTGGCTTCTTCGCAAACAAGTCGGGAATGCTCTCCGGTTTGCGCTCTTTTTTGGCCCTTTGCTATTGCTTTTTGGAAGTATCGAGACCTACGTTCTCAGCTGGCGAATATACCGTGACCCGCTGGGCCCGACACAGTTCGTGCAGGCCCACACCAATCAGGATGGAATCCGCGGAGCGACCGCCAATTTCATTAGGTATTACATGGCAACCGTCTCCTCTGGTATTGATGGTGTTGATTGTCGTTCAGGTCTTCCGGGATTCTTAGAGGAAAAATGTCGATTGCTACTCGGAAACCTTGACCTTCGTAACGCGGGTTGTCGAGTAGATTTCAGCGACGCTAACATGCCTTTCCTTAAGGATGGCTCTGACTCGGGATCGGATTACGGTCTCGTCGGTTTTCTTGCACTCATTGTTAGCTCCGTTGTGATTTTGAGAGCAAGTTTCAGAAAGTTATATTGGACTTTAGATTTTTTGGGATTCACGCTACTGGCATTTACCTGCCTTACGATCGTCTGGATGCCCTGGAATCTCCGATATCTTTGTCTTAGTTTTATTCTTTTTGGTCTGAGTTTGGCGATGCTAATTTTTGAGTCACCCAATGATCGCTCCTGGAAGCAAGTAATTTTCGGGCTGATTATCATCTGGTCTGCGATCTCTCTACCGCTGCACTGCGGACAGCGACGGCCACTTGATTTCTGGAATGCTTTCTTTGCTCGAACGGATTTGAGCCTCAAGCAAAAATGGGAAATGAGGCAAGTTTACGACGACGTTCTACGCCTTCGAATGAATAATAAGGACAGGTGGTTTCTTGTTGCTGGCGAAAATTCCTGGACGCTGCCTTTCCTCACCCAACCAAGAATGGATTGGCAGCTGACTCCTCGGTGGGACCAGGTATCAAAGGCTCTACAAGCTTTGACTGAACCGGACGATGCGTTCGCTCTTGTGTTGGATCGTCAGCTCCCACAAGATAAACCTTACGAAATACTAAAAACATACTCGCCTTCGATTTTCATTCTCAGGATCCCGTCAGACGCTCAGAAGCAACCTTAACAGAAGCGGCTAAGAAGGCAGGCCACGCCAAGTACCCAACATCGCATCATCCGCAGTAAGAATTAGTAATCTTTCGGTTGCTGGCGTGTGATCTATTAATCGACAACGACTTGCGTGGAAAAACCGAAGGGTCGAATCTAAAGATTCAAGGAATACAGGTTTGAGTCGTTATTAGCGGCTCTCCCGGAGCGTTTTGGTGTCCGGCTGCATACTTACGCGCTGATGCCCAATCACTATCACCTGCAAATAGAGACTCGCCACACTGCCGCCTGAATCGAAGGAAATGGCGTTCCCAGACGCATTGGGTGTGTCAATTAAGTGCAACAGAAAACAAGGGGTTTTGAGGAGGGAAGATAAAAGTGGAACTGCACGCGCTATGGTCTAGGATGGAAAACCCGAAATTAACAACCGCCAATTAAAGCTCAACCTCCGGGTATCTTTGTGCGAAATTATCCCGGGGCTCTCAAGGAGAATAGAGGAAGATTCTCCCAATCGATGATGCCGAAAATGTGATCCTGGGCCTTCAAGCCGAAATTCGCTGTTGCGAGGAGTCTTGTTATGGCCACGGCTTGCACGGTGAAATCGATGGGATGCAAAGACGATGTCGGCTAACCTGCGATCGTCCCATTCCGGGGTGCTACAATTTTACCGCGAATACAGCTGCGAGCCTGTTAACGAATGGACGAAGATCTTGCGGGCATCGGGAGCGCCACTGGGCAAGATGCTGCCCCAGAGATTCATTGGTGCCGGGGGAACCGTAGCTCGAGAATGTCACCGCTTCCCATGCGCGTGGTTCAGCTTCAAAAATAGGCAGAAGCTGGATCGCGATAATGGTGTTCCAATCCCAAATTGCGAAGTTCCGGCGCAGGTCAGGCTGATGCTTATGGAACCAATCTAAGAATCGCATTCCCGGCGGGAGTTGATGCTCCGGAAGCGTGAGTCGCTGCTGTGCATAGGCGTTGAGCCAAGGAGCGTAATCGCGCCAGGCCGGATAAGGTGCGGCGGTCCGCCACGACCGGCTCATCGCTCGCAATGTGAACAAAGAAGCCGTCTCGCAGAGACATTCTTCCAACCAGTAATTAGCTTGAGGCGGATAACACACCGATTGCTGCGGTCTGTTGCTGAAATTGGCTAGCGTGTGGCAGAACTCGTGTGCAAACTGGAAGCTGTATTGAGCCCAATGAGTATCCTGAGCGGCCAGCCCAATTGCAATACGGCCACCTAGCGTGCGCTTGAAATCCGTTTGCGGATGATCAGTCCGATAATAGACATCGATCCCGGCGAGTTGAGTCCGCGGGCAATAGCGCCAAATTTCAAAGGCCGCAGACTGCAGGAGGGCGGTGATATCTTGGGAACTAGCCGTTCCAAATCCGTTCGCTTTTACACGGATGTCAAGCGGTCTCGGATTATCCGCCGGGTGCGACGCGCCTTTTGGCGCGAGAGAATAGGCGCCGAGAACCGTCAAAATAATCAACCCGCGGCCCATCAACAGAAAGGCGGAAAGAGATTGAGATTGCTTGTCCGTCATACGACGTCTATTTAGGAAGAGATGCGTTTTAATTGCCACGGCAGGACGTGTGCTCGAAGTAGCTTGCCGGCTTGGATAACCGCATCGGGAGTTACTTTTTTCGGGTGAGATAATGGACTGAATACGTCAAAATGATGCAGAGCACCGGCTAGTTTTAATTGTATGAAGAGTGGAATTTTTAAGATTGCAGCATTTTCGTCTTGCATCGCCCTGGGTACCTCAATAGCCGTCGCGTGGGGTGAGCACACGTTCATCCGCACGATCCAGACGCAGACCATGCTAATCCGGCACAAGGCGACCGAAGAGCAACTTCGCGTCGCGGCGAGCAACGCGAAAGCATTTTTTAGCCAGCTTACACCGGCGAAGAAACTGGAGCTTAAAAAGAAGAATATCCACGCCGTTCTTATTCGGACCAGTCGAAGCCGGGAAACTTCACCTTCGGCTAAAGATGTCCGGATGCGCTACAATTTGGAGGGCGAATCCCTGGTCGACGGTTACGCTTACGAGTTTGATACTCCGCTTCAGGCTGGAACCATTGCGCAAGCCAAGGGCATCGATCCGGAGTATGTCGGTCAGTGACGTCGTCGGGTGCTCCTTATGGGTGGTCGTCGACGGGCATTTTCTCGGCAAAAGTAACATTATTGTCTTTGCACCATTTTATCGCTGAAGGAATGCCGGCCGCCGCTGCCCGGCTTATCAGGTCTGCGGCTTCAATGTGTCGACCTGGCTTCTTATCGATCATCAGACCGTAGAAGAGCATGCTTAACGGATTTCCATGGTCTACTCCTGCCTTATAACGTTTCTCTGCCTGTTCTTCACTCTTCTGTAAGCCACCCCAGCCTTCTTCATAGCATTTGCCGAGATGCGCCGAGGCGTTCCAATCGTCCTTCTCGGCGCGTTCCCACCACCGTCTGGCCGCCAGGTCCAGTTCATCTGCCTGTGCCTGTAGTTGTTTTTGAATCTTTTGACTTGCGCTCCCTGCGGCTTCCATTCGCTTCATGACAGCTTTGATTTGAAGCAGCCTACCCGCCAAAGTCATTGCACGAACGACGTTCTGGTTCGCCAAAGGCATGATTATTTCTTCGGCTTTCGGGAGATCTTGCATTGTTCCTTTGCCGCTCAAATAGCAATCCGCGAGGTATACACCGGCTTCGAGGTCGTGGTTAGGAGCATTATAGGCCCGGTTCAGCCAATTAAATCCTGTCGTATCGTCATCAGATGTCCCTCGTCTCAGGTATAGGAGACCGACTTTCATCATTGCGGTCGCATCTCCCAGCTGTGCGTCCCGAATGAAGATTTTAAACGCCTCGCTCGCGTTCTCCTGACTTGGTCTCAGCTTCAACTGTACCTCGGGGTTCATCCCCGCACGAACCTGAATATCCTGCGTGATCGGTTCGTAGCCGCCCAGAGTAACCGAAAGCTGATGCGTTCCGAACGGGA
>Ga0074044_10004874_pt1 | contig 11043 bp, 8 predicted proteins | sample BogForMeECP23OM1_FD_94443 | JGI IMG/M metagenome (GOLD analysis project Ga0074044, IMG submission 94443) | Bog forest soil microbial communities from Calvert Island, British Columbia, Canada - Bog Forest MetaG ECP23OM1 | ecosystem: Environmental > Terrestrial > Soil > Wetlands ...
CGCAAATCGGGTTCCCGGTGGTGGTGAAAATTCACTCCGAGACCATCACGCACAAGACGGACGTCGGGGGCGTGAAATTGAATCTGGGCAGCGCGCAGGCCGTCCGCCAGGCGTATCGAGAAATCGCCAAGGCAGTGGAGGAGCGGGCGGGCAAAGGGAATTTTCTCGGCGTGACCGTGCAGCCCATGGTGCGGGCATCGGGTTACGAGCTCATCATCGGAAGCTCCACCGACGCGCAATTCGGCCCGGTGATCATTTTCGGTTCCGGCGGCGAGCTGGTGGAGGTGTACCGCGACCGCGCGCTGGCGCTGCCGCCGCTCAATTCCACCCTGGCCCAGCGCATGATGGAGCAGACGCGGATTTTCGGGGCATTTCGTGGCGTGCGCGGCAGGAAGCCCGTGGACCTGGCGGCGCTGGAGCTGGCACTGATCCGCTTTGCCCGGCTGATTGCGGAGAATCCGGTAATCCGCGAATCGGACGTGAATCCGCTGATCGCCGGGCCGGAACAGATCCTGGCGCTCGACGCCCGCTTCGTTCTGCATCCGGCCAGCGTGGCCGATGCGGATCTGCCGAAGCCGGGAATTCGTCCCTATCCGGTCCAGTACGTCTCGCCGTGGGTGATGAAAGACGGAACGCGCGTCATCCTTCGTCCGATCCGGCCCGAGGACGAGACGCTGATGCCTGATTTTCACAAAGCCATTTCTGAACGCAGCGTGTATTTCCGCTACTTCCACGCCGCGAAGCTGGACCAGCGCGTGACCCACGAGCGGCTGATCCGCATGTGCTTTCTCGACTACGACCGCGAGATCGCGTTGCTTGCCGATCGCAGCGACGCGGCCCGCGGAGCGCATGAAATTCTGGCCATCGGACGGATGAGCCGGCTGCACGGAACCAACGCGGCCGAGGTGGCCGTGCTGGTCCGCGACCAGTTCCAGCGCCAGGGTCTGGGCCTGGAGCTGGTCCGCCGCCTGATCCAGATCGCCCGCAACGAGCGCCTGGCAGCACTCCACGCCTACATGCTCCAGGAAAACATGGAAATGCAGGCCCTGCTGCGGAAGGTGGGGTTCCGCATTACCTCGACCGAGGATCCTTCCGTCCTCATGGGCACCCTCGCCCTCTAAGGAGTTTTCCCTTTTCGCTGGCTTCCTCTACCTCGGCCGCAGGCCGCGCGAATGTGACGGCGACTTCACGTCGTCATCCTCGGCGTAAATCGAGCGCGGTCTTGACGGTCCGCCACAGGGGACATCTACACGGCGCAATCCGTGCGCTGCTAAGAGGGAGCCAGGCCGGCCGGGATGTCGGGGAGGCATCGGCCGGCCTGGTGAGGGCGCGATCCGCCACAACTAGTGGCGGACCGCAGGGAACTCTTTGGGAGGATCGTTCGCGGGAAATTCCGTCCAGTGGGGCTGCACCAGGACACCGCGATCCTCGTCGTAATGCAACGTGTATACCTGCGCGCAACGCTCGCAGAGCCAGTAATGCTTGGCCATCGGGGCTGCCTCCGCGGCCTCAGCGGTCTGATCCTTGCTGGACAGCTCCAGCGAGCCGGGGCGAAAGCGGAAGAAACGGCCGCCCGCGAGCCAGTGGAAGGCCGCCGCGCACGTTGGATTTGCGCACTTCGGATGCAGCTTCCCAAACAGCGGCTCCCCAACGGGCAAGGGCCCGGGCGCGGCTGACACGGGTTTGGCCCCAGCGCGAAGGTTGCTGCGTTCCGCCTCGAGCTTCGCGATCGTCTCCCGCAGCCATTTTCCGTAAATGTCCTCCAGCTCGTGCTGTTCGGCGAACTTGTAGAGCGTCTCCAGCGTATCGCCCGCCTCATTCAGCGGAATGTGCCGGCAGGGGATGGTTTGGTTTCGCTGGTCCGGAGGCACCAATCCCATCAGCACGCACTCCCCGCAAGGATCCGGGTTGTCCTTTGAGTCGTAGTTCATGCAGGTCGGTGAATCCTCGAAGATGAACTGGAATTTCCAGGGCTCGCGCGGCGAGTGCCCGTAGCCCCCCTTTTCCAGGAAATCCAACTCAAATTTCAGCACCTCCAGCAGGTCGCGTTCGTCCTTATGCATAACCGCCTCCCGCACGCGCAGTTTGTGCCCCAGTGGCGAGCCCGGCTGTGACGCACATCACCGTCCTCCGTGCCCACTATCACGGGAACTATACCCTGATGCACGTGATGCTGGCCGGCGACACGAGGGCAGCCGGCACAGGAGGCCCTCCGGGAGGCGCGCCAATGCCCAATCGAATTCAGGTTATTCCCAGGGTGAAAAGACGTACAATGCGCAACGGCGCGCCAATGAAGACCCCCTACGGCCTCAAGGTCATTGATAGCTGCCTGAACTGCCCGGTGCACACGCAGCGGTTGTTCTGCGATCTTTCGCCGGCGGCGCTGGCCAATCTCGACGCCATCTCTTCCTCGGCCACCTATCCCAGGGGGGCGGTCCTCTTCGTCGAGGGGCAGGAGCCCCGCGGGGTATTCATTATCTGCAATGGGCGGGTAAAGCTCACGGCCACTGCTGCCGATGGTAAATCTATCATCGTGCGAGTAGCGGAGGCGGGGGAAGTTGTTGGGCTGCCGGGCACAATTTCGGGTCAACCCTATGAGCTCTCGGGCGAGGCGCTCGAACCCATCCAGGCGAATTTCGTTTCGCGGAAGGACTTCCTCCAATTCTTGCGCGAACAGGGTGAGGCGGCGCTCAAAGTGGCTCAGATGTTGTGCGACATTTACCATGAGATGGCGCAAGAGGTCCGGTATTTGGGGCTGTCGCATTCCGCGGCGGGGAAGCTGGCGCGGTTCTTGCTGGATCTTCAGCCCATCCCGAGCCGGGAGCCGGCCGGCTCGTTTCGGGCCACGCTCACGCTCACCCACGAGGAAATCGCGGGAATGATCGGCTGCAGCCGCGAGACGGTGACACGGCTCTTTGCCAGTTTCAAGAGGAGCGGACTCCTCGAGGTTCACGGCTCAAGCGTGGTGATTAAAGATAAGGCCGGCCTCGAAGAGATTCTGGAAGTTTAGTGGAGCTTCTGTAGCCCCGTGACGCTGCACACTTGGGTGGGTGGATGGCGTCAAGGCGGGCCCTTCCGCAAATACCGTTATTCGGCGCGCAATCGGGGTAGCCGGTAGCCGCGCGGGCCCGGCGGCGCGACGGCTGGGGGGTGCAAATGAGCAAGACCGCAAACCACGGAATTCCTCGATTTCGTTGGATTCTGGTCGCCTGCCTGCTGGCCTCCGGACTGGTGGCGAGTTTGTTGTACGGCCAGGAGAAGGCGCCCGCCGCCGCGCCAGACGCATCCTCGGACTACGTCGGCGCGGAAGTTTGCAAGACTTGCCACGAAGACATGCCCAGCAAGGGCTTCTACAAAACCTACGAAGATTCCCCCCATTACGTGACGATGCTGGATACGAAAAAAGGTCCCGAGTGGCACGGCTGCGAAGCGTGTCACGGCCCGGGAAAGGCGCACGTAGAGGGCGGGGGGGATAAGACGAAAATCTTCACCTTCAAAGACGCCTCGGCAAAAGACATCAGCGATCGCTGCCTGAAGTGCCACCAGTACGGCCAGGAGCATGCCAACTTTTCCCGCTCCGTGCACCTGCAGAACAACGTGAGCTGCGTGGACTGCCATTCGCCGCACCATCCCAAGCAAGCGGAATTCCTGATGCGGGAAAAGCAGCCGCAACTTTGTTACGGCTGCCACATCGAGATCAAACAGCAATTCAGTCGCACCTTTCACCACCGGGTGAACGAGGGACTGGTCCGCTGCACGGATTGCCACAATCCCCACGGCGGCTTCCTGACTCACCAGTTGCGCGCGAGCGCCGCGGAGGATACGGTCTGTTTCAAGTGCCATTCGGACAAGGCTGGTCCGTTCGTCTACGAGCATGAAGTCGTGAAGATCGAGGGCTGCGTTGCTTGCCACATGCCCCACGGCTCTTCGAACCCGCGGCTGCTGAAGCGCAGCCAGGTGAACATCCTCTGCCTGGAGTGCCACTCCTTGACTTTGGACCTCGGGGCCCCCTCGGTGCCGAGCTTCCACAACCAGACGGTGAAGTACCAGGCCTGCACCATGTGCCACACGTCGATTCACGGCTCCAACACGAACCAATATTTCTTCAAGCCATAGGGAAAGGGGGCCATGCACGAAATGAACAGAGCAGCGAATACTCTCCCGGCCCGGCGGGCCGTGTGGTTCCGGGCCCTCGCCGCCACGGCCTTCCTCCTCGCCTTTGTCCCCGCGGCCCGTGCTCAGGACGACGCCGAACTCGAGGGAGTGAACAAGGAGAATTACAACATCAAGCAGTCCTTCGAATTCGGTGGCCGATTTACCAGCTTCTCCGGCGCCGAGAGCATCTACGACACGTTCGTAAATCTCCAGCAGGGCCCGCGCCTGCTGGGCTACAGCGTGGAGATGCGCTCGCTCGACCACCACGGCGAACTCTTCGACCGTCTCTACCTGAGCGGCTTCGGCTACGGCGGCGATCCGAACGAGGCGAGCCGGCTGCGGGTCAGCAAGAACAAGTGGTACAACTTCGACGTCACTCTCCGGCACGACGTAAATACCTGGGACTATTCCCTGATGGCGAACCCGCTGAACCCCACGGCCGGATTCGTTAACGCCAATCAGGGCTCATACGTCGGTCCCCCGGGATTCGGTCCGCTGGCCACGTCCACCTGCACGAGTTGTGTGCTTACCAATTCGCCGCATTTATTCAACACCCGGCGGGAACTGAGCGACTACAGCCTGTTGCTGCTGCCCGAGTCCAGGGTGCGCTTCCGCTTGGGCTATTCGCGGAACATCGTGGCCGGCCCGGAGATGACCACTTATCACCTGGGCACCGAACAGGCCCTGTTTGAAGATGCGAAGACCACGGTGAACACCTATCGTCTGGGCGTGGACTACCGCGTTTTGCCGCGCACGAACATCAGCTATGACGAAATCTGGAACGACTACAAGGGTGACACGGGGACCACGGACCAGAACCAGATGTTCGGGCTCTCCAACGGCCAGCTCGTGGACCTCGGCGTTTCCTTTAACGCCACGGCCAACCAGCCCTGCGCCTCTACCTTCACTCCGCCCACAGGTCCCACTGGTTACGTGAATCCCGCGTGCAGCGCGCTCCTCAATTACCTGAGTCACGGCCGCGTCCGCACGAGTACGCCCACCGAACAGCTCAGCATGCAATCGAATTACTGGAAGAAGGTGGACATCTCCGGCCGCTTCGGCTACACCGCGGGCGACGCCGACGTGTTCAACTACATCGAGAACTACGCCGGGCGAGCTTCGAACAACCTGAGCAATGCGTTTACCAATGGCAGCGTTTTCGGGGAGCGCGTGTCTGCCACCGGCGACCTCGGCCTGACCTGGCACGTCACCGATGCCTTCAGCTTCCTCGATTCGTTCCATTACTCGGATTTTCACAACCCCATGCAATACGATTACTCCGACTGTTCGTTCTTTAGCACGAATCTGATTACGCCCTCGAACGTGTTTACGCCCGGGTCTCCATTGCCGGTCACCTGCCTGGCGCCCTCGGGCCCTGCCAACAGCGCGGCGGGCAGCGTTGCCGGCACTCCAAACCACACCACGAGTTCGGCTCCGGACCTGGCGATTGACATGAACGGTGGATTTCTGAAGCAGCAGGAGTTCTCGAATCTCTCGGAGCTCGACTACCAATTCACCAAGCGGTTAGGCGTCCGCGTGGGGTTCCGTTACCGCCGACGCGACATCGCCGACAACTCTTTCGCGTACAACATGGAGTATTACTTCCCGTCGAACGCGAATCGCGGCGATTGCAAGTTTACGCCGCCGGCGGCACCGCCCGCGGGGTGCACGGTGATCGGCAGCGGTGCGAGCGCATACGATATGTTCGTTACCCCCGAGATCGTCTACAGCCCGGGCGAGACGCTCATCCACGAGTACTCGGGCCTGTTCGGCCTTTGGGCGCGGCCGATAAATGCCTGGCGCATCAGCTTCGATGCCGAAGTGATGGGCGCGGACAACGTGTTCACCCGTATCAGCCCGCGGCAGGCAAAGGAATTCCGCGTTCGGAGCACCTACAAGCCCGTGAGCTGGTTCCACCTGAGCGGGTCGATCCGCATCTGGGAGGGGGGCGACGACCTCACCGGAGTGGACAGTCACCAGCACGACTGGTCCTACGGGATCTCCGCAGTCTTCGATGTGAACGAGAAGGTCGCCTTGGATTTTTCTTACGATTACAACAACGTGTATTCCCAGATCGAGATCTGCTACCCGAGCACGCCCGCCCCCACGGGCATCAACAAGTGCCCGAACGTGACGGGACTCATCGAGCAGCTTTCGATCTATCAGAACAATTCCAATTACGGCGGCTTCGACTTGATGTGGAAGCCCATCCGCCACCTGACCACGCATCTGGGAGGAAACTTCACGGGCACCAGCGGCAGCATTCTGATCCTGAATCCGAATCAGGAGCCTGGGCCGCTGAATTCCAAGTGGCTGAGCCCCACCGGCGGCCTGGATTACGCGTTCTCCAAGAACTGGATGGGAAAGGCGTATTGGAACTACTACGGCTATCACGAAGATGCGGCCGCAGTCCCGCAGGACATCTATGCGCCTCGGAACTTTCGTGGTAATACGGTCACGCTCTCAGCGCGCTACGCCTTTTGAACCCCAGGCGGCGGTCCGGATCCAGCGCCGCCGACTGTCTGGGATGCCGCCTGTCTTGCGCGTTGGGTCGGCCGGTTCGCGGTTTCAAGGGCGGCCGGCGCGTCGCGGTTCGCGAGCTCAGCGCGGTCGTTTAGGACAATGCCAGCCCGTTACGCAGGAGCCTGGGACGCTTTCCAATCCCCCGTGTGACACGTCCTACGCGGTACTGTGATGAGCGTCACAGCCTGTCTGGCGGGGCAGTTTGATAGGGTGTAGCGGCTGGCAAGGGCTGGCGGAGTCCTCGGCTTGGCCGACACGCCCTATGCGTGGCGGGCAGGCGCTCATCGTGCGGAACGCCAGGCACTGCCTCGGATCCGGAAGGAGCCGGGGAGTGAGATTGATCCGGGGCCGTATGAGTCGTTATGCATTTCAAAGGAGGAGGTTGAAATGAATTTCGGTCTAACGCGCAGTGTTGCAGTTACATTCCTGGTGTCGGCGCTTTTCCTGCTTTTCGTTCCCGTCAGCCGCGCCGACGATACCGCGGCCCTCTACAAATCCAAGTGCGCCATGTGCCATAAGGCGGACGGAAGCGGAAACGCGGGGATGAAAGTCCCGGACTTTCGCTCTGCCGCGATACAGAAGGAAACGGATGCGCAACTCGTTGAGGCCACTGCAAATGGCAAGGGCAAGATGCCGGCCCAAAAGGGCAAGTTGACCGAGGCGCAGATCAAGGACCTGGTGAAGTACATCCGAGAGCTGACCAAGAAGTAGGAGTAGAGTCGTAGCGGCTCCGTACGAACGCGGGCATCCGGATGGCGCGATGCGCGTTACCGTTGTGTTCGCGCGCCTGTGCTTGAGAGCCCGGCAAGCCAGCCAACTAGGCAGCATCACCGCCTTCTCCAGGGGGGATGAGGATCTCCATGCAGAGCCAGGACTCGCCTGCCGCCGGGCCGCCGCGACGCCGCATCGTTGAGGTGTTGCTGGGAGGCGGGTTGTTGGCCTCCTTCGCGTCGTTCTTTTACCCCGTGCTGCGCTACCTCATTCCGCCACGAGTGGTCGACCTCGGCGGCGACGCGGTTGTGGCTGCCAAGGTGGGAGAGCTGAGGCCCAACGGTTCAAAGATTTTCAGATTCGGCAGCCGTCCCGGCCTGTTGGTGATGACTTCCGAGGGTGAATATCGGGCTCTCTCGGCGGTGTGCACGCATCTGAGCTGCACGGTTCAATATCGCAGCGACCTCCACGAGATCTGGTGCGCCTGTCATAACGGCTTGTACGACCTGAACGGGCGAAATATCAGCGGGCCGCCACCCCGCCCGTTGGAAGCATTCCACGTCCACGTGCGCGGAGACGAAATCGTGGTCAGCCGGGTACGGGAGGCCTGAGGTGAGTCTGCTGGCCGGCGCAAGGGACTGGCTGGATGAGCGCTTTCACTGGGCGGAATTGATTGCGCCGCTGAAGAAAAAGACCGTCCCACTGCATAAGCTCTCTCCCTGGTACTTCCTGGGCGGGATCACCCTTTTTCTGTTCATGATCCAGGTGTGCACGGGCATCCTGCTCCTGCTCTATTACCGGCCGGGCGCCAACGAGTCCTTCGAGAGCGTGCAGTACATCATGACGCGCGTGCAGTTTGGCTGGCTAGTGCGATCGATTCATTCCTACGCGGCGAATCTGATGATTCTCACGGCCTTCGCGCACATGTTCAGCGTGGTGTTCTTGCGCGCTTACCGCAAGCCGCGGGAGCTCACCTGGGTCAGCGGCATGTTGTTGCTGTTCCTGGCCATGGGCTTCGGTTTCAGCGGCTACCTGCTCCCCTGGAACACGCTGGCTTTCTTCGCCACCAAGGTGGGAACGGAGATCGCCGGACAGGTGCCGCTCATCGGCCACGGGATCATGGTCTTCCTGCGCGGCGGCGAAGATGTGACCGGGGCGACCGTGACGCGCTTCTTCGGTTTTCACGTCGCGGTTCTGCCTCTGCTGACCACGCTGCTGGTGCTCGTTCACCTGGCGCTCGTCCAGTATTTCGGCATGAGCGTTCCCCCGGGGGTGGAGGCGCGCTGGAAGGCCTCACCCGCCGAGGCGCGGCAAATGAAGTTTTTCCCCAACTTCTTCTTGCGCGAACTCATGGCATGGTACATCGCCCTGGGAGTCCTCGGAGCTCTGGCGGCGATACTGCCCTGGGACCTGGGCACCAAGGCGGACCCGTTTGCGTCCGCCCCTGCCGGCATTCGCCCCGAGTGGTATTTCATGTTCATGTTCCAGACGCTCAAAGAGATCCCGGCAAAGGTGTGGTTTCTGGACGGGGAGGTCGTAGGCATCCTGGTCTTCGGCGCGGCGGGCGCCCTTTGGCTGCTGCTTCCTTTTTTCGACCCTTTGGCCCGGGGACGCGGCCGGAAATTCATCATGGGCGCAGCTATTTTTGCGCTGAGTTACATAATCGCGATGACACTTTATGGCTACAAGCCAAATTAAGGGGCTGGCCGGAGCGCTTTTCCTGCTGCTAGGGATGGCCCTCTGTGCCAACACGGCTTCTGCGCAGGCGCAGAATACCTGCCTCGATTGCCATGGGGCGCTCGATCCTCCGCTCCAGGTAACCGCGGAACAATTCGCCAGCGACATCCATGCGCAGAAGGGGCTGACCTGTGCCGGCTGCCATGGCGGGGATCCCACGAAAGCGGACACGGATGCGATGAGCAAGGCGGCCGGCTTCCGAGGCAAGGTGCAGCGAAGCCAGATTCCGGAACTGTGCGGCCACTGCCATTCCGACGGGGCCTACATGCGCCAGTACAACCCGTCTTTGCGCACCGACCAGTTGGCCCAGTACAAGACCAGCGTGCACGGCCAGCGGCTGGCTCACGGTGACACCAAGGTCGCCGTGTGCATTGACTGCCACGGGGTGCATGGTCTGCGCCCGGCCAGCGATGCGCGCTCCAAGGTGAACCCTTTGAACGTCGCGGAGACCTGTTCCCGCTGCCATTCGAACGCGGAGTACATGAAGGAATACAAGATTCCCACGGACCAGTTTGCCGATTACAGCAAGAGCGTGCACCACGAAGCGATGGTCATCCGCGGCGATCTGAGCGCGCCGACTTGCACCACCTGCCATGGAAACCACGGGGCCGCGCCTCCGGGAGTGGGCTCGGTCAAAAACGTTTGCGCGACCTGCCATGTGTTTCAGTCCCAGATGTTTGACAAGAGCTCCCACAAGGCGGCATTTCAGGCCGCGGGTCTTCCCGGATGCGTTGTGTGTCACAGCAATCACGATGTGAAGCATCCCTCGGACGTGATGCTGGGCACCGGCCCCGGGTCCGTGTGCGTCCGATGCCACACCCCGGGCGACCGCTGCGACCGGGCCACCACGGCCATCCATGCTGACCTGACTCGTTTGAAGGACGCCATTCAGGAGACAGACGGGGTGCTGGCGGTCGCGGAGTCTTCCGGCATGGAGGTGAGCGAGTCCCGCTTGGGGCAGGATCAGGCACGGGATTCGCTCACCAAGGCCCGGGTCACCATCCATAGTTTCCGCAAGGAGCTGGTGGATCAGGATATACAGGCTGGCTTGAAGATCAACGCCACGGATCTGCAGGCGGGAAACAACGCGCTGCGCGAGCGCACCTACCGCCGCGTGGGCCTGGGCATTTCCGTCCTCGCCATCCTGATCGTGCTGCTGGGGCTGCGTGCCTATCTCCGGCTGATCGAACAGAATCCAAAATCAGAATCACACGTGGAGTCCTAGGATGTCGCCGGCGCTCAGGGAGATCGAGGGAGGAGGCCGCGCACGGTGAGTCTCCAAGGAACTCTCCGACGCTGGTCGCGTCCGATCTTCTTCCTGGCACGGAATCCCATTTCGTTGACAGGGGTGGTGGTCACCACCAGCTCCGCGATCACCCTTATCGCTTTCTGGTTCTACTTCGTATTCCTGCCTGGTCCGCCCCATCCCTATTTGGGGATTTTGATCTTCCTGACGCTCCCCGCCGTATTTATTCTGGGACTGGTGCTGATTCCCATCGGGATTCTGCTGCGGCGCCGGGCCCTGCGAGAGCGGGGAGAACTCCTCCAGGATTACCCGCAGATCGACTTCGCCCTCCCGTGGGTGCGCCGCACCGTATTGCTGGTGGCGGTCCTGACGTTCGTGAACTTTGCCCTGTTCGGAACCGCCTCGTACGAGAGCGTCAGCTACATGGATTCGACGCAGTTCTGCGGGCAGACCTGCCACACCGTCATGACTCCGGAATTCACCGCCTATCAGAATTCGCCGCACTCCCGGGTGGAATGCGTGGCCTGCCACATCGGCCCGGGCGCCTCCTGGTTCGTGCGGTCCAAGCTCTCCGGCACGCGGCAGCTTTTTGCGGTGGCCTTTCACACCTATTCGCGGCCCATTCCATCCCCCGTCGAACATTTGCGGCCGGCACGGGAGACCTGCGAGCA